>Ga0181536_10001674_pt1 | contig 25751 bp, 28 predicted proteins | sample PEATcosm2014_Bin_41_FD_121105 | JGI IMG/M metagenome (GOLD analysis project Ga0181536, IMG submission 121105) | Peatland microbial communities from MTU Mesocosm Facility, Houghton, MI, USA - PEATcosm2014_Bin17_60_metaG | ecosystem: Environmental > Terrestrial > Soil > Wetlands > Peat | place...
AGATGTCGGCCCGAATTCAGATGCGAATTCACCCTGTTGCAGGTAGTCGCGGTAAATGGCAGATCCGGGTGTAGCGACCGAGGTCGCGAACTGCAAAAGCGCAGCCGGATTCCGAGGATTGAGGGTGACATCGAACGTGATTTGTGCATTTCCATCGACGTTGCCGATCGTCTTGGATTGCCCGGGAAGCCCAGGCACCTGGCCAATGCGTTCCGAGAGCGGAACGCTTCTCGTGATTGGAGAAGCGTTCGTTGAGGCGCTCGCGAACGTAAGAGCTGGCGAAGATACCGCCAGCAAGATTCCAACAGCTGGAACGGCGACACAAATACTCAGCAGCCGTTGCACTCGACACCGTTTCTCTTGCAACCCGGTGGAAAATTCCAAGGAGAGACTAACTCAGATGGCGCGTTGAACGGCCTGGGCTTCACAAAAGCGGACGTGTGAGTCATCTGTCCTCCAAGAAGATTCTCGTCGACGATAGTGGCCAGCCTCGGGCTCTGTTCGGGGACGTCTTCGATCTCGTTGTGGATGCGGCGATTGTTGAACCGGTCGACTTAGGTAAGGTTCGCCCGATCAACTTCGTCGACGTTGTGCCACGGTCCCCTGCGGCGGATCAATTCGGTCTTGTGGAGACCGCTGAAGCTCTCGGTGGGGGCAGCGACACACGAAGCGCCACGACTATCAAGCGAGTTCACTGCGCCGGCTTCGGAGAGACGTTCGGTGTAGCCGATCGACAGGTATTGCACTGCGGGAACGCTTGTGTGGGACAAGACCAAATTGGAATGCACGTCTTTGCCGCTTACGGGGTGATCTTCAACGCGCTTGCGGTGCGCTCGTTCACGTGGGAGTGAACGCAGCGACTCGCGTGCATCGCCGTCGTTTCGGACATCGAATCTTCTCGCGAGGATGTCGTCTTCGTAGATTCCGAAGTTAGAGCACTCGTCTAAGCGAAGGTGTGAGTGACCCGTGATCAAGCGATGAAGGACCAACGAACGCCCGTGTTGCAATTTCATTCGCTTTGCGCCGTCGGTGTCGCGGGATCATCGCCTTCGGACTGGAGGTTCGCAACGACTCGAGAAAGAAAAGAGCGAACCGTCGATGCAGCAGCCCGGTGCAACAGGGCGTGGTCGAGCCGAGCTCCGAGCTCGCCGAGAGGTGGAACATACGAAGCGGCAAGGGTGACACGGCACGAGTAAGGACCGAGAGGAGCGAGCTCGATGTCACCCTCGAGCAAGGGGAACAAGGACCGCAATTCGTTCGATTCCCAGGCAAGCGGTATGACGAGCGCGTCATCCCGCTCGCGTGATGGTCCGAGGGTCACACGTACCTCGCGGCTGAACGACCCCGCTGCCCACGTCGGCCCGATCCGCATGCGAAGGGCTTCCCCGTCCTTTGTGGCGGCGCTTGCCAATGGCGCGAGCCACGCGCCGTCACCCGTGAAGCGTCTGCGCATCACCTCAAAGGGGAGCGTTATGTCGGCGAAGTCTTCGAGGAAGATTGGCCGCCGATTCTTGTCGCGCGATCTTTGAGCGTCGGCATCTTCCATTTTGTCAAGGTAGGAGAGCTTCTCATCCCTCCGTAGAGGCGAAGGTCCTTTCATCGGCAGGGTATGCGAGCTTTCGATTGAGCTCTGTTGGGTCAAAACGCAGGGCCGCTTCCCGAAATACCGCGGAAAACGGTTCGTCGCAGTCATGTTCTCAAAGGAAAGTGCGTCATTTTTCGAACTTTGCACCGTATGGCTGGACAATCGATTGTGAGCGATCGATGAACGTGAGGAACGTCTCTTGCTTAGTTGACTGCGCTGCAAGTGACAGTTACTTGAACGAAGTCGGAAGGCTCGCCGGTCGCGCGATGGTAGGTACTCGGATTACCATCACGCGCCAGGATCAACGACCACGTTGAGGAGACTCGATGACCCATTCGGATCAGCTACTTGGTGTGATCACGAACCTGAACCCGCCGGGGCGATACGTGCACTGGTCGATCTTCACGGTCTCAATAGCCAATCTCGTGCTCATCGCGGTGATGGTTGTGATCTTCGGTCTCGCCCTGGTCCTCCCGTTCCCGGGGCGGCACGAAGTCGGCACAGGGAGCGATTTTTCCGAGGAGTCAGAATCGGTGCCGGCGCTAGGCGAAACCGATGGAGATGGCAGGACCGATAGGATGTGGACCGCGCGGCTTCGACACAGGGCGCTAGCTGCATTACCGCCCGCGAAGCTCTTACCCGACTGTCAGCCCGCCTACGTCGCGTCGTGGGTGTACGTGTTCGGGGTGGCCACGTTGGCCGCGCTCGGCATCGCGATCGTCTCGGGGATGGCGATCGCGCTCGGGGGCGTGGACTGGTGGCACACGAACCCGGTCGGCCACTTCTTCAACAGCTTGCACCTGTGGAGCGTGGAGCTGTTCATGGCTTTCATGGTCATCCACCTGTGGGGAAAGTTTTGGATGGCGGCCTGGCGGGGCAGGCGCGCCCTCACGTGGATAACCGGTGTCGTCGCTTTCGTGGCGTCTGTTGTCGAATGCTTCACCGGGTACTTGTCCCAACAGAATTTCGACTCCCAATGGATCTCCACGTCCGGAAAGGATGCATTCAACGCCGTTGGACTCGGGGCGTTCTTCGATCTCATGAACTTCGGCCAAATGTTGCTCTTCCACGTGGTGTTGATTCCGATCGTGCTCGTCGCGCTCGTGGGAGCGCACGTGCTCCTCGTGCGAGTGCGTGGCGTCTCCCACCCGCTTCCCGTCCGCCCGGCACGCGGCCGGTCAGAGCGACGGGCGGCAGCTGCCGCCGATGCGGCCTCATGGCGTGGTCCGTACCGGCGCTACGACATCGTGAAAGAAGCGACCGTTGCCTCGATGGTTGCCCTCGTGCTCGTGGTCGTGTTGGCGGCCGTGCTTTCTTCGCCCGATGTGCCGCCCGTTAGCGTAGCGAGCTGGGCAAAGGTGGCACCGGCTGACTTCATGGCCACCGCGGCGAGCGAGCTTGCAGGCACAAGCGAGACCGCCACGTACGGACCGCCGTACAACCACGAGTCCGGCAGCGTGCAGCGCATCATCGTGTCATGGCAACTCCTTGCGGGGGTTCGCCAACCGATTGATGCCGCCGAGACGTTCGTGTTGTCCCCGCTCTCAAAGCTCGCACCGACCGATCCGCTCCTCAGCCGGGCGCTTGCCACTTACCGATACTCTGATGCAACCCAGCGTTCCGCGTGGGACGCCGCGTACCTAACAGCTGTTACCCACGTTACCTTTCATGCCGGTTCGCCCGTTGTGCCGAAGGCCAAGGACGGACCTGTGCCGATGTTGATCGCGACCGAGCTCACTATGGCTCGTTCGGGTGCTCTCGACGCGGACCTGCTCGCTCAGCACCCTTTCTATGGGACCGACTACACCAAACCACTGTTGTTCTTGGAGGACGGGAACTACTTCTCCTCAATTGCGATCGCCGAGCACCTTTCCGGTGCGCAATGGGGAGTGATGAACGAGACCGGCAGCTATCCCGGTCAACCGTGGCTATGGCTGTACACGTTGTGGTACCAGGTGCCCGGATTCAGCAGTTCGGCAAACGTCGATCTCATCGCTATTTACCTCACCGGTGTCGCGACGCTCCTTTTGCTTGCAGTCCCCTTCCTTCCCGGCCTTCGAGACGTCCCTCGGTGGATTCCCCTGCACCGGTTGGTTTGGCGGGACTGGGACAAGATCCGACAACGTAGCAGCTCAGTGCCACAAGGAGGTGACGACGCGGTGCCTACAACCGAACGCGGCGCAGCGGGTGCGCCATCGGGTTGATCGAATCTGCTTTGGGACATCGGCGTCCTGTCGATGAGATCTCTTTTGTGAAGTGCAGGTGACGACGCATGCCCATGCTCCGTTTGCACCTCGTTGGTGACGTCAGTTCGGACCGGCTCGCCGCGGTGAGACCGGTGCTCGATGAGCTCGTTGACGGCACCGTCACTTCGACGTCGACGGGTTTGCACGTGGACGGTTGGATGTACGGAGAAGATGCTCGTGCAGCGAATCGCGAATTGTTGTCCGCTCTACGCCGCATCGAGCGCCGCACCCGGTTGCGAGCAACGTGGTCCACAGGCGGCATCGCCTATCGGTTCTTCGATTACGTGCCGAAGGGCGTCGATGCCGCACCGTGAACGACGCTCGATCGAACAGAAGAAGAGGGAGAGATGTTGATCTCCACGATGCATGACGTCCCGGGCTATGAGGTCACCGATGTGTTGGGGAAGTTTTCGGCCTGGCGGTGCGGAGTCGAAGCCTTGGATCCCAGATGGGGCGGCATTCAAGTCAATCGCGGTGGCGAGCTCAAAGGTATGGCGAAGAGCCTTGCTGTTAGCCGACACGAAGCTGTCGATCGGATGATGCAAGAGGCAGAGGCCAAAGGCGGCAACATCGTGGTGTCCGCGCGATTCGATACCTCCGAGATGGGAGGAAACTGGCCTGAGCTGTGTGCGTACGGCATGGCCGTTTCGATGCGCAAGCTCTAGGAGATCGGCATGTCATATCGCGCAAATGTTGCTGTCAAAGGTTCTCGGTCTTGGTATCCGTGGTGAAGTGACGTGGCGAAGATCCCGCGTAACGCGATACATGCGGCGCTCTTGCACTGATTGAAAGAGCCATCCCCGTGTGTCGCAAGAGACATCGTCGACCGTGGCGTCTCCTGCCACCTCCTTCACGATTGTCTGCGCGAAAGAGCGTCGATTGCGAATCCGATGGGAATGATCGCAGCACGTATATGGGGAGGGCGACGGCCGGGGAAAGCCGAGGAGGGTGTGGCTTGCGGCGATCGGTGTTCTTCTGACGGATTCACTAGGTTGTAGTGAGGGACAGAAATCGGTGTGCGAACATTACGGCCGCAAAGAGCGTTACGTTCGCTCTCACCACTTGTTTCGGCGAACGACCCGAAGATGACCACGAGGAGACCATCATGATTGGCGACAAGGTTGAGCACTTCCAAGGTAAGGGCAAGGCTCCCGCTGATGTTCAGGCTCATATCGAGCAATACCTGAAGACCGACGGATTTACCTTCCAAACGTCATCGCCGAGCGGGGAAGGTGTGGTGATCCAAGCCAAAAAGGGTGGCTTTCTGCGCGGGATAGTCGACGCGGACCGTGCGTTGACGATCACGATCACCGGGAGCGCCGACGACCTCACGGTTCACATCGGCATCGGCAAGTGGCTCCAGCACCTTGGAATCGCGGTCATCGAGACCTTGCTCATTTCGGACCTGTTTCTCGTTGTGGATGTGGTCGATAGCGCGTGGAACATCGAGATCGAGGACAAGCTCATCACGGATCTCAAGGCGTTCATCGGGTGATTCGCCCTTAAGGCGAGGACTCGGCAGCTTTAGGCGTCCTGATTCTTGTGGTCAGGTGACTAGGTGTGATGTACACCCCCTAGGCGATGGATCACGGTCGAGTCGTCGCGAAAGCGCACGTTCTCTTAGGGAACACCTTTGGGCGAGCGCATCGCTCGCTCTAGCCAATGCGCCCAGGAAAGTATGGGCCACCCGCGCACTCGCTTTCTCCTTCGGTGAGAATGGTCAGATGCACATCACGCCCGAGCGCGTGCGAATCATCTGCATCGATCCTCGGGGAGCCGTACTTCTCCTCAAATGGCGCGATCCGATAGGCGGACGAGTCTTCTGGGAACCACCCGGTGGCGGTATCGAAGAAGGGGAAACACCTCACGACGCGGCACGACGCGAACTCAAGGAGGAAACAGGCCTAAGCCCTTTGGTCAGCGATGACTTTGTGCTCGTCGACCGTGACTACTTCTGGATCGGTCGGCACTTTGTCCACGCGGAAGCCTTCTTTAGAGCAGTTGTAGAGTCGGACCGAGCACGTCTCGCGCAACCGACCGAAGAAGAAGTAGCGACTTTTGTCGAGGCACGGTTCGTATTGCCAGAGGAGCTTGAGCACCTTAGCGACCCCGTCGAGCCGGCTGGGCTTCGCTCGATCATCGAGCAATTCACGAACTGACAGGTCCGCGGAAAGGCAGGAAGGAACGCCGCGGGAGGAACAGAGCTAACCGTTTTCTTGCGTAACCTTTCGAAGCCCCAAGTGACAACGGGATCGCTTGTTTGCGAGCGTCTTCTTGGTGGAAGTGCGCAACTTCATTCGCCTGGGGAGACCGCATTTCTGAAGAAGATGCACCTATCACCGATACACGCGACATGGTCGCGGTACGACGAAGTTCCTGTCATTTTTCAGTTGTTTCGGATTAGCTCGACAACGGGGATGACACGAACCGTTTTTTCCTGGTATTCGGCGAAACCCGGGTAGCGCAGAGCCTGTTCTGCGTAGATTCGATCGCGATCGGATCCAGAGATAGGCGAAGCTGTCGCTGCGTAGGTTTCCGTACCTGCCTCCACGGTGACATCCGAATTCGCTACCAAGTTGTGGTACCAGTCCGGGTTCGTATCGGCACCCGCCTTGGATGCAAAGACGTACCGGTGCCCGTCAAGGTCCAAGTACATCATCGGGTTGACGCGCTCGTTGCCGGTCTTTGCTCCGATTGTGTGGAGGAGAAGCACAGGCGCGCCTTCGAATTGCCCTCCGACTTTGCCCGCGTTCGCCCGGAATTCCTCGATTATCCGCCGGTTCCAGTCCTGATACTCACTCACCGTCCACCTCCATGTCTGGACAGGAACGCTAGCGTTTCGGGGCTTTATCACCGGCCGTTCAGATCCCTTGCAGCACGTGGAGCACGTCGAAGGGCGAACAGCGATGGGAATTGGGAAGATCCGTTCGAATCGGCGATGATGTGACCATGCTCGATCACCTTTCCATTCAGTGTGCCGATGTCGCAGCGAGTGCGGCGTTCTACGAAGCGGTCCTTGCGCCGCTTGGAGCAAGCAAGGTCATGGACTTCGGCCAGATAATCGGATTCGGCACCGAGCCCAAGCCAGAGTTCTGGATCGGACCAAGAACGACGGGAGACGGGTTTCGGGAGGCCCACATCGCCTTCGTCGCTCCCGGAAGGAAGGCGGTACAAGCATTTTTCGACGCGGCGGTAAGCGTCGGTGCGACCGTGCTCAATGAGCCTCGTGTCTGGCCTGAGTATCACCCAAACTATTACGGTGCTTTTGTGCGCGACCCTGATGGCAACAACGTCGAGGCGGTTTGTCACCTACCAGAATAATTCGCACACTCTGGGAAGATCGGTGCCCAAACGGTGCGAAGTTGTAGGTCTAAGTGTGATACGTGCCTCCGGAGAGATTTGAACTCCCGACCCTCTGATCCGAAGTCAGATGCTCTGATCCGCTGAGCTACGGAGGCGTCGCTAAATGAATTCCATTGCAAGACTATTTGACGCGGCGAGCGCGATCGAATTGGGGAGCGTTCCCGCATGAGATGTTCTGTCTGGAAGCGGGCGAGGCGGAGCGTCATCGCGCAATGCGTTTCGCTGCGTGCCGTTGATCGTCTGTTTCTTGTCTCCTCGCGAGAATGCTCGCTAGTGCACGACGTCGAGATCTTGCGATGCACGCGGCCCTGTTTCGACTAGGAACATGGAGGCGAGAACGAGCAGGCCACCCACAAATACCGGCCATCCGAATCGCTCACCACCGAGGTAGGCGACGAGACCGGCAAAAGCCGGCTCCAAGGTGAAGATGATCGCGGCGCGTGTCGGTGAAATAAAGGATTGTGCCCAAGCCTGAACGATGAATGCGACAGCGGTCGCCACTACAGCCGTAGCGACGATCCCAAACCACGCAAGTTCGGTGTGAGGAAGTGCGAATCCGGAAGGAGCTGCGCCAATCGTGCAGCAAACTGCGACCGTGACCAGCTGAATGACCGCCAAGGTGTAAGGGTCCTCATCGGCGGACCAAGCTCCGAGGCCGACGATTTGGAAGGTGTAAAAGAGCGCGCCCAGAAGCGTCAACACTTCGCCGAGGCCGAAGGACACTCCGCGTAGTGACATCAGTGCGAGACCACCCGTCGCGACCGCTACGGCGACAAGGGTCGAACCTGAAAAGCGCTGACGGAGCAGCGGCCACGCGAACAGTGGCGTGAAGACCACAGTGAGTCCAGTGATGAAACCTGATATCGCAGCAGAAGTGTGCTGGAGCCCGATCGTTTGGAACATGTAGCCGCCCGCCAGACACAAACCGAGAGCCACGGCCCGAGCGGCGCTTTTTCTGGACAGCGAGCGAAACACATTCGGCCTGAGCGCGACGAGAATGAGCGCCGCAAGCACAAAGCGAAAGGAGAGGAATCGCATCGCCGGCATCTGCGCGACGACGTCTTTTACGAGGAGGAAGCTCGACCCCCAACCTGCGGTAATGAGCATCAGGAGAGCGACACCAAGGGTTGTTTTGGGGCGCGGCAGAGTAACCTTCGGACTGATCTCGTCGCTTCGGTTCGTCATGGTGCTCTTTTGCCGCAGCGAGTACGCGTTCTTTGGTGCGAACCGACGACCTAGGAGTCGATTCGGTCCCGCATCAGGTTAGTCAGCGAGCTGGCAACAAATGGTGGGCTCATGCCGTATCCGGCCAGGCTCGGCCTGTGGCACTCTTTTCGCCAATGGCAATTTCTCGAAGACACATATCGCACAGGTGGCCCGTGCTCGGGCGGGTCAGTCTTCGAGCGACCGGGAAAAGCAACGGCTGCGCGCGTCGTTCTTGAACTCTCCGTAGGGAGCTATCGGTGTATAGCCAAAGGACGTGTACAACGCGATGGCCTCTGGTTGCTCGGTACCGGTTTCGAGCCACGCCTCCCGATACCCGACCGACCTCGCGCGGTCCTCTAAGAACGCCAGGATGCGACGCGCGATGGATCGCTTACGGAAGTCGGGATCCACGTACATGCGCTTTATTTCCGCTACGTCAGGTCTTAAGAAACGGAATCCCCCGCATCCCACGCCAATGCCATTCGCGGTCGCGAGGACGAAGCAACCCTTAGGCGGCTCAAAGTCGTCATTCGGGAGGGGCTTCGGGCCTCGCTCTCCGTATCTAAGCCTCAATTCGTCGATGTGCCTGCGCTCGAGCTCGCGCGTCTCGGGATCATCTAGCGGAACGACGCGAATAGTCACCTCAGTCTCGGCTTTTCCTTTGGCCACGCTCGTCATGTTGCACGCTCGCGAAGACTCTTGCCAACGCGCCTAACAAACACGCATCTTGGACCAGCTGCTTCGATCTGTTGGGCCAAATCCTACGATGGATGTCGTGCAAGGGCGCCGGTCCAGTCGGCCAATTGTCGCTTTCATTGCGATTGTTCTCAGCATCACCGCCCCTCTTGCAGCATTCGCGAGCACAACGCCTCACCGGGCACAGCCCGAGAGCGGGCAAGCGGGCGTACCGGCGTTCAGTCACGTGTTTGTCGTTGTCATGGAGAACCTCGATTATTCGAGCGCGCTAGCGACGCCGGAGCTCGCGAGCATTGCTGCTCAATATGCTCTTGCTACGAGCTACTACGGCGTCTCGCACCCGAGCCTTCCGAACTACCTTGCATTGACGAGCGGAAGCACCTGGGGGATCTCGAGCGACTGCACCGACTGTTATGTTTCGGCACCCAATCTTTTTTCCCAATTCGCGTCGGCCCACCTGAGCTTCGATGCGTACATGCAAGGAATACCGAATTCCTGTTACCTCGATCCCTACGGTGGGGTGGACTACGCAGGAAAGCACGACCCGTTTCGTTACTACGACGACGTTCGCAAGAGCCCAGCACTTTGCGCTCATATCGAGCCGTACACGGAATTGGGCCCGCTTCTCGGCGGTTCCGGAAGAACCGTGCCGAGATTTGTGTGGGTAACGCCAAATCTTTGCAATGACGGCCACAACTGCTTCGCGACGACGGCTGCGATCTGGCTTGGAAGCTTCGTTTCTTCGGTTACAAAGAGCGCTGCGTGGCGTGACGGTGGGGTGTTGTTCGTGACGTGGGACGAGTCCGACGGAGACGATTCTGCAGTCGTGCCCCCAGGTCGCATTGTTTCATCCGGCGGCGGGGGCCACATCATGACGCTCGTTATCGCTCCGGGCGTTCGAGAAGGCCTACGCGTCGATGTGCCCTATAACCACTACTCACTTCTCGCGACGGTGGAGGATGCCTTCGCGCTGCCGCTCCTTGGACACGCGAGCTCCGCAACTCCGATGGCTTCTTTCTTCAAAGGATCCGCAAAGACTTAAGGTGTTACGCATTCTCTACTGACCACTTGCGCGATGCGGACGGTGTCCTGCTTGTGTTGGCCGAGCCGTTACCGCTGCGGTTTGGTCCCTCGCACAACCGCTGCTTCACTGACGACAGCGGTAGCTGTTACGTCTATGAAGCCGGCCTCTTCGAAAAGCGTCATCCACGCTCTCATCGAGATCGGGCGTTCTTGAAATCGGAAGAGGTATCTTCCCGCGTTCTTTGCGATGCGCCACCAACCTCCAGGGCCTTTCTTCAGCATCACGGAGAGCTTTGAGGTGATGATCTCTCGATCGCGCGCGTCGCCCCCGCGCCCAAACATCATGTCGCCGATGACGAGATGCCCGCCTTCTCGGAGCCATCCTGATACTTGCTTGACCGCAAGTGTCTTGTCTTTGTCGCGCAGATGATGCAGCGCATAGTTCGACACGACGAGGTCAATTGTTGCTTCTGGGATTCTAAGGTGCTCAATGGGTATTGCTCGACCTTCGATGTTGGTAATTCCCGCCCGTGCTGCGTTTTGTTCGAGCAGTTCGATCATCACCTCGCTGAGGTCTACGGCGAGGACCTCATGGACAAGAGGAGCAATGCGCAGCGAAAGTTGTCCTGAGCCACAGCCAAGGTCAAGGACGCGCATTGAGGATCTCGGTGATGATTCGGCCAGCACGCGTTCGAGCACCGTAACGAGCCCCGGGTTACTTGCGGCGTTGTGATCCCATATTGCCGCGCGGCGATTCCAAAAGCGCGCTTGGCGAGCGATGTTCGCCGATTCACTGCCTCCTCGGGCATCCGCGGAATGCATCATGGCGTGACGTCGTGTTTGCGGTGCGTTCGAGCGCGTGTATCAATTCGCGGCGCGCGACATTTTCGTCGGCTCGTGGTCAAGAGCTCGGCGGCAAGAACGAATAGGTGAACTCCGATTTCGGGCTCAGAATCACTCCAATGACCTTCTTGTTGTTGAGGATCTCTATCGAGACTGCGCGCGATCCAGTCAACACCGCCGAGCTCCCCTTTACGGAGACGCTTGCTTGTTTAGCAGGTGGCGCGATTGTCTTCGCAAAGACATAGATCGTCGCGTTCGCAGGGGACTTGACCTCGACCCAGCACTTTTGGCTTGTAGTCACGACGATCGTGTAGCTCGAAACGGGGACCGAATAGGTTGCATTCTTTGCTGTGCTCGCTTCAAGACCAAAGGTCGCCTTCGAAGCTGCGACGGTCGGCGTCGTCGTAGGTGGAGTGAGAGGTCGGCTCTCGGACGTGACGTTTCGCAAGAACGAAACCCACGTAGGGTGGACGTAGACCACGGACAAACCCAAAAGCGCGATGAGAAGGGCGAAGAAGAGCACCCAGACGACGAACTGGACCGCGACCGGCGCGGGCAGTCGATTGCGGTGCGAGCGGTACCAATCGTCTTCGGAACCGTCTCCCCTGGCGCCACGTGCGTACGGCGGTAGTGACGTTACGGGAAGCTCGCCGGTGATCACCGCCGACGGAACGGGATTGACGCTCGGAGACGGACGGTTCGGCGCGGGCTTGGCGGCGTCTTTTGGAGATTGGCTTCCTGAGCCAGACTTCCCGGCAGATCGGCTCGGCACTCAGGCGTCCCCTCTAGACGTACTCACAGGGCTTTCAGGCAATTCGTTCTCGCTGCGCCCAAGAGGAAACGGTACCGCGCGAGACGAAGATATTGCTCACACTCGTCAACTCGTCACTTCGGTATCCAGGCTGCTCCGAGCACTCCTCTACCGGTGTGAACCTGCATTGCGAGGCTGAAGCCACTCACAAAGTCGACGTGACCCAAGAGATTCGTGAGCCGCTCGGCGAGCTCGGGGACATCGGCATGGAAAACAGCGCACCGCTCGGCGCCGTGAGGGGCGGAATTAAGGAAAGCTGAGCGGATCGTGTCGAGCGTTTCTTGTGTCGTAGCGAGCGCCGCGATCGGTTCGATCGTCCCTTCGTGCATGCGAAAGACGCTCCGCATTCCGATCAATTCGCCCGCCTGCAGGACATCTGCAGGTAGTGGGCCACTTTGGCGAATCGGTTCGAGGGTTGCCAAGGATCCGACGAGCTCGACTCGACGCGACGCATCCTCGATGGCTTGAACGACCGTGTCGAGATCTGAGCCCTTCGCGGCCTCCTGTGCGCCGGCAAGGACGACAAGTGCCTGTCCCGCCGCGGCGGAGCGTGCGTCGATCGCGATCGAAGGACGCGACGCGAGCTCGCATGCGAGGGCCGCGTTGCGGAACATCGTTGCGAACTCAATCGCCGGGGTCACGATCGCGGCTGCCGCGTACCCTGGCTCTTCAATGGCGGCTAGGTACTCGGTGACGAACGGATGGTTTGCGCCAGAGAGCTCTTCGAGTTCCACTTGCTTTGGGAGGCGCCACGTCGATTCATCGCCAGTTTCGCTCTCCTCGGCGGGGAGGCTTTCCGGAAGATGCAAGCTGATGGGTAGCACGCGGATGTCGAAGGCCGAGACGACATCTGCGGGCAGACACGTGCTCGAATCGGTGACGACGATTACGCGTTCCACGGCCTGCACGTTACCGGTCGGCACGACGCTTCATCGTTTTGTTATGGGTTGCCGGTAACTTTGCATTTGATGAGCGAAGAAGCGATGGTCGTCGGCTCCCGAAACTTCACGATGTCAGAGCTCATCGAGCGCACCGGGGTGTCACCAGCGACGGTCCGTTTCTACTTGACAGGAGGGCTTCTTCCCGCACCGATGAAGCTCTCCGCGAACAGGTTCCTTTACGACGAACGCCACGTCGAGGTCATCCGCCTCATCCGGATCTTGCGCGAACGGCGCGGACTCTCACTAGACGCAATCAGTCAGCTGCTGCCCGACTTGTTGCCGGACCTCGTTGGCAAGCCGGAAGGAGGGGTGTTTCACCCAGGAATGTGGGGCCGCGTCTTGGCAGATCGCACCCAGGAGAAATTGGGCGCGTCGACTGGAGAGCGCCTACTCGAAAGAGGCTTGCGAGCCTTCGCCGAACACGGATATGCGGAGGTCACCATCGACGATGTGTGTCGGGATATAGGGATAGCGAAGGGCTCGTTCTACCGCTATTACGCCTCGAAAGAGGAGCTGTTCTTTGCTGCGGTTGGTCTCGTTGGTGCGCGCGTTGTGGCGAGCATCGCCGAAGGGTCGATGAACGCGGAGCTCGACCCGGCCCGTGCAGCAGACCTGCTCGTCGCCTCGCTCACTCCGTTCTTGGGGATCATCTTTGATCTCAGCTCGTTCTCGGTGCGCCGCCGTCCCGGGTATCGATCGGCGCTTAGCGCGCTTGTGACGCAAGTTCATGAGGGGCTTCGCGCCTCGCTTGGCCCCGCTTTCCCAGTGGCACCAGACGAGCTGCTCGCTCGCGCGATCAGCACGGCCGTTCGTGACGCCACGTCTGAGTCCGCTGACGCACCAGGCGAGCCGGCCTTGGGCGGCGAACGCTCGGGCAGCTGAGTCCTTCGTTATCCAAAGGTGTCCGGGTCCAACGGCGATGGGATCGCGTCGAGCTGCGGGGGAACTCGCCGAAGAACGGCGACCCAGGGCCTGGATCGCGCCGTTCGTCCCCGCCTCATTCCAGCTTCCGCTTGCCGGATGGACCGCGCGCCCATCTACCAGGGGATCTCCTCAGCTAAGTTGATGAGCCAACCATTGCCTTTTGCCGAGGAGCACCGGCAGGGAAAGGGCGACGACGTACCGAGCGTCGCCACGTTGACGGCCTCTGGGGCGTCTGCGAAGATGAATGCGAACAGTACGAATGACCGGTTGGTCATTTGCGCTTCGTGTGGTCGGCACCGACAAGCGGGGGATCGAATGACGGTGGTCAAGGGCCACCACATCGAGCCCGGTGAAGGCGCTCCACGACGAGATTGAGGGAAGGACAGCTTTGGACGATCAGAAACCTTCCGCGTACCCGCTCCTTTCGGAGATCCGTTCGCCCCAAGATCTCAAGGAACTCCCGCTCTCGTCGTGTGTGGCCCTTGCTGAGGAGATTCGGGCGTACATCGTTGAGATGGTGACGCACTCGGGAGGACATCTCGGGTCAAACCTTGGTGCGGTCGAGATCACCCTCGCGATGCACCGCGTCTTCAATTCACCCGAGGACGTCTTGCTCTTCGATACCGGTCACCAGGCGTACGTGCACAAGTTGCTCACGGGACGGATGCAGGCCTTTGCCGGGCTTCGTCAAGAAGGTGGGCTTTCGGGCTATCCGAGTCGAGCAGAGTCCATACACGATGTCATCGAGAATTCTCATGCCTCAACGGCGTTGAGCTACGCGCACGGCATCGCGTCGGCGTTCGCGTCGAACCCGCAAGACTCGCACCGGCGTGTCGTTGCGCTGGTCGGCGATGGCGCCCTGACCGGTGGCATGGCCTATGAGGCGATGAACAACTTGGGGCATGCAGGCGCGCGTGTCGTGATCGTCTTGAACGACAACGGTCGAAGCTACGCGCCTACGATCTCGAAGCTTTCTGAGTCGTTGAACAAGCTGAGACTGAATCCGTCCTACGGCGCGTTGCGCTCGCGACTGAACCGCATGGTCGAAGACCTGCCCGGCGTCGGTCAGCTTGCTGGTCAGTCGCTCAAGAACTTCACCTCGGCATTGAGAGAGCTCATCGAACCGCACGTGTTCTTTGAGGCTCTCGGGATTCGTTACGCGGGACCGATAGACGGTCACGATGTCGGTTCCTTAGAGGCTGCTATGCGTAACGCGGCCACGTGGCAAGGACCGATCGTCCTCCACGTCCTTACGCGAAAGGGAAAGGGATTCGGGCCCGCCGAAGCCGATGACGTCCAGTGTCTGCACGATTACAGGGCGGTGCCAGGTTTCGGTGCGCCGGGGAGCGTATCGGACCAAGGAGCGCTCGCGATCGAACCGAGCCCCCCGGAGAAGAGCTATACGGAAGCTTTCTCGAAGGCACTGTTGGCGGAAGCCGCCGCAGACCCGTCGATCTTCGCGATCACGGCGGCAATGCCGGGACCTACGGGGCTCTTGGGCTTCGAAGCCCGCTATCCGGAGCGCTTCATCGACGTCGGTATCGCCGAACAGCACGCGCTGACAATGGCCGCTGGTCTTGGCCTTTACGGGAAAAAACCCATCGTCGCTGTGTACTCGACGTTCTTGTCGCGCTGTTTTGATCAAGAGAACCTCGACATTGGCCTCCATCAAGTACCGGTTGTGATCTGCGCAGACCGCGCGGGAATTACCGGAGACGACGGACCGAGCCACCACGGGATCTGGGACATGGTGCTCGGCCTTTCGATTCCGTCTCTTGCCGTGTTTGTGCCCTCTGAGCCCGGCGAGTTGAAGAACATGCTTTCAACCGCGCTCAGCCTCGGTTCGCCGGCACTCATTCGCTATCCAAAGACTCCCGGCATTTCCCTCGGTGTGAAGCCGGGATCGGGTCTGCACGCACGCATCTTGCGCGAGGGCTCAGATCAGATCGTCGTCGTGGGGATCGGAAAAATTGCGGGGTTCGCACTGGCGGCTGCGGAACTCCTCGAAGAAGAGGGAATCGACGTGACGGTCATTGATCCCCGTGTCATCAGGCCGGCCGACCCGGCGCTCCTGGAGCGTTGCGTGAACGCGCGACTTGTCCTTACGGCAGAAGATGGGCTCGTTCACGGGGGAGCGGGACAATACCTTCGGTCGCTGATCGAAGATGAGGCCGCGACGTTGGCTTCGCACGGTCCCAAAGTGACTTGTCTCGGGGTCCCGACTACGTACATTCCCCAGGCGAAGCCCGACGCGATCTTGGCCCGGCTCGGACTCGACGCACCGGGCATTGCCGCGTCGATTCGAAAGGCGATTCAGCTCGTCGAAGCTTCGGATCTTGATGAAGCGCAAGCGATCACGGCAGGAGCGCGAACGTTGTCTGTCGGGACCGGGACCTGGGGGATGGTTGTTCGATGACCCCAGTGGCGCACACGAAGAGCGCGCCAAGCGGTGTCCTCGTGCCAGACATTGATGCTGTCACCGTTATGGGCAAGGCCGAAGCGGAAAACTTCCCTGTCGCAATGCGGCTTCTGCCTTCTGCAAAGCGCGAGCAGCTTCTCTCGATTTACGGATTCGCTCGTTTCGTCGACGACGTCGGAGATCTCTCCACGGGGGACCGTCTGCGCGAGCTCGATTGGGTCGAAGCCGAACTCGATCGCGCGATAGCGGGTAAGGCGACGCATCCGATCTTCGTGAGTCTTGGTGAGACCGTCGCTAAGATCGGCGTCAGTAGAGAACCGTTCGTCGCGCTCATTGAGGCAAATCGTCAGGACCAACGCGTCCATCGTTACAAGAGCTTTGAAGAGCTGCTCGCCTACTGTCGCTTGTCCGCGAACCCTGTAGGCCGTCTCGTGCTCGCAGTATTCGGCCGACACGACGACGCCTCGATCATCCGTTCGGATCAGATCTGTACCGGGCTTCAACTCGTCGAGCACTTCCAAGACGTGGCTGAGGATTACCACGCCGGACGCATCTATCTGCCAGAGGAGGACCTCGAGCGCTTTGGCGTCACGAAGGACGATCTCAACGCGACCGAGGCATCCCCGACGTTTCGCCGCCTGATGGCCTTCGAGGTCGATAGGGCGCGCCGTCTTCTCCTCGACGGCAGCCCATTGGTTCGCATGCTCACCGGCACCGCGAAGTGCGCGATCGCTTGTTTTGTGGGCGGTGGCCTAGCCCAGCTCGAGGCGATCGAGCGCGCGAACTACGACGTGTTGTCCGCACCGATTTCTGCCACGACGGCTTCTGTGCTGTGGCGTGCAGGAGCAGTGCTGTGCGGTTCAATCGGGAGGCCGGCATGAACGACCTCGAGACCGCGTACGCGCGTTGTGAGGAGATCACAGACAACGAAGCGAAGAATTTCGCCTATGGCATTCGACTCCTCCCGATCGAAAAGCGAAGAGCAATGTCGGCGCTCTACGCGTTCGCGCGCCGAGTCGATGACATAGGCGACGGTGCAATTTCGACCAGTGACAAGTTGCGCGGCCTATCTTCGGTACGCGACCAAATCGCAATGCTTGCAAATGGCGACCCGCCTGCGTCGGACGCGGTGCTCGTGGCTCTGGGCGATGTCGTAGCGCATTACCCACTCCCGCTCGGCGCGCTGGAGGAGCTCATTACAGGCTGTGAAATGGACTGTCGGGGTGAGGTCTACGAGACCTTCGACGAGCTCGTGGGTTATTGCCGTTGCGTCGCCGGTTCCATCGGGAGGCTTTCGCTCGCGATCTTTGGGACCGACGAGCCCGATCGCGGTGGGTATCTTGCTGACACCTTAGGTGTCGGGCTCCAGATCACGAACATCTTGCGAGATATCGTCGAAGATCGACAGGTCATGGGCCGCGTCTATCTTCCTAGAGAAGACCTCGACCGTTTCGGCTGTGCAAGCGACGCGAGCGGTCCGCCCGAGGCGCTCGTCGATCTCGTGCGCTTCGAAGCTGGCCGGGCGAAGCAACGTTACGCAGAGGGCCTTGCGCTGCTCGATCTGTTGGATCATCGTTCGAGGGCCTGTGTCGCTGCGATGGCTGGCATCTATCGTCGGCTGCTCGCGCGCATCGAGCGCCATCCGCTGAGCGTTCTTGACCATCGCGTATCCCTGCCGACGTGGGAAAAGGCCTGGGTAGTGGCACGTAGTTTCGCCGGGATGGGCGCGTGAGGCACTCGAACGCACCGCACGTCGTCGTCGTCGGGGGCGGTCTCGCCGGTCTGTCTTGTGCGATCGCGTGCGTCGATGCGGGCGCGCGCGTGACGATGTTCGAGGGGCGTCCCCGTCTCGGAGGGGCAACGTGGTCCTTTGAGCGCAACGGGCTCTTCTTCGACAACGGTCAGCACGTTTTCTTGCGCTGCTGCCACGCGTACAGACGCTTTCTTGAGCGCATCGGATCCTCGTCGCACGCACCGCTACAAGAGCGCCTTTGCATCCCTGTGCTCAAGGCGTCTCCAAACGGCGGCGAACCGACGGTCGCTTGGATCCGACGTGCCATTCTCCCAGCTCCTTTTCAACTGGTGCCGTCGCTCATCTCCTACCGTCACCTTTCCCCAGGTGATCGATGGCGCGTCGGGCGAGCAGTCCGCGCCCTTCGCAATGTGCGTCTCACTGATGCGTCGCTAGACGAGGAAACCTTTGCTGAGTTCCTCTTACGACACGGACAGAGCCCGCGCGCGATCGAGGCGCTCTGGGATTTGATAACGCTGCCGACGCTGAACGTCCACGCGAGCGAGGCTTCGCTCACGCTCGCGGCGAAGGTCTTCAAGACGGGGTTTTTCGACGAGCCAGACGCGGCCGACATCGGATGGTCGCGCGTCCCGTTATCGAAGCTTCACGTCGATCCTGCAGTCGAGGTCCTGAAGCGCGCTGGTGCGGCGATACATCGACGAGCCAAGGTGACTTCCGTAGATCTCGATGATGTCTCCGCGTCGTCGAATCACGAGGGATTATCGCTACACGGCGGTCCTTCGCGACGCACGACGGGAGTCATGGTAGATGGGGAGCACATCGCTTGTGACGCCGTAGTGCTCGCCGTGCCACATGAGACCGCCAAGGAGTTGTTACCCCAATGTGGAACGATCGATTCGAGCCGTCTTAGCGGTCTTGGGCGTTCGCCGATTGTCGACGTCCACGTCGTCTATGACCGCAAAGTGACCGGATTCGACATCGCTGCCGCAGTGGAATCCCCGGTGCAATATGTGTTTGACCGCACGCAAGCGGCGGGCCTCGATGAGAAGGACGGCCAGTGCCTTGCGGTCTCCATATCAGGTGCCGACAAAGAACACGGAATGCGCCCCGAAGTGCTCATCGAGCGGTACACGACGGCGCTCGGAGAGTTGTTCCCCGAAGCTCGCAAAGCAAAGGTCCTTGATGCCGTCGTGAGCAGAGAGCACGCTGCGACGTTTCGCGCCGTGCCCGGAACCGCGCGATTGCGCCCAGGAACGACAACGGGCATCGGAGGGCTTTTCCTCGCGGGGGCGTGGCTCGATACGGGGTGGCCCGCGACGATGGAGGGCGCGGTGCGAAGCGGAATAGCAGCTTCCACCCAGGTGCTTCGTTCTTTCGGTCGCAAGCAAATGATCGCGAAACTCCCCGAGGAGGTCGTGGCGTGATCCCGACGCGGAACACGCCCGAAGTGCTCGATCGGGCACGTGAACTTGTTGTTCCGGCGCTTCGCGCCGCGATCGACAGGCTTTCCCCCGACCTTCGCCCCATTGCTGAGTACCACCTTGGGTGGTCCGACGCGACAGGTCGTCCATCTGGTGGAAACGGAGGCAAAGGCGTGCGACCCGCCCTCGCCGTCCTTTCTGCGGAAGCTGTCGGGGCTGACGCTGCGTTTGGAGTACCCGGTGGTGTCGCCGTCGAGCTCGTCCACAATTTCTCTCTAATTCATGATGACGTCATCGACGAAGATGTCGAACGCAGGCATCGGACGACGGTGTGGGCACAGTTTGGCATTGGACCCGCAGTCATCGTTGGCGATGCGCTTCTCGCGCTCGCACTACAAGTGGTGTTGGACGCGTGCGAGCAGAATTCGCTGCGCGGCGCGCCGGGGAGCAAGAACAACAGCGGTCGTGCGACAGCGTGCATCGTCGACGCGACCGCTGCGATGATCGCCGGTCAGGCGCTCGACATGGCCTTTGAGTCGGTGCCAAGTGTGGACATCGAGGGATGTCTTGCCATGGAAGCGGGCAAGACCGGCGCACTTCTCGGTTGCGCGGCGTCTATTGGCGCAGTGATCGCTGGAGCAGATGGACATGATGTCGTCGCGCTCGATCGCTTCGGGGTTGAACTCGGCATGGCGTTCCAGGCCGTCGACGACCTGCTCGGCATTTGGGGGGACCCTGCAATGACGGGAAAGTCGGCGTGGAGTGATCTGCGCCAGCACAAAAAGACGCTTCCCGTCGCCGCAGCGCTCGCAACGGGAAGCGGTGCCGCTGAGGAACTCGCAGCGCTCATGTCGCTTGCGCAATTGAGCGACGACGAGGTTGCGCGCGCAGCGACGCTCGTCGAACAATGCGGAGGGCGGGAAGTCACGACTTCCGAGGCGAGGTTCCACCTCGACAACGCCGTCGCGAGCCTCAACGCGAGCGGGCTCAAAGAGCGCGCAAGAGACGAGCTCATCGAGGTCGCACACTTCGTCGTCGATCGGGAGTCTTGATGGCGATCGCCGAGGATACCGGGCAGGATTCCTTGCTCCAGCCAACAGAGGGTCTCGCGGCCGTAGCCGAGAGCCTTGAACGCGCGAAGCAGTGTCTTATGGCGCTTCAATCGCCCGATGGTTGGTGGAAGGGCGATCTCGAAACGAACGTCACGATGGACGCCGAGGATCTCATGTTGCGCGAGTTCATCGGCGTTCGTGACGAAGGAGATACGAAAGCCGCCGCAGCGTGGATACGGTCGAAGCAGCGAGACGACGGGACATGGGCGAACTTCTTCGGAGGCCCTGGGGACCTTTCGACGACAGTTGAGGCTTACATCGCGCTTCGCCTCGCAGGCGATGAGCCGAATGACGCACACATGAAGAAGGCCGCGGCCTTTGTGCGCGCGTCCGGTGGCATGGAACGGTCACGTGTGTTTACTCGGATTTGGCTTGCGCTCTTTGGTCTATGGCCTTGGGATGAGCTCCCGGCACTTCCGCCCGAGTTGATCTTCTTGCCCAAATCGGTTCCGCTGAACATCTACGAGTACGGATGTTGGGCGCGTCAAACGTTTGTCGCGCTCACCGTTGTCCTTGCGTATCGTCCGGTGCGACCGCTGCCCTTCGGTATCGAAGAGCTCCGAAGTGGCGACACACCCGACAAGCCAAAAGTCTCCCTAAGGGACTGGAAGGGACGCTTCGCGCTCTTGGATCGCGTGTTGCACGGCTATGAGAACCTCACACGTCACAAGATCGTTCGCCGAAGCATTCGCGAGGCAGCACTTTGCGCCGCAGAGCAATGGATCATCCGCCGCCAAGAAGCCGACGGGAGCTGGGGTGGCATCCAACCTCCGTGGGTTTACTCGATCCTCGCGCTGCATCTGCGCGGCTATCCACACGACCATCCAGTGCTAGCGAGGTCCTTCGACGGCATCGAGAAGTTCCTCGTTCGCAAAGACGGGATGCGCTGGCTCGAGGCATGTCAGTCTCCCGTTTGGGACACGGCGCTCGCCGTTGTAGCGCTCGTCGACGCGGGTGTCGCACGAGACGCCGGGGTGGTCGTACGCGCGGCGCAGTGGTTATTGGGCGAAGAGATCCGGGTCCGAGGCGATTGGGCCAAGAGGCGCGCCGATCTCGAACCCGGCGGATGGGCCTTTGAGTTCGCGAACGATAACTACCCCGACGTCGACGACACAGCCGAGGTCGTCCTCGCGTTGCGTCGGGTGTCCTTTGGCGATGGCTCTTTTGCCAACGACGCAATCGAGCGCGCGATCAAATGGACCGAAGGCATGGCATCTTCGGGTGGTGCCTGGGGAGCCTTTGACGCGGACAACGTCCGCGGTCTGCTCTATGAGCTCCCGTATTCAGACTTTGGTGCTGTGATCGATCCTCCGAGCTCGGATGTCACTGCCCATGTCATTGAGATGCTCGCCACCGAAGAATCGGCGGACGCCGAACGCATAGAACGCGGCATCGCGTGGTTGCGCTCTGAACAAGAACAAGACGGCGCGTGGTATGGGCGTTGGGGTGTCAACTACCTCTACGGAGTGGGCTCGGTCGTGCCCGCACTTATTGCGGCCAACGTACAGTCCGATGACCCCGCGATCACGCAAGCGGTCGAGTTCCTAGAGCGCCACCAAAATGCGGATGGCGGATGGGGTGAGGACATCCGCTCTTATGACGATCCCTCGCTTCGTGCCAAAGGGGCTTCGACGGCGTCGCAGACATCCTGGGCGTTGCTCGCTTTGGTTGCAGCAGGCCGTGCAAAAAGCGTGGCCGTACGACACGGAGTCGCGTGGCTCGTCAAGACGCAAAGAGACGACGGCAACTGGGACGAGCCCTATTACACCGGTACCGGATTCCCCGGGGATTTCTACATCAACTACCACCTCTATCGGCTTGTCTTTCCCGTGATGGCCCTCGGGCGCTTCCTCGCGGCGTCCAGTGAAGATGGCGGGATCGACGACGTCGAGATGCCAAAGACCCGGAGGAAATCAAAGGCGAGCGCTCCATGAGCACCGAGCCGATCTTTCTCGCGCCGCTTCGCCTAGAGGCGCTTGCTTTGCGGCTTGGCGCGCCGCATTCTTGCATCGAACGAATAGGGATGGGCCCGATTCGCTCCGCGCAAGCTTGCCGGTCCATCTCGGCTCGGATAGCGCCCGAGCGACCGATCGTGCTCGCGGGAGTTGCCGGAGCCCTCGTCGACGGTCTTCATCCGGGTGACGTCGTCGTCGCGAACTCTCTCAGCGCGATGAATGGAGCGAAGCCTGTCATGTTGACGGGCGCGTGCGATCTCGCTACGGAGCTCGAGCATTACGGCCATGTGGTTCACGTCGGCCCGATCCTTTCTTCGTCTTCGATCGTGCGAGGCGACGCTGCTCGAGCAGATGCGGCAGCAAGAGGAGCGGTGGCGGTCGATATGGAGTCGCTTTGGTGCGCACCCCTCGCGCTAGCGCATCCGTTTTACGTTGTACGTGTCATCTTCGACGTTCCAGGTCATGACGTCGTGTCATGGGGAATGCCGAGAGCGTCTCTCATCGCATTCCGCGCGCTTGCGCGTGTCGCTCGCGTCTTGACGAACAGCACGATCGCACTCGCCCACAATGTCCCACTCACAGAGGTTGGAGAAGGCTGATGTCCATTCCGTTGCGCCAGAACATTCGCATGGGGTCATATCTCATGCGACAAAAGCTCGCGCGCAGGGAGAAGTATCCCTTGATCGTCGAGTTGGAGCCGCTGTTCGCGTGCAACTTGGCGTGTCCGGGCTGCGGAAAGATCCAGTATCCGACCGACGTGTTGCGTCAACGGCTCAGTCCCGAAGACGCGTTTGCCGCGATCGAGGAAAGTGGAGCACCGATGGTGTCGGTCGCTGGTGGCGAACCCCTGCTTCATCCTCAAATCGAAGAGATCGTCCAAGGGCTCATCAAGCGCAAGCGTTTCGTGTACCTGTGCACGAATGCTGTGTTGTTAAAGCGCAAGATGGATCGCTTCAAACCGTCGCCGTACTTCGCGTGGGTCGTGCACCTCGATGGGCTCAAGGAGCGCCACGACCAAGCCGTTGACCGCACCGGGGTGTTCGACATCGCCGTCGAGGCGATCCGCGAGGCAAAGCGCCGCGGGTTTCGCGTCACGACGAACTCGACATTCTTCTCGACTGATTCGCCAAAGACGATCCGCGACGTGCTCGATTTCTTGAACGACGACCTAAAGGTCGACGCGATGATGCTTTCACCTGCATACGCGTACGAAAAGGCGCCTGACCAAGATCACTTCCTCGGAGTCAAGCAGACGAACGAGCTGTTCAAGTCGGCATTCAGCGAAGGCCGGAGGAAGCACTGGCGTCTCAACCACACTCCGCTTTTCCTCGATTTCTTAGAGGGCAAGGTCGACTACCAGTGCACCGCGTGGGGCATCCCGAGCTACTCGGTCTTCGGGTGGCAAAAGCCGTGCTACCTCATGAGCGACGGTTACGCGAAGACCTACAAGGAGCTCTTGGAGACGACCGATTGGAGCAAGTACGGCCGGGGCAAGGACGAGCGATGCGACAATTGCATGGCGCATTGCGGCTATGAGCCCACGGCCGTGCTCGCGACGACGAAGTCCCTCCGCCAGTCGATTCGAGCGGCATTCGGAACCCACTAGAGCTGCGAGCTTGCCCGGGCGCGCACCATCGCGACGTAGTCTTTGGGCCACGGGGCCATAGCTCAGCTGGTAGAGCGCCTGGTTTGCATCCAGGAGGTCAGGGGTTCGAGTCCCCTTGGCTCCACTTGTCCGATGTATCACCTTATGTGATACACTGTTGGTCATGGCGCATGCCGTATCCGTTCGACTTGATAACGAGGTACAGCGAGCACTCCGGACGCTCGAGGCGTCGGGGTTGAGTCGATCCGAGGCGATCCGAAAGTCGATCCTTGAGGCTGCGGCGGCCCTTCATCGCAATGAGGCGCTACGGGCCGAAGTTGCCGCACTCGAGGCTGATGAAGCCGACCGTCAGGAGATGCAGGAGGTCGCGCTGCTGATGGAGAGCCTCCGTGCAGAGGGGTGACGTTTACGAGCTGCGACCGCCGCGCGCAGCTGGACACGAACAGCAGGGTCGGCGCTTCGGTGTAGTCGTCCAAGCGGATGCCCTTTTGCCGCGCTCTGTGGTTCTTGTAGCTCCTACGTCTCGGAGTGCACGGCCGGCGACGTTTCGACCAGAGCTCGTTGTCGACGGTGAGACTACGCGAGTGCTTGTCGAGCAACTCGGCGCTGTCGATGTCAATCGACTTGGCGATCAGGTGGGGCATGCGAGCCCCGAGGAAATCTGGGGGATCGACGAGAGTTTGGTGACGGTACTTGGGCTCCGATGATCGGTCCTCATCGGGCCTAGGCGTTCGCGCAGATCGCTGAAGTTCGAATACCGTCCACTAAGGACCACGACGCCGTGGAAATTTGATGCGTCGCTACAACGACTCCTTGGTATTCGCGAGTCTTCTTGTCAGTGGGCAGGCCAAAGACTTGAAGAAGATCGTCTCTAGCTATGCAGAAGATGCTCATAGGCCGTGGCACAGATCGCAAGGTAGGTAGATGGGAAGCCGTGTCCGAACTTCCTATCGCCACGCACAAGCCTTCGGACTACCCTGACCCCACTCGGGTTGCGCAATGCACAACTCGAAGTGCGCAACAAAAGGAACAACCATGTCCCGTCCTAGAGACGAGAGTGCCAAGAGCGGCACAAAGACCGAGAGGGAGAACACGTCGTGCAGCTGCAGGACAAGAACGCTGTCGTCTACGGAGCAGCAGGGTCAATGGGCGCAGCCGTGGCGCGCGCCTTCGCCCGAGAGGGGGCGAGGGTGTTCCTCGCCGGCCGCACCCTGGCCAAACTTGACCGGGTCGCGCAGGAGATCCGTTCGGCCGGGGGCGTGGCCGAGACGGCAGAGGTGGACGCCATGGACCAGGCCTCCGTTGCCACACACGCCGAGCGCGTCGCGAAGAAAGCCGGGAGCATCGACATTTCCTTCAACGCCATAAGCATCAGAGCGGTGCAGGATGTGCCGCTCGTCGAGATCTCGCTCGAGGACTTCATGGCCCCCGTCACCGACGCCTGCCGTACGCATTTCATCACCGCCACCACGGCGGCACGGCACATGACAGCACAGGGCTCGGGCGTGATCGTGCTCTTGTCCGCGACGGCCTCTCTCGAGTCCCGTCACAAGATGGGCGGCTTCAACGTGGCCTGCGCCAGCATCGAGGCGCTCACGCGGAGCCTTGCCGGCGAGGTCGGCCGTCACGGCGTGCGGGTCGTGGGACTCCGGCCCAACTTCACCCCCGAGACCGTTCCCGATATCACGGACGACGACGTCGCCCCGTTGGTAAAAGACACCCTGCTCGGGCGCCTGCCCCTCCTGCGCGAGGTAGCAGGCACGGTGGTGTACCTGGCCTCAGACGCGGCTGGCGCCATGACGGGGGCCGTCGTCAACTTGAGCTGTGGGGCCGTCTTCGGCTGAGAG
>Ga0181536_10001675_pt1 | contig 25751 bp, 15 predicted proteins | sample PEATcosm2014_Bin_41_FD_121105 | JGI IMG/M metagenome (GOLD analysis project Ga0181536, IMG submission 121105) | Peatland microbial communities from MTU Mesocosm Facility, Houghton, MI, USA - PEATcosm2014_Bin17_60_metaG | ecosystem: Environmental > Terrestrial > Soil > Wetlands > Peat | place...
CTGCAAATCAACGATCGCAGGGAATCACATTCCATCCGCATCCGGCTATACTGCGCACCGACAAAATATTCACAGCCCCTGAGGTGCGACCCCCGACTTGATCGGGGGGAGCCTCGAAGGATGCACGGCCCGGGCCGTCGCCCTTCGAGGGCCGCTTCGCGACCGCCTCAGGGTGACGGAATTCTATCCGGTCTTACTGAAATCCGCAGCGCGGCGGGCCAGGAAGGCGTCGATGCCCTCGCGCGCCGCTGCCGTGCAGGCGCTGGCGCCGAACGCCCGGTAGCCGATTTCGAGCGCTGCGTTGAAGCTCGGCGCCGCCGCGGCGTCGAGAATGGCTTGCTCCAGGATCCGTGTCACTTCGGTGCTGAGTTTTTGGCCGTTGGCGGCGACTGCGTCGGCCGGCGTCGGCGACTCGATCGCAATCGCACCATCGGCGGGAGCTTGCAGCCGTCCCGCCAGCGCGTGCACGCGCTCGACCGCGCCATCGATCATTCCGGCGTAGTCATCGCGCAATAGATCGACGATCCCAAGATCATGTGCCGACTTGGCCGAGACCCGCTCGGCGCGGCACATCATGTTGTGGAACGTCACCGACGCTTTGGGCCAGCGGCGATAGGGCACGACCATCGCGCCAAGCCCCGGTACGATCCCGAGCAAGATTTCCGGAAGTTGCAGCGAGGCGTTGCGCATCGCGACGATGCCGTGGCAGCGTAGCGCGAGCTCGAGCCCGCCGCCGAGCGCCATGCCGTTGAGCGCCGCGACCACCGGCTTTGCCGTGCGATCGATGTGCAAGAGCAGCCGCGAGCAGTCGCGCGCATATTGCGCCGCGGCCTCGGCATTGCCGAGCATCCTTGGAAATCGGCCGATGTCGGCGCCGGCCGAAAACGCGCGCGGCCCGTAGCCGGTCACGACGAAGCCCTGCACTGCGGGATCGCTCTCGAATCGGCGGATCACGCCGAGAATTTCGTCGGTCAGTTCGTCATGCAGCGCGTTGAGCGCCTCGGGCCGCCGGATGGTGATGACCTTGACGTCGCGCACGTCGTCGACCAGCACGAAGCGGGAAAAATTCTGGTAGTCGCCAAGCGGCCGCTTCGGCAGCGGCAGACCCGGCCGCTCGCGGGCGAGGCGCTCGCCGACCAGGCTCATTTCCGCCGCGCCGAGCCGGCCCATGAGGTCAAGCGGCCCCGATTTGAATCCGAGTCCGAGACGGCAGCCCAATTCAAGGTCTTGCGGCTCGCCGATGCCGCGGTCGAGAATGTCGGCGCTCTGCGACATCAGGATGCCGAGAAGGCGGTCGCGGATTGCCGCCGCGGTCTGCGGCGCAACCGGCACCGGCTTACCGGGCGATGCCGTGCGCCAGGTCTCGACCGAACGGAATACCGCGGCGGGCCGATAGTGCTCGCCTTCCTCGTCCGCCTGCAGCGTGTTGGTCTCGATGATGATCGGATTGCCATGCGCGAGGTTGAGCACGAAGAACGGTCCGGCGTGGACGAATTCGGCCGCCGTCGTATCGATCTCGGCCGCGCTCGCGCCATCGAGCAAGTGCGCCGCTTCGTTGCACCAATTGTCGAACACGCGATCGAGCATGAAGCACGGCACGTCGGCAGTGACGAGGGGCACTTTGCCGGTCATGCAGAACAACGCGCGCAAATCCTCAAGCACCTGCGGATCGAGCGCTCCCGTGCGGATCACCTCGACGACCGGATTGCGCCACGCCGGCGCGAAGAAATGCGTGACGGTGGCGCGGTTTTGGTGGCGCAATTCGGCGAAAATCCGTGCGGCAGGGAGCGAGCTGGTGTTCGAGGTGATCCACGCGTCGGGCCGCATCAGCGCTTCCAGCCGCGCGAAAATTTGCCGCTTCAGCGCGAGGTCTTCCGTCGCGGCCTCGATCGCCCAGTCAGCCTCGCGCGCGACCTCGTAATCGACCGTGGCGTGGACGTTGGCGCGGACCTTTTCGGCTTCGCTCGCGCTCATCTTGCCGCGCTCGACCGCTTTGCGGGTGTAGTCGCTGAAACGCCGCAGGGCGCGATCAAGCGCCGGCTCGCTGATATCGACCAGATAAAGCTTGAGGTCGGGCAGGGCGGATTTGAGGTAATAGCCGATATCGGGCCCGATCGTGCCGGCGCCGACCACGACAACGCTTTGCGGCAGCGCGCGGGACGGCCTTCGCAGCAGCGGATTTTGCAAAGTCATGAGCGGGGGACGACCGCGTCAGGGCCGGCGATGACGCGCGCCTCGCGCAGCCGCGCGATCGCCCGATCGTCGTAGCCGACCTCGTGCAGGATTTTTTCCGAATGCTCGCCGTAGCGCGGCGGAAAGGAGAAATCTTGCGGCGCGCCGGCCTGGTCGACCGCCATCGGCGGCAGGCGCACGCGCCGTCCGTCGGGCGCGGTTGTCGTCGTCAGCCGCCGCGCGATCGGCTCGATCTGCATGACCTGCGGCACCGTGTTGATCGGCGAGTGCGGGATTTTGGCGCGCTTGAGGTCGGCGATGATGTCGGCGGTCGAATGCTGCTTGATGATCGCCGCGATGTCGGCGTGGATGGCGACGCGATCCTGGACGCGACCGACATTCGTCGTGCGCTGCGGCGTCGCAACGGCATTGAATTTCGGCCGCTCGACGAATCTGCGCCAACCGGCATCGCTGCCGATGGCGAGCAGCACCGCGCCGTCCTTGGTCGGATAGGCATTGGTCGGCACGAACTTGCGGTGCTCGTTGCCGCAGCGCGTGATTTCCCACGGCTCGCAATCGAAGTCGACCAGCGGCAGCACCGTGATCAACCACGCCGCCGCCGCTTGCATCATCGAGACGTCGATTCGGCTGCCTTGCCCGGACGTGGCGCGCTCGGCGAGCGCCTTCCAGACATTGGCATAGACTTCGTCGCCGGCCTTGAGATCGACCAGCGGAATACCGGCGAGCGTCGGCGGGCCATCGGCCATGCCGGTCACCTCCATGTAGCCGACCTGCGCCTGGATCGCCGGGTCATAGCCGGCGGCGTCCGGATAGTCCGGACCCATGGCGGAGATTGCGGCCCAGATCAGGTCGGGCTTCACGGCGCGCAGACCGTCGTAATCGATGCCGAGCTCACGGTAGCGCGACGGCAGCGTATTGCAGCAGAACACGTCGACATTGAGTTCGCGGATCAGGCGGCGCAGCACGTCCTGGCCTTCGCGACTCTTGAGGTTGAGCGCGATCGACTCCTTGCCGACATTGGGGCCGATGAAATAAGAACGCCGCCCCTCGTCGGCGACCAGCGAGCCGATATAGCGGTTGGGATCGCCGGGCAGCGCGTCCTGCGATTGCGGCGTTGCTTCCAATTTGATCACGCGCCAGCCGAGATGCACGAAGCGCAGCGTCGCCGAGGTGAGCGACAAGGCTTGCTCCATCGATAGGATGACGCCGGGCTTCATGGCTGTTGCTTGCGATGCTGTGCTTGGGATGCTGTGCTTATGATGCTGTGCTTATGATGCCTTGGGCGGCGGCGTCAGGCGACCTTGCGCCACAGCTCGGTCGGCTCCCGGAACCGGCCGTAGACGTCGACCAGCGCATTGGTCATCTCGCCCACCGTGGCGTAGGCCTTCACCGCCTGCATCAGCGCCGGCATGACGTTGCGCCCGGCCCGTGCTTCGGCGCGCACGGCAGCGAGCGCGCGCTCGACGGCATCGTTGTTGCGTGTCGCGCGCATCTGGCGCAAGGCGTCGAGCTGCTCGATCGCGCCCATTTCGTCATAGCCGTGCAGATCGACCTGCGGCTTTTCCTCGTCGGTGTCGGTGTAGCAATTGACGCCGACCTTGCGCAGCGCGCCGCTCTCCAGCGCCTTCTGCCGCGCGAACGCGTATTCGGACACCTTGGCCTGGATCACGCCGTCGCTCACCGCCTTGACGATGCCGCCTTTGGCGTCGACCCAGTCCATGGCCTCGACGATCTTTTCTTCGAGTTGGTTGGTCAGGCTCTCGACATAGTAGGAACCGCCGAGCGGATCGACGGTGTCGGCGAGCCCGATCTCCTCGATCAGGAGCTGCATGGTGCGCAACGAAATGCGCTGTGCCTTCGGTGTCGGGATCGTATAAGCCTCGTCATAGCAGCATAGCGCCATGGTCTGCGCGCCGCCGAGCGCCGCGATCAGCGCGTAGTAGGCGCCGCGCATGATGTTGTTCTCGGGCTGCTCGATGGTGAGCCCGAAGCCGCCGCCGCCCGCGATCATGCGCAACCAGCCGGACTCCGGCTTCTTGGCGCCATAGCCGTCGAGGATGATCCTCGCCCACAACCGACGGCCGGCACGGAACTTCGCCACCTGTTCGAACAGATTGCCGAAAATATTGAAGTTGAACGACAGGCGGCCGGCGAACTCGTCGATATCGAGCCCGCGCGCGAGCGCAGCATCTGTGTAGGCCTTGGCGATCGCGAACGCGTACCCCATCTCCTCCGCCGGTGTCGCGCCCGACTCGCGGATGTGATAGCCGCACACGCTGACCGGGCTGTATTTCGGCGCAACTTTCGCGCAATATTCGATGGTGTCGGCCACCAACTTGACCGACGGATCGACCGGGTAGATCCAGGTGCCGCGGCCGATGAACTCCTTGAGAATGTCGTTCTGCGCGGTACCGCGCAGCTTGGCGACGTCGTAGCCGCGCTTCTCCGCCATGGCGAGATACATGGCGATCAGGATCGCAGCCGCTCCGTTGATGGTGAGCGAGACGGTGATGGCGTCGAGGTCGATGCCGTCGAACGCGATTTCGAAATCGCGCAGCGTGTCGACCGCCATGCCGACCCGGCCGACCTCGCCGACCGCTTCAGGCGCGTCCGAATCGTAGCCGCACTGCGTCGCCAGATCGAACGCGACGTTGAGGCCGGTCTGGCCGTTGGCGATGAGATACTTGAACCGCTTGTTGGTGTCGGCGGCGTTGGCGAACCCGGTATATTGCCGCATGGTCCAAGGCCGATGGCGGTACATCAGCGGATGAATGCCGCGCGTGAACGGCGCCTCGCCGGCGCGGCTCGCATCGATGCCGCCGGTTAACAGCACATCTTCGGCGGTGTACTGCGGCTTGATCTCGATTCCGGATTCGTTGACCACGCGGCGCACGGGAGCCTCCTTGCGCGCTGATTTTTCCTTATCGATCGGCTTGTCGGTCATTTCACATGCTCCCGAATGAACGAAACGATCTGGTCGGTGCGGCTGCCGGTGGGAAACACGCCGCGGTAACCCAATTGTCGAAGCACCATGCGGTCCTGTTCCGGAATGTTGCCGCCGACAATCCAGAGCTTGTCGTAAAGGCCCTTCTCCTGCAACAGATCGCGAATCCGTCGGCATAATGAAATGTGCGCCCCCGACAGGATCGACAACCCGATGACATCGACGCCGGCTTCGGCCGCCGCGGCCGCGATAGCATCGGGCGTCTGGCGGAGCCCAGTGTAGATCACGTCGAAGCCGGCTTCCATCAAGGCCTGCACCACCACCTTCGCACCGACATCGTGGCCATCAAGCCCAGGCTTGGCCAGCAAGACTTTGATCCGCCGTTCCGTCACGCCGACAGCTCCTTGGCGATGACGAGCTTGAGAATTTCGCTCGTCCCGCCGCCGATCAGTGTGAAGCGGATGTCGCGCAGGTGCCGCTGCACCGAATATTCCATGCTATAGCCGTAGGATGCGAGCACCCGCGCCGCCTTGTCGCAAATCCCAACCGCCGCCTCCGAGGCAAACAGCTTGGCCATCGCGGCCTCCTTGTGATGCGGACGGTCGCCATCCTTGAGCCAGGCGGCATAGTGGACCAGGCGGCGCGCCGCTTCTAGATCGGTCGCCATTTCGGCGAGCTTAAGCTGGATCGCCTGATAACGGTTGATCGGCTTGCCGAACTGCTGGCGCTCGCCGGCATAGCGCACCGCCTCTTCGAGCGCGCCGCGGGCGCCGCCGAGCGCAAGCGCGCCGGTGACGATGCGGATTTCGGCGAGCAGCTTGCGCAAGTGCCCCTCGCCGTCGCCTTCGGCGTGGCTCAGCCGATGGCTATCGGGCACGAAACAATCGTCGAAGGCCAGTTCAGAAGTCGGCAGCGCCCACACGCCCATCTTCGGAATCGCCTTGCCGATCGCAAGACCTTTGAAGTCCTTCTCGACCAGGAAGATCGTGAGCTTGCGCTCCTCGCCGGCGCGCGCGAACACCGTGAAAAAATCGGCCACGGGCGCGGAGGTGACCCACATCTTCTGGCCTTTGAGCACATAGCCGCCGTCAACCTTGCGCGCCGTGGTGGCGATGCCGCCAAGGTCGCTGCCGGCATTCGGCTCGGTCATGCAGATGCCGCCGATCTTGTCGCCGCGCAACGCCGGCTCGAACAATCGTTTGCGGATATCCGCGCCGCCGAGCATTTCGAGAAACTTCGTTCCCATCAGCGACTGCATGGTGACGCAGCCGGCGAGTGACATCGACCCGCGCGATATCTCCTCGAGCGCAAGGCATAGCGAAATCAGATCGAGTCCGAGGCCGCCGCTCTCGGGCGGATAGCGCAGCCCAAAAAAGCCGAGTTCGGCAACCTCGTGGAACAATTCGTGCGGGAATGCGTGCGCCTCATCGATTTCGGCCGCGCGCGGCACGATCCGCTCGTCGCAAAAGCGCGCGAACGTGTCGCGGATCTGGACCTGCTCCTCGCTGAGCTCGAAATTCATGGCGCCGATCCCGATTCTTCCGCGCCGATGTCGTCGAGCCCGTAGAGGTCGCGCGCCGCCTGCGGCGAGATCACGCCGTTGCGCACTTCGTCGGCGACCTTTTCGCGATCGCGCTCGCGCGGATCGCCGTAGCCGCCGCCACCGCCGGCAATCTGGCGGTAGATGGTGCCCTTGGGCACGTCGAGAATCAGATCCTTATTGCGGGGCACGACCCGCGTGCCGTCGGGATAGTTCAACTCGATCGAATTGAGCATGCTGTCTTTGCCGCCGAACAGGCCGAACGCCGGCTCGAAGTCGCCGTCGCCGAAAGTCACGAGCTGCGTGCTCTCCGAGCCGATCTTGAGCTTTGTCTCGACGCCGAGACCGCCGCGCCACCGGCCGGCGCCACCAGAATCACAGATATATTCGTGCTGGATGAGCTGGTGCGGCGTTTGCAGCTCGAACATCTCGTAATCCTGGTCGAGCACGCCGCCCGACGCATCGATCATGCCGATATGGTCATAGCCGTCGACACCTTGCATGGCGCCGGAACCACCCTTGAGCCCCATGAAGCCGATGTCGACATATTTCTCGTTGGTTTCCGGATCGACGCCGGTGGTGAGCGAGCAGAGCAGATTGTTCCAGCCTGCCGTGACACGGTCGGGAATCACGGGCGCCAGAGCGCGGATAATGGCGTCGGCGTTGGGCGGGCACAGATGATTTCCGAACGTCGTCGCCTTCGGATAGCGCGCATTGAGGATGGTGCCCTCCGGAATGACGATGTCGATCGGGCGTATCATGCCTTCGTTGTGCGGGATGTCCGGATTGATGAATTGCAGGAAGGTAAGCAACGTCGCCGACGCACTCGACGTATAGGTGCCGTTGACGAACCCGTCGGTCTGCGCGTCGGTCTTGGAATAATCGAACCGGATATGCGCATCCTCGACGGTGATGGTCACTCGGATGGTGTATTTCGAGCCGTGGTGGTGACCGTCGAAATATACCATACCCTCGCCGCGATAGACGCCGTTCGGAATACGCGCGATCTCGGCCTGCATCATCTTCTCGGTCGCGTCGAACAGCGCCGATTTGTGCGTTTCGAAACAGGTGCGGCCGTATTTTTGCAGCAAGGCACGCATGCGCCGGTCGCCGATGGTGCAGGCGCCCATCTGCGCCTTAAGATCATGCTGGACGATGTCGAAGCGGATATTGGCGAAGATCAGGTCCCAGACGTCGCGGCGCAGCTTGCCCTTCTCGTAGACCTTGACGGGCGGAATGCGCAGCGCCTCCTGCCAGACTTCCTTGGCATTGGGATTGTAGCCGCCCGCTACGGCGCCGCCGATATCGGCCTGATGGCCCTTGACGGCCGCCCAAGCGACCAGCGCGCCGTCGCAGAAGATCGGCTTGTAGACGGCAACATCGTTATTCTGGTTGCCGTAGCTGAACACGTCGTTGTGGAAGATCACATCGCCGTCGTGAATATCGTCGCCGAAATAGCGGACGATGTGCTTGCACACCGGCCCCAGCGAGAAGGCGAGGATCGGCAGGTTCTCGGTTTGCTCGAGCATGTTGCCATGCGCGTCGTAGAGCCCGGTGACGAAATCCTTGGCTTCGCACAGGATCGGCGAACGCGTTGTCTTCACCACCGATGCGCTCATCTCATCGGTGATCGAGCGAAACGTGCGGGCGAACACCGACATCAGGATCGGATCGACGGCGCTTTCAGTCGTACTCATGGCGTCGCCCCGGACAGGCATGCTGCGACGAGATCTTCGCGGCCCTTGCGGAACATCAGGAGCGATCCGTATTTGTCGGTGACGGCATCATAGCTGGCGCTGATGAATGCCGTGGTGGTGACCATTTCCACGAGCGCCGGCCCGGCGATGCGGTTGCCGTAGTGGAGGCGGTGGCCGTCGAATACCGGTATCGGCTCGAACGCCTCTCTCTCGACCACATAGGCCGATCGTTCTCCCTTGCGCGCGGACGACGCATCGGCGCCGCCGAACGGTTCGCCGAAAAGCTCGGGCTTGTCGGTGATGCCGATCGATTGCACGCGCACATTGACGATCTCGACCGGCGTGCCCTCCTGCTCGAGCGAATAGCCGAACAGCCGATTATGCTCATCATGAAACACCCGCAGGATGGCGCGCGCATCGTGGCTCTCCACCGCGGCGAGCGGCACCGGGAATGACACTTCATGATATTGCTTGAGATAGCGACAGTCCAACGTGACGGCGTGCTGCCGCCGATCGGAGCCGATATTCTCGCTGGCGAGGATGCGGTCGCCATCGGCGATCATCTCGGCGACGAGCGCGTTGATCTGTTGCCATCGCAGGTCCGGCAGCCGATCGACGAAGGTGCGCACGAAATCATGGCGCAGATCGCCCATCAGCATGCCGGACGCGCACAGCACCGAGCTTTCGCGCGGCACGATCTGCAAAGCGATGTCGAGGTCGTTGCAGATGACGCAGGAATGCAGCGGACCCGCGCCGCCGGCGACCACCAGCGGAAATTCGCGTGGATCGCTGCCGCGCTCGATGGTGACGGCGCGCACGCCCTGCGCCATGTTGGTGCAGGCAACGCGGTACATGCCGGCGGCGGCCGCTTCGATCGTCAGCCCGAGCGGGGCGGCGATCTTGGCGGCAATGACGTCACGCGCGGTCTGCGGGTCGAGCTTGATGCGTCCGCCCGAGAAGAAATCGGCGCTCAAATAACCAAGCATAAGGTTGGCGTCGGTGGTGGTCGGCAAATCGCCGCCAAGACTGTAACAGGCCGGCCCCGGCGTCGCGCCGGCGCTGTGCGGCCCCATCCGCAGCAGGCCGCCCTGATCGATCCAGCCGATCGATCCGCCGCCGGCGCCGATCGTGTGGATGCCCAGCATCGGCAGCGCGCAACGCAGGCGGTCAATCTCGCCTTCCTTGATCACGACCGGCGTTTTCTCGACCAGTGCGGCTTCAAAACTGGTCCCGCCCATGTCGATGACGATGCAGCTTTCCATTCCATGCGGCCGCGCCGCAGCGAGCCCGGCGATCGGGCCACCGGCAGGCCCTGACAGCAGGGTCAGCGCCGGCGATCGGCGCGCGACGTCCGGAGTCATCACGCCGCCGTTCGACTGCATGATGAGCAGCGCGCCGGCGAAGCCAGCTTCCGTCAAGCGGCGCTGCAGCTGCGCCAGATACTGGTCGAGGATCGGCCCGACATAGGCGTTGAGCGCGGTCGTGCTGACGCGATCGTAAAAGCGGATGCAAGGCAGAAGCTCCGTGGATGTCGTGAGGAACGCGCCGGGCAATTCCCGACGCACCAACGCCGCAGCCTCCACCTCATGCGCGGGATTGGCGAAGGCGTTCATGAAGCAGATCGCCACCGCCTTGACGTCCTCCGCCTTGAACAGGTCGACAGCGCCGCGCACATCATCGAGCGCAAGCGGCCGTACCGTGCGGCCGCGCCGGTCGAGCCGCTCCGTAATGCCGATGCGCAGATAGCGCGGCACCACCGGAGCGACGTTGGTGTAACGGTTGTTGTAGCGTTCCTCGCGAATGCCACGGCGCATTTCCAGCGCGTCGCGAACCCCCGCGGTGGTGAGCAGTCCTGTTTTGGCCCCACGGCGCGTGAGGGTGGCGTTCGTCGTTACTGTGGTGCCGTGGACGATCACCTCGACGAGGCCGAGGAAGTCAGCAAGCTCGAGCGGCTCATCGAGCGCGCCCGCAAGTTCGCGCAATCCTGCGAGCACTCCAACCGACGGATCGGCCGGCGTCGAGAGCACCTTGTGGATGACCGGCTCGCTGCCGGCTTCGCGGACGAAAAAGTCGGTGAAGGTGCCGCCGACGTCGATGCCGACCTTGAAGCGCCGCTCTCTCGATCGAGAAGTCACCCGCGATCCCCGTCGACGTCAGTGCTTGCGCGCATCGACGTCGATCACCACGGCCATCGCCGTATCGCCGGCGGCGCAGCCTTGGAACAGCCCGCGGCCGCCGCCGCGGATGACCAGTTCCTCGATCAATTCGATGATCGAGCGTAGCCCCGTCGGACCTTGCGGGTGACCCCAGACCAGCGAGCAGCCATAATTGTTCATGGCCATGAGATCGGCGCCGGTTTCGCGGGCAAAGACGATGTCGTTGATGGCGAACGGATTGTGCGACTTCACCGCGTCCATGTCCTTGATCGCAAGCCCGGCCTGGTCGAGCGCCTGCTTCGCGGCCGGGATAGTCGCCTCCGGCATGTGCGCGAGCTCGGCGCGCGCCAGGCCGAAGCCAAGGATGCCGATGCGTACGCCGGAATCGCCGCTCATCTCGCGGCATTTCTCCGGCCGCGCCACGACGATAGCCGCGCTGCCGTCGGCCGGATGAGTTTGGCCGCCAAAGGTCACGGTACCGTCAGGCAGCACCGGACGCAGCCGGCGGAGCCCCTCTGCCGTCGATATCACCACGCCCTCGTCGCCCTGCAGCGTGCCGGCGCTCTTCTTGAAGTCGGAACGCGGTACGTCGAATGGCAGACTCATGTAGCGCTTTTGGAATGCCCGCTCGTGCGCCAATGCGGCGGCGTATTGCTCGACCCGCCGCAGCGCTACCTCGTGCTGCTCGGCGGTCGACACTTGATATTTACGCGCGACGTTTTCCGCAGTCTGCACCATCGCGTGCCCGCCCAAGGGATCGTAGTTGAAATTGTCGAGGACCCAGTTCTCGTGCGCGGCCGTTCCGCCCGGCGCCGACGGGTTGGGATAAACGATGTGCGGGCCGTTCGACGTGCGGTCGCAGGCCGCGACCAGCGCGGTGGTTGCAAGCTCCGCCTCAACCTCCTGCACGGCTGCGAGCAGGCAGCGCACGCTGGTCGCGCAGGCCTGATTGATGGTCGGGCCGCCGACCTTGCCGCCGCCAATCAATCCCATGAACCAGGGCAGGCCATAGAATGACGCCTTTTGCGGCACCGTCATGCCAAGCACGCCATAGTCGAATGCGTCCGGCGCAATGCGCCGCTTGGCCAGTTCCGCCTTGGCGACATGAGCGGCGAACTCGACGCTGTGCAGATTGGCGAAGCTGCCCTGCCACCTGGCAAAGGGCGTGCTCCAATAGGCTCCGTAAGGAATTTCCGCCAGATACGCCATTGCCAACTCTGCCCTTAGGAACCCAGCTGAAGGATTTGAATGAGGTCCGACAATTGCTCTTTCGTCAGCGGCTTGTCGAGGAATTTATGCTTCACGCCATCCTGCAGGATGACGTCGATATCCGAAATTTTGTCGCGTTGCTTGCCGGCCAGGCTGCAGCGCTGCGATGCCATTTTGCTCTCTTGGGTGCTTGCTCTCTTGGGTGCGCCCGGTGCGATCAAAGATCAGCGCAGCGGCTGCGGCAAACTAGCTCGCAACCTTTGCAGCCGCAATCCGCGACAGCGCTTGCGGCCCTATTGCAATTCGGCACGACGGCGGTCGCTTCGATTTCGACTTTGGCTTGGTTCTCCACCAGCGCCACGACTAGAACGAGCGTCATGACCGGAAAGTGCTTTCCCATCACGCGCCCGGCTGCAGGCGGAAGCGCTGAATTTTTCCGGTCTGCGTCTTTGGCAGCGCGTCGATGAATTTCACCGACCGCGGGTATTTGAAGGGTGCGATTGTCGCCTTGACGTGATCCTGCAAGCGTTTGGCGGTCGCGGCGCCGGCGATGACGCCATCCTTAAGCACGATATGGGCCTGGACGAGTTGGCCGCGCTCCTCGTCCGGCACGCCGATCACGGCGCATTCCTGGACATCGGGGTGAGACAGCAGCGCTGCTTCCACCTCCGGCCCGGCGATGTTGTAGCCCGACGAGATGATCATGTCGTCGTTTCGGGCGGTGAAATGGAAGTAGCCATTCTCATCCTGCGAAAACGCATCGCCCGTTAGATTCCAGCCATCGCGAACGTATGTGCCTTGCCTCTTGTCGGCGAGATAGCGGCAGCCGGTCGGACCGCGGACGGCAAGCTTGCCAACCTCGCCGCGTGGTTTCTCCTTCATGTCGTCGTCGACGATTTTGGCCTGATAACCGATGACCGGCTTGCCGGTAGAGGCCGGTGCGGCATCGCCGAGCCTGTTGGAGATAAAAATGTGCAGCATTTCCGTCGAGCCGATGCCGTCGAGAATGGGTTTGCCGGTTTTAGCGATCCAATCCTTGAACACCGGAGCCGGCAATGTCTCGCCGGCCGATACGGCGATGCGCAACGAAGACAAATTCGCGCCCTCGTGCATGGCCGCAAGCATCGCGCGGTAAGCCGTGGGAGCCGTGAACGAGATCGTCGCCTTATAGGCTTCGATGATCTCGATCATGTTGGCCGGCGAGGCGTTTTCCAGAAGGGTCGCGGTCGCGCCGAAGCGCAACGGGAAAATCGCAAGCCCGCCGAGGCCGAAGGTGAAGGCAAGCGGCGGCGAGCCGACGAACACGTCGTCGGGCGTCACTGCGAGGATTTCCTTGGCATAGCCGTCGGCGATGATCAGCAGATCGCGATGAAAGTGCATGGTCGCCTTGGGCTCGCCGGTCGTGCCGGACGTGAAGCCCAAGAGCGCAACATCGTCGCGCCCGGTCTTCACCGCGTCGAACGTCACTGTTTTGCTCAGCGCGATGCGGTCAAGCTCCGCGTCATGATTGGCGGTGCCGTCGAAGCCGATCACCTGCTTGAGAAACTTGCTCGATTTGGCGCAGGTGACGAGTTCGTCCATCAGCCTGGTGTCGCAGAGCGCCAGCGCGACTTCGGCCTTGTCGACGATCTGGCCGAGTTCGCCGGCGCGCAACAGCGGCATGGTGTTGACGACGACGGCGCCGGCCTTGGTCGCCGCCAGCCAGCACGCGACCATCGCTGGATTGTTGGCCGCTCGGACGAGAATGCGGTTGCCGGGCTTGATGCCGAAATCCTCGACTAGCGCGCGGGCGATACGGTTGGTCCAGTCGGAAAGCTCCTTGTAGGTGCGCCGGCGGCCGTTGCCGATCAGTGCGATATGATCGCCGAAGCCGCGCGTCACCATGCGGTCTGTCAACTCGACCCCGGCGTTGAGTTCCTCAGGGTATTCGAAGCCGTCGAGCGGAATTTTTGGCCATTGCTGCGATGGCGGAAGATTATCGCGGGTGAATGTGTCGATGTGTGCGGTGCGGCCAAGCAATTGCAAAGCCATGATCATGCTCCTTGTAGGAGTCGAAGGTGAGGGGATTGTTGCGGTCCGGCCGGTTCAACTGGATGCCGGCGAAAGCACCGTCCATGCGCCGGAGAAAATGCGCGGGTTGCCAGGCGGCCATTGCGGTCACGCTTCGCCCTCCCAGTCGCTCCTGAACGACTTCAACTTTGCCGACATTTGCTCGGCATCGCGCCCCGTGAGGCCGCCGAGGAGTTCGTCGACCCAGCGCTCGTGCGCGGCCGCCATGTCCGAGAACGCGGCGCGGCCTTTGCGGGAGAGACTGATGAAGGAGGTGCGGCGGTCGCCGTCACGCTGCGAGCGCGCGACGAAGCGATCGGACACGAGCCGGTCAACGATGCCGGTGACATTGCCATTCGACACCATGAGGAAGCGTGAAATCTCGCTCATCAACATGCCGTCGGGCTTGCGATAAAGCGCCGCCATCACGTCGAAGCGCGGCAGCGTCGCATTGAATTGCGATTTCAGCCGCTTGCGCGCCACACCTTCGATCAGCCGGCTGGCGCGGATCAGCCTGATCCACAGGCGCAGGCGCGCCTTGCTGTCGCTGTCTTGGCGTGCGGCGGGCCGCGGCGCGCTCACCATGTTTCGGCTCCGGACACCGAGGTCGCCTGGCCGGTGATGGCGGCGCTGCTGCCGCCGCCGGTCACAAGCGCATGTTTGCCGGCGAGGCTCATGGTCACACCGCCGTCGCCCCCGGCTCGCCGCTGCCGGAGAGCCGATAGAGCTGATCGCGGCCGGCGTAGTAGGGCGGCGGCCAGCTCTCGCCGCGGTCGCCGAGCCGCGCGGCGGCGTGCAGCGTCCAGTATGGATCGGCAAGGTGCGGCCGCGCCAGGCACACGAGGTCGGCACGGCCGGCCATCAGGATCGAGTTGACGTGGTCCGGTTCGAAAATGTTGCCGACCGCCATCGTCGCCATGCCGGTCTCGTTACGAATGCGGTCGGAGAACGGCGTCTGGAACATGCGGCCATAGACCGGATGCGCATGAACCGAAGTCTGGCCTGCGGACACATCGCAGATATCGACGCCAGCCTCCTGTAGCATGCGGCTGATCGCGACCGCGTCGCGCGGCTCGATGCCTTCCGCGCCGACCCAGTCGTTGGCCGAAATACGCACCGAAATCGGTTTTTCCGCCGGCCACACCGCGCGCACGGCGTGGAAGATTTCCAGCGGATAGCGCATGCGGTTCTCGAGCGAGCCGCCGTATTCATCGGTGCGCCAGTTGGTCAGCGGCGTAATGAAGGAGGAGAGGAGATAGCCGTGCGCGCAGTGGATTTCGAGCATGTCGAAGTTGGCGCGAGCCGCCATTTTTGCTGCAGCAACAAATTGCTCCCGAACGCGGTCCAAGTCGGCGCGATCCATTGCGCGGGCGCGCTGGTTGCGTTCCGACCAGGCGGTGGCCGACGCCGACAGCACCGGCCAGTTGCCGCTTTTCAGCGGCGCATCCATTTCCTCCCAGCCGAGTTGCGTCGAGCCCTTGGCGCCCGAATGGCCGAGCTGGCAGCAGATTTTCGCGTCGGTTTCGGCATGGACGAAATCGACGATGCGTTTCCACGCCGTCTCGTGCTCGCCCGCGTACAGGCCGGTGCAGCCGGGCGTGATGCGCCCTTCCGGACTGACGCAAGTCATCTCGATGCAGACCAGCCCGGCGCCGCCCTTGGCACGTTCGCCATAGTGAACGAGATGCCAATCGGTCGGACAGCCGTCGACCGCCTTGTATTGCGCCATCGGCGAGACCACGACGCGGTTCTTGAGCCGCATGTCGCGGAGCTTGAACGGCGCGAACATCGGCCGGCGGACTTTATTGCCGCCGGCGCCGGCCAGGCGCTGGAACCAAGCCTCCGCGCCCTCGAGCCAGTTCTTGTCGCGCAACCGCAAGTTCTCGTGGCTGATACGCTGCGAACGCGTGAGCAGCGAATAGTTGAACTGCACCGGATCGAGATGCAGATAGCGCTCGACGTCCTCGAACCATTCCAGCGAATTTCGCGCCGCCGATTGCAGGCGTAAGACCTCGGTGCGGCGGGCATCCTCGTATTTCGCGAATGCCGCCTGCATGGTCGGCTCGGTGCGGAGATAGTTCGCCATGGAGATCGCGCTCTCCATGGCGAGCTTGGTCCCCGAACCGACGGAGAAATGCGCCGTGGCCGCGGCGTCACCCATCAGCACGATGTTCCCGTACGACCACTTCTCGCAAAGCACGCGCGGAAAATTCAGCCACGCCGAGCCGCGCAGATGCGCCGCATTCGTCATCAGACGATGGTCGTCGAGATACTTGACGAAGATTTTCTCGCAGGCGCGGCAGTTTTCTTCCTGGCTCATCGTGCCGAAGCCGAATTTTTGCCACGTCTCGTTCGAGCACTCGACGATGAAGGTCGCGGTGTCGGAATCGAACTGATAGGCGTGCGCCCAGATCCAGCCCTGCTCGGTTTCCTCGAAGATGAAGGTGAAGGCATCGTCGAATTTCTGATGCGTGCCGAGCCAGACGAACTTGTTCTTGCGGGTGTCGATCGCGGGCTTGAAATGCTCGGCAAATTCGCTGCGCGTCCGTGAATTCAGCCCGTCCGCGGCGACGACAAGATCGCAGGTCTTCGCCAACTCCGCGGCGCTTGCGATCTCGGTCTCGAAGCGCAGTTCGACGCCGAGCCCGCGCGCGCGCTGCTGCAACAACTGCAAAAGCTTCTTGCGCGCGATGCCGGAAAAGCCGTGGCCAGTGGAGACGATCTTGCGGCCGCGATAATGAACCGCGATATCGTCCCAATAGGCGAAGTGCGGGCGGATGGCGCCGGCGCTGACCGGATCGTTGGCGGCGATGTTTTCAAAAGTTTCGTCGGACAGCACCACGCCCCAGCCGAAAGTGTCGTCTGGGCGATTGCGCTCGTACACGGTGATGTCGTGCGCCGCGCCGCGCAGCTTCATGCTGATCGCGAAATAAAGGCCCGCCGGGCCGCCGCCGAGGCAAGCAATCTTCATGCGGTGCCGCCCTCCTGCTCAAGGCAAGGCGATGATGGCACTGAGCGCGATATATTTCAAGCTTAAACATTTAAGCTTGAAGCTTTATGCCAAACCACGATATATTTTTCGACAATATTTTCACCGTCGAAACGGCGGCCAAAGGGCGAAAGCGGTGTGGTTCAATCCCCGGCCGCAAACCGCCCTTGAATTTCATCCATCAGCGGGTGCGTGAGCCCGACACTGCGGAATTGGGTAAAATTCTCGGCGACGACCGCTTCCCACGGTTTGTCATTCTGCGTCTTCTCGCCGCGATGCTGCAGATAAACCTCCCGCGCCTCGTCGACGCGGCCGAGAAACATGAGCGCGGCGGCGCGATTGGTATAGAGCCACGTGAGCTTGGGCGCGATCGAAATGGCAAAATCCGAAACGTCGAGTGCCTTCGAGAAATCATGCGCCAATATGAGCTTGTAGGACAAAGTGCCGATCGACTCGACAAGCGGCGGTGAGCGGAATCTGGCTACAATGGGGCGCAGAGTGTCAAAACTCGCGCTGTAGCTCGCGGCAGCTTCATTGAGGTTGGCCTGCGCCATCAACACGTCGCCGATCTCGCTGTGAGATAGCGCCAATTCTTGTTGCTTTTGTATAATGCCGAGATCGTTCAGCATCGCCCGCTGCTTCAGATCCAGCGCCGAACGAAATTCGGCGAGCGCGTCGGTGTTGTCGTGAGCGGCAAAATCTGCGCGACCTAGCAGTTGGTGAATTCCGATAACGTCCCATTGGACCGTCAATGTATTGGCGAGGTCGCGGTTGGCGGGGTCGCTCGCCACCGCCAACGCCGTCCGATATTCGGCGATCGCCCCACTCGGGTCGCCGAGACGGAAAAGCATGTTCGCAACGTCCCGGTGACCGATCAAAACGTTTCGGCGTGTTACCAAATCTCCTTTGCCCTCGGCGACGAGCTTCTCCCGGATCGAAAGCGCGGTGCGGAATTCGTTCACCGCGTCGGCGGCATCGCCTTTGTCGGCCAACAAATACCCTAGCCGGCCATGACCAATGCCGAGGATTTCGACCTTATCGGGGTGCTCGGCGACCACGGCTTCGCGAATGGCGAGACTGGAACGATATTCGGTCAGAGCGTCCGACAAATTGCCGCGGGCGCGAAAAACGTCGCCGGCCAGGGTTTGGCTGTCGGCAAGCGTGATCAGCATCCCTTCGGTTGGATTTTGCCTGGTGAGATTCGTCATGGTGGCTTCGGCGGCCTGCACTTGGCGAAGCGCCGAGGCGGAGTCGCCGTTATTCAAAGATTGATTGGCGTTGGCGTAAGAGCTGGCGGTCTGCAGGGCGGCGTCGAAGTTGCGCTCGGCCTGGGCGCGCTCCTGGCGGACCCGATATTGCCCATAGATAGCCGCGGCCGCCACGAATGCGAACACGACGGCAGCCACGGCCGTCAGCTGCTGGCGCCGCCGCGCGCGGTTGCGCGAAATCTGTATGTAACCGCGCGTCATGCCGTCGATCTCGTCGCCCCACCGGTTGTCGAGATCGATGGCATTGGCGAGATCGGGATCGCGCAACAGCAATTGCTGCTTCGCCCGTCCCGCTGCCGCCGCCCAGCGCGCCTGCTGGCGCTCCACAAGCGCGCGCGTCTGCAGATCGCGCCCGTCGGCCACGAGTTGATCCCGCGCGCGCCGCCAATGGCTGATCAAGGCCTCGTGGGCGAGCCGCACCGTGGCTGTGGCGTGCTCCTCGGAAGCGACCAGAAGGCGGCCCGCGGTCAACGCGTCGACAACCTGCCGCGCCGCGCTGCCTTCGGGAAAATTCGCAAGCGGCGCGGCGCGTGCCACGGTGACTTGATCGGTCGTGCTTGAAATGGTCGCGAGCGCGCGGACCACGCGCGGCACCGCCGCTTGTGCCGCTGCCGGCAGCCCCGCCACGATCTCGTCGGCCCTGGTGGCGATTGCGCCTTCGAGCCCGCCGAGCGCCTCATAGGTGGTAAAGGTCAGTAACCGGCCGCCGTCCTTGATGATGTCTTTTGCATAGAGGGCATCCAGTGTGAACGATAACAGCGGTAGGACGCCCGGCTCGGAGGCCGCGTGTTCGGCGAGAACGCCATCGAGGCCAAGCCCGGTCTCCGCGTGAACCTCGAAGCCGAGCCCGGCAGCTTGCGCCGGCTTGCGGATCATCTCGGCAAGTTCGGCCGGCGATGGCGGCGACACGTCGAGCCGGCCGATGCCCTGGGCCAATGCGACCAGTTCAGGAATTTCCGCGGCGCGATGCCAGAAATCGGCGCGCAGCGTGGCGATGATCCATACCGCTCCCGACCGCGCCAGGTTGCCGATAAGGCGAATGAACAGCTGCCGATCCGCGACGCTGATGGCCGATGTCGTGAACAGCTCTTCGAGCTGATCGATCACCAAAATGAGCTTGGCTTCCTCGAAGCCAAGGAGGCATCCTTGCTGGCGTCCGTCCTCCGTCAAATGGCCAAGCGCGGCGGCGAATACGAAGCCCGGTTCCGCGACGGCCGCGCGCAGATGCGCGGCGAGCTTTGCGGTGTCCTGTCCGGGTGCGAGCATTTCAGGAAGCCCGACGTCCTCCTGGCCGCTCCGAGTCAATGCCTCGACCAGCCCGAGAATGACGTCGCCGCCGCCGTCGGCCGGCCGAAAAACCGCCCGTCGCAAGAAGCGCGCGCCTTGGATACGCTGCGGCTTCATCAGGCGCGGCACCAGGGCGGCCTTGACCAACGACGATTTTCCCGACCCGCTCGGCCCCGTTACCAGCAAGAAGGCGGTGCCCGCCCGCGCACCTGCGGCAAGCTGTTCGGCGGCCTTCGCCACCAAGCCATCGCGGCCGAAGAAAATTTCCGCATGCTCGTATTCGTACGGCTCGAGGCCGCGGAAGGGAGCGCCTGGCCAAGTCGCGGCTTGACTGTCCGCGCTTGCCGTCAACGCCGCGACCCGTCGCTCGATCAGTTTGCGCAGCGATTCTTCGAGGCGGCGCGAGAACTCTTCGAGGGTTTCGTATTCGTCATAAGCGGCGAGGAAAACGCCGCGATCGGCAAAATGCCGCTTCCAGAAGGCGTCAAGCGAGTCGAGCTGCTTTAGGCTTTTCTCCCGTACGAGGGGATCGCGGGTATCGATGGTCGCCGGGCTGACATTGCGAAAGGCCAGGATATCCGGGGCGCCGTGATCCCGCGCCGCCTTGAGCGCGTCTTCGTATTCCCACTCCGTACCGGTCACCGGAGCGCGGCCATCGATGCCGCGGTACTCCCGCGCGCTGGTTTTTTCCGGCAGCGGCGTGCCGAGCCGCGACCACAGGATCAAGATGACGATGTCGGCCTTGCTCGGCGGATCGATCGCGTCCTGGAAATGCCCCGACGCCAGCATCGGTTCGTGTTCCCAGCGGTAGGTCTCGAACCTAAAGAATCGGCTGAAATCCTGCGCCACCTTGTCGACGACGAGGTCGGCGCGCAGTCGTTCGTCAGGCACGTCGCCCGGCGACGAGATGAACACCCTCAAATGCTGCGGCATATTCTCTTCCGCGGCCCCTGCTCGCAATATCTACAGGGAGGTGACGTGAGGCTCAACCATCGCGCGGGCTCGGGTGCCGATGCCGATGAGTGTTCGGCCTGGTCTACGTCGGGACGGGTCTCTGTCTCGATCGGCTGCAGGTGGCGCCAGGGTCGCAAAAATGGATTGACGGCGGCCCGGAAATTGCATGGAAATTGAATGCTTATCGGGCAAATCCAGGCGTAAAGCGTAACAGCATGTCGATCCTCGTCGGGCTTCACCACGCTACCCGCTACACTTACGACCGGCCGGTCAGCCTGGGACCGCAGATCGTGCGGCTAAGGCCGGCGCCGCACTGCCGCACCCGCATTCCGAGCTACTCGCTCACGGTGAAGCCGGCGCAGCACTTCGTGAACTGGCAGCAGGATCCGCACGGCAATTGGCTCGCGCGTTTCGTATTTCCGGAGAAGACGACTGAATTTTCCATCAATGTCGATCTTCTCGCCGATCTCGAGGTCATCAATCCGTTCGACTTTTTCGTCGAGCCGTACGCGGAGACCTGGCCGTTCCAATTCGCGCCGGAACTGCGCGAGGACCTCGCGGCCTTTGTCGAGCCGGAGCCGGCGGGCCCACGTCTGAAAGAGCTTGTGCAGTCGATTTCGCGCGAGGCGTGCAACACCGTCGATTTTCTTGTCGCGCTCAATCAGCGACTGCAGCGCACGGTCCGTTACCTCATTCGCATGGAGCCGGGCGTACAGACGCCCGAGGAGACGCTCGCCGCCGGCGCCGGCTCGTGTCGCGATACGGCGTGGCTGCTCGTGCAAATCCTGCGTCACATCGGACTGCCGGGCCGCTTCGTGTCCGGCTATCTCATCCAGCTCCGGCCGGACGTGAAGCCGCTCGAAGGCGCCGCCGGCACCGACTTCGATTTCACCGACCTGCACGCCTGGACCGAAGTGTATCTGCCGGGCGCGGGCTGGATCGGGCTCGACCCGACCTCCGGACTCTTCTGCGGGGAGGGCCACCTGCCGCTCGCCGCGACACCGCATTTCCGCTCGGCCGCGCCGATCACCGGCGTGGTCGAGCCGTGCGAGGTCTCCTTCTCGTATGACATGGGCGTCAAGCGCATTGCCGAGCGGCCGCGGGTGACCGCGCCGTTCTCCGAGCAGGCTTGGACGGCGCTCGATGCGCTCGGCGAAAAAGTCGACGCCGATCTAGCGGCATCCGACGCGCGGCTGACGATGGGCGGCGAGCCGACTTTCGTATCGGTCGACGACTATCAATCGGCGGAATGGAACACTGCCGCGCTCGGTCCGATGAAGCGCGTGCGCGCGGATGATCTGATACGGCGTCTGCGCGACCGCTTCGCGCCGGGCGGGCTCCTGCATCACGGCCAGGGCAAGTGGTATCCCGGCGAGCCCCTCCCGCGCTGGGCGTTCTCGCTCTACTGGCGTCACGACGGCGTTCCGGTCTGGCGCGATGACCGCCTGATCGCGCGCGAAGCTGCCGCGCAGAAGCCTTTGCCCGATGATGCGCGGCGTCTCGCCGAGGGGATTGCGGCGCGCGTGGGAATCATGGCGGATTACGTGCAGCCCGCTTACGAGGACCCGGCCGACCGGATGCTCAAGCAAGGTCTGATCCCGGAGAACATCGATCCGAGCGATCCCAAGATCGACGATCCGCTTGAGCGCGCGCGCCTCCTGAGTTTGTTCGATAGTCATCTCGGCCAGCCGGCGGGCTTCGTGCTGCCGCTGCAATGCTGGAAGGCGCAGGCGAAGCCGGGATGGCTGAGCGAGCTATGGCGAACACGCCGCGGCCGGCTGTTCCTGATGCCGGGAGATTCGCCGATTGGCTTCCGGCTGCCGCTGCAATCGTTGCCCCAGCTCGCTCCCGTCGACTACCCGCATCCTGTGTCTGCCGACCCGTTCGCCGAACGCGGGCCGTTGCCCGATCCCCGCATCACGCATCCCATTCCGGCTAAGGTCTTTCACACGGCGGCGGGTGAAGAGGTCTCTCTACCACTCGCGCCCGAGACCTCGGTCATGCAGCGAACGGCCAGCGCAGCCGCTGAGCTCGGCGACTCCGGTGTGCCGGTGCGCACGGCTCTGACCGTCGAAGTGCGGGACGGACGCTTGTGCGTCTTCATGCCGCCGGTCGAAACGCTCGCCGGCTATCTCGAACTGCTCGCCGCGGTCGAGACGACGGCAGCCGAACTCGGCCTGCCGGTGCATGTCCAAGGCTATGAGCCGCCGCCCGACCCGCGCCTCAACGTCATCAAGGTGACGCCAGACCCCGGTGTCATCGAGGTCAATATCCATCCGGCGGCGTCGTGGCAGGAAGCCGTCGCGATCACGCGCGGCCTTTACGAGGAGGCGCATCTGTCGCGGCTCGGCACCGACAAGTTCATGCTCGACGGCCGGCATAGCGGAACCGGCGGCGGCAATCACGTCGTCCTCGGCGGCCGCTCTGCCGCCGACAGCCCGTTCCTGCGCCGGCCCGATCTCCTCAAAAGCCTGGTGCTCTATTGGCAGCGGCGGCCCTCCCTTTCCTATTTCTTTTCCGGATTGTTCATCGGGCCGACCAGCCAGGCGCCGCGCATCGACGAAGCGCGGGCGGACATGCTCTACGAGCTTGAAATCGCGCTCGCCAAGGTGCCGGCGCTGAACGAGCCGTCGCCGCCATGGCTCGTCGATCGCCTGTTTCGCAACATCCTGGTCGATGTGACCGGCAATACCCACCGCACCGAACTCTGCATCGACAAGCTGTTTTCACCGGACGCTCCGACCGGCCGGCTCGGCCTCGTCGAATTCCGCTCGTTCGAAATGCCGCCGGATGCGCGCATGAGCCTCGCCCAGCAACTTTTGCTGCGCGCGCTCGTCGCTTGGTTCTGGCGCGAGCCGCTCGGCGGTGCGCCGGTGCGCTGGGGCACGGCGCTGCACGACCGCTACATGCTCGAACATTTCGTATGGGCGGATTTCCTCGAAGTCTTGGACGACTTGAGGCGGGCGGGTTACGCGTTCGATCCGACCTGGTTCGAGGCGCAACGGCAATTCCGTTTCCCGCTCTGCGGCACCGTGCATCGTGGCGATGTCGATCTCGAGCTGCGCCAGGCGATCGAGCCCTGGTATGTGCTGGGCGAAGAAGGAATTCCCGGCGGCACCGCACGCTTCGTCGACTCTTCGGTCGAGCGGCTGCAGGTCAAGGTCGCCGGCTTGAACGAGAGCCGTTACGTCGTGACTTGCAACGGCCGGCGACTGCCGCTGACCTCCACCGGCCGGTCCGGCGAATTCGTCGCCGGCGTGCGTTTCAAGGCGTGGGATCTGGCGGCGTCCTTGCATCCGACCATCGGCGTTCATGCGCCGCTGACGTTCGACATCGTCGATACCTGGAGCCGGCGATCGCTGGGCGGCTGCGTCTACCACGTGGCGCATCCCGGCGGACGCAATTACGAGACCTTCCCGGTCAACTCCTACGAAGCGGAAGCGCGCCGCCGCGCCCGCTTCCAGGATCATGGCCATACCGGCGGGCTGATCGACGTTCCACCGCTCGAACCCTCGCTCGAGTACCCGATCACGCTCGATCTCCGGCGTCCGGTCTAAAAAAGTCCCGCCATGGCAGCCCAACTCGACAACGTCGTCGAACAACAACACGCCGGCCTGGAACAGTTCGTTTCAGGCTACCGGCTGCTGCCTGGCATTTTCGACGAGATGATGGATAGCGACGGGCGCGTGCGCGCGCACTGGCAGCCGCTTCTGTCGATGCTCGCGGCGCTCGGCAGCGACGAGATCAATCGCCGGTGTGCGGCCGCCGACAGATATTTGCGCGATTCCGGAGTGTTCTATCGCGTCTATGAGGACGCGGCGGGAATCGAGCGCCCATGGCCGCTCAGTCACGTCCCGCTCATCATCGAGCCTGCCGAATGGCAGCGACTGGAAGCCGGCCTCATCCAGCGTGCAGAGTTGCTCGAAGCTGTCTTGGCGGATGCCTACGGTCCGGCGTCGCTTACCGGAGCGGGCCGCCTGCCTGCGGCGCTGATCGCCGGCAATCCGGAATTCTTGCGTCCGCTTGTCGGCATTGCGCCGCCCGGCGGCGCGCATCTGCGCTTTTATGCCGTCGATGTCGGGCGCGGCGCCGATGGGCGCTGGTGGGTGCTCAGCGATCGCGCGCAGGCGCCGTCAGGCGCCGGCTACGCGATCGAGAACCGGCTCGCGCTGTCGCGCGCCATCCCCGACATCTATCGCACCGCTCGGGTCGAACGTGTCGCTCCCTTCTTCCAGGCCTTTCAGGCCGAGCTTTTCGCGCTCAACCGCCAGGATGACGCGCGCATTTGCCTGCTCACGCCGGGGCCGATGAACGAAACCTATTTCGAGCACGCCTATCTCGCGCGCTATCTCGGCCTTCTCCTGGTCGAGGGTGAGGATCTGATCGTGCGGGATGATGGCGTCTTCATCCGCACGGTGTCGGGGCTGCGGCGCACCGAGGTGCTGTTGCGGCGTGTCGATGCCGATTTTGCCGATCCGCTCGAACTCAATGCCGCTTCGCGCCTCGGTGTTGCTGGCCTCCTGCAAGCCGTGCGCGACGGTAAGGTCGTCATCGTCAATTCGCTCGGCGCCGGACTGGTCGAGGCGCGCGCGATGTTGGCGTTCCTGCCGGCGCTGGCGCCGATCGTGCTGGGTGCCGAACTCGCAATATCGAATGTCGCGACATGGTGGCTCGGCCGCGCCGACATGCGCGAGGAAATGATCGAGAAGCTCGACAGCATGGTCATCGCGGCGGCGTTCACGGAATCGTTCGCCGACGGGCGGCTCGGCAGTGAAATCCTGGGCGCCGAGCTTGACGACGCGCAGCGCCAAAAACTCATACAGTCGATCCGCGATCGCGGCATCGACTACGTGGTCCAAGAGGCCGTGACGCTGTCGAGCATGCCGGTCTGGCGTGACGGGCAGTTGCGGCCGCGACCGTTCACGTTGCGGCTGTTTTTGGCCAAGGTCGGCGAGCGCTGGCAGGTCATGCCCGGTGGTTTCGTGCGCATCGCGGAGAACGCCGATGCGCGGGCGGTGAGTTTGCAGAAAGGCGCCGCGGCGGCCGATGCCTGGGTGCTGACACACGGTCCAGTCGGAGAGACGACGCTATTACCGACGCCGGAGCGGATGCAGGTCCAGCGCGCGACCGGCCTCTTACCGAGCCGCGCCGCGGACAACCTGTTTTGGGTCGGCCGCTACGTGGAACGCGCGGAGGCGACGCTGCGGCTGGTGCGCGCCATGATCAATCGCACCGCGGAGGCCGACGATGCGGCCGCGCCGGTCATTGCCGGCATCGGCTTACTGCTCGACGCCTTGAACGCGATCCCGGGCGACACGCATCAGGCGCCGGCTGCAGTCACCGCGCGCGCGGTCCTCACGCGGAGAGACCCGGCAGGAGCGCTGCCTCACCTCGTCGGGGCTGCGCGGTCGGCGGCCTCCGTCATCCGTGACCGGTTTTCACCGGATGCCTGGCGGGCGATCAAC
>Ga0181536_10001676_pt1 | contig 25746 bp, 24 predicted proteins | sample PEATcosm2014_Bin_41_FD_121105 | JGI IMG/M metagenome (GOLD analysis project Ga0181536, IMG submission 121105) | Peatland microbial communities from MTU Mesocosm Facility, Houghton, MI, USA - PEATcosm2014_Bin17_60_metaG | ecosystem: Environmental > Terrestrial > Soil > Wetlands > Peat | place...
CCCGATGGTTAGAATCGACCCGGACGTGACCGTGTCAAGTGTGATCCGAAGTGCGGCGATTGGCTGCCATTCAACCGGCTATAGCCCGTGACGGCGCGCAATTACCCCAGGTGAGCAATTACTAATGATCTGCATAATACCCATCGAATCGCTTTCCCTGGCGCTTAGGCTTACCGTCTTTTGGAAAATTCTTCTCAAGGTCGACGGTGAAGTTCTCCCTGATAATCGACGCGACCCGCTCGCGGTCGCCGGGAAAATAAAGAGCGATGCGCACACCCGCGAGGTCGGCAATATCGTCTCTGATCTGCTGCGATGACGCATAGCTCTGCTTTGGATCGCGATCGAGTAGCTTTGCAAGCAACTTGACAGGGCGTTTTGCCCGGTGCGTCACAATCGCCCTGATGCCGCGCGGACCGAGTAGCGCCTCGCAACGCTGGCTGCACAGGCGGGCTGCAGCCTGATAGTAATCAAACTCCCGTGTGTAAGCCGCGACAAATTCGGTGACGACTTCCTTTGACACGACTTCCCCCATGCCATTTCCATGTCATCCCGTCCATCCGTGGACGATGGTGCGACCCGTCAGAGTGTGACGTGATCAAATTGTTTCTGCCTCATCACCACTTATAGACTTTCTGCAACGTTCCGCCCATGAGCGTCGCCTTGTCGCTCTCGGACAAACGTTTGGTGTCGCGGAACGGCGCGACGCCCTGCTCATAAGTCAGCATCCCAATCGTTCGCGTCCAGTCCGTGCCCCACATGCAACGATCCAGCCCGAACGCATCGATGACGCGCAGCACCGGATCCCAGATGTCGTCATACGGGAACGGCTGATGCGACATCGTGCAGGCGCCGCTGATCTTCACCCTTACGTTCGCGTATTGGGCCAGCGCGAGCAGCTTTGGCAGATCAGCCCAGACGTCGGCGGGGACCGGTGGGCGAGCGGGCTGCAGCAGGCCAAGATGGTCGATCACGATGACCGTGTCGGGGTGTCGCTGGATGTGCGGCAGGCCTTTGTCCAGGATGCCCCAGCAAAGCAGGTTGACCGGCAGACCGTGTTTCGCGGCGGCGGCGAACGCGCGGTTCAGGCCGGGATGGTCAGCGTCCATCGGCAGGCCGTCGCGCATGCGGATGCGAATGCCGCGCGCGCCTTGCGTCGCCGCCCATTTCGCCACCACATCGTCGATCGCCGGATCGGTCGCGTCGACCGGTGTCACGACCCGGAATTTGTCCGGATAGGTGTTGTAAACCTCGAGCGCGTAACTCGGATCGTACTGATAGGCGCTGAACGACGACACCATGATCGCGCCGTCGACGCCGACCTTGGTCATTGCCGCGACCATCTCGTCACCGGTGGCGGAGTCGAGCCCATGCGAGGGACCGGCCCAGGGCCGGCCGGGATGATTCCGATCGAAGGGGTGGACCTGAACGTCGATGACTGGCATGGCCGTCCTCCTGTCTGTTCGACTCATTGTCCGATATCGCGACCGGATTGCCCAGAGGGACGGGTGAGCGGGACAGGCGCGGCGGCGGGCGGTCAGCGACGGGCGGGGCGCGGACGGCGAACATCTGGAGGAGGATGCCATGAACGCAGGATCCACACGCATTTTCGCGGGCGCGGGCGCCGCCGCTTCCATGCGAGGCACCGAAGCCCGCGGCGGATTGTTTCGCCGCACGGCCGGCGACGGCGCCTGGGTCGCGCTGGACAACGGCCTGCCGGCGGGCGACGTGCACGCCATCCTCACCCGACCCGACAATCCCAACGTGATCTTCGCGGGCACGCAAGACGGGCCGTATCGCAGCGCGGACGGCGGCGACCACTGGCACAAGCTGAATTTTCCCGAGCCGAACGTGATGATCTGGTCGCTGACCCTTCATCCCACGCGGCCGAAAGTGATGTACGCGGGGTCGGCGCCGATCGCGCTGTATCGCAGCCTCGACAGCGGCGACACCTGGCATCGGCTGCACAACGCAGTCTCGCCGGCCCATTGCGAGCGCGCGGGCTTCGACAGCCGCGTCCTGCGCATCACCGTCGATCCAAACCGGCCGGACGATGTCTACGCGGCGTTGGAGGTCAGCGGCGTCCTGCGGAGCACCGATGGCGGCGAGACCTGGTCGGACATGTCCGCCCCACTGATCAAATTCGCCGAGCAGCCCCGTTATCAAAGCAATGTCGGTGGCCGTCACTGCGGGGTTTGCGAGGGGATGCTCGACTCGCACGCCACCGCCATCTCCCCCGCCGCGTCCGGCACCGTCTTTCTGGGCTTGCGCATGGGCCTGTTCCGAAGTGACGATCGCGGAACGACCTGGCACGACACCGAGATCGGCCGCTTCTCTCCGCTGACCTATTGCCACGACGTGATTGTTTCGGCGCACGACCCTCGCGTGTTGTATACCTGCCTGTCGCCGGCCGCGTTCAGCACCGACGGCTCACTGTACCGCAGCCCGGATCTCGGCGCGACGTGGCGACGCATCGATCAAGGGGTCAAGGCGGGCTCGACGCTGATGGCGGTCAGTGAGCATCCGGCCGATCCCGCGCGGCTCTGCTGCGTCACCCGCGGCGGCCAGGTGTTCGGGACCGAGAACGGAGGAGAATCCTGGCGCGAATATCGGCTGCCCGACGGGGTCGAGGACGTCTACGCGGTCGCCTGTGCCTGAGACCGCCCCCGACCGGGCCTGACAGGACGCGGCTTTGGCGGCATGTTGCCGGCGGCGCTGCCGGGCGAACCGGTACATGGCGAGGAGACGTTGGAAATGAAGGTCGGGTTCATCGGGGTCGGCAACATGGGCGGGCCCATGTGCCGGAATATCATTCGCAATACGAATCACGAGGTGATCGTGTTCGATCTCAGTCCGGCGGCGCTGGCGGCGTGCACCGATCTGGGGGCATCCGCCGCCGCCTCGGTCGCCGACGTCGCGAGAAGTTGCGATGTGGTGATCACCTCGTTGCCGCTTCCGCGCGTGGTGGAGGAGGTAACGTTGGGGCCGGCCGGCGTCGCGGCGAACGCGCGGCCCGGCACTGTCTTCATCGATTTGTCGACGAATTCGCCGGCGACGGCGAAGCGGGTGCATGAGGGCATGAAGGCCAAGGGCATTGGGATGCTGGAAGCGCCAGTGTCCGGCGGCACGGCGCGGGCCAAGGACGGCACGATCGTCATCATGGTGGGTGGCGACGCGGCGGTGTTCGAGCAGCAATTGCCGTTGTTGAAGTCGTTCAGCGGCGAGGTCGTGCATGTCGGCGAGATCGGCATGGGCTCGGCCGCGAAGCTGATCAACAACATGCTGGCTTTCTGCAACGCGGCGGCGGCGGCCGAGGCGCTGATGCTCGGCAAGCGCACGGGCATCGATCTGCACAAGCTGGACGCGGTGATTCGCAATGCGAGCGGCATGTCGTCGGCGTATGGCGGCATGTCGACGAAGGCGTTCAAGGGCGATTTTCAGGCGACCTTCGCGCTTGACCTCGCGCACAAGGATCTCCGTCTCGCCCTCGAAATGGCCGATGAACTGGGAGTTCCAGGAATGATCGCGCCGCAGGTGATGAACCTGATGCGGATGGCACGGGGGATGGGTCTTGGAGCCGACGATTCGGCATCGGTGATCCGGGTTTACGAGAAAGCCTTGAACGAGGAAGTGCGGGCGTGATTTTGTTGCGAGATACGCTCGGCTCGCCTGCTTCCGGAGTAGCAATTGAGCGTATAGAATTGCCGTCAGGCCGGGCGAAATCGCGGACGGGCAACGTCCGCCAATGGAGGATGCGATGGATGGTATGACACGCGCGGATCTGCGAGGCGTTGAGGCGCCGCTGAACTTCATGGTGCCCATGGCGGAGAAGCCCTATTCCTACAATTACGACCCTCCGCCGGGCGTGCCGGCCCGCAACGGGCAATTGATTGAATACAAGGTCAGCGTCCGCGATGCTCGCCCGGTCAACGACGCGCTGTCGCTTGACCGCGAGGGCTTCGTCCTGCTGCGCCATCAGACCGCGGCGACTGATCTCTACGACGAAACGATCATCACCTCGGTCTACTACCCCGAGTGCGAGCGGCTGATGAAAGAGGCGACCGGGGCCAGGCGGGTCGTCGCGTTCGACCATATCGTGCGCAATGCCGCCAAGGCCGCCGTCAAAGGCAGCGGCGTCAAGATGCCGGCTGGGCGGGTCCACAATGACTACACCGCCTGGTCGGCGCCGCAACGCGTTCGCGACCTGATGGGCGACGAAGCCGAGGAGTTGCTGAAGCACCGCTTCGCCATCAACAATGTCTGGCGGCCGATCGCCGGCCCACTGCTGCGCTCGCCCTTGGCCCTGTGCGACGCCGGGACGCTGGAGACCGAGAATCTTGTCACGTCCGACCTGCGCTATCCCGATCGCACCGGCGAGACCTACGCGATCACCTACAATCCGAACCAGCGCTGGTACTATTTTCCAAAAATGCAGCCGGACGAGGCGGTGCTGATCCGCTGCTTCGACTCAGCGCGTTCGGGCCCGGCGCGTTTCTCGGCGCACGGCGCCTTCGACGACCCGCAAACTCCCGCTGACGCTCCGCCACGCGAGAGCATCGAGGTTCGTACCCTGGTTTTTTACGAGTGACAGGCTGCTGGCGAAAGAATTCTCGTTCGCCATACCGGCCTGGACCTTCGGTGCCAGCGTGGTACCGTCTTGGCGATCAGTTGGCCTGTTTTGGGAGGCGTCGCCCGTCAGCTTCACCATCCAGGACAACCCCTCGCTGATCCAACGCCGCGAGGCATTGCCATGACCCTCAGGCCCATCCCCGGCGCGCCGATCGACGCATCGATACCGGATTTTCCAACCGGCGAACCAGGTCCACTGGTTGTGCCAGCATCCGGATTTACGCGCCGTCCGGTTGAGCCCGTGCCGTTTTCTCTGTCACCGCCTGTGCCCACGTCCGCGCTGTCGCCGGCGCGGCGGCCAGGACCGGTCGAAATTCGCGGCGGTGGCGATAGCACCCTCACATTCCGAGCCATTCCCGAGATACCCGCCATCAACCGTTCGAGCATGACCATCTCGATCACTGGCGAGCCGACGGGGGATTATTCCCCTCAGATGATGCCCCATCTCGACCTTACGACGGACCAGGCCAAAGCGTTCTTGCTGGCGTTGCGCGATGGCGGCTCACCGATCGTCGTCGCCGACAGCCGAAACGTGTTTCAGGTCGAATTCGCCATCGCGGAAGATGGGCCTGTCTTCACCGTCAGCAAGCCGGGTCAGGAGCGCACCTCGCGACGGTTCAACGCTGGGTGGAGCTACGACGTGAAGACGATGGCGGCGCACCTACTTGCTGATCTTGGCCCATAGGCCGAGCCTGGCGGGTACCGCGCATTCGAAGCGCTGCCTGGTGCGGCTCAGAAATATACCGACCGCCCGGCCCCTCCGGTTGCCGCGACCAGCTCGCCCGAGACCGCCCAGGCCTTATCCGAGGCCAGGAATACCGTGACGAATGCGATCTCGGAGGCGTCCACCATGCGGCAGATGGCATTGCCGCGTGGAGAGTCCGGAGCAAAATCCTGCCGCTCCGCATCTTCCGGGGATACGCCCAACTGGGCGGCGCGGGCGGCGAGCAGGCTCGGCGTGCGCTCGGTGCGGGTCGTGCCGGGATGGATGCAATTGACCGTGATCCCATGACGGCCCAATTGGACCGCCAGCGTCTTTGTCATGTGCACAAGGGAGGCGTTGCGGGCTCCGCCGCTGAGATTGCCGGCGTTGCGGGCGTTGGCACCGCTGATGTTGATAATGCGGCCCCAGCCCGCCGTCTTCATGAAGGGGATGACAGCGCGGGAACAGCGCAGCGCCCCGACATACTTCACGTTGAAATCCTGCAGCAAATCCTCGTCGATGACCGTTTCGATCGGCCCGGTCGCGGTAGCCGAGCCCCCTGGCGAGGACCCGCTGTTCACCAGAATGTGCAGGCCGCCCAGTTGCTGTGCCGCCTCGGCGACCATGCGGTCCACCTGCTCCTTGCTGGTGACATCGGCAGCGAGGGGGATGATGCGCCGGTTCGTCTCGGCACCGAGTTCCCGCGCCGTCGCCTCCAGATCCCCCTTGTTCCGCGCCACGATTGCGACGTCGACCCCTTCGCGAGCCAATTCCCGCGCGATGGCTTTGCCGATGCCCCGACTGCCGCCCGTCACGATCGCATGCTTGCCTTGCAATCCGAGGTCCATTGCATTCTCTCCCTTTGTCGGCGTGACCGCAATTTTATTGCTTCACGGCTCATTGTTCTCGGCGAGGGACCTTGGCGCAAGGGTTGCCAGACGGTGGGCGCTGGGATGGAACGTGCCCGCATGTCTTCGACAGATCCGCTGCGGCTCAGGCGCTATAAATGAGGCGGACCCCATCGCCTTCCCGACGCCGTGACCGCCGTCGACGTAGAGCGGCAGGACGGCGGCGGGTTCCCGAACCGCGGAATTTAACTCAAAGCTGACCTTCGCGGCTGTGGCCCAAACGGCCGGGCCTGGCCGAGAGCGGACTGACGGCTACGGGCGAGTTGTACGCCAGAGCGGACATTCAAGCCGGCACGGCAGTAAAGTCGCGCCGGTCGGCGTCCATGTCCCGTCCCATGACCATGGCTACCTCAGGCCCGTTCGACCCGGAGAGGTCCGCAATCCCACCGGCAAGGGCGGCCTCTGGCGCGAGGCCCAACGGATCACGCGGGAGAAGAGCCCCGACGCGGCGCGACGGCTGGTTGAACTGATGTACGGCGACGACGACCGCGTGGCCCCGACGGTAGCCGAGATGGTAATGGTCCGGTCGTGGGGTAAACCACCAGATTACGATCTGCGGGAAGACCGGCCCGCCCTGAAAATCAACACGTCGACTATGTCGCCGGGGGAATGCGCGCTGCTGCTCGGCCTGCTGCGGCGTGGGTTGCCGGTGCCCGATGAACCGGAGCTGGATGAGGTGCCCCAGATCAACACGACGGCGGGGCGATATCTGGCGATCAGGAAGAAGGAACGTTCGGCTGCGCCCTCGCGCGCACTGAATCCGCCGGTGCGACTGAAGAACGCGGGATGAGGCGCCGTCGCACGCGGAGAGCGATTTGAAACGCCACGGGAATTTTCCTGAATGACGATCTCCGTCTCTTTTTCGTTGTATATCGTAGCGACAGCAGTTACGCTCCCTCCACCGTGCGAGAGGAGGTGACATCGTGACGACCCCGAACAAGTTCGCCCGCATGTCTGATGCAGATCGCGCCAAACTCTCGCCGCTGCGGCGCAAGGCGATCGAGATTCTGGAGCAGAACGTTCCGATCACAGGGCTTACGTCCAACGACGCGGCGTTCAAAATGTTGACCGGCTACAACACCGTCGATCTGCAGGCGAAGTGGAAGACAATGCCAACGTTAACGACCTGCAACGCCTTCGGTGGCCGTTACGCCGTGCTGCTCGGCGCGCCACCTGGCTGCTGGTTGTCACGCGGGTTGTTGCAGCTCGATTGGGTGAAGAAGGACGTCCCCGACAGTTGGAAAGAAAACTCGGCCACCGACGGAGCCCCAAAGCCGGGCGACATCTTTGCCGCGAAATACGTCAATCCCACCACCAAGGAGGTGCAGAAGTTCGGACATGTCGGCGTGCTGTACTGCTGGCACGACACCATCTTCTATGACACCGTGGAGAGCGGCCAGGGCGGCATGAGCATGGGTCTCGACAAGATGCAGTGGAAAGCCGACCATCTCTACCACCCGAGCAATTTCACCGGCTGGGTCGATATCGAAATCTATATCAACGGCATGGCAGGCAGGACGGTCTGACCCGCGGACGGTTCGACGGTCAGCAAAACGGGAATTCCGGGAAGCCGCCTGTGGCGACCTCGTCCGTCTTGCGGCGGAAGTGAACGCCATTGCCGTTACGACGTTGTGGTTCACGCCGGTCTGCCAGGACTCGACTTTCGAGGACAGCAACGGCTCGGCCGCCTTGTGGCCGGAAGCGGACTGACCGCTTCCTAGGGTAACGTTTGAACAGCAGACACGATGATCCTCCGAGAAGGACAACGAAATGGCTGCCGCAGGGCGTGATCAGCCTCGCGGAATGCTCTTCCAGGCCGGCTGATGTAGGAAGCTCGCTACCCAAAAGCGTTTGTAGGTGACCGTAGATCCTGCCCGAAGCGAGCCGTATGGTATTGGTCGCGCAGGACAGGTACGGCGACTACTTTTACCGGACTCGACATCCCAGCATTGCCTCAATGATCTTTGCTCGGGTTTGCGAAGACGATGCGGCCAAGGCAGCGCAATTTATTCGTTTGATCGAAGGCTTCGATATTGGGTTCTCGACAGACCGACGTACCCTCGAGGGCATCTGCAAGGGGCGAGTACTGGCCCGTCAATTTCAGGATCCGGAGGGTGCTCGCGACATCTTCTCCACGGCGACTAACGTCGCCCCTAGCCAAGCGTATTTACGCCAGCAGTGGGCGATCTTCGAGGCGACGCACCGCAGAGGCGATATCGAAGATGCGGAGAGGTTGGCCGCAGAGGCGGCGATGTCGCAGAAAGCAAGAAAGCCAGACATAGGTATCTCCATATGAACGGAGACTATCACAGGACTGGCTTTTGTCCACCAACTCCAGCGAGAACTTTGGCCTTACTTCAGAAGGCTTATTCAACTATGGGTTGTGGATGATTTGGCTCCCTGCGCTAACCGGATAGGGACAATCTGTTCATCTAAAGCCGTCCGGATGGGAAGAAACTAGCATAGAAGTTTCGGATGCTGATGTCGACTTCGTTGGCGTGGCGACTATCTAGAACCGGGTTACGGTCTCGATGTCTTCGACCCGTTACAGCGTCTACTTGGCTCCATGTATTCATGCTACGGCCCGCTTCGGCTAGAGGTCCGCTTCCCACCCCAAACTGCGGTAGACGGGTTGCCGCATAAATCGCCCGACCCGACCAGTGACCGACAGAGGGGCCGCTGACATATATGTCTGCTTTCGGGAAATGAACCACTTCGCCTGGGCAACCGCAACGGGCGCCAAGCGGACTCTCGTCCAACATGTCCTTCATCTCGGTTTTCCACCCAAAGCGCAGCTGTAGCCTGATCGCTTGGCCTGAACCGCCGCATTCGTTTAGGGTTATCGAATGCCTACTGAACACGGACCGAGTGGACAGGTTCGGATCGCGGGCGTCAGATGGGCCTTGGTAGAGGAAACTGCGGTGATGTTCGCAATCCTGCCCGGACGGGCCTATGGGTTCGGATCGTCGCGAGTGGTCCCGAGGCAGAAATGGAGCCTTCCCGCATGCGATTTCACGCAAAGTACGTCTCCTCGCGGAGCAGGTTCGCCGCTTGCACGAGGCGGGCGTCAACGTCTTTGTCAGCCAGTTCCCTCTTGACCCGTAGCGCGGTACCGCTGCCGCAGCCCACGATCTTCGCCATCTTGATGGGAATCGGACAACCGGAGAGGTCGCACTGGAGGTCGATCGTGCCGTAGGGGCGTTGACCGACCAGTGCGAGGGCGTCAGATTCCCGGCTGATTTCGCGAACGACCCGCGCAAACACGCCGTCGGGGACATCTCGATCGTGGCGGTCGATGGATTGACGGGCTTCCCCGAGGCGACCGACACGGTCACGTCCCGCCTCAACGAGGAGACATCCACGATGATCACGAAATTCAACACCGTCTATGCCGGCCATGTGGACATCGAGGACCGCGGCCAGTCCGGCACGCCGGCGAATGATCGGCGCTTCTCGAATGAGCACCTGGCCACCGTGTTCTCCAAGGCCGAGGCGATCGCCAGGCTGATGGATGAGACCGGTTGGAATACGCTGTGGATGGCTGAGCACCATTTCCAACCGGAAGGTTATGAGGTCATACCGAACCTGCTGATGATGGCGGTGCATCTCTGCCATCTTACCAGGAACCTCAAAATCGGCTGCGGCTTCAACATCACGCCGATGTGGCATCCGTTGCGGCTGGCCGAGGATTACGCCGTTGCCGACATCCTGACCAAGGGCCGCACCGTCTTCGGTGTCGGCCGTGGCTACCATTCCCGTGAGGTGGAAAGCTTCGGAGCGCCGATCCTCGACCAGAACGCCAACCGCGAGCTCTTCGAGGAGCAGGTCGAGATCATCTTCAAGGCATTCAACAACGAGCGTTTCTCGCACCAGGGCAAGCACTACACGCTGCCGCCGGATGTGCCATATCGCGGCTATACACTGAAGGATCTTACCCTCGTGCCGCGGCCAATCCACCTTCCGGTGGAGTGCTGGCAGCCGGTGGTTAGCGCCTCCGCACGCGGCCTCGACTTCATGGTGAAGCACAACATCAAGGGCGCCGTCGGCGGTGGTGCCGCCACTTTGGAACGCGGACCGATCGCGGCCTTTCAGGAAGCCGGGCATCGTGCCGGCAAGGACTGGAAGCTCGGCGAGAACCTGATGATCGGCGTCACCATCCACCTCGCCGATTCAGGGCAACAGGCGCTCAAGGAGATTGTTCCGCTCTACGAAGAGCACGCCAAGATGTTCGCCCCCCTCAACTTCATGCCCGGCATGACCAAGGAACAGGTCGACGCGGTCTCACGGCGCGGTTCGTGGTACGAGTCAGGCGTGCCACGGGTGGAGAGCTACATCGAAAAAGGCGGCTGGTTCGCCGATACGCCAGAGCAACTGGTCGCCTTCCTCAAGGATCTCGAGGTCCGCTATCCCGGCCTGGAGCACATCAGCCTTTCGACGCCGATGGGGACGCCCGAGGCGATCATGCTGGAACAATATCGGCGTGTCGCCGCGGAAGTGATGCCACACTTCCGGCACTGACCGAGCAGTGGTACGCACGTCTGGAGGTCGTTGAAATAAATTAACCGGGAAGGAAAAACCGATGCGGGCGGCTGTCTTCCATGAAGTTCACCAACCCATGACCATCGAGACTCTCGAGGTCGCCAAGCCGCAGGCACACGAGGTGTTGCTGCGTACCGCCTATGCCGGTCTTTGTCACAGCGATCTGCATTTCCTCGAAGGACTCTATCCGATCGCGACACCCTGCGTGCTCGGCCATGAATCGTCGGCGGTGGTCGAAGCAGTCGGCAGCGAGGTCACCTATGTGAAGCCCGGCGACCGGGTAATCACCTGCACGTCGGTGTTTTGCGGCACTTGCGAGTACTGCATCACCGGCCGGCCGCAGCTTTGCAACAACACCGCCGTGAAGATGCCACCGGGGAAGGCGCAACGGCTGTTCTGGCAAGGCAAACCGATCGTGCAGTTCGCCAATCTGTCCTCTTTCGCGGAGCAGTTGCTGGTCCACGAAAACGCGGTGGTGAAGATCGCTGACGACATTCCGCTCAACATCGGTTGCCTCGTCGGGTGCGGTGTCATGACCGGCGCGGGCGCGGTGATGAACACGGCGAAAGTCCCGGCGGGCGCCACTGTCGCGGTGTTCGGTTGTGGGGGCATTGGCCTTTCCGCGGTGAACGGCGCGGCGATCGTGGGGGCGGATCGCGTCATCGCGATTGACACCGTCTCTTCCAAGTTGGACGTCGCCAAATTGATGGGGGCGACCGACGTGATCAACGCGAGCAACGTCGACCCCGTCGAGGCCATCAAGGAAATGACGGGCGGCGGCGTGGAGTACTCGTTTGAGGCGGTCGGCCTGAAGACGACCGCGGAGCAGTGTTTCCAGTCCCTGCGGGCGGGTGGCACCGCCACGATCATCGGGATGGTGCCGTTTGGGATGAAGATCGAACTGCACGGCTACGATTTTCTGCGCGAGCGGAAGATCCAGGGTTGCTCGATGGGCAGCAACCGGTTCCGGTTCGACATGCCGAAGCTGTTGAATGCCTGGAAAAAGGGAGACCTGAAACTCGATCACCTGATCTCAAGTCACATAAAACTCGATGACATCAATGACGGGTACACCAATCTGAAGGGTGGGCAGGTGCTGCGCCAGCTCATCGACTTCGGTGTCGCCAAATAGGCAACGATCAGGGACAACGATCGTAAACGTACCCATCGGCTTCGACCGCCGCACGCACGAAGCTGGAACAGATCGATGTCAGTGAGGCATTCGGCGCGTGTGATGGGATCGGAGGATACGGTCGCTGACCGCGAGATAACGGCCGCGCACCGCCGAGACATGCGGCCGGACCAAACGAAAGGGAACAACCGCCATGATGATCGCCGACGCGCAAATCCACCTTTGGGCCAAGGGGAAACCATCCGCCCACCATCGTCAGACGCCCTATTTGAAGGAGGAAGCGTTGGAGGACATGGATGCCGCCGGCATAGACCGGGCGGTGATCCACCCAGTGATGTGGGATCCTGACTCCAACGAGCTGGCGGTCGAGGCCACGCGCGCCCACCCAGACCGCTTCGCTATCATGGGCTGGATCTATCTGGACCAACCGGAACAGCGTGCTTTGCTGGAAACCTGGAAAAGCCGGCCGGGGATGAAAGGACTGCGCTTTTACTTCTCCGACCCGCGATCCCGGTCCTGGCCCACGGACGGCACCCTTGACCTCCTATGGCCCATCGCCGAGCGACTGGGCATCCCGGTGTCCCTCGCCGCCGCCGCGTTCCTGCCGAAGGTCGGAGAGATCGCCGCACGGCACCCCGGATTGAGAATCAGCATCGACCACATGGCGGTGCCGCCGGGGACGGACGGGGCGGAGTCCGCCTATCGCAACCTGCCCCAATTACTGGCGCTGGCGAAACATCCGAACGTGGCGGTGAAGGCGACCGGCCAGCCCGGCTACGTCCCGGATGCCTACCCGTTCCCGAGCATCCACGACGCGCTGCACCGGGTGTTCGACGCGTTCGGGCCGCAGCGGATGTTCTGGGGCACCGACATCACCCGCATGCACTGCACCTGGCGGCAATGCGTGACCCTGTTCACCGAGGAACTACCCTGGTTGAAAGGCGCTGACCTGGACCTGGTGATGGGCCAGGCCTTCTGCGACTGGATCGGCTGGGACGCCGCCGCCCGGTAAGCGATGACGAGGGCATATCCGCGCTGGCCTTGCCTTGAATAGGATCCACACCAGTGAAGAATGGTCGCGAGAGCATGGGGCCGGATTCACCGCAGTTGTCGCGGCGAGCCACTCATTCAACTTTGACCAGCGGCGCCGCCCCGACGCATTGCGCACGGCGATCGCGACCGCTTTCGTCTGTCCAACCAGAACCACGACCTGCTTCCCCCGGGTCACGCCCGTGTAGAGCAGGTTCCGCTGCAGCATGGCGTAGTGCTGGGTCAGGACGGGAATGACGACGGCGGGGTATTCCGAGCCCTGGGACTTGTGAATCGTCGCCGCGTAGGCTGGCACCAGGGTATCGAGTTCACCGAAACCGTAGGTAACGGCGCGGCCATCGAAGCTGGCGGTCAGTTCGCCCAGGTCGGAATCGACGTCGTCGATGTAGCCAATATCGCCATTGTACACTTCCTTCTCGTAATCGTTCTCGATCTGCATCACCTTGTCGCCCGGCGCGAACGTCCATCCGAAACGTTCGACCTTGCGCTCACCGGCCGGGTTCAGGGCGGCTTGCAGTTCGATGTTCAGCGAGCGGGCGCCAACGCCGCCGCGATTCATCGGACACAGGACCTGGATATCGCGGATGGGATCCAGGCCGAAGCGCCTCGGGATGCGCGTCTTCACCAGTTCGATGATCAGCGGCACGGCGGTCTCCGGGTCGTCCGCCGGCACGAAATAGAAATCGCTGTCGCCTTCTGGTCTGGACAGGTCGGGAATGACCCCGCGGTTGATCCGGTGCGCGGTGGCGATGATGCGGCTCTGGGCGGCTTGGCGGAAGACCTCGGTCAACCGCACCACCGGCACCGCGCCGGACGATATGATGTCCGCCAGCACCTGTCCCGGTCCGACCGAGGCCAGCTGATCGATGTCGCCGACGATCAGCAGGGCGGCCTCGTCCGGAATCGCCTCCATCAGCGCCCGCATGAGCAACACGTCGACCATGGATGTTTCATCAATGACCAGCAGGTCGCATGCGAGCGGATTGCCGGTGCCGCGTTTGAAGCCGCCAGCCCTGGGGTCGGCCTCGAGCAGGCGGTGAATGGTCTTCGCCTCGAAGCCCGTGGCTTCCGTCATGCGCTTTGCGGCCCGGCCCGTCGGGGCGCAGAGCAACAGGTTCACGCCGGTCAGAGCACGTATCAGACCGCACGCGTCGTGCGATGTCTCGCATTGATCGGTCGATTGTCGGGCGCACTTGACTCTTCGCCCAAACCAATCAGGAATTGGCCCAATCGGCGCGGCTGCTGGCCTCGCCTCGTGGGGGACGTACATGTCAGCAGGCAGCGACACGCGCTCTTGCCGGCGATTCGGGGCGACGAAGCCGTGCTCCGATCGGCATGTCATCCGATGGACGCCAAAGAGCAGATGAGCGCGAAATGCGAAGTGCAAGGTCTTATGAAGCGCTTTGGCTCCCACGTCGCGGTCAACAACATTTCATTTTCGGTAAATCAAGGTGAGTTCGTCGTCCTGCTTGGTCCCAGCGGATGCGGCAAGACAACGACCCTGCGGCTGATCGCCGGCCTGGAAAAACCCGATGAGGGCACGATCGCGCTGAATGGAGCCACGGTCTCCGCGCCCACGCGCCATCTGTTCGTGCCGCCGGAACGCCGCGATATCGGCATGGTGTTCCAGTCCTATGCGATCTGGCCGCATATGACGGTGTTTGAAAACGTTGCCTATCCGCTGCGCGTGCGACGGATCGGCCAGCCGGACCTGCGGGAAAAGGTTACGCGGGTGCTGGACCTTGTGGGGCTTGCCGGTCAGGCGACACGGTCCGCGACGGCCCTGTCGGGGGGGCAGATGCAACGCGTCGCGCTGGCGCGGGCTTTGGTGTTCGATCCGGCCTTGTTGCTGTTCGATGAACCGTTGTCCAACCTCGATCTTAAGCTGCGGGAAGGTCTGCGCATCGAACTCAAGAATCTGCAGCGGCGCACCGGCCTGACCAGCATCTACGTCACCCACGATCAGGAAGAAGCCGTCGAGCTCGCCGACCGGATCGTCATCATGGATCACGGCGAGATCATTCAGATCGGCGCGCCGCTGGACATCTATATCCGGCCGAAGACCCGCTTCGTCGCGGAATTCATCTCATCGGCGAACATCTTTGAAGCCACCGTGCTGGATCTGCTGGACGGCAACCTTTGCCGTCTGGGCGTCGACGGCGGCCACGAACTCCACGCCACGCGTGAGGAACCTGTCTCGATCGGCGACCGGGTGGATGTCGTCATTCATCCCGAGGACTGCACGCTGGCGGCTTCCGATGCCTCAACCGGCGGGCACAAGGCTCGCATCGTACATCGGCAATTCCAGGGCACGTCCACGCGTTACACGATTGACTGGGCTGGCCTGCCGTTCTGCGTGGTTGCCCTCGGAACCCGCGATCTCATTGGCGAAGGGACCGATGCCGTGCTCCACCTGCCGGTGGAGAGCACGCGAATCCTGCCCCGGCAAGCGCGATGAGCGCCGCCGCCGACACCACCAGCGACCAGCGCACCCAAAGCCGCGCTGCCGCGATGGCGCCGTACGGCGTGCTGGCGGTGTTGCTGGCGGTCGTTTCGATATTGATCATATTCCCCGTAATCGTGCTGGTGATCGGTTCCTTCCTCAGCGAACCGCCGCGGGCGCTGCATTTCGATTGGTCGGGCGCCACGCCGCGGAACTACATCGACCTGATCCACTCACCCGGCTTCGCCGATCTCGTCGGAACCACGCTCGTCGCGGCGGTGTTCGGCACCATCGGCGCCGTCGCGATCGGGGCCATATCGGCCTGGCTCGCGATCCGCACCGACCTGCCGGGTCGCCGTGGCGTCGAGGTGATTTCGCTGTTACCGATGTTCGTTTCACCCCTTGTCGGCGCCTTCGCCTGGGACATTCTGGCATCGCCGCACGCGGGCCTGATCAATCTGTTCGCACGTGGCCTGCATCTGCCGATCACCGTGAACATTTACTCGATGCCGGGCATCGCGTTCGTCTTTTCGATCTACTACGCACCGTACGCGTTCCTTCTGGTATCAGCGGCCCTGCGCAACATGGATGCCACGCTTGAGGAAGCGTCCATCATGTCCGGCGCGGGTCAGGTCAGAACGATGCTGAAGGTCACGCTGCCGCTGGTTTCGCCGGCGCTGTTGTCGGCCTCGCTTCTCGTGTTCGTTCTGCTGATCTCCCTGTTCGCTATCCCCGCGGTGCTGGGGGAGCCCGGCGACATCCACGTCGTGGCGGTGCGCATCTGGGATCTGATCGGCTTTGCCCCGCCGAAGGTCAATCAGGCCTCCGCTCTGGGCGTGCTGATGATGATGGTGACAATGTCCCTGGTGTGGCTGCAGCACCGGGTCATGCGCCACCGCAGCTATGTCACGGTGTCCGGCAAGGGGTTGCGCCCACGGCCGGTGGAACTCGGCATCTTTCGTTGGCCGCTGGCGATGCTGGTGTTCCTGTTCCTGCTGACGAACGTGCTGATGCCTTATGCCGCGCTGCTGCTGATCGCGCTGCGGCGCAACCTGTACTACACGTCGCTTGCGACCCTGTTCGACCCCAGCCAATTCGGCGTCGCGCGGTTTCAGTCCACGCTGAGCGATCCGGTGGTGCGCGCGTCGTTGCGGAACTCATTGGCGGTCGGCCTGGGTACGGTCCTGATCGGCACCGTGCTCTACTTCGCCGTGGCCTATACCGTAAGCCGCACAAGATTGCGCGGGCGGCGCGTGCTCGACACGATCATGGTGCTGCCGGTGGCGATACCAGGTCTCATCATCGGACTTGGTTACCTGTGGTCGTGGATCACCATTCCGGTCGGGCTGTACGGCACGCTGTGGATCATGATCCTCGCCTATGTCTCGCAGTTCGCGCCGCAGGGCGTCAGATCCATCACCGGGTCGCTGGTGCAGATCCACAATGAGCTGGAGGAAAGCTCGCGGCTGTCCGGCGCCGGGTTCCTCTACACTCTGCGGCGTATCGTCGTGCCGCTGAGCTGGCCAGGCATCGTCGCGGCCATGACATTCCTGCTGGCGCTGTCCTTCCGCGAGATTTCTACCGCGCTGTTCCTGTATACCGCGGACACGCAGGTGTTCTCGGTCACCATGTTCGACCTGTGGCTGCGCGGGTCCACCGACGTGGTCGCGGCCATGGCGCTGATCCAGACCGCCATCATTCTGACCCTCGTGGTGTTGAGCCGCCTGATCAGGGCCGGGCGCGGTCCAACCCTGACGCCCGGAAACTGACCCTTTGCCAATCGAGATCGGGAAACTTTCATGAACATTCGCACGCCGTGCCATCGGTTTTTCGGATCGCTGGCGCTGACCGCGCTGCTCGGGGCCGGAACCGCGCTCGCGCAGATGCCATCCAACGTCGTCGACGGGGAAACCATCGGCTCACCCGAGCTTGTCAAGGCAGCCTGCGACGAGGGAAAGGTGACCTATTACACCGCCCAGGCCGGAGGCGACGAGCGCGACATTATCAAGCCATTCGAGAAGAGCTTTCCGTGCGTGCAGGTCTCGGTCATCAGCATGGTCACCGGGCGGCTGTATGAGCGGGTGCGCACCGAGGCCCAGGCGGGCGTCACCCAGGCCGACGTCATGGCCAGCAGTTCGGAAATCCTGACCGAGAATCTGATCGAGGCGAAGCTGGTTCGCGCCTGGACGCCACCGTCCGCCGATAAATTCCCGGAAGAGGCGAAGCACGAGGGCTATTGGTACTCGTCGAACCTCGCGGTGATCGCACCGTTTTATAACGTGCAGCTTGTCGAGGGGGCGGATATCCCGAAGACGTGGCAGGATCTGCTCGATCCGAAATGGACCGGCAAGATAGGCACCGCACCGATCACGATCGGCGGCTCGGCCTGGGCGATGTACGCCTTCATGAAGGAGAAGTTCGGCGGCGATTACCTGAAAGCCTTCGCCGCGCAGAAGCCGCGCATGTTCACGTCGTACGATCCCGTCGTCCTGGCGGTGTCGCGCGGCGAGCTGGCGATCGGTGTCACGACGAATTCGAACCAAAATTCCGCCCATGCGAAGGGCGCGCCGATTCATACATTCTTTCCCGCTGAAGGCGTGCCCTCGTTGAATTTGTCGACATTTCTGATCGCCGGCGCGCCGCATCCGCACGCGGGCGAGTTGTTCGCCAACTGGTATCTGTCGCGGCAGGGGCAGTCGTCGGTGGTGGCGGTGCGCGGCGTCTATTCGGTGCGGAAGGACGTGGCGCCGGCGAAGGATAATCCGCCGTTCGAGCAGCTCCATGCCTGGCGTCTGCCGCTGGCGACGATGATGACGCAAAACGACGCCCTGGTCGCCGAGGTCACCGGCATTTTCGGCGGACGGTAGGGTAGACGAAGCAGGAGGACGCGATGTCCGAAGTTCCATCCATCAGACTGACCGAGTTCGCGCACGGCGGCGGGTGCGGCTGTAAGCTGGCGCCGGCGCTGTTGCAGCGCCTGTTGGCCGATCAGCCCAGGCTTGCCGATATGCCGCGACTGCTTGTCGGCAACGAAACGGGTGACGATGCCGCGGTGTGGCAGCTCGACGCCAATACCTGCGTGGTCTCGACGACGGATTTCTTCACGCTCGGTGGTGGATGACCCGCGGGATTTTGGCCGGATCGCCGCGACGAACGCACTGAGCGACATCTATGCGATGGGGGCGCGGCCGATATTCGCGCTCGCCATTCTGGGTATGCCGCTGAGGCGTCTGCCGGTCGAGATCGTGCGGGAGATTCTGGCGGGCGGCAGCGAGGTGTGCGCCGCCGCCGGCATTCCGGTAGCGGGCGGGCACTCGATCGATACGCCGGAGCCGATCTACGGGCTGGCCGTCACCGGGATCTGCCACGCGGCGCAGGTGCGGCGCAACGCCGGTGCGCGGCACGGCGATGCGCTGATCCTGACGAAGCCAATCGGCATCGGCATCTACTCCAACGCGTTGCGGGCCGGCGTGTTGGACAAGGCGGGCTACAGCGAGATGCTGGCGGTGACGACGTTGCTGAACCAGATTGGGACGGCGCTTGGCGACGACCCGGCCGTGCATGCGATGACCGACGTCACCGGCTTCGGATTGCTCGGGCACGGGCTGGAGATGGCACGCGGCTCGCGCGCCGCGTTGTATATCGATGCCGATGCCGTGCCGCTGTTGCACCAGACCGAATCGCTGCTGCGGGCCGGCCATCGCACCGGCGCCTCGCAGCGCAACTGGGACAGTTATGGCGCCGAGGTGGTGCTCTCAGAGCCGACGGCCGCGACCGATCGTGTGTTGCTGACCGATCCGCAGACCTCGGGCGGATTGCTGGTGGCCTGCGCGGCGGATGCGGCGGACCGGCTGTTGGCGAAAATTCGGGACGCCGGTTATGCCCAGGCGGCGATCATCGGCAAGGTCGAACCGGGAGAGCCCCGCCTGGTCGTTACGCGCCGGGAAGGCTGAGGCGCGACCTATCCGGCGATCGTCCGCGCCACGGCCGCGGCCTCTCCGGCGGCGCTGACCAGTTCGCCGCAATAGCCGCCGCGCACGGCGCCGATCGCATAGACACCGTTGGCGCCGGTGCGGAATGTCGGATCCGTGACCACGAAACCCCCCGCGTCGCGCGCCACCGATGACGGCAGGAACTCGCTGTTCGGTATGCCGCCGATATACGCGAACACCCCCGCACAGGCGAGTTCGCTCGTCTCGCCGGTCTTGACGTCGCGGCACCGCACGCCGGTCACCTGGACGTCGCCGAGCACGGCCTCGATCGTGCTGTCCCAGATGAAGCGGATATTCGATGTCGCCGCGGCCTGCTGGACGTAGGCGCGCCGGGCCCGCAAACGGCCGCGGGCGACAATGCTGACGCGGCCGCACATCTGGGCGAGCGTCAGCGCCTCCTGCAATGCGGCATCGCCACCGCCGGCGACAACCACTTCCTCGCCACGAAACAACGGTCCGTCGCAGGTCGCGCAATGCGACACGCCACGTCCCCGCAGCGCCGCCTCTCCCGGTACGTCCAGCAGACGGGGACGGCAGCCGGTCGCGACGACAACGGATTTCGCCCGCGGCACCTGCGTGGCGGTGGCGACCTGGAGGGCAGGGACGCCCTCGGTCACGGCGATCGCGGCCTCAGTCACCAGCGTGGCGCCGCCGGCGCGCAGGGCTTCAACCATGGAGGTGGCAAGGTCGACACCGGAGCAGGGGTGCGCCAACGGCAGCCCCTCGACAGAGGCAACGGTCGCCACCTGGCCCCCGAACACCATTTCGGCTTCCAGCAAGGCCGTAGAGAGACCGCGCCGCATCCCGTGCAGCGCGGCGGTCAGGCCGGCGATACCGCCGCCAATCACCAGCAGATCGTGGCCCTGATTACGTCGGATCGGTCGTTGCAAGTGTGCCTATTTCCTGCCGGGCGGCAATGCCGCCAGCAGACTGTCCCACGCCGCCGGCAACTCGATGCGCCGGCCCACCGTATAACCCAGATGTCCGTTGTGCGCAAAACTATAGGCGTTGGTGCGCAACGGATCTCCGGTGACAACAACCTGAAAATCCTCCGGGTCGCACACGACGGGCACCAGCCGTTCCGGATCGTCCGACTCGGCGAAGAACGCCGGCGCGTTGCCGAGCCGCGTCTGGTTGGCGATCGAGTTGGATTCCGGCTTGTTGGTCCAGATACGGCCGTATTGCTCGAACTGGCGGGCGGTTATCCTGGCGTGTTCAAACAGGTAGCACTTGATGTCGTATTTCGACCATCCGGCGCGGGCGATCGTTTCGGCCAGGATCGGCGACAGGAACAGCAGCGGCCGATACGTCCCGTGGCCGACGCCGACCGTGAACATCAGTTGCCAGCGCGCCTGATTGGCGATGGTATGGGCCAAATAGGGCAGCATTGTTTCGGGCGTCGAGCCTGACACGGACGAACTGACATCGCCGCCTGTGTAACGCCCGATCATCAGCGCGTTCTCACCCATGGCGAAGCCGAAGTCGGCGGACAGCGGGTCCCAGCCGATCTTGGTCAGCATGTCCTCGTTCTCGGCCACGACCACGCGCCAGGTGTTGCCGTAGGTGCCCTTGTCGGTCTTGTGCGGCAGGAAGCCGGCGACGTTACGCAGATACAACCGCCAGAAACGTCCGATCGACGTGTTCGCCTGGAACCCGTCGCGCATCGCGCCCTGCTCGTAATTGAAGCCGAGCTGTTTGATGATCGGGCCGTTGAGGATGATCACCGTGTCCGCGCCGGGCGTGTTGCCGCTGTGCTCCACGCCGTAGTCGGGGTCGCACATCGCCTCGGCCAGCGCGACCAGGATCGGCATGTACTCCGGCCGGCAGCCGGCCATGACGCCGTTCACGGCGACATTCCAGATGGTCGCCGCGCGATGGTCCGGCAGCGGCACGCCGATCACCTCGTGGCGATCGCGGTCGGTGAAGCGCAGGAAGCGCTCGACGCGGTCGACCGTCGGCGGAATGAACGGTAGCCCGTCGCTCCATTCCTGTTCGTAGAAATGCGCGATCACCTCTTCCAACGTGCCGCTGAACACCACCTCCCCGTCACGCGGTTCGGCGTCGAGTTCCGAGGCACTCTCGATCTGGCCCGTCAGGTTGGCGATCACCTGGTCGAGCGTCACGCCCAGGATGTTGCGGCGTAACTCCTCTTTGGTTTGCACGCCCGTGTGGCCGGGCACCAGGGCAAGGCTCAGGTTCGGCATGCCAAGACCGACCGATGTCGATTTGGCCTGCCGGATGAACCCCTCGCACGTGAGCGATGAAGTGGGAACGCCGAGCTTCTCGCTGGCGGAACTGGCCCGCAACACGGCGGGCGTGCAGCTCCCTCAGCAAGCCATCCCGGAAATGACCGCATCGACCCCATGCGCGCGGAACTTTTCCGCGAAGGCGGCCAAATGCGCGCGCTCGTCCTGGTCATGGGTCGAGCCGAACTCGCGCCAACTGACGAACGCGACAGTCGGGAAACGGGCGCGGAGGCCTTCTTCGAGTAGTTCGAAGACTTCGTCGCCGCGGAAAACATAGTCCCACAACTGGGCGATCTTCTTGCCGTTCAGGTCAGCCAGGCGGGGCGCGAGGGGCGTGATCCCGGTCTGCCGCTGACCGCGGGGCCAGACCACATCATAGCGAGGACCTTGTTCCATCACGCTTCTCCCACGAAACCCGTCGCCTGGAATCTGCTCCGGCTGTGCGGAATTCGCAAGCTCCGCATCCCGACTCCGCGGGAACGGTGGTTTCCGCGAAATGAAATTGCCACGTAATAAACAGCGACGTGCACCGGTTTGACAGGCCGGTACTCGCGGGAGCAGGCTTTGCCCGCAGTCGAACAAGAACCGCTTCCGGAAGGGCAACCGTTCATGACACTCCTCACATCGCTCGCTGGCTGGGCGGCAAAGGTGGATCTTGCCTGGTTCACGCCCGAGGGCGTGCGTGCGGGCGTCCGAGGCCTGCTTGATACGGGCGCCGCCGCCGTCGCGGGCGGTGGGATGAGCATCGCCGCGCAGGCCGCCGCGGCGTGTTCACCACAGTCCGGATCGGTGCCCGAGGTTGTTACGTGGTCCCGACGAAATTCGGTTGATGCCGCATTTCTCAACGGTGTCGCCACGCACCTGCTGGATTACGACGATAGCGCCATCGGCGAGTTGATCGGGCACCCCAGCGCGGTGGTCTGGCCCGCCGTGTGGAGTGCCTGGTACGAAGGCGGCGCGAAGGATCCGAACGATCTCCTCCTCGGCTATCTCGTCGGCGTGGAGGCCATGATGCGGTTCGCCGCCGCCATGGGCGGCGGCGGCGGGGCGTATCGTCGCGGTTTCCACTCCACGACGCTGTTCGGGGTGGTGGCCGCTGCGCTGGCCGCCGCCCGCGTCCTGCGGCTGGACGAGGCCGGACACGTCGGCGCGGGCGGTCTCGCCGCCTGCTTTGCCTCGGGCCTGCGTGCGAGCTTCGGCAAGCCCGGCAAGGCGATCCAGGTCGGCCATGCCGCCCGCTCGGCGGTCAGCGCCGCGCTTCTCGCCAGGCAGGGCCTGCATGCCGGTGAGACCATGCTCGACGATCCCCATCACGGCATGTGGTCGGCGTTCTGGAGCAGCGGCACCGGCCCGAATACCGCCCTGGCCGAGGTTAAAGAACCGCTGATCGTTACGTCGGGTGTGCGGCTCAAGCCTTTCGCCGCTTGCCGCGGCACGCATCGCAGCATCGATGCCGCCCTGAACCTACGCCGGCGGCTGGAGGGCCGTACCGACCAGATCGCGGAGATCGTGTGCGACCCTGCCCCGGAACATCGCAACATTTTGCTGGAGCACGATCCGCGAACCGGGCTTGCCGCGAAGTTCAGTCTGGAACACGCGGTGACGATGGCGCTGCTTGATGGGGGCGGAGGCCTGGCTCAGTTCACTGACGCCAGGGCTACCGCCGATGATGTGATCGCGTTGCGCCGGCGGGTGCGGATCGTGCCGACCGACGATCCGGAAACCTGGCATGAGCCGTTCCGGGTGGATCGGGTCAGCGTGGTCCTGCGCGACGGAACGACACTGGCCGAGGAATGCGAGGTGGAACCCGGCCACCGGCTGCGTCCCCTTTCGGAGGAGGGGTTGGCGCGGAAGGTCGCCGAGTGTCTTGAGTACCGCTTCGGCGCGGATGCCATGCCGGCGCCCGCGCGCATGCTCGCGTCGCGCGTCGCATCCGGGCCGATCGATCCTGCTATGGTTGGCACCCTGGCGGATTGCCTGGCCGCGGGGGCTTGAAAAGGCCGGCGACGCCCGGATTGCTGGACCACACGCCTGATGCGATTCGGCCATACATCTGGCGCTTCACCAACTTGAGCTTCGTGTTCCGGCCTTCAGTCTGGCCGTTCGACCAAGGTTCCATGTGCGCTGCGTTCACAGCCGCCTGATCCTGAACGATCAAACCCGCGACACCGCCGGTATCGCGTCCTCCCCCGCCTGCGAGGGGCGCCGATGCATCATGCTCCAGGCGAACCGTGCCAGGAACGCCGGATGCAGGCCCCGAAAGAAGATCTTCCGGTACGGCGCGCTGCCGGTGAACATGTCCCACAACATCACGCTGACCCGGCCGGGATGGTGCTCCAGCCCTTGCTCCATCGCGGCCATCCGCACGAGCGCGCGGCGCATGAACCGGTGCTTCTGGATCATGCCGGTGATCGCGAAGGACAGTTTCCCGAACCTGTTGTCGTGCGCCATCGCCCGACAGGTCGGCCAATAATGCCGCCGGAACGCATTGGCGGAGATGCCGTGGAACACAGCGGTCGTGGCGGCGGCCTTGGCGGTCGAATAGGCCGCGCCGATCCCATCTTTGTAGAGGCGAGAGGTCGCGCAATCACCGATAAAGACGACACGATCGGTGAAGGGTTGAATGGCTGCCCGCACGTTGATGTGCGGCTGACAATGGCAACTGATGTCCTCCGGCTGCCAGCCTGAAGGCATGATCCCTCGCACTTCGGGACGGTCGAGGAACGTTCGCATCAGAGCATCGTCAATATCGTCGCCCAGAAGACAAACTGTCGCATAATCCCCCTTTGGGATGATCGCGGCGAATTCGAGCCGAGCGATATTCAGCAGAAAAATATGCATCGCGTCGCCAAGGGACCGCCCGACCTGTTCCGCTCCGAGGTAGTATTCGCGGGTCACCGTCCGGCTCACATGAGGCGGGTTGTATCCCGGCTCCAGCCTGGGCAGCAGCTTCAGCGCGGTGGAGTTGACGCCGACGGCGACCACCAGCAAGTCGTAATCCCTCGTCACGCCGTCGCGCGACCTGACCCGGGGCCGCTCCCCGTCCCATCCGAACTCGACGATCTTGTCGCGGATTCCCGTGGCGCCCTTCGACTGGGCCAGTTCGAAAAGATGGCTGTCCAGACTGCCCCACTTGATCTCCTTGATCCCGCGCGGACCCGCGCCGCGATGGACCACTCCGATGCGGCTCGTGCACAAAGGTGACTTGATTCGCACACTGCCAACATCGGTGTGCAAAACGTATGAGTCGATGGCACGCTGCACGACATTGGCGGGCAGTTCGATCCCCTCCGTCGCGAGGTGGTCGACCAGCGGTTCGGACAGTATCCCGCCGCACATGTTGCAGCCGGCTGGACCGGAGAGGTGAAAGTCGCGCGGTTCGAAAATGTCGACGGCGATGTCGAGACCCGCCTGCTTAGCGGCGTCCAGAATAAAGCACCCGAAAAAGGCCCCGGCCGGGCCGCCCCCCACCACGGCCACACGAGAGCCATTGTGAAGTGTCGGACCGACAGCCCCGCTTGCCGCCATCGTGAAGCCCTCCGCCTATCGCCAAGGGATCAACCTGGTTGATTTTACTATATAATCATTGATCGCTGGGTTTCAACGACAACTTCATTGCCAGCCACACCAAGACCGACCGGCCGGCCCGGCTGCCTGCACCAACTGTGCGTCAGAGCCAGTTTTGGACGCCGATGGTGGGTCAATTTTCAACGCCGATTGACACTTTACAAGAGAAACCGACCGTTGACCGTTCTTCTGCATGGCTCCCGCCGCACTCCATCCCGAGCCCGATGATTGCGGGTCGCCGCATCTACAGGTCCTGGTGAACGTCACGGCGAACCCGACGGCCGATTGGGTCGCGCGGCAGATCACCGAGGCGCTCCCCTGGGATCAGGCGCCTCGTTATCTGATCCGCGACCGTGACGGGGTGTATGGCATCGTCTTCAGGCGGCGGCTTCGCGCCATGGGCATTCGCGACCGGCCGATCGCGCCCCGCTCGCCGTGGCAAAATGGCCATGTCGAACGACTGATCGGCTCGATCCGGCGCGAGTGCCTCGACCATCTCGTGGTGCGAGGGGAGGCCCATCTGCGCCGTGTCCTGGCCGA
>Ga0181536_10001678_pt1 | contig 25730 bp, 21 predicted proteins | sample PEATcosm2014_Bin_41_FD_121105 | JGI IMG/M metagenome (GOLD analysis project Ga0181536, IMG submission 121105) | Peatland microbial communities from MTU Mesocosm Facility, Houghton, MI, USA - PEATcosm2014_Bin17_60_metaG | ecosystem: Environmental > Terrestrial > Soil > Wetlands > Peat | place...
AGTCCGAGGACGAGGAAATCCGCGCCGCCGCCGGCGAGGCGCTCGACGAGTTCTACCACGCCTCGCGCGCCGAAGAAGAGGAGGACGACGATTACGGCCAGTCGGACGATGAGACCGAGGAAGGGCTGTAACGGAATGCCGATCCGCCTTCGCTAAAGCTACGGCGGCAAGTTGCCGAATGCCGATTGCCGAATGGGGATTGATTTGAACGTGCGCGCGGAGGGCGGCATGGATTGTCCTCGCTGTCACCGACCGCTGAACAAGACGCCGCTGGACGAAGTCGTCCTCGACCGCTGCGGCGCCTGCGGCGGGCTGTGGCTGGAGTTCGCTCAGCTCGATGACCTGCTCGCGCGCGAATCGCATTCGTTGCGCGGCCTGCTGCCGAAGGGCGGCCCTGCCGTTCCCGACGACGCCGCGCCGCTCGCCTGTCCGCGCTGCAGCGCCCCATTGATCCGCATGCGCGCCTCGCCCGAGCCGCTGGTCTATTACGCCTGCCTCTCCTGCTACGGCCGCTGGCTCGACGGCAGCCAGATCGAGCGAATCGTCGGCCGCCCGCTCGCCGCCAAGTTCGAAAAACTCTTCCAGAGGCTTTTCGACTGAGCGAGCAAGCGCCCCCGGAGCGGCGCAATTTCCAAATCCGAATTTCCAATTTCCAAGTGTGGACGCCGGGCGCGTCTCGCATCAACTGGAAATTGGAAATTGGAAATCGGTCATTGCGGTCAAGAGCATGTCGGCGCCCACTTGAGTCCAGACGGGTTCCCGGAGTTTCAGCGCGTCGGCGGGCGAGCCAATTCCGTCGCCGGCGATGGGGCCAGGCGCAGCGGCGCCGCCGAAGAGTTTCGGGGCGATGAAGATGCGGACTTCGTCCACGAGGCGACGCTCGAAGAAGTCGGCGAGGACGCCGGTGCCGCCCTCGATCATGAGGTTGGTGATCCGCTCGGCGCCGAGCGCGCGCAGGAGTTCTTCCGCCTCGACGTGCCCGCGCGCGCCGCGGAGCGGCAGAACCCGGCAACCGGCGTCGGTGAGTCGCCGCCGGCGCGCCCGGGGGACGAGGGGGAGGCAGGCGATGAGCAGCGGGGCCTCGCGGGCGGTGGCGACGAGCCGGCTGGCCAACGGAATTCGCGCCTCGGCGTCGAGCACGACGCGGAGCGGATTGCGCCCTTCGGGGATGCGGCAGGTGAGCAGCGGGTCGTCGCGCAGGACGGTGCCGATCCCGACGAGGACGGCGTCGGCCTGGTTGCGCCATTGCTGGACGAGGTCCCTGGAGGCGTCGGAGGAGATCCATCGGGACTCGCCCGTGACGGTGGCGATTTTGCCGTCGGCGGTCATGGCCCACTTGGCGATGACGTAGGGCATGCCGAGCGCGCGCAGCTTGAGGAACGGCGCGATCATCCGGCGGCACTCCTTCTCGAGTACACCGGTCGTGACGGCGATCCCGGCGGCTTGGAGGCGGGGAACGGCGCTGCGCTGCGTCGGGTCGCCCGCGCCGATGACGACGCGGCGGAAGCCGGCTTTCAGGACGGCGTCGCAGCAGGGGGGCGTTTTCTTGTGGAGACCGGTGCACGGTTCGAGCGTGACGTAGAGCGTCGCGCCCCGGCAGGCGCCGGAGGCCGCAGTCATCGCGCGGATTTCGGCGTGCGGGCCGCCGAATCTCTCGTGGAACCCTTCGCCGATGAGCTTGCCGCGACGCACGATGACCGCGCCGACGGGCGGGTTCGGCTCCGCGCGCCCGCGCCCCCGCGCCGCCAGTTCGAGCGCCCGCCGCATCCAGCGGATGTCGCCGGCGGTTGCGTCCGGCCTTTGTTCTTTACTCCGCATTTCGCGCCCACCTCCGGCGGGCAAGCTCCGCACTCGGCGCGTTCCCTTGCAACGCGCCGCCGCCGCCCGTATAATCCGCGCGGCTCCGGTCGCGGCGCCGCGGTTCAGACGGGCGCTCCTTATGATACCGTTGAGGAGAGTGAAAATGAAGCGGATTTCCTGGCAAGCCTATCAGAGGCTGGAGGTCAGCGAAAGAATTCCGTTCCTGAGCAAGGAAGGGGCGGAGAACGAGCCGTTCCACGTGCTCTACGCGCAGCAGTTCGACCGCAAGATGCTCGATGAGCTGTGCGCGCTGGCCGACCGGATCCGCATGACGCACAAGGAGGTCGAGGGCGCGGCGCTGCTGCGCTCGCTGCTGTCGAACAAGACGGCCCTCAACCTTTTCGCGCAGCCGAGCACGCGCACGTTCATGTCTTTCCAGCTCGCCGAGCAGAAGCTGGGCATGGTGACGAGCGACATCCGCGACATGTCCACCTCGTCCCAGGCGAAGGGCGAGACGCTCCAGAATTCCATCCGCACGTTCAGCTCCTACGTGGACCTGATCGTCATGCGCCATCCCGACCAGGGGGCGGCCGAGCTGGCGGCCTATGAGATGAACATGGCCGAGCGGCGTCTGCCGGTGCTCAGCGGCGGCTCCGGCCAGGACCAGCATCCGACGCAGGCGCTGCTGGACATCTACACGCTCCAGAAATCGCTCGACGAGATTGACGGCAAGAAGATCGCGATGGTCGGCGACCTGATGCGCGGGCGCACCGTGCGCTCGCTCTCGTACCTGATGAAGAATTACCGGGACGTGGAGATCTACTATGTGGCGCCGGAGCGGCTGCGCATCGGCGACGACATCAAGGCGTTCCTCAAGAAACAGCACATCCGCTATACCGAGAGCGACAACATCGAGGCGATCGTCCCGATCGTGGACGCGATCTACATGACGCGCATCCAGTGGGAATGGGACAAGGCGGCCGGGGCGAAGGCGGACGACGCGAAGTACGACCCGCGCTTCGTGTTCAAGAAGGAATACCTGCCGCGGATGAAGAAGAAGTCCTGCCTCATGCACCCGCTGCCGAAGATCAACGAGATTGATCCGGAGCTCGATTACAGCGAGGATCCTCGGATCGTCTACTGGCGGCAGGAGCGCAACGGCATGTGGATCCGGGCGGCGCTCATCGCGCGCATTTTCGGAGTGGACGGACAGATTCCAGAATGAAGGCGGAAGGATGAAGAAGGACGCGGGGCATCTGTCCTCTTTCCGTCTTCATCCTTGCGGGTAACGTGATGGCCTCGCGCCTCGGGTTGAAAAACCTGACGAGCTTCAGCCGCCAATTGGGCACCATGCTCAACGCGGGATTGCCGATCCGGCGCGCGCTGGCGGTGGTCGAAAAGAGCGCCCGGCCGCCGACGAAGGGAATCTTTCACCGCGTCGGAATCGCCATCGAGCAGGGCGACTCGGTCTCCGACGCGCTGCAGCGCGAAGGGCGCGCGTTCCCGCTGCTCTATATCCGCCTCGTCCGCATGGGCGAAGCGGTCGGCAACCTCGACAAGGTCTTCGGCCGGTTGGCCGAGTATTACGAGTTCGTCCGCGCCTTGTGGATGAAGCTGATCACGCGCCTGATGTACCCGCTCTTCGAGTACTGGGCGGCCATCGGCATCCTCGCGCTGGTGGCCTACATCCGCAGCATGTTCCTGCCGAACGGCAACGGATCTCCCCGGGAGGCCCTCGTCATCCTCGGCGCAGGCGTCCTCATTTTCTGCGCGCCCATCATCGCGTACTTCGCGCTCACGCGCAGCCTGAGCGGCTCTCGCGCGGCGCATGAGCTGCTCCTCCGCGTGCCGGTGCTGGGCAACGTTTTCCGCACCCTGGCGCTGGCGCGGTTCTGCTGGTCCATGGAGATGATGACCGACTCGGGCGTGAACATCTTCAACGCGCTCCAGTGGAGTATGGAGGCGACGGCCAACGGCGCGTTCGAGGGGCGGACACCGGAGATCATCCAGCAGATCAAGGACGGGCTGTCGCTTTCCCAGAGCCTGGAGAATTCCGGGCTGTTCCCGCACGAGTGCATCGAGATGATCTCGGTCGCCGAGGAATCCGGCAGCATGCCCGAGACGTTCAAGCGCCTGGCGAGGAATTATTTCGAGCAGGCGGACTTGGCGCTGCGCGCGCTGGTCTCGGCGTTCACCTGGCTCATCTGGGCCGTCATTGCCGCATTCATCATCTATAACATCTTCAAGTTCGCAATGATGTACATCAACATGCTCAACGGCGCCTTGAACGATATTACGTAGCGCGAGGACCTGTTGGCGCCAATTTCCAAATCCGAATTTCCAATATCCAATGAATTATGGCTGGCGATCTCCGGCCCGTCTTTGGAAATTGGAAATTAGGGTTTGGAAATTGGGTCAGTGCGCCTCCTGCACATTGATCTTGAGGTTGTCCAGCACCTGCGCCAGCGCGATAAAGGCGTCGCAGGCAGCAGGGCCGTCCAGGGCGCTGGCGACCAGCTTGATGTGGGTCGCATCCACCACGTCGCGCGTCAGCGTGGCGTCGAGGGCGGTCCAGTCGTTGAGGAACGCCTCGGTCCACATGTGGCCGAAGAATTGGCCCTTCGAATAGGTGACGCCGACGGCCGCGCGCGACGGGATTCCCGCCGCCCGCAGCAGCGCGGCGAGCAGGATGGCGTGCTCTTTGCAATCCCCCTCGCGCGAGAGCAGCGTCTCCTTCGCCGAGGCGAGGCCGACGTTGTAGTCCTTTTTCGTGATGTTCCTGAACACCCACGCGGCGAGTTGATTCGCCTTCACCCCCGGCGCGGCCGAGGGCGAGACGTTGTCGCGCGCGATGCGCCGGATGTCCGGGTCGTCGCTCTGCAGGTACGCGGAGGGCGCAAGGCATTCCGGCCCGGGCTTCTCCGCCGAGGGGTCGGCCGCGTCGGCGAGCGCCTTCACGCGCAGCAGCACCCAGCCGGGCCCCCGGCCCTCGACCTTCTGGCGCCGGTCCTCGAGCTGCAGCCGGTCAACGGCGCCTTCGATCCGGTAGAGCGCCTCCGTGACCGCGCCCGGCTGATTGAACTTCACGTTCGAGACGATCGTGAAGCGCTTCGCCAAGTCCTCCATCTGGTCAGGCGAGGCGACCACGGCCATCGCCTCCTCGCGCGTGGCGCGGACCGTCTCGACGCCGCCAATAATGTCCGTCACGCTCTTGAGCGTGTCGCCGGTCTCGTCGAGCCAGACGCGCGTCCCAACGCCCGGCAGCGCGTCCATCATCGAGGCGCCCTTGTAGAGACTGCGCGGCTTGCCCGCGATCGTCAACGTCTCGCGGCCCTCGATCGTGATCTTCGCCGTGACGACTTTGTGGAGTTCGAGCGTGTACGTCTTGAACGTGATGGCTTTGCCGATCGGGAAGCCCGACTCGATCAATTCCCGCAACTGAGCCGCCGGTCCGATCACCGCCGGATCCCAGGCGGTTTCGCTGACGTGCGTCGTCCCGCCCGTGTGCGTGGTCACGATCACCTTGGCGCCCTGGACTTTCGCCTCCGAGTCGCTCACGAGCGCGCCGGACTCGGAAGAGGTCGCGCGGAGCAGCGCCCCTTTGAGCGTCTCGTAGTCTTCCTCAGTCGTGCGGAAGGCGAGCGTTGCCCCGAAGCGTTTGAGGCGCATCTCGCAGAAGGTCGAGGTCACGATCACCGGCTCCGGCCCGGCCGCCTTGCGCATGATCTCGTGGACGTAGCCGACCCGCGCGCCGGATATCGAGATGACGTTCCACGATTCCCGGGGCAGCCCCAGGTCCGCAGGCGCCGCGCACCCGGTGAACCAGACGAACGCGCCGAGCACGAGAACCAGGGCGTTGCATCGGACGACAAGGCTGCGGGATCGCATGTTCATGGTCTTTCTCAGTGGGGATGAACTGCCGCAGTCGCAGTCAGCGGCCGTCCGCCTGCGCCAAGGCTTCGGTGGACAAGTCGGCAATGTTCTCAGCGCCCGTACTCCAGCCGGCTCGCCGCGTCTTTGCTGATCGGGCCGACGCGGTCCATCTTGGACATCGTCACGCGGTAGGGGTACTCGACGCGCCGGTAGGCGATGCGGTCCCCGTCCACGAGCACGTAGCAGGCGCGGTTGTCGCCGTCGCGCGGCTGGCCGACCGAACCGACGTTGATGATGGCCTTCTGCTCGGGCGGCAGCTCGAACACGGCGGCGTCATCGGCGGGATGCCGGAAGGTGAACTGCGGGTCAATGATGCCCGGACAGTGCGTGTGGCCCACGAACAGCAGGCGCGGCGTCGCCTCGAAAATCTCCCGGATCTTGTCGGCCATGCCGAAGAGAATGTCGCTCTCGAGGATGTATTCGTTGCGGTCGTCGCGCGGCGAGCCGTGGACGTAGAGGAGGTCGCCCTCGACGATGCGCGTCGGCAGCAACTCGAGGAACCGCCAGCGCGCCTTCTTGCGCCCGATCGAAAGCCCCGTCGGTTTGAGGACGGCGCGCGTGTAATCCACCGCCTCCTCGGCGAGCGGGTTGAACCGCTCCGCGTGGGTCAGCACCGCGAAGTCGTGGTTGCCCGAGAGGCAGAAATGGCACATCGTCTCGATCAGGTCAATGCATTCCTCCGGGTTCGGGCCATAGCCGATGATGTCGCCCAGGCAAAGGATTTCTTCGGCGCCCTGTTCCCGGATGTCCGCAAGCACCGCCCGGAGCGCCTCGATGTTGCTGTGGACGTCGCTGATGATCGCGCGCATCAATCCCTCTCGTCCGGGACGTGGCCGAAGTGAATTCGCCGCAGGGCCGCTGCGCCTTCGCCGTCTCGCGCAGGGACAATTCTATCAGTCCCCCGAACGGCCTGTCAAAGATTGCTTTTGCCCGGCTGGGGATATAGACTGCTGCGCGCCAGCCGGCGTGCATGGCAATCGTAATCATAATCGTAATCGTACTCGTCTGTTTGCCGTAGTGAATAAGAACGGCGATCACGAGTAAGATGACGATGACGATGACGCGACGGATGCGGCTCTTCGGCGCTGCTGAGGGCCGAATCGCGGTGCCGTGCCAGGCGCTTTCGGGCGCTCGGAGAGAGACATGCGGGTTTTGGGCATTGATCCGGGGACGCGGATCGTCGGCTACGGGCTGGTTGAGTCGCGGGGCCAGCGGATTCTCGCGGTCGGCTTCGGCGCCATCCGCGCGCCGATGAAGGCGCCGTACGCCGAGCGGTTGCTGCGCATCCGCGACGAGATCGTCCGCGTCATACGACAGGAGAAGCCCGACGCCGTCGCGATCGAGGAGGCGTTCTACGGCAAGAGCGCCTCGGCCGCGCTGCGCATGGGCGAAGGCCGTGGGGTGGCGCTCGTCGCCGTCGCGCAGGAGTCGAGCCCGCTTTTCCAGTATACGCCCGCCGAGGTCAAGAAAGCCGTCGTCGGCAACGGCCGCGCGCACAAGTCGCAGGTGCAGCAGATGGTCCGGATGATCCTCGGCCTGCGCGAGGCGCCCGAACCCGAAGACGCCGCCGACGCGCTGGCCGTCGCCATCTGCCACTGTAACCGGGCGCGCTTCACGGCGGGCGCAATTTCCAAGTCCTGATTTCCAATATCCAATTAACGACGACCGGCGATCACTGGCCGGTCTTTGGAAATTGGAAATTAGGATTTGGAAATTGGCGGCTCGCCGCTCTTCAGCCGCGCGCAGCGCAAAGTTTCAACACCAGCCGCTCCACAATCCAGGTATCGCGTCCGCCGCCGGTCTTGCAATCCAGGTCCGCCTCGAGGACCTGGTGCAGCTTGTTCTTCAGCTCGGCGATGGTCAGGCTCTTCCTCTCGCGCAGCAGTTTGCCGACCAACCAGGATTGTACGCCGGCGCGGCGGGCGATTTCGGCTTCGTCCAGGCGCTGCCGGGCGAGTTGCTTGATGACGATCAGCCGCCGGATGGCGCGCCCGATCGGGACCAGGAGCCCTTGGGGACTCTCCCCGTCGCGGAAGAGCCGGTCGAGCGCGCGCAGCGCCTGCGGCGCGTTTCGATTGAGGATCATCTCGGCCAGTTCCCAGGCCAGCCAGAGGCGGTCGCCGCCGCACAGGTCCGACACGTCCTTCTCGGTGATCCGCGGCCGTTCTTTGCAGCAGGCGATCAGGTTCCGGATTTGCCCCTCCATCTGGCCGAGGTTCGTCCCGATCCGGTCGGCCAGGAGCGCGGCGGCGTCCGAATCCATCGGCTTGCCGAGCGCGCGCGCCCGCTGGCCGCACCAGCCGGCGAGCGCCTTCTGAGGGACGATCGGGCATTGCACCGCGGTGACCTTGCGGAGCAGCCGCGCCTTGCTTTGCGCGGCCGGCTTCGGCGGTTCCTTCTTCGGTTTCTTCGACGGCTTCCGCGCGGACTTGCGCGTCTCGCCGGCGACGAGCACCAGCGTCGTCCGCGGCGAGGGCCGCTCGACATATCCCAGCAGCGGCTCGACCGCCTGGTCGAAGAGCAGCCCGGCGTTCTCGATGAGCACAAACCGGCGCGGCGCGAAGAGCGACGGCGTGCGGAGGCCGTCGAGCAGCTTGCGCGGATCGCCCTCGGCCGCGTCGAGTTCGGTCATGTCGCACGGCTCATTCCCGCGCGCCGCCCTCTCGCGGATCAGCTTGACCGCCTCGCCGCGCAGGAAATCCTCCGGGCCGGAGACGAGGTAAACCGGCTCGAGTTCGCCGCTCGCAAGATGTCTCGGCAGCTCCGAAAAATACATGTCGTATCCCGCCTCCGGCGGGCAAGCCCGCCATAAGTCCGAGCCGATGGACCGGCCCACGCCCTGCCGGGCTAAATCCTATCGTGTGCGCCCGCGCCGGGCAAGCGGACTCCGCCATGAGGACCGAGATCCTTGCCGGTTGACCCGTCCGGCGCCCGGCTCACCATAGTTGAATAAGGGCACGCGAAGTTGCTAAAATACCCCCATGAACTACGAGAACGAAAAACCGAAAAGCCCGCCCGCCGGCGAGCGGCACGCGCTGCTCCTGGGGATCGGCTTCGACGGCGACGGCCAGAAGCGCGTCACGGTGGGGAAAAATTTCCTCCTGGCCGGCGGCTCGGCCCCCACCCACGCGCGCATGCAGGAGAAGGCGATCCGGTTCAACGAGGAACTCGACCGGCGCCGCAAGCGCCTCGAGGACATCGAGCCGGCCGAGTTCCACGACATCGCCGACCAAATCCGGATGCATGACGAGCCTTGAGCGGAACCGGGTGAGCCGGAAATGGGGTGATTGGGCGTTCAGGCCTGGCGGTTTTCCCGAAGCCCAATTTCCCAATCTTCTCATCACCCGCTCTCCGGAATAACCTATGGAAACTGATCTCTGCGCCGTCTTCGTAACGGTCGGCAAGCGCGACGAGGCTGAGAAGATCGGCTCGGCGCTCGTCGAGGAAAAGCTCGCCGCCTGCTGCAACCTCGTCGGGCCGATCCGCTCCGTCTATCGCTGGAAGGGGGAAATCTGCCGCGACGAGGAGACGCTCCTGATTCTCAAGACGCGGCGCGACGGGTTCGAGAAGCTCCGCGCGCGGGTCGCCGAACTCCACAGTTACACCGTCCCGGAGATCATCGCCATCCCGATCGTCGCGGGGCATGCGCCGTACCTGGATTGGGTTCGCGACGAGACCCTCGGATGAACGGCATCGAGCGCATGACTCCCGAAGAGATCGAGCGCACGATCGGAATCACGACGACGGTCCCGGTGGAGGCGATCTTCGCCGCCGGGCTGCGGCCGCTCGATCTCAACAACGTCTTCATCACCTCCGGCCTCGCCCCCCAGCTCGTCGAAGAGGCCGAGCGGAGCGGCTTCCCGCGCAATTCCTGCTCGTGGAACAAGGGCCTCTTCTCCACCGCGCGCCGGCTCGGGCTGAAGCGGATCGCCGCCGTCGTCCAGGGCGACTGCGCGAACACGCACGCGCTCGTCGAGATGCTGCGGGCGGACTCGGTCGAGATCGTCCCGTTCGCGTTTCCGTATTCGCCGGCGGACTCGGCGCTCCTGGAGCTGGCGCTCGACCGCTTCGCCGCGGCGCTGGGCGCCACGCGGCAGGAAGCGGAGGACTGGAAACCGCCGCTCGACCGCGCGCGCTCCCTGGCCCATCGGATGGACGAGTTGAACTGGCGCGAGAACCGCGCCACCGGGGCGGAGCAGCACCTCTGGACGATCTCGTGCAGCGATTTCTTCGGCGACCCGGAGCGCTACGCCGCCCGGGCATCGGAGCGGATCGCCGAGTGCGCCGCGCGATCGCCGGACGAACGCTCCGTTCGCCTCGGGCTCATCGGCGTCCCGCCGATCTGCGACGGATTTTTCGAGCTGCTCGAATCGAAGGGCGCGCGCGTCGTCTTCAACGAAATCCCGCGCCAGTTCGCCATGCCCCACCCGACGCGCTCGCTCGTCGAGCAGTACTCGCGCTACACCTATCCGTATGACATCTTCGGCCGCCTGGCCGACATCCGCGAACAGCTCGCGCTCCGCCGCGTGCAGGGCCTGATTCACTACGTGCAGAGCTTCTGTTTCCGGCAGGTTCAGGACGCGATCGTGCGCCGGGAGCTGCGGTTGCCGATCCTCACGCTCGAGTGCGACCGCCCCGGCCCGCCCGACATGCGCACGCAGACGCGGATCGAGGCGTTCCTCGAGATGCTTGGCGGCTGATACGTTTTCTTTACCACCAAGGCACCAAGAACAAAAGTGCTGCGAATTACCCCTGATTCCCGTTCTTGGTGTCTTGGTGGTTAATGAATGTTTCGATCAGTGAAGGAAGTGGAGGATGTTCGGATTCCTGAAGGGGCGGCGGCGGAAAAAGCTGAAGGCCGCTCCGTTTCCGGCCGAGTGGCTGGAGATCATCGAGAGGAACGTCGCGCTCTATCGCCGCCTGCCCGAAGCGGATCGGCGCGAGTTGCTCGGCCACATCCAGGTGTTCCTCGCGGAGAAGCTGTTCGAGGGATGCGGGGGGCTCTCGATCACCGACGAGATCCGCGTTACCGTCGCCGCGCAGGCCTGCCTGCTGCTCCTGCATCGCCGGACCGATTACTTCCCGCGCCTGCACTCGATCCTCGTCTATCCGACCGGCTTCCTGGCCAAAACGGTCAAGCAGGAAGGCCCCGGCATGATCGTCGAGGGCGAGGAAGCGCGACTCGGCGAGGCCTGGCTCAGAGGGCCGCTGGTGCTTTCGTGGGACGACGTGCTCGCCGACGCCTCGGGCTCGCGGACCGGTGCGAACGTGGTCCTTCACGAGTTCGCGCACGAGCTGGACGACGAGGACGGCGAGGCGAACGGCGCGCCGGCGCTCGAACGCGGCCAGAGTTACGCCGACTGGGCGCGCGTCCTCGGCGCGGCCTACGAGCGCCTCCGCCGCGACGCCGAGCGCGGCCGCGAGTCGGTCCTCGATGACTACGGCGCCGAAAGTCCCGCCGAGTTTTTCGCCGTGGCGACGGAGTGCTTCTTTGAAATGCCCGTGGACCTGCAGATCCAGCAGCCGGAGCTCTACGAGAAACTGGAACAGTTCTATCGGCAGGACCCGGCGGGTTGGAAAACGACGGGGGACGATCGGCGATAGACGATGGAACCGCCGGGGATGTCCAGCGTGGAGAAGAGGGGCTTGTTCAGGTTGTGCGTTCCTGATAAGATTCTCGCCGACGACGTCCGGTTGGGCATAGTCGTCCACTCCGGTTTTCTCTTGAGGAGGCGGCATAGATGAGAAAGCTCTTGGTGGCCTCGGCACTATTCGCGACCATGACGTTGGCTATGACGGGCTGCATTGCCGTAGATGTCCATAAGACGACGGATGCCTCAAGCAGTTGCAGCGCAATGCAGAAGCGCGTAGAAGAACTCGAACGCCGCATGGCGAAGCTTCAAGCGACCGTTGACGCGATGCAGAAGGAGATGCAAACGAAGCAGGAACCGGTCACGAAGTAAACCGATTGGCTGAACCCTGTCTGCGGTTTGCGGCCGCCCGTGTTGGACTACGATATGAGCCGCGGCGATCATCCGTCATGCATCGTCACTTGCCGCCGCCCTTCCCTTTCGGCGGCGCGGCCCGCGCGTTGAGCACGTCCGATTTCTCGAGCCATCCTCGTTGCGCCGTGGCAACGCCATAGCGCATCAGTTGCAGGTCCTCGGCGCTGTGCGCATCGGTATTGATGACGACCTGGACGCCCAGTTCCTTCGCGCGGCGGCACGCCTGGTCGGTCAGGTCGAGCCGCAGCGGGTTCGCGTTGAGCTCGACGGCCGTCCCGCTCCGCGCAGCGGCCTTGAGCACCTCGTCCACGTCCACCGCGTACCCCTCGCGCCGCCCGAGCAGTCGGCCGGTCAGATGGCCGATGCAGTCCACGTTCGGGTTGGCGACCGCCTTGAGAATCCTCCGCGTCATCTTCTCCCGGTCCTGGCGGAAGGCGCTGTGGACGGAGGCGGTGACGAAATCGAGCTTCGCCAGCGCCGCGTCGGGCAGGTCGAGCGTGCCGTCGGCGCGGATATCCATCTCCGTTCCGGTCAGCAGCGCGATGCCGCGGAGTTTTTTCGCCGCGGCGCGCACCTCGGCGACCTCTTTCATGAGGCCGTCCACGTCGAGCCCGCCGAACACCTTGAGCGCGCGCGTGTGGTCGGAGATCGCGATGTACTTGCGCCCCAGCGCCCGGGCGGCGCGCGCCATTTCCTCGATCGTGTTGCGGCCGTCGCTCCATGTCGTGTGGACGTGCAGATCGCCCCGGATGTCGCCCGGCTCGATCAGGTTCGGCAGCGCGCCTTTCTGCGCGGCCTCGATTTCGCCGCGGTCCTCGCGCAGTTCGGGCGGGATCAGCGGCAGCTTCAGCGCGCGGTAGACTTCCTCTTCCGTCCGCCCGGCGATGCGCCGGCTTCCCTTGAAGAGGCCGTATTCGCTCAGCTTGAGCCCGCGCTCGCGCGCCATCGCGCGCAGGCGGACGTTGTGCGCCTTCGAGCCGGTGAAGTACTGAAGCGCCGCGCCGAACGACTCCGGCGGCACCACGCGCAGGTCCACCTGCACGCCGGAATCCATCACAATGCTCGCCTTCGTGCCGCCCGCGCCGAGGACGCGCCGGACCTCGGGCAGCTGGGTGAACGCGCCGATGATCCTGCCGGAGGCCCGGCCGGCGGTGAGGATGTCAATGTCGCCGATCGTCTCGCACATGCGCCTGAGACTCCCGGCGGCCAGCGCGCCCCGGACGCCGCGCTCTGCGAGCTGCGCGACGATCTTCTCGGCGAGCGGCAGCGCCTCGCCGAGAAGCATCCGCCGCGAACTGGCCTGGGTGAACTGGATCGCCGCAAGGATTCCCGCCGCCTTCTTTGCGCCGATCCCCGGCACCCCGGCGAGCTTTCCGGCGCGCGCGGCCTCGGCGAACTCCTCGAACGTGTTGATCCCGAGTTTCTCGTGGACCTGCGCCGCCGTCCGCGGCCCGACGCCGGGAATCTCCATCATCCGGAGAACGCCCGGCGGAACGGTTTTCGTGACCTCGGTGAGTTTCTCGATCTTGCCGGTCGTCAGCGCCTGGACGATTTTCTTCTCGATGCTCTCGCCGATGCCGGGGAGTTCCTTCAGCCGGTTTTCGCGGACGAGCGTTGCGACATCCTCCGTCTGGTCGCGCAAGACGCGTGCGGCCCTGCGGTAGGCGTTCGGCTTGAACGGGTTTTCGCCCTGGAACTCGAGGAGATTGGCCAGCGTTTCGAGCATCTCTGCGATCTCGTCATTGCGCATCGCTCGCCTCCGTTATCCGCCCAGGGCCTTGGCGGCGGAAGAGCGTCCGCCCGATTTCCATCGTATACTGGCCGGCCGAACGAAGCAAGGAAAGCAAATGAATTGCCGCATGCGGGAAAGTTTTTCTTGACGAGCGCCGCGTACGCCGGTATAATATAGGCGCTTTTGCGGATTGTCAGTTCGTAGCGCGGTCGGAGTGCGCGGCTGCGTGCGGGCTGGTCCGCGCAGGCGGGAAGAAGAGTCTGGGATTGTGTTCTCCCGTGGGCGAGTTTGAGCGTTTTTCGGAATTGGCAAAAATGAGCCTTCTGTCTGAACAGTTCGGCAAGCGGGCGTCGCCGGGGGTCGGCAAGGTCTCTGCGATCTTCCTCCTGACGGCGCTGGTCGGCCGGCTGATCGGACATGTCGTGGCTCGGGTTGCTCTGAGCATTTGCTGCCTGATGCGCGCGTTCTGCACCGGGACCATTGGACGCAGGCTGACCGGCGCGCGGCGTTTCGAGCCGTCTGCGCCGCGGATCGCCGGGCCGGCTTCTCAGCCGCAGTTCGAAATCCTGGTTTACTTGCCGAACGCGTAAGCTCGGGAATTCCGCGCTCGCCTCGCACACCTCAAACCTCTTCTCTCAGTTGATCCCGCCTCCGCGCAGTCCCCGCGCCTCCATCCTCAACAGCGCATTTGAGAAAGGCGGGATGATTCGATGCTGAATCTTGCACAAGTAGTCCAGGCGACGGGCTTCTGGACGAGCGACAAGGTTCTGCTCCTCACGGGGCTGTGCGGCCTCCTCGCGGGCGGCCTGGGGATTTACGCCATCAGCTGGCTTCGGGCTGGCGGCGCCGTCGTTCGCGCCCGCAAAGTCATTGCCGATGCCCTGGAGCAGGCCGAGCGCGTGAAGAAGGACGCCGAGGTCGCCGCGAAGGAGGAGTACATCAAGCGCCACGACGCGCTCGAGACGGAGGGAAACGCGCAACGGGCGGAACTGCGCGAGACGGAGAAGCGCCTGACTAAACGCGAGGACGGCCTCGAACACAAGCTGGACCTGCTGAACAAGAAGGAGGATTACGTCGAGAGCCTCGAGCGGAGCGTGGCGGCCAAGCGCAAAGAGCTCAACGCCGAACAAGCCGAGCTTGAGCGCTTGATGGAGCAGGAGAAGATCACGCTCCACAAGCTCTCCGAACTCTCGCGCGAGGAGGCGCAACAGCTCCTGATGCGCCGGCTCGAGGAGGAGTTGCAGAAGGAATGCGCGGAGTTGGTGGCGCGCCGCATGACCGAGGCGAAGGAGAACGTCGAGCGCGAGGCGCGCAAGATCCTGGGCATCGCCATCCAGCGCTACGCGGCCGACCACTGCGTCGAGAGCGTCGTGGCCGCCGTCGAGCTTCCCAACGACGACATGAAGGGCCGCATTATCGGGCGCGAAGGCCGCAACATCCGCTCCTTCGAGAAAGCAACCGGCATGGACGTGGTCGTGGACGACACGCCCGGCGTGGTCGTCATCAGCGGCTTCGACGGCGTCCGCCGCGAGATGGCCCGCCGCTCGATGGAGAAGCTCGTCCGCGACGGCCGCATCCATCCCGCCCGCATCGAGGAGGTCGTCGAGCAGTCCAAAAAAGAGATGGAACAGGTCATCATGGACACCGGCAAGGAAGCCGCGTTCGATGTGGGCTTGCACAACCTCCATCCGCTCGAACTCGAATGCCTCGGCCGCCTGAAATTCCGCACCAGCTACGGGCAGAACCAGCTCCAGCATTCGATGGAGGTTGCGCACCTGGCCGGCACGATGGCCGCCGAACTCGGCCTCGACGTGCAGCTCGCCAAGCGTTGCGGCCTGCTCCATGACATCGGGAAATCCGTGGACCAGGAAGTCGAAGGCTCGCACCCGCAGCTCGGCGCCGACATCGCCCGGAAATGCGGCGAGCCGACCGAGGTCGTCGAGTCCATCGCCGCCCATCACGACGACATCACCGCCGCGAACATTTATGTCGTCCTGGTGAGCGCGGCCGACGCCATTTCCGCGGCGCGTCCCGGCGCCCGGCGCGAGACGCTGGAGAAGTACGTCAAGCGCCTCCAGCGGCTCGAGGAGATCGCCGGCGCCTTCCCCGGAGTCGAGGTCGCCTACGCGATCCGCGCCGGCCGCGAGGTGCGCGTGATCGTCACCGCCGACCGCGTGGACGAGAAGATGTCCGCCAAGATGTGCCGTGACATCGCCAAGGAGATCGAGGCCGAAATGACGTATCCGGGCGAGGTCAAAGTGACGCTGATCCGCGAGAGCCGGTTCGTCGAAGTGGCGCACTAACGCCTGCGGAGAACGTCGAACGCCCAAGTCCTCCTTGACGCGCGCCCGCAAAAACTTGGGCGTTGGACGTTCGATGTTGAATGTTGGGCGTTCATCCGTTCTACTTGTTCTTATCTGATTGCCGCAAGCGACACTGCGACTGCCGGCCGGATGAAGAGGAAGTGGAATTCTTTGACCGGCTTGCCGAGCGCGGCGGAGATCGCGCGGGTGTAAATCTCCGCTTGCGGGGCGTATCGCCTCGCGTGCTCCTCGGCTTCCGACTCGGTGACGGAATCGGTCTTGTAGTCCACGATGACCGGGCCGTCCTTCTCCATGAAAACCAGGTCGGCGTATCCCTCGAACAGCGTGTCGCCCTCCGTGAAAGCGAACGGGACTTCGCGGTAGAGGCGTTCCGCGTGAGCGGCGCGGCCGGCGATGAGCGGATGCGCGAGCGCGCGCTGGACCAGGCCGACGGCCTCGCGCGCGTCGGCGGAAGTCAGCCCCAGCCCGCGCGCTTCTGCTTCGGCATAGGCCGTTAGATCGCCGGGCGCCTGTATGTTCACGATCTCCATGAGCCGGTGCACAAGAGATCCCAAATCCCTGGCGTTACTGCTGCTGGCGCCGGCGTCTTTAGCATTCCGTTGAATGTAAGCGGCGTCAACCAGCCCGCTTCCCGTCAGAATGCGCCGCCCGGCGCTGAGCTGCTCGGCCCGGGTCTGGACGGCCGCCTTCCACTTCTCGTGATGCCGGGCCGCTTCGAGCGCCTCCGGCGGCAGCGTGGGCGCCGGCGTGGGCTTGAGGCGCAGCGTGTCGCGGCTGCGCTTGTCGAGGTCGAAGGAGTCCGTCGCGACGAACTCCACTCCGGCTGAACCTTGCGAAGGTTTGTACGAACCTTCGCAAGGTTCAAGCTGGGCCGCGTAGCGTTCGCCCAGATATTTCAGGAAGCCCGCTTGCGGGCTCCGGGACCAGAACGCGGGGATGACCAGCAGGTCGGCCGCGCGCGTGAGCGCCACGTAGAACATGCGCCACCGTTCGTGTTCGGCGCGGTCCTCCTCGTCGGCCATCGCCGCATCCCAGCCGCGGGTTTTCCTGTGACTGAGATTCAGATGCAGCCGCCCGCGCGCGCGGTCGAGCAGCACCTTCTCGCGGTTGTCCTCTTCGTTCGCCAGGTGCGCCAGGACGACGACCGGGAACTCCAATCCCTTCGCCTTGTGAAACGTCAGGAGCTGGACGAAATTGTCCTCCGCCTCGGCGACGGGACTTTCCGGCTCGGCCTGCCGCGAGCTTTCCATCTCGCTCAGCCAGCGGACGAGCGCGCCGAAGGAGGAGACTTCGGCCTCGGCCATCGCGCGCGCGATCTCCTGGAGCTTGAGGAGGTTCGCCACGCGCTGCTCGCCGTGCAGCTTGTTGGCGTAAATCAGCAGCGCGCGCGTGCTCTCGAAGAGATGCGCCAGCACCGCCGACGCCGGGTCGCGCCGGCGCCGCTCGTGGAGGTCTTTGAGCGCGTCGAACGCCTCGGCGAGGTCGCGGCAGCCTTCCGGCGCGCCCGCGAGATAGTTGAACCTCCCGCCCGCGCCGACGTGCCGCAGCAGGTCCTCGTCGGAATGCCCGAAGAAGGGGGAGCGCAGCGCGCCGACGACGCTGAGTCCGTCGGACGGGTTGTCTATCGCCTTGAGCGTCGAGAGCAGGTCCTGGAATTCCATCCGCGCGTAATAATACCGGCCGCCGGAGACCTGATACGGCACGCCGTTCGCCCGCAACGCGTTCTCGAGCGAATCGAGACCGGCGGCCGTGCGATAGAGCACGGCGACGTCGCTGTACTCGATCGGCTTCCGTCCGCCGACCTTTCCGGCGTGGAGTTCCTGGATGAGCGCCGCGATGCAGCCGGACTCCTTCTGCCGCCATTCCTTCACTCCGAGCGTCTGCCCGGCCGGCAGCTTCGGCGGAAGAGGGACCAGGACGCACGGCCGCGTCCCCTCGTTCCGGCGCTGAGGGCGGAGCGCGACGTGCTCCGGCTCGAATCGGTCGCCGACGGGTCCTTGCATCAGCGGCTCGAAGATCCGGTTCACTTCGCCGGTGATCAACGGCACCGTTCGGAAGTTGACGGAGAGTTGCAGCATCTCGCCCTGGCGCGCGATGGCCGCGCGGACTTTGCCGTAGAGATCGAGGTCGGCGCGGCGGAAGCGGTAAATGGATTGCTTCGGATCGCCGACGATGAAGAGTTTTCCGGGGACCAGGTTGACCGCTTCCCAACGGCCGGCGTGCTCGTCGGGGCGCTCGCTGAGGAAGAAGACGATTTCGGTTTGGAGCGGGTCGGTGTCCTGGAACTCGTCCACGAGGATGTAGCGGAAGGCGCTCTTGAAATGGTCGCGCGCGGCGCGGCTGTCGCGGAGCATGTCGCGCGCTTTGAGCAGCAGGTCGGTGAAGTCCAGCGCGCGGCGCCGCTCCTTGGCCTGGCGGTACCGGTCGAGGAACGGGCGGAGCCACTCGACGAGATCGCAGAGAACGCGGTGATCCGTTTCGCCGGAGAGTTGCGCGCTGGCCTCCTTCACGCGCGCGCAGCCGGCCTTCGCGGACTTGAGGGCGGCCGGCGAGGACCAGTTGCCCTGTTGTCCGGCCTGGGCCTTGACGGGCGGTGCGTCGGCGAGCCAGGCGCGGATGGCGTCGAACTCCGGCTCAGGCCTTTCCGCGGCCCAGGCTTCGAGCGCCGCGATCTGCCCGGCGCACAAGTCGCTTTCCGGCCGGCGGCAATCCCGCCGCCGCGCCTCGGCCAGTTCCGCGATCGCCTGGCGGAGCGCCTCGACCGCCTCGGCGAACCGCGCGTCGGTCCAGGGCGTCTCGACCCGCGCGTCCGGGACGGCGTCGCGCTGCTCGATCAGCTCGCAGGCCAGGCCGAAGACCGGGCTTTCGCGCCGGCCGGCCGCCTCGAACGAGATGCCGGACTCGACGGCCCTGCGGATCGCCGGCGCGTCGCCGGACATCTGCTCGGCCAGCCAGTCTTCCCACGCTTCTTCGAGGATCAGCGACGCGCGCAGTTCGTCCGCGACAACGAAGCCCGGCTCGACGCGCGCCTCGACGGGCCGCTCGTGGATCAGGTCCGCGCAGAAGGCGTGGATCGTGCTGACCGACATCCCCTCGAGGTCAGTGAGCGCGTCGCTGAGTGCCTGGGGCCGGCGGCCGGAAACCGGCGGCGCTGAAGGCCGCGTTGCGTCCGCCTGCCGCGGCCGCTCGCGGAGTTCCTCTTCGACGGCCTGCCGGATGCGCACCTTCAACTCGCCCGCCGCCTTCTCGGTGAACGTGATCGCCGCGATCTCCCGCAGCGACACCTCTCCCGCGCGGAGGACCGAAAGGATGCGGTCCACCAGAAGCCTCGTCTTCCCGGTCCCGGCCGCCGCTTCGACGAGGAACGTCCTGTCCAGGACGTTCGCCGCGCGATCGCGCTGGCTCTGGTCGGCCAATCGTTGCGTTGCCGCTGGTTTGTCGGTCATGGGATTTCCGCCATGGCCCTGAAGTCCGCCGTCGTCTGCGCGTCGGCCTTCACCTTGAAATCCAGGAAACGGCCGTGACCGCACGCGAGGCGGAACTCGCAGCGGTCGCAATCGGCCTCGACCGGCGCCGGGAAGAATTTGGCGGCGCGGATGCCGTCGAGGATCGTCTGCACGATGAACTGGAGCGTCTCGGCCTTTTCCTTCCAGCCCTCGGTCGTGAACCGGACTTTTTGCCAGTCGCCGCGCCCGCCGGCGTAATAATACTCGGCGTATTCCGGATCGAGGTCCCGGAACAGGAGGCGCGCGGCGACGAGGTAAATCGGCAGTTGCAGCGCCCGCCCGCCGTGGAAGGAATCGTTTCGGGGTCCCAGATAATTCCTGCCGGTCTTGTAGTCGAGAACGCGGCATCGGCGCGCGGCCAGGTCAACGTCCACGCGATCAACCTTGCCGCAGAACCGGATCGGCGCGCCGGTCTCCAATTGGAGCAAGGCCGGCTTCCGGGTGGAGGCGCCGCTTTCCTGAGCGTCGCGCGCGGGCATGCCGAAGCGCACCTCGAAGTGCGCGGGGATGAACGAGTCCTGGCCGGCGACCTCGCGGCCGAGGAATTCGCGTAGGTCCGCGAGCAGCCGCTCCTGCTCGATCCGCCAGAGCATCGGGTAGCCGGTCACGCCGCGCCGCTCGAATTCGGCGAAGCGCGCCGACGCGACCGCCTGCAAGCGCGGCCAGTGCGCCTCGGTCAGCGGCAGCGCCCCGTCGCGCGCCGCGTCCGAGAGGAATTGCCGGAGGACCTCGTGCACCAGCGAGCCGCGGTCCTGCGGCGAGAGAGTCGCCGCGCGCTCCGGCTCTTCGGTCGCCTCGAGGCCGAACACGTGCCGGAGCAGGTACGAGAAGGGGCACGCGGCGTAAGCCTCCAGCCGCGTGGGCGAGACCGGGCGCGAGTCGTCGTACAGGCGCTTCCCGAGCGCGCGCGCCAGGCCCGGCGATCGCACGACGCCGTCGTACATCGAGAATTTTTCGTCCCCCCATCGCGCCGATTCCGCCTCCATCGCGCGCGCGAAGAAGCGGCGTTCGCCGTTCAGGAAATAGAGGAGCGCGTCGGGCGCGCGGTCGTGCTCGGCCTTGCTGAACACGGCGAGGTCGTACTCGAGCGCGGTGACGGCGCGGTCGCGCGCCGCCGGGTCGAAGCGCGTCGTGCGGACGAACCGGCCCTGGCGTCGGATGAACTGGTCCAGATCGCGGTAGTCGGGCGCTTTGCCGGAGAGCGTTTCGAGCGTGCGCAACAGGAAGTGCGAGGGCACGCGCTCGCGCGCCGTGGCCGCATCGAGCCGCGGGAAGGTCAGCACCAGCCGCCGGCGCGCGGATTGCACGGCGAGCGCGAAGAGCAGTTCTTCCTCCTCGCGGCGCCGCGCCTTGAGCGGGATATCGGCCGGGTTGCCCTCGCGCGCGAGCTGCGCGGCGAGGTGTTCGCGCTCGAGATCGAGCAGGATGGGATCCTGCCGCGCCGGCTGCGGGAACGATTTCTCGACCAGGCCCGGCACGATGACGAGGTCGAACGGCACGCCGCGCGCCGCCATGAGGCTGACGACGGTCGGCTCGTTGCGCCCGAAGGCGCCGATCGCGGGGCGCGCGTCGGCGAGGAGGTCGCGGACGCGCGCGCGGAACCGGTCCGGCGTCGGCGGCTCGCCCAGGTCGTCGAGCCCGGAAAGCGTGTCGAGCGCGGCCAGGGCGGCCTCGGCCGGGTCGTCGGCGACGATCAGGGCGCGGTAAAGCTCCGCGAGCGCCCTCATGCGCCCGCGCCAGGTCGGCTGCGCGGCGACCGTTTCGAGGCCGTCGAAAAGGCGCTTGAGGAACGCGCGGAAGACAGGGACCGTCTCGGCGCGGGCGCCCGTTCCCCCGGACAGCCCGCCGCGGACGAGGTTGTCGAGGCGCGATTCCCACTCCCGGCGGCCGGCGACGATGCCGGCGGCGATGGTCAGGGCGTTCCATTCCGCCACCGGCGGCGCATCGAAGAGCGACTCCACCGGCTTCAGCGGCGCGCCGGTCAGGAAGTCCATCACCTCCGCGCGGCGCAGCGGGCCGGCGACGAGCCCGACGAGGTTCACCAGCGCGCGCCCGGCCGGCGTGCGGGAGAGCGGCGGCGCATCGCCGCGCGCAAAATGCGCGCCGACCTGCGCGGAGGCGAAGGCCTCATGGAGCAGCTCAATGTAGGGCCCCGGCGAGCGAAGCAGGATGCCGATTCGCGGCGCGCCGGCGGAGGCGGACTCGTCCGCCGAAGCTCCCGCACGGCCGGGCGCGCTGTGGAGAACCTCGCGCGCGACCTCGGCGACTTCGCGCGCCTCGCCCGGCGCGGAGATGATGAGCACCTCGTCTGGAAGGGCGCCGTCAGGCGTTTCCCCGGACGCCCCGGCGCGCGCGCGACGGACTGAAGCCTCCCGCGGCTCGAATCCCTGCTCGCGGAACCAGTCCAGCGCCCTCCGCGCGTAGCGGTAAGCCGGCGCGTCGGCAAACGGGAAATACACCGTCGCCGGCGCGCGAGAGAAGCAGGCCGCCAGCAGCCGCTTCTGCGCGCCGGTCAGATCGTAGAACCCGTAAACGATGAACTGCGCCAACTCCTTCAGCCACGGCGAGCGCTCCGCCTCGCGCGCGGCCGCTTCGAGCAGGTCAGCCTCGTCGTACAGCTTGCGCTCCTCCTTGGTCCGCTCGATCCGCTCCCAGAGCAGCGCGACCTCGGCGAGTTTGCTCTTCAGGACGCCGTCCGGACGCGCCGACATCCGCTGGACGGCGCGCTGCATCTCGCGCGGCCGGACGCCGGCGTTCTTCAGGTCGCGCAGCGTCTCGAGCAGCGCGCTGTGGAATCCTTCCTGGTGCGCGACGCGGCGGAAGTATTCGAGGCGCGATTCCAGCTCGCGCGCCGCCGCGCCGATCGCGGCGCCCATCTCGACGCCTTCGTCTCGAAGCGCCGACCGGCCTTCCATCGCCAGCCGCGCTCCGGCGAGCCGTTCGGCCAGATGGCGAAGCGTGAGAAAATGAATGTTGGCGTGCGCCAAGCCGCTCTCGGCCAGCGCGCGGCTCAAGTGCAGCCGGAGCATCGCGTTCGGCACGAGGATCGCGAGCGGCTGGAGCCGGTCGCAGAGCGGCGCGCCCCTCAGTTCCCGCGCCTGCGCGAAGAGCGCCGCTTCGAGCGCGGGGAACAATCCCTGGATCAGCGCGCGGCGGGGCGCGTTCATGGCGGATCGAACCCTCGGTTGCGAGCCGAAAAATGACAAACGGCGGCGCATGCACCGCGTCATTTTACACTTTCCAGTTTGCAATTTGCACTTTTCACTTTTCGTTTTTCGCGACGGGCGTGATAAAATGGATAGAGCAGGGATCGGTGGAGGAAACGCAGTGGTTATAACCGTCTGCGTCGGCAGTTCATGCCACGTGCGCGGCTCGCATGAGATCCTTCAACGCTACAGCGAAATCATCGCCGAGCACCGCCTCAAGGAACAGGTAAGCCTCCGGGGAAGTTTCTGCATGGAGCGCTGCACGGAGGGCGTCAATATGGATATTGACGGCGAGCCGCTGAGCGCCCATAGCCTGAAGGAAGCCGAGCGCATTTTCCACGACAAAGTCCTGAGCAAGCTGCGCCCTTAGTACGGCGTTTCAGAAGTCCGGTCGGACTTGCGAAATGCCGCACTGAGAGCTTGTTTCATAACCCACGCAACGTGCGAAGTGCTGTCATTCTTCATAATCGTAATCGTAATCCTGATCGTACTCGGCCTTCGTCCGTCTGGGAAGGAATCGGCGATTAGGATTAGGAGTAAGATTACGATTACGAGGTTTTGTAACTTGTTCTAAGGAATCCCACATGCCCGTCGTCGAGATCATTTCCAAGACCTGCCGCGACTGCTATCGTTGCCTGCGCAAGTGCCCGGTCCACGCGATCACGGTGCAGGAAGGTCACGCGCGGGTCGTGGCGGAGCGCTGCCTGTACTGCGGCCAGTGCGTCCGCGAGTGCCCGCGGCGGGCGATTCGAGTGCGCGGCGGGTTTGCGGGGGTGAAAGAGATGATCGCTTCGGGCACGCCGGTCATCGCCAGCGTGGCGCTGATGGAGAGCGCGCGCATCCGGCCGGTGGTGGCGGAGATGATGCCGGCGCTGCTGCGGCTCGGCTTCGCCGGGGCCGAGGCGACGACGCGCGCGCTGCGGCTGGTCTGGAGCCGTTACCGCCGGCTCGCCCGGGAGCGCGGGAGCTTCGTCATCGCCAGCGGCTGCCCCTCGGTGGTGGCGCTGGTCGAGCGCTATCATCCGGAAGCGCTGCCGTCGCTCGCGCCGATCGTCTCTCACGCCGAGGCGCACGCGCGCATGATCAAGGCGCGCGCGCGGGCGCGGGGGCTGGGCGAAGTGAAGGTCGTCCACATCGGCCCGGAGCCGGCGAGCAAAGGGGAAGTGCTGCATAGCGCCGGCGGCGGCGCGCTCGACGCGGCGCTCACCTTCCAGGAAGTGCGGCAGTGGCGCTCGCTCGTTGAAGCGGCGGCCCCGCGCGGCGGCGCTGAAGCCGCGGCGGGCAAGCGGAAGCGGCGGTTGCGGATGGATGACGCCGGCCCGCCGCTCGAATGGGTGCGCGACATCCTGCCGGTGTACGGGGTGGACGAGTGCGTGGAATTCCTGAAGTCGTCGCGGCGCATCGCGCCGGGCACGGTGGTGGAGATGGCGACGTGCCGGTACGGATGCGCGATCGGCTCGCCGCGCCTCCTCGCCCGCGTGCCCGAGGCCAGCGCGTTCCTCTATCCCACGGGCAGCCCGCTGGCGCCGGACGGCATCGAGGAAGGGGAGGATCTCGACCTCTCGCGGACGTTCAGCAACCGCTACACCACGCGCCCGCAGCCCACCGAGGCGGAGCTGGTGAAGGTCCTCGGCCGCATCGGCGTGGCGAGCCGAGAGGACGAACTCAACTGCGGCGCCTGCGGCTACGACCGATGCCGCGAGCTGGCCGCGGCGGTCTTCGACGGCATGGCGGAGGTCGAGATGTGCATGCCGTTCATGCGGCGACAGGCGCATCGCATCAGCCTGATCCTCCAGTACACCGCCAACGGCGTGGTGCAGGTGAACCGCAACACGATGCGCGTCGAGTTCGCCAACCCCGCTTTCCGGCGGATGTTCCAGTGCGAGTCGGGCGAGATCAAGGGCCGGCCGGTCGCCGAGGTGCTCCAGAACGACCTCTTCGAGCGCGCCGCCGCCGCCGGCGGAACCTGGGCCGGGCGCGGCGAGGCCCCGGCGTGCAACCTGGTCTATCGCGCGCAGATTTTTCCCATCGAGGGAGAGCCGCTGCTGGCGGCGGTGATCGTGGACATCTCGCGCGAGGCGGTGGCGCGGCAGGAGTTCGAGCGCGTGCGCGAGGCGACTCTCGACCGCGCCCAGGAGGTCATCACGCGCCAGATGAAGACCGCGCAGGAAATCGCCGGCCTGCTCGGCGAGACCACCGCCGAGACGAAGGCGCTGCTCGTGAAGCTGATGAACCTCGCGCGGCAGGAACAGCTCGAATGAGGCTGCATTACGAATTCGGCTGCCGGCAGCTCAATCAGCACGGCGAGGAGCTGTGCGGCGACAGCGTCGTCTTCACCGTGCAGCCGGACTTCCTGACGCTCGTCCTGGCCGACGGCCTCGGCCACGGCGTGAAGGCGAATATCCTGGCGACCCTGACCTCGAAGATCGCCAGCCGCATGGTCGCCGAAGGGCTGCCGGTCCGGGTCGTCGTCGAGACGATGAGCGAAACGCTCCCGGTCTGCGCCGTCCGCAACCTCGCCTACAGCACCTTCACGGTCGCCAAGTTCTTCCCCGCCGGGCGCACGCACCTGATGGAGTTCGACAACCCGCACCTCTTCGTCCTGCGGGACCGCAAGATCCGCCCGGTGCGCTACCGCGACCGGATGATCCAGAACAGGCGCATCCACGACGCGAAGCTCCAGCTCGGCCTGGGCGACTGGCTCGTCATGGTCTCCGACGGCGTCATCAACGCCGGCATCGGCGCGGCCTCGGACTTGGGCTGGGGCTGGGAGGCGATCGCCGCGTACCTCGAATCACACGCGCACCCGGAACTTTCCGCGCAGGAGGTGGCCGACGACCTCGCCGACAAGGTGATGAGGCTCTACGAGGGCAAGCCCGGCGACGACGTCTCCATCGCGGTGATCAAGGTCCGGCGCCGCCGCTTCACCACCATCTTCACCGGCCCGCCGCTGCGGCCGGAGGACGACGCCGCGGTCGTGGCGCGGTTCATGGCCGGCCGCGGCGCGCACGCCTGCTGCGGCGGCTCGACCGCGAACATCCTCGCGCGCACGTTGAACCGCCCGCACGAGGTGGACCTGACGACTGGTTCGGCCGAAATCCCGCCGCTCGGCCGCATCGAGGGGATTGACCTGGTGACCGAGGGCGTCCTGACGCTCGCGCACACGCTCGAGAACCTTAGGCAGGGCGTGACGGCGAAGGAGATCCAGTTCAAGGTGGATGGCG
>Ga0181536_10001679_pt1 | contig 25730 bp, 30 predicted proteins | sample PEATcosm2014_Bin_41_FD_121105 | JGI IMG/M metagenome (GOLD analysis project Ga0181536, IMG submission 121105) | Peatland microbial communities from MTU Mesocosm Facility, Houghton, MI, USA - PEATcosm2014_Bin17_60_metaG | ecosystem: Environmental > Terrestrial > Soil > Wetlands > Peat | place...
ACCTTGAGCTCACTTTGATCATCGATTGCCACGGTCACTACACGACGGTCCCCGAAGAGATGCAGACCTTTCGCTCGGCGCAGCTGGCCTGCACCAAAGATCCGGCCAAGCCGGCCGCCGTGCTGCCCCATTTCAGCGACGACCAGCTGCGTGAGACGCTCGAGGGCGCGCAGCTGCGGTTGTTGCGCGAGCGCGGGATCGACGTCACGATCTTCTCGCCGCGCGCGTCGGCGATGGCCCCGCACGTCGGCTCGGTCGACGACAACATTGCCTGGGCCCGTGCCTCCAACGACCTGATCCACCGCATCTGCACGCTCTACCCGCGCAACTTCGTCGGCGTCTGCCACGTGCCGCAGACGCCGGGCACCGGTCTCGGACCGGCGATCGCCGAGCTGGAACGCTGCGTGGGCGAGCTCGGCTTCGTCGGTGCGAACCTGAACCCCGATCCGTCCGGCGGCCGGTTCGACGCACCGCCGCTCTACGACAAATACTGGTACCCGTTCTACGAAAAGATGGTCGAGCTGCAGGTCCCGGCGATGGTCCACGTCAGCGGCTCGTGCAATCCGACGTTCCACGCGACCGGTGCGTACTATATCGCGGCCGATACGACCGCGTTCATGCAGTTCATCCAAACGGCCGCGGTCTTCAAAGATTTCCCGGAACTGAAGCTGATCATCCCGCACGGCGGGGGCGCCGTGCCGTTTCACTGGGGCCGCTACCGCGGAATCGCGCTGGACATGAAGCTCGGCGAGCTCGACGACCTGCTGCTCCACAACATCTTCTTCGATACCTGCGTCTACCATCTGCCGGGCATCGAGCTGCTGCTCGACGTCATCCCGCTCAAGAACATCCTGTTCGGCTCCGAGATGGTCGGCGCGGTGCGCGGCATCGATCCGCGGACGAACCACTATTTCGACGACACGAAGAAGTACGTCGACGCGCTGAATCTCGATCCGGCCACGCGAACGCAGCTGTTCGAGACGAATGCCTATCACGTTTATCCGCGCCTGAAAGCGCAAATCGCCGCGCAGGCCAAGTAGAGGAACTATGGACACGCTCGACCTCAACAAGTTCCATCCCCACCCGTCGAAGCCGACGTTCGTGTTGCCGCCGGGCGCGGTCGACGCGCACTGCCACATCTTCGGGCCGGGCGACGTCTTCCCGTATTCGCCCAAACGCAAATACACGCCGGGCGACGCCTCGAAGGAGGACTTGTTCCGGCTGCGCGATTTCCTCGGCGTGGCGCGCAACGTGATCGTTCAAGCGAGCTGCCACGGCACCGACAACACCGCCACGATCGACGGGATCAAGGCGGCCGGTGAACGCGCCCGCGGCATCGCCGTCGTCGACCTCGACATCTCGCTCGACGAACTGAAGGCGATGGACGCGGCGGGCATTCGCGGCGTTCGCTTCGCGTTCTTGAAACGGCTGGTCGATCCGACCCCGCCCGAACGCTACCAGCGCATCATCGAGATGTGCCGGCAACTCGGCTGGCACGTCGTCGTCTACTTCGAATCGCAGGACCTCGAAGATCTCGCGCCGTTCATCGCGGCGATTCCGACGCCGGTCGTCGTCGATCACATGGGGCGGCCGGACGTTAAGCTCGGCCTCGATCACCCGCAGTGGAAAGGCTTCCTGCGCTTGCTGGACGAGCATCCGAACATCTGGGTGAAGGTCACCGGCCCCGAACGGATCAGTGAGACCGGGCCGCCGTACGACGACGTTGTGCCGTTCGGCCGCGCGCTGGTCGAACGCTATTCCGATCGGGTGTTGTGGGGCACCGACTGGCCGCATCCGAACATGGAGACGCACATGCCCGACGACGGCAAACTGGTGGACTTCATCCCACGCGTCGCGACGACGAAAGAACTGCAGCAGAAGCTGCTGGTCGACAACCCGATGCGCCTCTACTGGCCGTCCCTCGTCCAGGGCTCGGGATGACGACGCGCGCGGCGTTCGTGGCGGGAACGGCCGCGGCGTTTGCCGCCGCGCCGCGGTTCGCCGCCGCGCAGGGTCTAACCAAACTTCGCGTCTCCGGCTCGCCGGACCACGACATCGAAGGCACGTTGTGGGGCGTGCAGAGCGGCATCTTTGCGAAGTACGGCCTCGACGTCTCCGTGCAGCTGGCGAACAGCGGCGCGGTCGTCACCGCGGCGGTGATCGGTGGTTCGATCGATATCGGCAAGGGCAGTCTGCTCAACCTGTTGGGCGCGCATATCCGCGGCGTCCCGATCGTGCTCGAAGCACCGTCGTCGATTTGGGATACCGACGCGCCCGAGTCGGCGCTGGTCGTCGCTAAAGGCTCGCCGATTCGCACCGGCCGCGATCTCAACGGCAAGACGATCTCGGTACCGTCGCTCGGTGACCTCTACCAGATCTCGATCTCGGCCTGGGTCGATCAGCACGGCGGCGACTCGCGCACCGTGAAGTTTCTGGAGTTGCCGCATCGCGCCGCGGCGGAATCGATCGCGGCCGGACGCGTCGACGCGGCGAACATCGCGCCGCCGGTTTTGACCGAGGCGATCCAGAGCGGCAAGTGCCAAATCATCGGCCACGCGCAGGATGCGATCGCCAAGCACTTCATCACGACCGCGTACTTCTGCATGGCCGACTACGCCGAGAAAAACGCCGACGTGATGGCGCGCTTCCGCCGCGGTCTCTACGAAGCCGCCGCCTACGCGAACACCCATTTCGCCGAAATGGTCCCGATGTTGGCCAAGTATACCGGCTTCGAAGAGAAGACGATCGCCGCGATGGTGACCACGCCGATCGCCCAGAGCCCCAAACAGCTGGACGCGCGCATGATCCAGCCGATCATCGATGCGGCCTACAAATACAAAGCGCTGCCGAGCGTCTTTCCGGCCAAGGACATCCTCGACCCCAACGCCGTCGGCTGACGTTCAGCGCGCGGCGGCTACGGCCGGTACCGGCCCGTCGTACTTGTCGAACTGCGGCGTGATGCCGGCCTTGCGCATTTCCTCGAGCCACAGCGCGTGCACGCGCGGATCCTGGTCTTCGTATTCGATCTGGTCGCCGCCGAGCTTGATGCTCGTCGACACCTTTCCGCGCGAACCGTCCTCGGCGCGCGACGTGCGGGCCAGCGACTCGGTGAGGGTGTAGCGCGCGTTGCTGCCGGCGATGATCGCCAGATAGCGCGAGGAGAACGGACTGGTCGTGAAGTGCTGGTGGAACTGGCGGTCGATCGGCGCGAAGACCCAGCCCTCGCCCCAGTCGACGCGCTTGAAGTGCTGCTCGCCCTCGACCCACAGCAGCGAATAGCCCGTGCCGGTCACCGTGAAGATGTGCGCGCCCGAACCGTGGCGATGCGCTTTCTTGTACGTGCCGCTCTGAATCTCGGAGACGTGCGCGTGCATGTTGCCGTCGGCCAGCATGAACCGCAGGTTCAACGAGCCCGCGCCGCGATCGGTCCATTCGGTCAGCTCGATCGCGCTCAGGTCGGGAACGAAGTTCGTCTCCCAGATGTTGTGACCGGCGCGCACCATCGTGAGGTCGCCCTCGCCCTGATAGTACGTGTCCTTGCCGAAGCGATCGTCGAAGAAATAGTCGTTGTTGAAGATGAACCCGTCGTTGTGATAGAGCTTCTGCACCATCGGCAGATTCGTGACCGACGCGAGCAGCGCGCGTTGCTGCCCCGACGCGTTCAGGTAGCGATGGCGCACGTTCAGCGGAATCGCGAACATGCTCTTGGGCTGCCACTCGAAACTGCGTTTGCGGCCGTCGGGGAACTCGATCTGCGTGCTGCCGCGGCCCTCCAGGACGTACACGACCTCTTCGTAGAGATGGCGCTGCGACTCGGTCGTCCCGCCGGGCGGAATGTCGAGCGCGAACAGGTTCCCGAAATCGCCCCGGCCGGTGAGGTGCACGGCGGCGGCGTTCACGCCGTAGCGCGGCCAGGGCTGCATCTCCAGACCGGGGAGGTAGCAACCGACGCCTTCGTAGACCGCGATACCTTCGCGTTTGACCCAATCTCCATACGGATCGAGTCCCAGCCGCGCGGCTTTTCGGGCTTCGGCCAAATTCGTCATGCGGCCGATTTCGACGCTTACGCGCGTCCGGCTTTTTTCAGGATTCCGGTGATCGCGCCGTTCAGGGCGGCGGCGGCCAAGCCGTATTCCTCCGCGCCGCCGTTGGCGTAGGTGATGCCGGCGTTGCGTTTGTAGGCGAGATACAAGCCGTCTTTCGGCGTGTCGAGGCGCAGCGAAGCCTGCTTCGTTTCTTGCTCCCACGCCAGTTGACCGTCGCGCGAAAGGAGCCAATTCACGTACAGCTTGGCGGCGTTCGGATGCGGCGTCGGTTTGATGACGGAGACCGAGCCGGTGTTGGGTCCGAGCGCGCCGCCTTCTTTGAGCTGCTCGAGGCCGATCTGCACGATCGGCAGCCCTTGATTCATGGCGGTGGAAGCTTCGGTGATGGACACGAACGCTACGATCGGGTACTGGCCTTGCACGCACCAGTCGACGAGTTGGCGTTGGCTGCGGCTCAGCACGACGTCGAGCGTGCCGAAGAAGCGTTCGAACCACGGCAGCCCGAGCTTCGGGCTGCGGTAGATGAAGCTCGCCGGAACGCTGCCCGGACCGATCGTGCGCACGTCGGTCGACGCGATCTTTCCGCGCCACTTGGGATCGGCCAGATCCCAGTACGACCTGAACTCGCTCGGTTTCACGAGCGTCGTGTTGACGTAGGCCGGCGGCAAGAGCAAACCGGCAAAACTGATGTTGGTGTAGGGTCGCTGCGCGTCGTTCCACCACAGCATGTTTTGCGCCCACGCCGAGCGATCGAGGATCTCGGGCAGCACGATGAACGGCTCCAGCGGCGCGAGCGCGCCGGCCGGTTTGAGCGTCAGCAGCGCGATCGTGCTGCCGGTGATCCAGATGTCGGGGATGTAGCGGCCGGCGCTGCGCTCGACCAGCAGCCGCGACTGCCCGCCGCCGCTGTTGATCGCGGTTTCGACCCGGATGCCGGGATACGCGCGCTGGAACCGCGTCACCAGCGCGGCCTCGTACTCGTCGCCCTCGGGGAGGTAGAGCATCAGCGCGCCTTCTTGGTGCGCGGCCGCGACGAGGTTGTCCCAACCCGGCGGTTTGCGGTAGTTGGGCGCCGCCAGGGCCGGAGCGGCGGTCGACGCCACGAGCGCTCCGGCCGCGGCGCTGTGCAGAAACTCGCGCCGGCTCGGCTGCATCCTCAGCCGCCCGCGATCGCGCCGACGACCAACAGCGGTTCGGTACCGGCCGTCACGGCATCGGGCAGCGGCGCGTCGGGCACGTCGTGCGAGAGATCGCGCTGGCAGGCGAAAAAACGCACGAACGGCCGGCGGCGCAGCGTGTTCCGGTCGCGAATCGCACCCTGCAGCATCGGATAACGCTGCTCGAGCGCATCGAGGACGGAACCTTGCGTTGCGGCGCCCCGCACGTCGAGAGTGACCTCGCTGCCTTCGATGCGGGCCAGCGTGCGCAACGGCGCGGGCAAGACGACGCGAATCACGGCAGCGTTTGCACTTCCACCGAGAGTACGGACGGCAGGTATTGCACGATCGGCGTCCAGCTATCGCCGCCATCGCTCGACCCGTACACCGCGCCGCCCGTCGTACCGAAATAGACGCCGCACGGATCGAGCTTGTCGACGGCCATCGCGTCGCGCAGGACGTTGACGTAGCAGTCGCGCTGCGGCAGGCCGGTCGTCAGCGGTTCCCAGCGGTTGCCGCCGGCGCGGCTGCGATAGACGCGCAGCTTGCCTTCGAGCGGGAAGCGCTCCGAGTCGCTCTTGACCGGGACCACGTAGATCGTCTCCGGTTCGTGTGCGTGCACGTCGATCGTGAAGCCGAAGTCGGTCGGCAAGTTGCCGCTGATCTCTTCCCACGAATCGCCGGCGTTGTCGCTGCGCATCACGTCCCAGTGTTTTTGCATGTACAGCCGGTCGGGGTTCGACGGGTGCAGTGCGATGCGGTGGACGCAATGCCCGACCTCGGCTTCGGGATCGGGAATCTGCTCGGACTTGAGGCCACGGTTGATCGGCCGCCAGGTCGTGCCGCCATCGTCGGTGCGAAATGCGCCCGCCGCCGAAATCGCGACGAACATCCGCTCGGGATTGGTCGGATGAAGCAAGATCGTGTGCAGGCACATTCCGCCGGCGCCCGGTTGCCACGACGGGCCCGAGGTGTGCTCGCGCAATCCGGACAGCTCGGTCCAATTGTGACCGCCGTCGGTCGAACGAAACAGCGCCGCGTCCTCGACGCCGGCATAGACCGTATCGGGATCGGTCAGCGACGGTTCGAGATGCCAAACGCGCGCGAACTCCCACGGGTGCGGCGTGCCGTCGTACCACTGATGCGTCCCGGGCGTGCCCTCATAGGCGAACGCGTTGCCCACCGGTTCCCACGAGAGGCCGCCGTTTTCCGAGCGCTGGATCTGCTGACCGAACCACGCGCTGGTCTGCGAGGCGTAGATGCGGCCCGGCACGGCCGGAGAGCCCTTCATGTGGTAGATTTCCCAGCCGGCGAAATGGGGACCGCTGACGTCCCAGCGGTCGCGCTTTCCGTCGGCCGACAAGATGAACGCTCCCTTGCGTGTACCCACGAGGACCCGAACGCGGCTCATCCTGGCGCTGCTTCACAACCCACCACAGGGTTTCCGCTTTGCCGCTGGAAGCGCCAGGCGTCTGGAGGGGATGAAACGTGGATGCTGCGACGCTGGCCAAGATGAGCCCGGAAGAAAAAGAAGCGTTCCACCGCGAGCAAGAGACCAAGGTTAAGACGTTCGCGTACCATCGGCCGCAGAGCGACCAGCCCAAAGACATCTTGCAACTGGCGCACACGCCGCTGGGGCGGTTCTCGGTCCAAGTCATCCGCGACGGCGGCGAGAACAATTTGCACTACCACAACAACTCCGATACCACGTGGTTCGTGCTGCGCGGGGCGGTGAAGTTCTACGGGCCGGGCGACGTCCTGATCGCGGAGCTGGGGCCCGAAGAGGGGATCGCGATCCCGGGCGGCGCCCGCTACTGGTTCGAGAAGTCGGGGGACGCCGATCTCGAGCTGCTCCAGTGTGTGTCGTACGACACGGCCGGCAAGCCGCAACGGGTCAACGTCGAGAAGCACAAGGACTGGATGACCGACCCCTACCTGAAGGTCTACGAGACCAGCGCCGTCCCGTAAAGGTACGGTTTGGACGTAGGTTCCCCCAGGTGAGACGCGGAATTTCTGTGATCCCACCCTTGGAGCTGGCGATGGACATCAACGATCTGCACGATCTCCGCGACGGAACGTCACCGCGCCGCCATCGCCTGTTCAATCCGTTCATCCACCTGTCGGTCGACTCGCCGCTGATGCGGATGCTGTTCACGATCACCCGGCCCGGCGGCATCCACGACGTCAAGCCGGCCCACAAGCGGGTGGTGCGCAAGAAAGTCGTCCGGGCGGCCGTCGTGCCGAGCGGCTCGATGGTCGACTGGCACCAGAAGCCCAAAAAGTAGGCCGAACCGTCAGGCCGGTTCGATCGAGGTGCCGAGGAGCGTTCCGCTGGCGCTGACGACCTCGTTGTGGAGCCGCCGGGCGTAAAGCTCCGCGACCTCGAGCGGCGTCGTGGCGACGATGCCGCGGCCGAAGAAGTCGATCTCGCGCGCCTTGAGCTCGGCGTCGCGCATCCCGGTTCCGACGATGCGCATCAAGCCGAAAATGACGTCCTGAAACGTGTGACAGTCGCAATTGTGGACGATCGTATGGTAGAGCGGCATCGGCTGCGTTGCTACCGCAACGTCCTCCGCCGCGCGCGTCTTGGTCACGCGTGACGATTTTCCGCAGGATGCCGCAGCGCCTCGTTCGGCGAAGCGCGCTCGACGCATGACGCTTTCGAACGTGAATCCCTTCAAACGAGCGCTCCGTGAGGGCCGCACCCAAGTCGGGATGTGGCTCGCGCTGGCCAACCCGTACACCGCCGAGATCTGCGCGACGGCCGGCTTCGACTGGCTCTTGATCGACGGCGAGCACGCGCCCAACGACATTCGCTCGATCCTGGCGCAACTGCAGGTGCTGGCCGCGTACCCGGCGAGCCCGGTCGTGCGCGCCGTTACCGGCAACTCCGTGCTGATCAAACAACTGCTCGACATCGGCGCCCAGACGCTGCTGATCCCGATGGTGGAATCCGCCGAACAGGCGCGCGAGTTGGTGGCGGCCGTGCGCTATCCGCCGCGCGGCGTGCGCGGGATCGGCGCGAGCATCTCGCGCGTGTCGCGCTGGATGGCGTTCCCGGATTACCTGAAAGACGGCGAGGAAGAGATCTGCCTGCTGGTGCAGGTCGAGTCGCAGCTCGGGCTCGACAATCTCGCGGCGATCGCCCAGGTCGAGGGCATCGACGGGGTCTTTCTCGGCCCCTCGGACCTCGCCGCGTCGCTCGGACACCGCGGGAACCCCGGACACCCGGACGTGGTGGCCGCGATCGAGGGCGCGATCGCGACGATCCTGGCGGCCGGGAACCGGGCCGGCCTGCTGACGCCCGACGAGCGGTTGGCGCGCCGCTATCTCGAGCTGGGAGCCACGTTCGTCGCGGTCGGCACCGAGGCGACGCTGCTGGCCAACTCCGTCCGCGCGCTAGCCAAATCTTTCAACTGCTCCTTATAACCCTGAGCCTGTCGAAGGGCAATCCAAATGCTCGGTGCCCGAAGGCACGATGGGCGGCGACGGCGTCGCCTATACCGGTGCGCCCGATCTGCAAGCCGCGGTTTCGCTCGTCGTTGCGGGCGGACCGATCGGTCATTTCTCGATCGCGACGGCGATTACCAATCTGGCCGGCGCGGCAACGGCCAAGGCCGAGGTCGCGAAGCTGATCAAACAATATGGCGCGGCGAAGGCGACGTCGTACATCACCGTCCAGAACTGGGCGGTCGACGATGCGGTCAAGCGCGCTACCGCCGCGGGCGTGAAGTTCCCGGCGCCGATGCTGAAAGGCAGCGCGCTCGCCGTCCGCATCACGAAGCTCGGACTGCAGAGCGGCACCTACTACGAAGGCGTCATGCTCGACATCGACAGCCAGTTCGGTGCTGCGGCCGACGGCAACTACCACCGCGTCGCCGATCAGGCGCACGTCGATCTGGCGCACGCGCTCGGCGCGACGTCGGTGAAACTGGCCGGCTTCCACTAAGCCTGCTGCGGGGTTTGCCCTTCACGCTCGCCCGCGAGCGTGAAGGTGACGCCGGCCATCACGAGCGGGGTCAGGAAGATGTAGTACACGCTGCTCGTCCAGCGCGCCACGACGAAGATCAGCGCAACGAGCGCGCAACCGCCGAGGAACGCCGCACCGAGGCTGGGGGCCGGACGGCGCCACAGCGCGACCGCGGCGCCGCCGAACGCGAACAGCGTGAGCGCGGGGATCAGCGGTGCGATCCCGGCCAGGGTGAGAAACGACGCGGCGGTGTCGTTGCTGCCGTCGGTCGAGTGGAACACCACATCGACGGCCGCCGCGAGCGGACTGAGCGCGAGCGCCGCGAGGCCGTCGCCGATCAGCGGCGCAAGGCTCGCCAGCAACCCCAAACCCAGAACGCCGGCCAGCATGTCGACCCGAAAAACGTTTGCGCCGAGCAGATGCGCGAGGCCGTAGAACGCGATTTCACCGGGCGGATAGCCGAACAGCCCGCCGGGCGGATTCGTCAGCGCGTACACGTGCGTGTAGGGATTGTGGCCGCTGCCGAGCACACCCAGCGCTTCGTTCGTGGTCAGCATGACTCGCTGGCGCGGTTGTCGGCCGACAGTGCGCGCACGTACACGCCGAGCGCCAACGCGGTGATGAGGACGACGAGTCCCGCCCAGCGCTTGTGCAGCAGCGCGCCGCCGATCCCCGCGCCCGCGGCGATCAGAACCGCGAAGCGGACAGGATCGGGCACTTCGTAGTTGCCGCCCGCGCCGACGATCAGCAGCGGCAATCCCGCGGCGATCGTAGCGATTCGATCGACCGGATCGAGGCGCTCCCGCGCTCCACCCTTCATCGCGCACAAGATTACCGGGCAATCCGCGCTCGGCCTTCGTCCGTTGTATGCACACACGCGCACCACACGAAGGAGAATACGATGCACATTTCCCGCGCCAAACTGCTCGGTACCGGTACGGCCCTAGCCGCGATCGGCAGCGGCCTGCTCGGCCCGTTCATCGCCGCCGCCGAGGCCGCTACCGAAGGCGACGTCAAGATTCTGCAATTCGCGGCGTTGTCGGAACGCACCGCGATCAAGGCCTACATGGATGCCGCGGGCACCGGCCTGCTCTCACCCGCCGTCTTGACCGTGGCCAAGGGCTTCATGGCCGATCACATGGCGCATCGCGACGCGCTCGAGGGCGCGATCAAGGCGGCCGGCGTGACGCCGGACACCGGCGTGGCCGCGATCACCTATCCGCCGCTGCACTCGCAGAGCGACATCCTCGCCTTCGCCGAGACGCTCGAGCGCGGCGCGGCCTCGGCCTACCTCGCGAGCATCCCGAATTTGCAGGACCGCAATCTCGCCAAGGTCGCCGGCTCGATCCTCGGCGTTGAGACGACCCACGTCGCGATCCTGGCCTACACCCTGACCAGCAGCACCGAGTCGTACAAGGCGTTCGTCGCTTAGGACGACCGTCACAAATGGGTTAAACCTGCTCGCTTGCCAGGCACGAACGGGCGACGGGGTGGTAGTCTAGAGCCATGAGCGGCATCTCTTCTATCGGTTCGTCGCCCGTTTCATCGGGTTTGTCCAGCTCGTTGAGCTCGAGCTCCCTGCCCAACGGCGGGCTCTCGTCGGTCGGCGCGTCCTTGCTCTCGACCGGGCAAGCCCCGAACCCGGTGCCGACGGCCGCGGCGCCGTCGCCCGACACGCTCTCGAGCTATCAGGCGCAGTATTTGAGCCTGCAGGCGTACGACAACCAAGAGCTGCTTTACGCCTCGTTCCTCCCGCAGTCAGAGGCGCTGGCCAACGCGGATTCCGTCTTCTTGCAGGCCGCGGCCCTGCTGGGCTCGCCCGGCTCCCCGGGCACCCTCGCGACCGGGGCCAGCCCAACGATCTCGTCGACCCAAACGAGCGCGACGACGCCGACTAGTTCGAACTCATCGACCTCGTCGGCGTCGAGCGCCTTGAACAACCTGCCGTCGGTGGGCTCGATCCTCGCCGCCAGCGACGACGAGGCCCAGCAGACGCTCAACGCCTACGCCAACGCGCCGGTCGGATCGTCGATTCTCGACTACCAAGCCTGACGCGTCAGCGCGGCGCCGAGCGCCGATGGATTAGCGGTGCCGGCCGCCTCCGTTGCGGGCTCCGCCGTAATTGCCGCGTGCGGCCGGACCGGGGCGATATCCGCCGCGAGCCGCCGGAGCGACGTAGTTGCGGCCCTGGAACGCGCCGCCGCGGTAGACCGTGTTCACGTGGACGTTGTTGTAGACGCGCGCGCCGCCGACCCAGCGGTAGCCGCCGCCGCCGAACACGTTACCGTGCCACCAGCCGGGGTTCCCGAAGAAGAAGCCGAGGCTCACGCTCGGACCGTAGTAGAACCACGGATGACCGAGATAGTACGGGACGCCGGAGTAGTATTGGTACGGCGTGTCGACTTCGTTCGCGGCGAAGTACGGGCCGGCGTTGTAGCCCATGATGCTCACGATCATCCCGGGAGCTAGCGTGAGCCCGGTTGGATTGATGATCGTTCCCTGATGCAACTGGACGTTGTCGACGTAGCCTTTTTCGTCCCGAACCTGGAGGTTGTACCCGCCGTCGAACGACAGGATGCGGCCGTGGATGTTCTCGTCATCGGAGGCGCCCGGCGGCGGGCCCTCGCTGTACGTGGGAGGCAGACCATAGGGGCCGGCCGCCTGAGCGCTTGCCGCCAACGGTGCGGCGAGGAAAAGTGCCGCTATGAGCGCGGCGATGAGTCTATTCATGATACTCCCGAAACGTACCCATTTTTCGGAAAGGTGCGCTTCTAACCCAATTCAAGGATTTGCCGGCGCCGCCGTGTCGGGGGCTGGGGTTTCGCTGGGTGTTTGCTGACCGTCGCGCAAGAATTGCTGTTCGGCTTGCGTGTTGAGCACGACGATGCTGATGCGCCGGTTGGCCGGGTTCGTGGGGTCGTTCTTGAGGAACGGCAAGGCATCCGCGAGACCGCGGATCTGCAGCACCTTGCTGGCTTTCATGCCGCCGGCCAGCAACTCGCGCCGCGCGGCGTTGGCGCGTTCGCTCGAGAGTTCCCAATTCGAATAGCCGTCGAGCATCCCGTGATACGGCAACGCGTCGGTGTGGCCGGCGATCGAGATGTGATTGGGAACGTCGTTGAGCGCCGGACCGATCTGATCGAGGATGTCCTTGGTGTAACTCTTCAGCACGGCGTCGCCCTTGTCGAACATCGGACGGTTCTGGTTGTCGAGGATCTGGATGCGCAAGCCTTCGCTCGTGATGTCGATCTTGATCTGGTTCTTGAACGCTTTGAGTTTGGGGTTTTGGTCGATCAGCGTGTCGAGCTTCGTCTTGAGGCTCTGCAGCTGGTCGTCTTCGCTCTGACCGCTCTGCTGGCCGTTTTCCTTGGCGGTCTGCGGTGCAGTGGTCGCACTGGCGCCCGGACCTTGCGTGAACGCCGCTTGCAGCGGGCGGTTGAAGTAATCGGCGATGCCTTGGAGATCGCTCTTGCTCGTCGACGACAGCAGCCACATCAGGAGAAAGAACGCCATCATCGCGGTCACGAAATCGGCGTAGGCAATCTTCCACGAACCGCCGTGCGCGCCGCCGTGGCCGCCTTTGCGCTTGCGTCGGATGACGATCGTCGGCGCGCGCACGTGCGAGAGCGACGGCGTCGTTCCCGACACGAACGTTTTCGGTCCGTGTTTGGCCGCCTCGTCCTCGGCGTCGGTATCGCGCACCTCGCCGGCCACGGCCTCGCCGTGGACCGATGTGTCGGCCACGCCGTCGGCGGCCGTTACGGCGGCGGGCCGGTCGTGCTCGGGCGCGCGCGGATCCTGGTCCGCAGGCTCGCCCGGGCGGTCGTCCATCGGCGCCGCCTACGCCGGCGTCGGAATCGCGTCGGGCGCGGTCGCCCCGTCGGCGGGTTTCTCTTTGGTCGCGCGGACGGCGTCTTCCAGCTCGTCGAACGTCGGCCGATCGGGCGAGAAGACGACCTTGCGCCCGAACTCGACGGCGACGGTCGGTGAGTACCCGCTCATCGATGCGAGCAGCACCGACTTGACGCACTCGTACGGCTTGGCGCTTTCCTGCGCTTTCGCTTCCAGCAGGCTCGCCAGCGGACCGACGAAGCCGTAGCCCAGCAAGATGCCGAGGAACGTGCCGACCAAGGCTGCGGCGACCATCTCGCCGAGCACTTTCGGCGGCGCGCCGACGGAGCCCATCGTATGCACGACGCCCATGACGGCGGCGACGATACCGAAGGCCGGCAACGCGTCGGCGATGCGTTGAATCGCGTTGGACGGAATTGCCGCTTCGGCGTGATGCGTCTCGAGCTCGGCATCCATCAGCTCCTGGATCTCGAGCACGTTGAGGTTGCCGCTGAGCATCATGCGTAAGTAGTCGTTGATGAACTCGAGCAGGTGCGGATCGTCTTTGACCGTGGGGTACTTGCTGAAGAGCGGGCTCGATTCGGGGTCGTTGACGTCGCCTTCGAGCGCCAGCAACCCCTCTTGGCGCGCCTTCTGCAGCAGCTCGTACAGCAGCGCGATCAGCTGCAAGAACTTCGTCTTATTGTAGTCGCTGCTGCGAAAGCACGTCGGAATCGCCTCGCCGACCGCGCGCAATACCTTCGGCGGGTTGGACACGACGAAGGCGCCGGCGGCGGCGCCGAAGATGCACAGGAACTCGAACGGCTGCAACAGCGCCAGTATGTGTCCGCCACCCAAGACGAAGCTGCCGAAGACGCAGATCAGGACGACAACCCAGCCGATGATGACGAACATGTATGCTGTTAGCCGTTTCGTTTGAGAACTTGAACGATCTCGTCGAGCACGCGATCGGCATCGGCCGGCGTCGGCTGGCAGGTGCCCGCGCCGAAATGTCCGCCGCCGCCGTAATGGTCCATCAGCGCGCCGACGCTCGTCTTACAGGTGCGGTTGAAGATGCTGTGCCCGACCTGGATGCTGTTGAAGGCGTTGTTCGCGCCGTCCGCGATGCGCACCGACACGTTCGCCTCGGGGAAGAGCGTGTAGATGAAGAAGCGGTTGCCCAGCGGCGAGTCTTTGAGCCCGCGCACGTCGCTGACGATGACGTTTCCGTCGGCGTGACTGGTTTCGATCAAGTGCTCCATGAACGACCACTGCTGATCGCGCAGGATCGCGACGCGTTCGGCGACTTGCGGGTCGGCCAGCACGGCGTCGGGATCCGTCGGGTGCGCTTTCACCAGATCGAGCACGTGCTTGAAGTAGTCGCGGTACCGCGCCATCCCGGTCCGCGGGTCGAGCGTGTAACCGACCAGGATCCAGCCTTTGGGGTCGGTGACGTCTTCGGGCTCGAGGTCGGCCGAATCGAGCCGGTCGGTTTGGCGCAGCAACTCCTCGTAGATGCTGAAGTCGGCAGTCGGGAAGTGGGAAGCGACGACGCGCGCCGCGCTCGGCGCGTGAGCCGAGAAACCACCTTTGACGTCGCTCTCTTTGAACTCGTCGGCTTGGCTGGCGTGGTGGTCGAAAATCATGCCGGCCCGCGGGTCGTGCGGCAGGTTGGCCAAGATGTCGTTAGCGGTCACGTCGACCTTGCCGTCTTGCACGTCCTTGGGATGCGCCAGCATGATGTCGTCGATCTGCTCGACCTGCGAGAGAAGAACCGCGCAGGTCAGACCGTCAAGATCCGCACGGGTAATAAGGCGCATGGCTCCTCCGTAACGATGGGGCGGGAAGGGCTTGGTCGTTCACCGTTTAGCCCGCCGAACCCCGCGCGCGGCGCTCTTAAGAAGCGCTGGGCCGCACGTACCAGTCGACGTTGAGGTGCCCATTTTTGCTGAGGTGCTCGAGGCGGCGTTTCACAACGTCGGCGACGCGGTCGAGGCCGGCGCGCGTCGGGGCGAACGCGTCGAGGCGCAGCCCTTCGGGCCAGGCGTGCATGTCGCAGACGCCGTCGGGCAGCTCGACGCTGCCGGCTTCGGCCGACCACTCGGTAGTGAACTCGAGCCCCATCTCGGCGGCCATGTGGGCCGCCACTTGCGAGGGGTGATCGGTGAGGACGAGCGCCTGGGCGTGGTACATCGGCAGGTACTTAGAGGATCGAGAGGTCTTTGGCCTGCGGAACCAGGTCATTTTCCGCCAGCCACGCCGCGTCGTAGATGCGCGAGCGGTAGCGGTCCCCACCGTCGCACAGCACGGTCACGACGCGGCTGCCGGCCGGCAGCGTCTTGGCGTAGCGGGCCGCACCGACGACGTTGAGCGCCGCGGAGCCGCCGAGAAAGAGCCCCTCCTCGGCGACCAGCCAGTGCGCCATCGCGACCATCGCGCGGTCGTCGACCCGCACGGCGTCGTCGACCGGGGCGCCGTCGAAGTTGGCCGTCAGGCGTTTGATGCCGATGCCCTCGGCATTGGAGTCCCCTTCGGCCTCGAGCTTCCCGTGCTTGACGTAGTTGTAGAGCGCCGAGCCGTAAGGGTCGCACAGCACGACGCGGATCGCCGGATCGTGCGCTTTGAGCGCGCGCCCGGTGCCGGCGATCGTGCCTCCGGTCCCGGCCGCGGCGACGAAGGCATCGAGCCGTCCGCCCATCTGCGCGACGATCTCGGGTCCGGTCGTCCGCTCGTGCGTGTCGCGATTGACCGTGTTTTCGAACTGATTCGCCCACACCGCGCCCGGGAGCGACTCCGCGATCCGCCGCGCTTCGTGATAGTAGTTGGCGTCGTTCGTGAACGGCGCCGCCGGAACGACGCGCAAGTCGGCGCCGTAGGTGCGCAGCAGCGCGTACTTCTCGGGTGCTTGGTCGTCGGGCATGACGATGATCGCGCGGTAGCCCCGCGCGTTCCCGACCAGCGTCAAGCCGATGCCCGTGTTGCCGGCGGTCCCTTCGACCACGACGCCGCCGGCGCGCAGCAACCCGCGACGTTCGAAATCCTCGATGATCCCGAGCGCCGCGCGATCCTTCACCGAGCCGCCGGGATTGAGGAACTCGGCCTTGCCGAAGATCTCGCGGCCGATCGCCGCCGAAAGTTTTGGAAGGCGAATGAGCGGCGTGTTCCCGATCGCTCCGCGCAAGCCGTCGACGGTCGTCATACGGGCCCCGGCTTTCGACGCGCCGCGGCGAAGTGCATCGTCATGAACACCGTCGCCGGCCGCGTACTCGCGGCCACACTGGCCCTCACCGCCGCCGCCGGTCTCGGCGGCGCGTCGGCGCAGCAAACGCCGATCCGCATCGGCGTGATCTACAGCTATTCGGGCGCCCCGCCGATCCAGGGACAACTCCTCGACGCCGGCCTGAACCTCTATGCGAAACAGCACGGCGACACGGTTGCGGGCCGGAGGATCGAGCTCATCCGGCGCGACGACACGGGCCTCGCGCCCGACGTCGCCAAGCGTGTCGCGACCGAGCTGATCGTGCAGGACCACGTCGACGTGCTGCTCGGGATGCTGCTCACGCCCAACACGATCGCGGTCGAAAGCGTCTCCGCCGCAGCCAAGGTGCCGCTCTTGATCGTGAACTCGGCCTCGTCGCACATCCTCGAACGCGATCCGTATGCGGTGCGCTTCGGGTACTCGATGCCGCAGCTGACCGGACCGCTGGCGCAGTGGGCGACGAACGACCGCATCAAGACGGCGTACATCCTCTATCAGGATTACGGACCGGGCGTCGAGGCGGCGACGTCGTTCACCCGTTCGTTCACGGCACTCGGCGGCACGATTCTCGCAACGACGCCGTTTCCGGTCGATACGAAGGACTTCTCCGCCTACATCGAGCGCATCAAAGATGCCAAACCGCAAGCCGTGTACGCGTTCATCAACGGCGGCGGCACCGGACCGCTCTTCGTGCATGCCGCCGACGCAGCCGGCTTCAAGAAAGCCGGCATCACGATTCTCGCGGCCAACGACTTGATCGCGGTCAACGAGTTGAATCTGGCCAGCGACTTCAGCGTCGACCTCATCCAAGTGATGGACTATACCCCGTCGCTCGCAAACGCGACCAATCGTGCGTTCGTTCCGGCGTTCGGCGCGCTGACGGACGCGCATCTCGTGCCGGACTTCAGCGCGGTCGCCGCCTACGACGCGCTCGCGGCGGTGTACAAAGCGGTGGCGGCGCAAAACGGGAACCTCGATCCCGACAAAGCGCTGGCGTTCTGGCGCGGACTGCAGTTCGACAGCCCGCGCGGTCCGGTCGCGATCGATCCGAAGACCCGCGACATCATCGAGAACATCTACGTCCGGCGTATCGTCAGTCACGGCGGCCGCGCCGGCATGACCGAGCTCCAGACCTTCCCCATGGTCCGCGACCCAACCGAGCAATAGGGCCGGGGCCAGGGGGTAGCCGGAGCGGGGTGGGTTTGATAGAATAGGGCGTCACAGGACACGTTGACGTACGGCTTCGGACGAAAAGGGTCGCCCTTGAGGCGGCCTTCTTGCTGAATCGCCGGTATGCGTGAACGGTTGGTCCTGGCTCCGCAGTGCGGAGTTTCGTGACGCGGGTCTGCCGCGCCACGTGTGTAGGGCCTTTACGGCCGTCATCCACCTACATGAAAGCGAGCCCATGCCTCCAGCCAAAAGCAAGTCCAAGAGCGCGGCCAAAAAAGAACGCCGCCCCAAGCGCAAAGTCTGCACGTTCTGCGCCGACCGCCTCGAGCCGATCGACTACAAAGACCAGACCCGCCTGCGCAAGTACATCTCCGAGCGCGGCAAGATTCTGCCGCGCCGCATCAGCGGCAACTGCGCGAGCCACCAGCGCGCGCTGACCGTGGCGGTCAAACGCGCCCGCGTCATCGCCATCCTGCCGTTCGTGGCGCAGTAAGGGGCAGCGATGAAAGTCATTCTGCTCTCCGACGTCAAGCCGCTCGGCAAACGGGGCGAAGTCGCCAACGTCGCCGACGGGTACGCCAACAACTTCCTGTTGCCGCGCAAGCTCGCGACCGAAGCGACCGCCGGCGCGATCAAACAGCTCGAACAACAGCTCAACGCCAAGAAACGCCGTCAGGCCGAAGAGGTCGCGAACGCGCAAGACGTCGCGACGCAGCTCGAAGAGCAGACCTTCGAGATCCAAGCCAAAGCCGGCGGCAACGGCCGCCTCTTCGGCACGGTCACGAACGCCCACGTCGCGGACGCGATCGCGGCCGCGCTCAACGTCACCATCGACCGCCACAAGATCGAGATGAAGGACGGCATCAAGGCTGTCGGCACGTATCCGATCGAGGTTCGGCTCGGCAACAACGTCGTCGCAAAATCGAACATACGAGTCGTCGCGGCGAAATAGTTCATGCCCGACGACCCCGAGCGCCTCGACGCCGACCGGTTTCGCCGTAAATACGGCGGCGGCGAGGGGGCGCGCCGACAAGTAGCGGCTCTCTTCGACGTCCTCGCCGGCTCGCTCGGCAAGGAGAAGGTCGTCATGCGCGCCGGGAAGCTCGGCGCGCTCAAGCTGATGCGCTCGCCGTCGCTGGGCGAGCGCATTCTGGCCCTGCAACGGCTGGTGTTCGAAGACCCGACGCTCGAACGCATCCCGCCCGCCTCGCAGTACAAGAAAGCGATCGCGGAGATCGAGGACGCGCTGGCCGACATCGTCGCGCAGCGAACGGTCGAGGACGAAGTCGAGCGCCGCGTCAGCGAGAAGATGGTCCACCGGCACGCCGAGTACGTGCGCGATCTGAAGATCGAAGCGCTGCGCGAAGCCGCGGGCCCCGAGACGCCGGCGACGCAACGGCGGCTCGACGATCTGCGCGCCCTCGACGAACGGCGGCTCAACTCGACCGCGCTCGACGCGCTGCGGCCCAAAACGCTGGCCGGCATCGTCGGGCAGGAAGCCGCGGTCGCCGCGCTGCTGGCCAAGCTCGCCTCGCCCTTTCCGCAACACGTCATCCTCTACGGTCCGCCGGGCGTCGGCAAGACGACCGTCGCGCGCCTGGCGCTCGAGCTGGCCAAGAAACGCGCCCACACGCCGTTCGCCCCCGGCGCCCCGTTCGTCGAGGCGAGCGGCGCGACGCTGCGCTGGGACTATCGCGAGACGACGAACCCGCTGCTCGGCAGCGTTCACGATCCGATCTATCAGGGCAGCCGGCGCGACCTGGCCGAGAGCGGGATCCCGGAACCGAAGCTGGGCCTCGTGACCAAAGCGCACGGCGGCGTGCTGTTCATCGACGAGATCGGCGAGATGGCGCCGGCGCTGCAGACGAAGCTGCTCAAGGTGCTCGAGGACAAGCGCGTGCTGTTCGAATCGTCGTATTACGACGAACACGACCCGAACGTTCCGGCCTACGTGAAGAAGCTGTTCGCCGACGGCGCGCCGGCCGATTTCATCTTGATCGGCGCGACGACGCGCGAGCCCGATGCGATCGACGCGGCGATTCGCTCGCGCTGCGCGGCGGTCTACTTCGAACCGTTGACGCAAGCGCAGATCGTGCGCATCGTTACCGAGGCGGCCAAACGTTTGGGCGCGCGCACGATGAAATCCGTCCCCGCGCTGATCGCAACCTACACCAACGAAGGCCGCAAGGCCGTGCAGATCCTGGCCGACGCATACGGCCACGCGCTCTACCGCCAAGGCGCGCGCGCCCCCAAGGGGGGATTGGTTCGCGACGAGGACGTGATCTCGGTCGTGCAGGCCGGCCGCATCGTGCGCAGCGCGCCGGCGCGTCCGCGCAAGAAGAAGGAGATCGGACGCGTGCACGGCCTCGGCGTGTCGCAGTACGTCGGCTCGATCATCGAGATCGAAGCGGCGGCGTTTCCGGCCCGCGAACCGCGCAAAGGCAGCGTGCGCTTCAACGACACCGCCGGCAAGATGGCGCGCGACTCGGTTTTCAATGCGGCCTCGGTCGTGCGCGCGATGAGCGGCCTCGATCCGAGCGACTTCGATCTGCACGTCAACGTGATCGGCGGCGGCAACATCGACGGGCCGTCGGCGGGGCTGGCGTTCTTCCTCGCGCTGTACTCGGCGCTCACCGCGATACCGCTGCCGCAGGACATCGCGGTTACCGGCGAAGTGTCGCTCGCCGGCAAGGTGCGCGGCGTCGGCGGCGTGGTCGAAAAGCTCTACGCCGCGCGCTCGGCGTCGATGCGCGCGATCGTCTTGCCGGCCGAAAACGCGCGCGAAATCGAAGCGGCGCCCGACGGCATCAAGGTGATCCCGGTGAAGACGATCGCCGACGTGCTGCTGGCCTACGGGCTGCGTCCGCCGGCCGTGCTGCAGACGCGCGGCCGAGGCGCGCGCGGGTGAGCACCGCGCCTTTCGTCTCGCTCGTCGACCGCATCCCGCCGAGCAACCTCGAAGCCGAGATGGCGTTGCTGGGCTCGGTGCTCGTGGACAAGGAGATGATGGCGGCGGTTTGCGAGATCGTCCGCCCGAGCGACTTCTACGCCTCGCTGCACGAGACGATCTACCTGGCGCTCTTCGCGCTCTACGAGAGCGGGAAGCCGCTCGACAAGGTCGCGCTGGCCGAAGAACTGCGCTCGCGCGGGATGCTCGAGAAGATCGGCGGGCTGGCCTACCTCTCCTCGCTGATGGAAACGGTTCCGACCGCAGCGTCGGCCGAGTACTACGCGAAGATCGTGCGCGAGAAAGCCTCGCTGCGCGGTCTCATCCACGCCGGCACGCGGATCACGCAGCTCGGCTACGAGTCGGAAGACGACGTTCCGGCGGCGCTCGACGAGAGCGAACAGATCGTCTACGAGGTCGGCAATCGCGACAACCGCGGCTCGTTCTCGGCGGTGTCGTCGTTGCTGCTCGACACGTTTCACGAGTTGGAGAAGCGCCACGCGCAGCGCGGCGACCGCACCGGCATCACCAGCGGCTTCGCCGACATCGACGACTACACGGCGGGCTTCCAAAAGGGCAACCTGATCATCCTGGCCGCGCGTCCGGCGATGGGCAAGACGTCGCTGGCACTGAACATGGCGCTCTTCGCCGCCCGCGACGAGGCCTCGCCCGTGGCCGTGTTCTCGCTCGAAATGACGAAACAAGAGCTGGTCGAGCGCTTGATCTCGAGCGACGCCGGCATCGACGCGACGAAGCTGCGGCGGGGCGCGATCGAGGGCAAGGACTGGGAGCGCATCGGCAACTCGATCGGCCGCCTCAACGAGTTGCCGCTCTATCTCGACGACTCGGGTTCGGTCACGGTGACGGAGATTCGCAGCCGCCTGCGCCGCCTCAAATCGACGCACGGCCTCGGCGTCGCGTTCATCGACTACCTGCAGCTCGTGCGTCCGTCGGCCCTCGGCCGCAACGTCAACCGCAACGAAGAGCTCTCCGAGATCTGCCGCACGCTCAAAGCGACCGCCAAAGACCTCGAGATCCCGATCGTCGCGCTCGCGCAGCTCAACCGCGCGGTCGAAACGCGCCAAGACAAACGCCCCATGCTCTCAGATTTGCGAGATTCGGGCGCCATCGAACAGGAAGCGGACATCGTTACGTTTTTGTATCGCGACGCGTATTACAACAAAGAGACGTCGCCCGAACCGGACGTCACCGAACTGATCTTCGCCAAGCACCGTAACGGCCGCGTCGGTACCGTCAAGCTGCGGTTCCGGCCGGAGCATACGCTCTTCCAGCCGTACGGTGACGACTCGCACTTCCCGGCACCCTAATATGTTCGTCGCGCGCGTCCTCCTAGCGCTCGCGATAGCCGTCTTGTTTCTTTCCCGGCCGGCGGGAGCGATCCAAAGCGACGCCGTGCACGTCCTGAAGACGGCCGAGGTCCTCGTTCCGTCGGCGGCCTGCAGCGGCGACGCGGCGGCGATCGCGCGTTTGCCGGCGCAATGCTTCGAACCCGCGCTCGCGCTGAAGCCCAGCGGCAAGACCTGGTACTTTCATCCGGCAACGCACTGGTACCGGTTCACGCTGCCGCCCGAAGGCGGTCTCGCGACGCGCTGGATGCTCAACGTCTCGACGTACGCCACGCAGGGCGAGCTCGACGTCGTGGCGCCCGACGGACGCGTGCTGCAGCATCAGCTCTTGGGTTCGGAAATCCCGGTGGCGGCGCGTCCCGTGTACGCGCACGAGCAAATCGTTCCGGTCGTCACGCCGCGGCCGCCCGGCGTGCGGCTGGTGCTGAGCATCACGACGCCGTTCGAACAACCGACCGTGCTCGAGCTGCGCACCGAGGCCTCGTTCCGGGCGAACGCGCAGCAGACGATGCGCAACGAAGCGCTGCCGCTGGCATTTCTGAACGGGTTCGCCATCGCGATGGCGCTGTTCAACCTGATGCTGTTCGTCATGTTGCGGCGCAAGCTCTACCTGCTCTACACGGCCGCGATGCTGGCGCTCGTCCTCTTTCAGGCCGTCGAAACCGGCGCGGCGTGGACGGTGCTCTGGCCGTACCTGAGCCTGCGCGACGATTGGCCGGCCTACGCGTCGTGGGTGCTGTACTGCGTGCTGATCGTCGCCTTCACGCGCGAGTTTCTCGAGCTTCCGCGCGTGGCGCCGCTCGCCGACCGGATCTTGCTCGGCGTGCTCGGGGTGCTGGCGCTCGAGTGTGCGTCGTACGTGCTGGTGCCCGACGTGTTGACGCAGCTCGGCATCTTCAACTACGCCGACACGGTGATGACCGCGCTGCTGCTCGGAACGATGCTGGTCTGCGGCGCGCTCGCGTGGCGTGCGAACGTTTCGGCGGCGCCGTACTTCGTGCTGGCATTCGCGGGTTCGGCGATCGGCTTCGTCGTCAGCGACGCCGGAACGTTCGACCTCTACCCCTCGACCGTGACGACGGCCTACGTCCTCACGTCGATCGGGGTGGCTTGGGAATCGATGTTCCTGGCCCTGGCGCTCGGTCAGCGCGTGCGCGAAGTCGAACAGAGTGCGGCCAAGTACGAACGCTACGCGTACATCGATCCGCTGACCGACATCCCCAACCGGCGCGGGTTCGACGAAGCGATCGAACGGGAATGGCGCCGCACCCGCTCGCCGGGGCCGGTGTCCGTGATCATCTTCGACATCGACCACTTCAAGGCGTACAACGATCGCTTCGGCCACCCCGCCGGCGACCAGCGGTTGATCGCGGTGGCCCGCACGATCGCGGCCGCGGCGCGCCCACCGGCGATTTGGCTGCGCGGTACGGCGGCGAGGAATTCGCGATGCTGCTCCCCGGCACGCCGTTGGAAGGTGCGGTCGCGATTGCCGAAGCTGTCCGGGCCGACGTCCGCGACGGTGCCGACGGCGAGTACCGCCTGACGATCAGCGCCGGCTGCGCCACCGCGTACCCGTATTCCGACACGCTCGATTCGGCCAGCCCGGCGACCCTGCTCAAAGACGCGGACGCGGCCCTCTACATCGCCAAGACGACGGGCCGCGACCGGGTGTGCGTACCCGAGCCGGAGATCGCCCGCTAGCCGCCCGGGCCGGTCTCGATCGTTTCGGCCATCTCGGGGTCGCCGATGGCCTGTTCAAGGTAGGCGCGTGAGAGACGCACGTAGCTGGCCGGGGTGTTCTCCACCCAACCCAAGCTCGAGCCGTCGAGCTTGCGTTTGACCACGGCCGGGACGCCGGCGTTGAGCGTCTCGGGCGGGACGCGGGCGTTGTTGGGCACGACGGAGCCGGCGGCGACCAGGGCCCGGCTGCCCACGACCGCGCCGTTGAGCACGACGGCGTTGCTGCCGATGAGCGCGCCGCTCTCGATCACGCAGTCCTCCATCGTCACGCTGTGACCGATCGTGCAGTCGTCGCCCACGAGGGTCGTGGAGTCGTGGCTGACGTGGACGACCGAATTGTCCTGGATGCTCGTCCGGGCGCCGATCCGGATCGGGCCGTTGTCGCCGCGGATGACGACGCCGAACCAGATGCTCGATTCCTCGCCGACCTCGACGTCGCCGATCACCACGGCGGTCGGGGCGACGAACGCGGTCGCCGCGATCTTCGGATGCTTCCCTTGAAATTCGATGAACATGCCGGGCCTCCAGAGAACGTTCGCGGCGAGGCACCCACACTTGAGCGACCACCGCCACCGCACCCCCTTACGCGGGACCGAAGTCGTCCCGCGCCCGCGTCCGGACAATCCGGATTACACGGCCGTCAACTACCGGTATGCCGGCCAAACCGGGCATATCCACGAGGTCGTCGAGATCGGCGGCCGCGAGCTGGCGAAAGTCGGTTTCGACGATCGTAAAATCGTTTATTACTTCCTTGAAGACCTGGACCGCGACGAGGGTGCGGACAAGCGGACGTTTCACGATCTCCCGGACGAGCGGGTCCGCTAGCCCCCGGCGCCGGCGGGCGGTCGCCGCCCGGACCCCACCATCCCCCGAGTTCCTACGAAAAGCACGCTGATTTCGGAAGGGACAAACGCCGACATCCCTAATGCCGCACTTTCGCTGGTGCGAAGTTCCGGAGAATCCTGAGCGTGCAGAAAAAAAAGTCACCGATCAACTGGGGCGGTTATGCCTTCTTTCTGGTCTGTGTCGTCCTCGTCGAAATCGTCGCGCGGCTAGGCTGGCTGACCAGCTACGTACCGCCGCCGTCGGAGGTGTTCACCGCGCTCTTCCAAGGGTTGGTCAACGGTGACATCTCGAGCCAAATCGGCGTCACGCTGTCGGTCTACGTCCGCGGCCTGGCCCTGGCGACGTGCCTGGCCGTCACCATCGGCATCCTGATGGGAACCTACCGGCCGGTCTTCGATGCCCTCAAGATCATCGTGGAGTTCTTGCGTCCGGTCCCGTCGGTCGCGATGATCCCCCTGGCCATCCTGTTCTTCGGTCTCGGCGCCACGATGCGCATCTCGGTCATCACCTACGCCGCGTTCTGGCCGATGCTGATCAACACGATCTACGGCGTGCGGGCGATCGACCCGCAGGCTTTGGACGTGGCGCGGAATTTCGGCATCACCGGGTACGAGGCGCTGTGGCGGGTGACCTTACCCTCGGCCGTCGCCAGCATCGCGACCGGCTTCCGCATCAGCGCCACGATCGCGCTGATCGTCACGATCACGACCGAGCTGATCGCGGGCAACAGCGGGATCGGCTTCTACATCTCGCAGATGGAACAAGCCAACCGGCTGCCGCCGATGTACGCGGCGATCATCCTGACCGGCATCCTCGGCTATCTCCTCAACCTCTTCTACTTCACGCTCGAGCACAAGGTGGTCTTTTGGACCCCGGCAGCCCGGGAACGGGTGACCTAACGTGAGCAGAGTCTTCAACCGCGGGAACCTGATGGGCATCACGACGGTGGTCGTGCTGCTGGGGCTGTGGCAAGTCATCGCGATGTGGAAGCAGACGGTCTACGTACCGCCGGTCTCCACGATCTTCCTGACGTTCCTCAAGGAGTGGTTCTCGCCGACCTTCGGTCAGCAGGCCATCCCCAGTCTCTACCGCATGGTCGTCGGCTACTTCTGCGCCACGTGCCTGGGCATTTCGATCGGCATCGTGATCGGTTCGTTCAAGCGGATCTACCAGCTGCTCGACCCGGTGCTGCAGTTCTGGCGCGCCATCCCGGCGACGGCGATCATCCCGGTCGGCATCCTGCTGATCGGGATCGGCGACCAGATGAAGATGGTCGTGATCTGCTTCGGTGCGATGTGGCCGATCCTCATCAACTCGGCCGACGGCGCGCGCCTCGTGCCGACCGAGCGGCTCGATACGGCCCGCATCTTCGGTCTCTCGCCCTTCGAGACGCTGCT
>Ga0181536_10001682_pt1 | contig 25709 bp, 19 predicted proteins | sample PEATcosm2014_Bin_41_FD_121105 | JGI IMG/M metagenome (GOLD analysis project Ga0181536, IMG submission 121105) | Peatland microbial communities from MTU Mesocosm Facility, Houghton, MI, USA - PEATcosm2014_Bin17_60_metaG | ecosystem: Environmental > Terrestrial > Soil > Wetlands > Peat | place...
ATTCCATGGTGTACCCGCCGCTGTCGCTGGTCCAATACGGGATGCCGGAGAGGCAGAAGCCCAAACCGGCGGGAATCTGTTTGCGCAGGGCGGTCCAGGTGGAGGTGACGTCGCCGGACCAGGTGGCCGTGGCGTAACGCTGGATGCCGGCGAAACCCGAGCGGGTAAGGATGAAAACGCGCTGGTTGGGCGCAACCTGGCGTTGTCCTTCATAAACCGCCAGGCTGTTCATCAGCGGAAAACCGTTCATCACCCGCGAAGCAGTGCCCATCGCCGTCGGATTCATGTGCGTGCGCTGCCCTTCGAGCGTCGGTGGCGAAGGCGTCATGTCGGGCTCGCTGGCATCCAGCCACCAGGCGTCAATGCCCTTGCTGAACAGCGCGTTGTTCATTTGCGACCAGAAGAGTTTGCGGGCGTCGGGATTGAATGCGTCGTAGAACGTGTAAGGGAAGTCAATCCAGTCGTGGATTCCCTCCTTGAGATTGGGCTGGTAAAGAAAACCGGCTTTCTGCATCGCGTCGAAATTGGCCGTGCCGGTGTAGAATTTGCCCCAAACGGAGATCATGACGTGCGCGTGCAGCGCATGCAGGGCCTTGAGCCAGCCGACCGGATCCGGAAAGCGATTGGTCTCAAACTCATGGGATCCCCAGGCATTGCGCGGCCAGTATTGCCAGTCCTGCACGATGTTGTCGAAAGGAATGGCGCGGCGGCGATATTCTTTAACGACGTCGAGGCTTTGCTTGTCGGTTTCATAACGCTGGCGCGATTGCCACAAGCCGAACGCCCACTCCGGCATCAACGAAGCCTGGCCGGTCAGTTGGCGGAAACCGGCGATGACCTGATCGAGCGCCAGACCATAAACGAAGTAATAATCCTCACCGTCGGCGACCTCGGACCACAATGACGTGCTTCCGTCCGGCGTGGGTGTTTTCCAGGTCAACTGCATCGTGGTCGCTTCGTCGCCGCCATATTCGAGCTTGATGGCATAATGGCGTCCGGCCTCCAGCCGGATTTTAATTTGATCGTTTTCCGTCAGCCAGACCTGCCGCCAGTGGTCAATGACGACCTTTCCGTCCAGCCACATTTTGATGCGGCCGTTCGAGTAGGTCTTGATTTGATAATCGCCGGTGGTGGGAGGAACAATTTCGCCTTCCCAGCGATGCCAGACATGCGTGCGGTTTATGGAGACGAAGGAGATATCGTTGGTTGCGTGCAAGTCTTCCAACTGGTCTGGCTGGGCTGCTGAAAATGTGCAGGCCGTGAGGCCGCCGGGCTGGTTGGAGGCATCAATCAGACAATTGGCGGGGATGGGTTCAAATTCGCGCAGGTCGCCGAAGCGCGTAAAAGATAGATTGTCCCACAGCACGCCGTAACCGCGGCTCGACACGAGGAACGGCACGACGACGTGCGTGTTGTGCTGCCACAAATCGAGGTCCCAGCCTTTGATGTCAATGATGCCGATCTGCCGCTGGCCGAGGCCGTAAAGCGATTCGTCGGCGTTCGGCTCCCACTGCTGGCGCACGTGGAATGTTTGTTCACCCTGCACTTCGGCGGGCGTTATCGTCCGGCTACCGGCCTTTTCAGCCAGAATGGGTTGGCCCTTGGCATCGAAAAATGAAACCGCGCTGGTCGCTAAATTCACGTGGACCTGGAGTTTGGCGGTCGAAAGGATGGCCTCGCCATTTTCAGTCTTCAACGACCAGTTGGTTTTGACGGCCCGCTTCGGTTCCGTCATCACGCTCTTGCGGGCGAAGAACGCGCGGTCCTTCGCGCACGCGATGCGCACCACATTGTCGCCATAGACTTCCACTTTCAGGAAAGTGTCCTTGAGGGGAACAACGATGCCGTCCGCGAGTTTTTCCGGCGCCGCCGCTTGGTTCAACCCGGCGGGATTTTGGGACGAGTTGTTGACGGTTTGCGCAAAGATCTGGCCACTGGCCACAACCAAGGCGATTAAAATCAAGTGTTTGAGAAATGTTTTCATGCTGGTTACCAACTTTTAGACGAACCCCGCGATTTTGGCAATGGAATCCAATCGCAGGGCTGATGTGATTTTCCTGGTTAGACACCGCTCCGAATGGAAAAACCGCCGGGAGGATTACCTGGCGGCTTCCAAGTCGCTGAGAACCCGTTCAGGAACAATTTTTTAAGCACCGGCGCAGACCGGATAATTTATTCGGGTATGGGCACATCCACCGGCTCAAAGCCGTTGAAGTATCCATTTTTATTAAATTTCGGACGGTAAAGGATGACCCGCATTTTGGCAGGCTGCTGTGGGTTGGTCACCTTCAGTCCTTCCGCCGTTTTCAGCACGGTGGTCAACTGGCCGGCCAAAGTATTGGCCACGGTGGAATTGTCTCCCTTGTCTGCGATCGAAGTCAGCTTCCAGCCATTCTCAAAGTTGAAGGTGAAATCCGCCTTGGCCAGAATATTGTGCGTCGTCACCCGGTAAGGCTTTTGATAGTTCGGCAGCCAGATGGGAGTCACCGTGACATTCTGTTTATTAGTCGAGCCGGTGGACTCCGTCACAATCGTCGCCGAGAAATACAACTCCGGCTGGTAGAAAATGTATCCTGCCGGCAGGCAATTGGTTTTGCCCCAGCCGTTGAGCGAATCCGCGGAGATGGGCTGGATTTTATACCACGCACAGCCGCCGGTGAGCAAAGCCGCCAAAGAAACGAAGCACAATATCTTTTTCATGCCCGAACAATGTTGGCGCGCATGAATTTTGTCAATCCCCGGAAAGATTGGCAACTTTCCTTCTCGTCGCGCCGTATCGTTTCAGCCTTTGGCGTTTTGCCTTCCACCGGTTGGAGCGTGTTTTAAAAATGCGTTCATGCAATGCCAGACGCCTGAGCATGAGACGAATCATCCAGAGATGGACGCGTTTGCATCCATCTCATCCATGGTACACGCGTTCCTTGTACAATAAACTGATGGGAAATTGCTTTTTCAAGGCTCCGCCGGGGATGCCCGGTCAGCAATTTTCAAGTGGTGAAATTGTCTGGTTACGTCAACTATCGGCAAACAGTAACGGGCCGGCCCGTCTCATTGCCGGGAAAACGAGTATTCGCCGGACGGGTCCCGTTCCTTCAAGCCCTGCACCTGCCCGTTCTCCATGACGAACTCGTAGATGTTATCCGCGAATTGCGGGGTTCTGAACTTGAGACCTTTGATTGGAATCAGCTTGAGTGGAGGTCTGCCCGGAAATGCGAGTGAGAGACCGGCCCCCGGCTGGTAAAGCACCTGGAATTTAACTTTGCTCGGCGTCAGGTACACTCCCGTGAGCTTTTCCAAGAGCGCGGGGTCCAGAGTCTCTGGCTTGCGCGTGAAAACGACTTCGGCCTCGTCCAGGGATATCACGGCGTTGTCAATATCACCCTGTGGGTTCGTCCGAAAGTTGACCGAGAACTTGCCGTACTGCTCGTCGTCGGGCGTGTCGAACCGGTCATAGTGGAAGTGGCTCATCGGAAACTGGAACGCGTGAAAACCAACTTGAAGCTCGTCACTCTTCAGTCCGATTGTGAGAATGCCATAGGCCGGATTCTCATAATCGCCGACGTAATCGGCCAACGCGTGGGATGGCTTGGTGTTCGGAACGCGGTCCGCGCCGGCTTTCGCCCGCGCTTCCGTGCCCGCCTTCTTGCTTGCCAGCCGCTGTTGGAGCCGGCGCTGGCTCCAGGGCGTCTGGTCCATGCCCAGCAGCCGCTCGTACACGTTGTCGCTGACGACGTCAATGAGCGGGGCACTGTGCTCGCTGATGACGAAAACAATCACGCCAATCTTGTCGTTGGGCATGAAGGAGACTTGCGAGTAGAAACCGCCAATAGCGCCGCCATGATAGGTAATCAGGTGCCCGCGATATGCGGCGGTCCATCGGCCCATGCCGTAAGCGGGATTGAGCAATTCCCAAAATCCTTGTGATTCGCCGAGAGTGTTCGGCAAACCGATGGCCGGTTGCAGCGTGGCTTTCAGTACATTTGCAGGCAAGACCTGCTTGCCATTGTACTTTCCATCGTTCATCAGGGCGATCAGCCAGTGCGATAGCTCATCAATATTTGAGATGATCGCGCCCGCTGGAGCGACGCCCTCGGTGTCTTCGTAGTAGGGAATCTTGTAAAGCTCGAACGAATCACGTTTTTCACAGTACGGAACGCCATGGTCGGGACGCTGCGTCATGTCAGAAATTGTGAATGTGGTTGTGTTCATGCCGAGCGGCGTGAATATCCGCTCGCGCACGAACTGCTCCCAGGGTTCCCCGGATTTCAATTCGATGATGTAACCGGCGCCAGCGTACATCAGGTTGTTATAGAGGAAGGTTTCCCGCATCGGCTCCTGCGGCTCCAGGTCCCTCAGCTTTTCGAACAACTCCTTCCGCGTGAATGGTGACTTGAACCAGATCAGATCGTGCCTCGTCACTCCCGTTCGGTGCGAGAGCATGTCGCGCAGAGTGACATTGTTGTTGAGCTGGTCGTTGTAAAACTGGATCGTCGGGACGGATTCGCGCACCGGCTTGTCCCAAGTCAGTTTTCCTTCCTCGACCAGCATGCCCGCCGCCACGGCTGTGAAAAGTTTCGAGTTCGAGGCGATCGGGCACAGCGTCGTCGGCGTGAAGGGCAGCTTCTTCTCGTAGTCTCGATAGCCGTACCCCCTGGCAAAGACCAGCCTGTCATTGACAATAATACCCACACCGATCCCCGGTGTATTCCAATCCTTCAGCACTTGCTCCATGTAGGAGTCGAAGCCTTGCAACTGGTTGGTGATCCCCGGTTCTTGGGCACGAGCAGGAAGCGTGTCAGCGCCGGGCGGAGCTTGGGCCACACCAGTCAGCGGAAGCAACGCGAGCATGAGCAGAACGGCGAGAAAATGAAGGATCATGCGATGCATGGGAATGACCTCCTTGATTGAAATAAGCCGTACGGGCCGAGGGTTACTGATAGGAAATTGCTTTTTCAAGGCTCCGCCGGAGAGGAACGTCCCGAAGAGCAGTCCAAAAAACGCAAACGCCGCCCGGACGGAACCCTGATAATAACCAGTCGCGCCCACCAATCCCAGGCAAAGAAAGGCGATGATCCAAACCATGTCCGCAAGCTATTGAGTTCGCCCGAAAAAAGCACGCTTAAATTTGGAAATCAGCGCCCCAACACTTGCACCATCACACACGAACTTTCTTTGGCCGAGTGCCAGACGCGCTCCGTTGCCTTTTGAAAATTCTCTTCGCGGACGTGGTAGATGTCGCAAAACGTCTGCGGGTTGGGCCATTAGTCCGACGCCAGGCGCCGCCTCTTTTCTTGTCCACATTTTTTTGGTCCGGCAGCCGATGCCGTCTCGACTTGCCGCGTGGCGCACGCGCTTTACGCGGCCAATTATAAGCCGTCGATTAATGAGTTTCTCCTCTGCGACTATCCCCATTCGGATCGCCTTGGATTTTATCCGTCCATTGACATTCAGCACTTAAATCGTCAGGCTGATGAGCACATGGATTTTCCCGAATGAAAACAGAATTGCAGATTCGCGCAGAGGACGCTGCTGAACGCTTCCGCGGCGCTCGCAAACCGGTCATATTTGAATTTGCCGGAGTTCCCAAAGCCGGTAAAACATCCACGTTGAACGCGCTTCAAGTTTTCTTGAAGCGGTGCGGTTTCCGGGTCGAAATCGTCATGGAACGAACGTCCCCATGCCCGTTCCGGGACCAGACGCACTCAAATGTCAATATTTGGACGGCTTGCCGCGTGGCACCACTTTACGCGGCTTGCACAACACTGGCGCAAATTCTGGAAAAAACGCATAATCCACCCGGATTGGATGACCCTGACATATTGATTTTGGACCGGGGCCTGTTTGATGCTCTTTGCTGGCTCAGACTCATGGAGCGTCTGGAGCGGATTCGCCCGGAGGAACGCCAGGTGATCGAAAGTTTTCTGAGGCTGGCAGATTGGCGCAAGCGCATTTCGGCGGTCTTCGTAATGATGGTGTCACCCGAAGATGCGATGCTGCGGGAAAAGGGCCTTTTGCCAGTCGAGCACAAGGAAGGCTCGATTATGAATGAAAAGGTTCTGGCCCAGATGTTGAACACGACCCGGGAGACATCCAAAAGCTTCAAGAAGGAATTCCGGATTTTTGAAATTGACACCTCAGCCGAACGAAAGGGCGGTGCCAAACAGATTGCTGAAGCGGTGGCGAATCTGGCATTGAATGTCATTGAGGAACACCTGCGCGAGGATGTTCTCTCATTGCCGGGAGAAGACGTCTCCCGGATGTTTGCCGGCAGGAAGTGTTTGAATCCTTCGGAAGCAGCCGCCTTGGTTGAGTTGTTTGTCAAATCAGGCAATTACAAGCCCAAGGAAGAGGTGGAGGCGGATAAAACCCGTGTTCAGGCACTGCCCGTGGTGGTTGTCCGCAATAAAGGCGGCCGGGTGTTGCGCCTCCGCCGGAAAGAACGGCCCGACCAAAACTCTCTGAACGAGAAGATTGTCATCTGGACCGGCGGACCCGTGCGAAAGGAAGATGAAGCCGGCGGAGACTCGATTTTGCAATGCGCCTTGAGAGAGATTCAAGAGGGATTGGGCCTTGGCCTTGAGCCTCACGAACTGAAATTGCGGGGAGCTGTTTATTCCGAACCCGGTGGCGAAGGAACTCAAAAGCGCGTCGCCATCGTTTACGAATGGAAGGCAAAAACTGACGCCGTCGCAACTGTTTTGAGCCGGGCGGAAATTTGCGATGGACGAGGCGCTGCTTTGAGCGGCACTTTTGTGCCGCTAAAGGACATCGCCCGGGACGTGGATGATGGAAAGATTGCGGAAGAATGGTCGGTGGAAATCGTTCGCGAACTTCTGGCCAAGGATTACAAATTTTCGCCCCGGCTCTTTTGACCGAAAGCAGGACGCGAAAGGGATTCGAGAACGATGGACGAAGTTGGACCTGTTTAGCCTTCCTTGCCGCGTCGACTCGTCGCGCCGTAACCGAGTGAAGGCGGAAGCTCAACGAAGACGGGAGCCTTTTTTACGACGGCTTGGCCGGCTTGACAATCCGGAGGAGCAAGTTGTTCAGTGCCTCAATGTGCGGCGGTTTGTCCACCACGGCGTCCACTGCCGAAACCATTGCTCCGCCTTCCTTCGCTATCGTGTCCCTTCCGGTCATCATGATGATGGGCGTATTGGGGGATTCGGCCTTGATCGTCCGGGCCACCTGGTAGCCATCAATATCCGGCATGCTCAGATCGGTTATGACCACTTCGTAAGGCTCGCTTTTCAGTATGGCGGTGCGGAACAATTCCATCCCGTACTTTCCGCCGGAGGCAATCCTCACCCGATGCTCGTAGTGCATGAGACAATCTTTCATCATTTCCAGAATCTGCTCGTCGTCATCAATGCAAAGGATGCGCAAGGAACGCTTCGGTGTGGTTGGAGTTTTGTCTCCGCCCGCCGGATTGATGGTTTGCGGACCATGCCGGGAAACTTCCGGCGAGTCCGGCAGTGTATCACGCCGCAGTTCCGAATATGACGCCTTCATAATTTGCTCCTTTTAACCCCTAAAATTTCGCACCAGATCATCCACCCAACCAACTTGCCAAACCGTACAAGTTATTTAACACAAGCGGGCAGAAATGTAATGAATTAGGGGCACATTACGGGATTTGAGGGGTGAATTGGGCTTGGTGAGGGGTGGAATTCCAAATGAAAATGAGGCCAAGGCCAACCCCGCCGGGCTGCCACCCGGTATTTAACCGCCGATAAACGCTGCCTGCCCGCCGCGTGGCGACCTGTCCATCGAAGCCTCGGCGAAGTTGGAAGCTTTACGCTGGCCTGCCGCGTGAGGCCGAAGGCCTTTTACGCGGTCACTTCTCAATGCCGAGCAATTCCACCTCGAAGATCAATACGCTGTTGGGCGGAATCGCCGGGGTGGGGCTATGGTCGCCGTAGGCCAGTCTGGCCGGGATGAACAACTGCCATTTGTCGCCCACCTTCATCAGTTGCAAGGCCTCGGTCCATCCCGGGATGACGCCGCCGACCGGAAAGGAGATGGGCTGGCCGCGCTGTATCGAACTGTCAAAGACCGTCCCGTCAATCAACGTGCCTTGGTAATGCACCTTGACCGTATCGGTCAGTTTGGGGGACTCGCCCGTACCGGACTGGATGACCTTGTATTGCAGTCCGCTGGCCGTGGTTATGACACCTTCCTTTTTGGCGTTCTCCGCGAGAAAGACTGCACCGGGGTCGGATTTCGAGCTGGGATTTGTTTGCATGGTTGCCTTGTCGTTTTTGGCGCCACAACCGGCGAGCAAGCCGAGCGCGAGCGTCAGGATAAAAAATGATTTCATATGGTTGCCAGATGCAGGGATTGATCTGCGATGCGCGGAGAATCCGCGAACCCGGCCGCCAGGTCAATTCCCATCTCCGCCCTTGGCCGCCTAAGCTGGCAGCAATTCACAGCCGTGGACGAAATGAAGGCAGGGCGCGTCACTCCGTGCGCGCCGGGTTTTCAAATTCCGATGAGTCCGGCGGTCATAGATCGCCACTACAAGGTGGGGCGAGCGTCCTCGCGAGCCGGCTCGCCGGGAGTCTTGCGCCACCGGGAGTGCAATCCCGCTATGAATTGTCTTCGGCAACGGTTCTAATGGCAATGGTTCGCCAACTTTGAAGCTTTCCGGCAGGTCACGGAACAGGGCGGGACGTTCCCGGGCCAAAACCCCGGCCAGCCAATGTCTCATGAACATCAGAATGAATTCACATTGGCGCTGGCTCTGGAATTGTGTCACCTGCAATGTTTTACGTGACCCGGCACGTGGCGTAGCTTTACGTGCCCAGAAGGGATGCCGGGCAAACACGGCCTCGGCGCGGTAGGCAAGTTTGTCCGCGAACGCTTCCGGGATGGGTGTCCGAAAATAATCGCGCGCCTCGTCGAGGATGCGCCAGGCCAGATACAGCGGACAATAACTGGTGGCCCGTTCAAATTCCCTGCCTGGCTCGTATATTTTTCTTTTCATGCTCACAATTTTATTTCAGGCGGTGCGACAAAGGCTGTCCAAGCAAAATCCCTCAACGATAACGATGCTTTTTGCCTCTATTGCTTTTCCAGCGCGACTTTTTAATTAGGCGTTTGCGAGACTGGCCGGCTGGTGAAGCCAAAACAATTTTTAGTTGCCTGAAGGAAATCTGGCCGGGCTTTTCCAATTGAGCGAGGTAGGGGTCGTTTAATTCGCGGCGGGCACGCGCAACACCAGCAATGAGCCAATGAATCGCCTGGCCAAGGCTGGCAGGTTGTTTTATTCCAATTTTCTCAGATGCTCTATCGTGACCCTTGAGCACGCTTCTGGCTCTGGCATCGAGTTTGACTCGGCTGCCGAGCCATGCAATCGCGCATCGAGCTTTGGCATAAGGACAAGTGGCACTTGAATTGGCTAGCTTGGCGAAGTCCGACCCAATTCCACAACATATAACCTTTACATCCTTTTGGGAAATCGGGGCAGGATTGAGGAGATCAGAAAGAGCAAGTCCGGCGAGCCAAGCGTTAGCGGCGGCATGTTCGTGTCCGTTACCTTTTTTTCCTTCACACACACTCCATTCATACCAATAGGCACGAATGACCTTATCAAAATCAATTTTTGATGGAGCATCCTTAAGGTTGTTTCGAAAAAGTTCCGTGGCCTTATCAAAATCGCCGGCTTCACGGTAGGTTCTACCGAGGCTGTCAATGCAGCCCAGCCAATCAGTCTTGTATTCCATCGCGGCTTTTGCTGCGGCAATCGCAATTATTTTTCGGCGATCTTCCGAAAACTGTTTTGGAAGCAACTTCTGTAATCGAGGGCCAGCATGGACAATCATTTCGAAGGTTTGACCAACACGCAACGCGCCAGTTCCTGTGTGAACTGTTTGGCGCACTATTGCACGCCAAACTTCGGCCAAGTCTGTATTAAAAGTTTGCTCCGCTTCCACAATCACAGCGGCTGCAACCTTGCTGTGCCGGGTTAAGACGTGACCAGCGTTCTGAACGGCAGCTGCTTCTTCACCAAGAGGCCGCACGATACGGGTATGCACCCAGTCACGTGGCACAGAAACCAAATCACCCAAAACGTTTTCGTTAATACCGGGAAGTCCCACGGCATGACACGCTGCAGCATAGACGAGTGCATCAAAAAGGGAATTGGAACTTCCGCTAATCCGCACGCCTCTTAGCCGAGTGAGGAATTCACGCACGTGGGCTTGCAGGCCAGTCTCGCCGAATCGCACAGCCAATAAGCCTCCAAAAAGTGAACCGTCCCCGCCATCCTTGCGGTCATCCTGTATAGCCTTCAGAAATGCTTGAATCTGCTTGTCTGAATCAGTAATTGCCGCGAGGCCTTTGAGACCTGCCTCACCATAATTTCGCCAAGAATTCACGACCGCTTTTGCGTCCTCTGGAATTAGTCCGCGAAGAACAACTTCGGGATGATATGTCACGCGTGATTCCCAGCCCTCTTCGTCGCCATTTGCCGCGTGCCAATCGGTGTCACGCGCCGCGAGAAGGAAATGAACATTCGTGGCATCACGCAAAAGGCGAACGCACTCGCTTAAATCAGGAATGAGGTTGTCAGCGTCATCCGCGACAATCAGCCACTGCTTGGTCGTGTCCAGCCTCATGATGTGCTCTGGCGCGAGTCCGATGTGAGGAGATGGTCGCCATAGCACCGACCACTCTCCGCTTTGCGCAGCATCTGCCGCCGCTTGAAGCAAAAGCGTTGTCTTTCCTTCACCGCCAGCGGCGCGGATGAGTTGCAGAGAACAACTATCCTTGAAAAGTTGTAGTTGTGCTAAACGGCTATTAACCTCCGACACCGCCTGACGACGAGGGATTGAATCTGAAACAGCGTGTCGCCACGTTGGAACAGCTCCATCGAAATAACGAATGATTTCTTCTTGGCGAAGCGGCGCAAGACCGGCGAGATAGGCTGAATCAATGCGCTCCCAACCGGCGAGTGGCGAAGTCGTCGCTGCGTTTGATACGGTTGAAGTTGGCGAGAAACCACCGATGTCAGCGAAAATCGAATGGCAATCTATGCCACCGAAAGCATGAAAGTTTCCTTTTCTTATGAGGGGGTTTATGTGCGAAAGAAGCTGCCTATATTTTAACTCAATCTCATTCGGGTCGGTTTCGTAGAAACACCACAGAACTTCTACTTGTGCGTCATCATCTTTGGCGACTTCAGTCAATGCTTTTGTAAAAACGTCATCCCAGCCCCCGTATGCAGTTACGATAAGAATCCGCTGATTCAATATCTTTTTAATCGAATTTTTGAGATCCGAGCAATCGGCCGTCAACTGAGCTAGCGTGTGTAAGGTATTGCCACGCCAAAAACCATGCAGATATACGACATCGCAGTAACGAGTGCGTCGCTCCGTGCGAGGTAGTTTCCCATCTTCGTCAATAATATGCAGTGTTGTTGGCACGCCAAGAGCTTCAAGTGCGAGCACGAGAAGAGGGTCGAAGTTTGTTGTCAGGATTGGACCGGGGAAGTGGTTTTCAGTGCTTTGAAAGCTTGAACGAATAAGTTCTGCAAGTTGCTTTGTTCCGATGGGAAGGTGCCAGTGGCGAGGTTCGCCGTTATCTTCAAATGCAATTGGCGCACCAGTAACACGAGCCCGCCGCACTGCCCTGTCAACCACGCGATTCACTGCATTCTGTCCCAAATAGCCCTGTAGCCAAACCAAAGCTGCCTGATAAGCATCAGTCCCAGATTTTCCAGCAATTTCAGTTTCGAATTTGACTAACCGTTCCGGTGCTTTGTTTTGAAGTTCTTCACGAACATAGCCGAGGATCGCGGAAACACCCGGCACTCCTCCGCTAGCATCTTCGGACAATGGACAACCGACAAGAAACGCAACGGGCTTGTCTGCTTTTCTTGCGTGAGTAACAAGTGCGTCTTTGTCGTGGAGTTTTAACGGCATGGCACGGTTAGTTGATGCTGTCGAACCCGAATGCAAAGCTGTGAAACTTTCTCGTCAGATTCAAGAGTTTTTCTTTATACCGTTCCGCAGTTTGTTTTGGGTGGTTGTTGTGTGTGATTTTCATTTGGCGACTCCTTCCACGATTTGGATTTCGGCGGGGGTGAGGGCGTAGAGGTCATAGACCAGGGCGTCAATCTGGCCGCGTAAAATTTTACCACGCGGCAGGCGGCGTAAAAGCGCTTTACCCGTTGCAAACCCGGAAGACATGGTGGAGGCGAGTGTGCGCCCGAACGCCAGCAGCGTCAATCCCGCGTAAAAGGCTTCGCCTCACGCGGCAGGCCGCGCTGCCCAAAGGCTAAATTCTGAAGGCTAGGCTAAAGTTCCTATTTTTTCAGCATTTAGCGTTTACCCTTCAGCCTTTTTTCTTCCTGGTTCGGTAGGCGGGCGGCGTTTCACGGAGAACGCTCGAATCGGAATGAACCGCATTGCCCCGAATGGCGAGCTCCCGTTCGCGCAGGGCATCGAGCATCCGCAGCTTTTCCGCCACGGGCCGAGCGGCGAGATTGCGGCGCAGGTCGCGTTTGCTTTCGAGAATCTTTTGCAGGTCAAAGTTCATGGCGCATCGCTGAGAAATTGTCGCTCAAACTTCCGCCAGGCGTCAACCAGTCCATGCCGGGTGAGAATGGCTTGAAAGCGCACGGCGTCGAGTGCGCCGGTCTCGATGAATTGAAGCAGACGGGCTTTGTCCCTGGCACGTCCGGTCTGGAGCGCGATGGCGGCAAGGTGTTCGGCAGTGAAGACATGGGCGCGGGTTCCATCCACATCCTTCTCCACCGCTTCCTGCAACGCTTCAGCCACCAGCGGAGTTCCCGGCGGCAGGAATTGGACCGGCCAGCCCGCCACGACGATGTATTCGCCCTCCATCGTGCCGCCCCGTGCCTTGAGATAATCAAAAATGGGTTTCGGACTGACCAGCAGGTTCCCCGGCCCGGCCCGAAAGGTCACAAAAATGTCCACGTCGAGCGTGGCGACGGGTTCAAGGTAGAAGGTCGCGCCCACCGCGCCGCCGATGGCGTAGCGATCAATGACGCCGTCGGCCTGCATCTGGTTGATAGTGGCGATGACTTCTTTGATAACCATGCAGATTCGTTCGTCGCGCAAAAGGCTTACCGCCTCACGTGGTGAACATCGTAGGACGGACACGGCCATTTGCAATTGGAAAACCGAGGGCGGTGCGAGAGAAACCGAAGGCTGATGTAGGCAAGGAAACATCGAACCCCGATACACCCCGTTCCGGAAGCACGCGACAAAGTCGGTGTCGCGAGCAGGCTCTCAACCCTCAACGCTCAACTCTCAACCAACTAAATCAGTGGGCCGACAATTTCATCGGTTTTCCGTCAATATTCAGCGTGACCCAATCCGCGTCCAAACTTTCAAACCGCACGCGACTGGTGCCCTCGGCGGTTTGCATGGTGAGGGTATCTCCGAGAAAAAGCGTATAAGCCTTCATTCCGGTATCAACGGTCACCACCGATTTGGCGCCGTTGCGGCTGAGGCCTTTGATGGTATAGCGAGTGACACGCACCGGCGCCGGATTGGAAACCGCAGCGGAGGCCGGCGGGTTGGTTTTGGCGACCTTTTCAGGTTCCGTTCCAACAGTCTGCTCCCGGGGACCATAGTCATATTGTGCGGGTTCTCCAGCATCTCTGGTGGAAGGCCGCAAATCACCCATGAGTGATCCAATTATGAAAAGGTTCACAGCAAACATGAGCGCGTAGGAAATTCCGACGGTGAAAAGCACGTCGGCATAAGGCGAGCCGGTGACGAATTTAATCCCCACCAGCAGGGCGGAAACGGAAATGTAATGGCCGAAATAGGGAATCATGTCGAGACCGCTCGCGAGCGCGGCTACCGCCAGCACCTTCAGAAAATGGAATTTTAAATGTTGGTCGAGCTTTTGGAGCTTGATCAGGATCATAACCACTGCAAAGAGAAGTGCCGTTCGGGAGGCGAATCTGATGAACCAAGCCAGGTAGTCGATGTTCACCGGGTCATTCTTCCGTCTGACCGTCAAAAATAACAACTCTTTTCTCGCCGCGTCCGGATTTTTCCTCGGCCGGTCAGGGCGGGATTCGCGTCTCGCGTCTCGCGTCTGGGATTTTGGGCAAATCCGTGTCCATCCGTGGTTGATAAAAGTTGAGGGTTGAAAGTTGAGGGTTGAGGGTCAGGCGACATTCAACTCTCAATGTTGACGGGCGGCCCGAAATTTTTGTCACAGGTTGGGCCTTTTTTGGCACTTATACGGTGATATGATTACTACCGGAATGGTGCCGACCATGGAATATAACGACGCGGAACTGGCGGCGCAGACTTTGCGCGGCAGCCGCGATGCCTTTGGCCAGATTGTGGCGCGTTATCAGACGCTGATCTGTTCGCTCGCTTACAGTGCCACCGGCAGCCTGACCCAAAGCGAGGATTTGTCGCAGGAAACGTTTGTCACCGCCTGGAAACAACTGGCCGAATTGCGCGAGCCGGGCAAGCTGCGCGCCTGGCTGTGCGGCATCGTCAGAAATCTCACCCGCCGGTCTCTGCGCGGACAGGAACACGAACCGGCGCATGCGGCAGAGTCGTTGGACATCGCGCAGGAATCGCCCGCGCCCGAACCGCACCCGCTGGACCAGGCCATCAGCCGGGAGGAGGAAGCCATCCTGTGGCGTTCGCTGGAACGCATCCCGGAAACCTACCGCGAACCGCTCATCCTGTTTTACCGCGAACATGAGTCCGTGGAACGGGTGGCGCAGGTGTTGGAATTGTCCGAGGACGCTGTCCGGCAACGGCTCGCGCGCGGGCGCAAATTGTTGCATGAGAAAGTCGTGATGTTCGTGGAAGGCGCGTTGCGCCAGACCGCGCCGGGACAGTCATTTGCGGGAACGGTGCTCGCGGCGCTGCCACTCAGCGCCGGCGGGGTGGCGACGGCGGGCGTTGGGGCGGCAAAAGGAACTGCGGCGGCCAAGAGCGGTGGCTTGTTGTTTTTGCTGAGTCTGCCGTTTATCGGGCTGTTTGCCACGATGTTGGGGGCTTGGGGAGCCGTGCAAGCCATCGAGTCGCCTGCTGCACGCCGCCGCGGTTATTGGGAGTTGATCAAATTGTTGCTGCTCGCGGTCGCGGCGGTGTTCGTGGACTGTCTGGCGCATACGCTAAGGCATCATTATCGGTGGGGCGACCAGACTTACGCCCTGGTGCGGGTTGGTTATTGGTGGTTCTTTGCCATGATCCTCGCCACGATGCACGCAACCAACATCCGGCGGCAACGGGAGTTAAGCCAGGAAACGAATAGCGAGGCAATGTCTCCGGCCCGCAAGCGGGTCAACGCGCTGGCGTTTTGTGGGATGGTGGTCGGGAGCATGTTGTGGCTGTTCGGCCTGACCTGGCAGGTGGGAGACCGGATGTCGGCCGGGATTGTCGCCGCGACTGTTGTGCTGTTGTTGGTGTGGGGCCTTGGGTCGCGGGATTTGCTGGGGGAAGATCGGGTGTCAAGATCGCGGTTTAGCCGGGTGTTTTTAGGTTCGTGGTGGGGAATGATTCTCCTGCTGCTGAACTGGCGATTGGATGTGTGGATGGCCACCGCCCGCGGCACGGACCTGGCCGAAGCGCATAGCGTCCTGCCGATGTGGATTATCCACCTGGGCACGCTGCTGTTGCTGCTCTGGGCCGGGTGGTTGATGGCAAAACCGCGGGCGGTCAAGGCAAGGCAGGAGATCTGATGGAGGCAGGGAAACGTCGAATCAAAAATGGACGCCCCGGCGGAGACTGTCTCAAAAGTATCGCAGGGGCGAGTTCTACGAGCCCCTGACTCATAGAATGCCTCTGAAAATGGGGGCTCGTATAACTCGCCCCTCCGACGAGAAATTGATTTGAGACAAACTTCCGTCAAGCCTCCGGATTATCCTTCGTGTCTTTGCGACCTGGTTGTTGAAAATCTGTAGTTGCATCGAGTGGATGCTCGTGCTTCTGCCATTCCTCCGACACATGACCATCCCAGCACGCCGGGTTCAGCGGATAGACGTCGGGGTCGAAAATGACGTGGTAGAAATGCCACACGACAATCGCCAAACAGGCGAGCACGGCTTCGTAGTAGTGAATCGTCAGCGCCACCTCCACCACCCAGCGCGGCAGGAACCAGGTCACGTCAATCTTGAGCCAGATCATCAATCCGCTCACGCCCATGATGATGGTGCCCCAGACCACCGCCCAGTATTCCATTTTTTCGGCGTAACCGAACCGCACGATTTGAGGTTTCTCACTGCTCCAGCCGGCCAGATAACGGATTTGCGCCCAAACATCAGCCAGATCCTTCTTCACGGGGAACAAATCCTTCAACAACTGCCGTCCGTCCCGGGACGCGAGCAGGTAAATCAAATGCCAGGCGCCCACCAGCAGCAGCACGATGCCGGCGATGCGATGCGACCAGCGCCGGAACGGTTCGCTGGAACCCAGCATCCGGGCCAGCCCTGAATCCGGAAATTTCAGGGCAAAGCCGGTGACGGCCAGGATGATGAAACTGGCCGCGAGCACAAAATGCTGCCAGCGTTGCGCGGCACTCATGCGCAGGACCGGACGCACGGCCACGCGATAACGGGCGGCGACCTTGCGCAGGAACAGCAGCGAGTTGTGAATGAACATCGCCCCGATGGTGCCGAAGATGAGGACCAGATAAATCCGGCGCACCCACGAGTTGATTTGCAGGCCGATGCCGTCGCCGCCGCTGGCCGATTTGGCCGATTCAATGTCCACGTGGATTTTACCGGCGGCGAACTTTTCGTCGGCACCCGGATGACATTTGCCGCAGGTTTCGATGAGGTGGGCCGCGTTGATGGTCGAGTTGGTGTCGGTCGAGGGCAGAATTTTATGGTAACCGTGGCAACTGCCGCAGTTGGCGGCCACGGTCGAGCCGTATTGCGCCGCAAGGCCGTGATAGCTTCCAAAGAAGGTCCTCACCCGATCACTGGGCAGTTTGTATTTGGTGTTGAGCCGTTCCGACGCGTGGCAGCGGCTGCACACTTCGGCGGAAACTTCCGGTGAAGCGCTCTTCAGCGCGGCGATTTTGTGTTCCGAATGGCAGTCAGTGCAGGTGGGCGCGTCGCGCACGCCCGCCGCCATCGCCTTGCCATGCACACTCAACGACCAGTCCCGGGCTTCGGTGTCGTGGCACGCGCCGCAGGTCTGCGCCAGATGGGAATAATGCAGCGGCGAATCCGGCGAATCCGGCGGCAGAACCGAATGCGAATCGTGGCAGTCCTGGCAGATGGCGGCATGTTGTCCCGTCCCGCGTTGCGGGACCAGACCATGCACGCTGGCGTTGTAACTTTCGGTCTGTTGCTCATGGCAGGTGGCGCAATGGACGGGTTGCAGCGGCACGTTATCATCGGGGTGCTTGTCCGTGACGTCGGCGTGGCAACTGACGCAGTTATTGGTCTTGTGCGCGGACACCTTGAGTTTGGTTTCGTCCACGAACAGGGAGACGGCGTGGCCGGCGGCGTTGGTTATGGCAAGCGTCTTGTCCGAGTGACACTCCAGGCAATCGCTGTTCTTCAATCCTGCCCGGGCCGGCAGGGTGATTGCCAGGGCCAGGACGCAGACGGGCAGAAATCGCTGGATGTGCATGACGGTTAAATATCAGATGGAAAGGGGGATAAGACTCCACGTGGTTTGGCGGCGAATGGTCATTTTTTGTCGGAGGATTTAACCGCCAAGACGCCAGGAGCGCCAAGTCCTGAATCCGCAGATGACGCCGATTAAAGCAGATTTCCCCCGGAAAACTCCTGCGGCGCGATTGGGACATCGTGGCCTCCCCCGCCGCCATCTTCCATCTTCGCACTCAGCGCTTTGCGCTTCGCGCTCAGTGCGCCAGGCGCGAGACCATGGCGTAGATGATGAGCAGCAGCAGGAAGATGCCGAGGCCGAAGAAGAAATAGCCGAACGCGCGCGCAATGTTCCGCCAGCGCAGCCATTCGTCCCGCACGCGGTGCTGGTCCAGCTTGCCCTCCGCCACCAGGCGGTCGTACCAGCGTTTACGCTCGTGGAGCAGCTCGCCCTTCGAAACGCGGCCGGAGAAGATGACGGTGTCCATCGGGAATTTCTCGATCCGGAAATGCGTGTTGAAGAAATGGATCGAGAAGATGAAGCCGGCGGCCAGCAGCGCCTCGTCCGAGTGGATGATCAACGCCACGTTGATGATCCAGCCCGGCAGGAAGCGGGTGAAAAATTCCGGGAACCACATGACCAGCCCCGAGGCGCCAATGATGGCCACGCCCCAGAACACGGCGAAGTAATCGAATTTCTCCCAGTAGGTCCAGCGATCGAACTGCGGTTTCGGGCCCTTGCCGAAAAACCATTTGTTATGGTCCACGAAATCCTTCCAATCCTGCCACGTCGGCATCATCGAGTCCGGCCCGAACAACACGCGCCACAGCCGCTTGAAATAGAATTTGCCGTCCACCGGATTGCGGAGGTTTCCCCTGCCCTTCCACGCCTTGCCGATGAGCGACGCGACATGCAGGCCGAAGTAAAGGAAGGTGACCAGCGCGGCGAACCGGTGCAGCGTGCGCGCCGTATCCGCGCCGCCGAGGATGGCGAAGATCGCCTTCGCCCAGCTCGTGTAATAGAACTTGAGCGGCATGCCGGTGATGACCAGCAGGAGGAAGCTGGTGACGACGAGGAAATGCAGGAACCGCTCAAACGGCACGAACCGCGTGAACCATTCGTCGTCCACCTGGGTCTTGACCTTGGCCTCGCGGAATTTCTTCGAGTCGTGCAAATACAGCCAGACGGCGCGCACCAGCCACAAGAGGGTGTGCAGTCCGAAGAAGGCGAACGTGCCCAGCAGCAGGCCGGTCATGGCCAGGAAAACGGCGTGGAGCAGCGGATAATGTTTCGCGTCGAGCGGATTGGCGTGCGGTTTGAATTCGGTGAAGCCGATGGGGGCGCCCGGATGACATTGCCGGCAGGTGGCGAGGATGTTGGTTTTCGACAGGTGCGACGCCGGGTTCGACGGTGGCAGCACGTCGTGATGACCGTGGCAGTCGTAGCAGGCGGCCACAGCCGGGGCCGCGTTCGCCTTGCCGAGCGCCATGGCCTTGCCGTGGTAGGTATCCCGGTAATGCGCCAGCCGATCCTCGTGACATTTGCCGCAACGCGCGTCGCTGATGGCCTTGAAGTTGTTCCCCGACGGTTTCTCAATCTCGTGCGCCGTGTGGCAATCCGTGCAAACCGGGCCGCGCTCGTCGCCCTTGGCCAGCAGTTGGCCGTGGACGCTCTTGAGGTAGGTTTCCTCGATGCCGACGTGGCATTTGCCGCAGGTTTTGGCAACGTTGGCGTGGTTGATGGGTGAGTCGCGGTCCACCTCGCGCTTGATGTCATGCACGCCGTGGCAGTCGTTGCAGGATGGCGCAACAATCAAACCCATCTTCAGGAGCGCACTGCCATGGATGCTTTCCATGTATTGCGACGCGGCCTCCGGAAACTTCATCTGATATTCCTTCGTCAGCCCCGGATTGCTGTGGCACTTGGCGCAGGTTTGTGGGAGGTTCAGCTTGAAAACCGGCGACGCCGGGTCCTTCGACGACAGAATGCCGTGCGCACCGTGACAATCCCAGCAATTGGCGGCGCCCGAAGCTCCGAGTTTGTGGCTCAGCCCGTGGATGCTCGTGGCGTAATCTTTCGCCTCCTTATCATGGCAACCGCTGCAGTCGGGCGGCGGCAGTTTGCTCTCATGCACCATGTCCTTGATGCCGGTGTGGCAATCCACACAGTCGAGCATGGAATGGACGGATTTCTGAAAGGAGTTGGTCGGAAAAAGCAACGGAACGATTTTCCCGTCCACCTTGCGGGTCGTGGACGGGTCCAGATGGCAGTCGAGGCAGTCGGAGTTTTTGAATTTGTCCGCGGCATTCGCGGAGAGCAGACCAAGGCAAAGGCCGAGCAGGAGGAGGACGAGCCATGCCACCAACGTGCTGCCGACGTCCCGTCGGCAAACCGGTTCGAGTTCTGCCGGCAAGATGCCGGCAGCACGCTTCGGGCAATCCGGCTTGCGACGCTTACAATCCTCCATTGTGGCAGTCATAGCAGGTCAGGTCATAGTCGCCGCCGGGATGCTTGAATGGCTGGCCGCCGGGCGCGAGCTGCAGCAGTTCCGCGCCGCTGCCCTGCGCCAGGATGGTGTGACAGGCATTGCAGTCATTGGCCTTGACGATCCGGCCGTCTTCGGACTTGTGTTTGCCGTCATGGCAACGGAAGCAGCCGGGCCAGATCATGTGGCCGATGTTGTCCGGATAAACGCTCCAACTGGCCTTCATTTCCGGGAAAAAGTTGTCCCGGTAAATTTGCTGGACCACCGGGATGGCCTGACGGATGCGCGGGTCATCGGGATAACGCCCGGCAAGGAAGGTGGCGATGCCTTCCCGGGCCTCCGTCCCGGTCTGATATTTGCGGGTCAGGACATAAACGGAGTTGGTTTTAATCCAGGGCATGGCCGAGTCAATTTCCCTAAGCGACAGGGCTATATTGACCGCGCTGTCCGGCGACATGTACCGGTGGGCGGGTCGGTTGTGACAGTCCATGCAGTCCATTTTGCGAATTTCATACTGGCTGATGTCGTTGGTGAACCCGGGTTCACGATAGATGGTGACCACCCCCTGCGAATCGGTCACGCGCACCCAGGGAATTTTCTGCCGGCCAGGATCCGTCGCAATGTATTCCACGCGGTTGCCAACGGTCATGTGGGCGTGAATGCCGCCCACCGGCCCGTGGGTCGGATCACTGCCGCCCACCTTGATGGACAACCGAATCGAGTACGGCGAGTTGCTCGCATCGCCCTGGAAATAGTTGAACGTCCGGTCCAGGTTCCCGAAGAATTTCTTCGGCCAGTGGCATTCCTCGCAGGTTTCCTGGGCAGGTCGCAGGTTCCGGATCGGCGTCGGAATGGGCCGTGGATATTTGTCAAAGGCGGTGGCATAGAGCTGGTAGGTGCCGGAAAGCTTGGAGCGGACGAACCAGGTGGCGCCCGACCCGATGTGACAATTGGCGCAAGCGACCCGCGCATGGGGTCCGTGTTCGAAGGTCACCAGCTCGGGTTTCATGACCGTGTGGCAGGTTTCGCCGCAGAACTGGACCGACTCGGAGAAATTGTAGGTGTTGTAGCTGCCCACCGCCGAGAGGAAGAGGAAGAACACGCTGCCGGCGAGGAAGGCCGCCATCCTCCGGCGGTCGCGGGGACGGGAAAGGTCCACCTGCACCACCGGCAAAAGCCCGACGGCCCCGCCGCGTTTGTGCCGTTCGCGCAGCACCCCCACCACCGTCAGCAAAAGTCCGGAGATCAGAAAACCCGGCGCGATGATATAGGTGAGGATGCCGAGGTAGGGATTGGAGAAGTGCGACACCGCATCCAGCATGAACAGCAGGAAAAAAGAGAACAGGCTGCCGATCACCACGACCAGCCCGGTCAAGCTCATCCAGTTTCGCAACAGGGACGGCCGGTAAGGCGGTTTCCCCGTGTTCTCGGTGTTCATATCGGTCAGACGGCCATCGCCGGAATTCACCCGGCCTTGTGTTTGTCAGTTTTTCTGCAGACAAAAAACCCACTCCCGGTTGCGCAGGCATTTTCCGTCCGGGCAACCGCATCCACTCCGGTCATTTTCAAAGCCATCAGCCTTGCCGCCGTGTTTTGCCGCCGGTCAATTCCCCCGGCAACCAAACCCGGCGATCCCGCAAGGACTGTCAGGAGCGCTTACTTCTTGAACGTCCGCATGTAAGCGACGAGCGCCTTGATGTCGTCGTCCGACAGGCCTTCGGCCGGTTTCATGAGGGTCTTGCCATCGTCGGCTTTCAAACCTTCCTTGATGGCCTTGAACGCGGCGTCATCCTTCAACGCCTCCTGGACCTTGGGGTCCGTGTAGTCCTTGGCGCCCAGCTTCTGGCCCATTTTGGTCTGGCCCTTGCCATCCACGCCGTGGCACTTGGCGCAGTTGCTTTCGAAGTTGGCCTTGCCATCACCGGCGAGAGCGGACACGGCGGAGGCCACGAATACAGTCAGTCCGATTGCGAGCAGTTTTTTCATATGTGTTTTCTGTTGCGGCAGTTGATTAATTCCGTGCAATGGTTTCGTCAAATTACGGCCGGGGCGGCGGCCCGCTCAACATCCGGCGGCGGGAAACCGGCATCCACCCGCAATTCAAATTTCGCAGCGGCAACGTTAGAGGGCGAAGCCATTTTTCGCAAGGGTTAAACATGGTTAACGCCGTTGAAAAGTGTCGCCGAACACTTATTTTGATCTAATGGCCACCGGGTTTGACCGTAAAGTTGGTCGGCCATTTCACAAAGGGTGTGGTAATATTCGTCCCGGGAAATCCCCAGCACGGCGGCTCCGAAAGTTTCGGCGTCATCCGCTGAGGCGAATTCGCCGTAATTGACCACGACCAGCTGGTAGAGGACCAGATAAGGCGCCTGCGGCAATTGCGTCAGGAAAAACGGATGGACGTACATCGTAAAGCCATCCTCCGGACGTTCCCCCCTGGCAACGGGATGCGCGAACTCGCCCGGTTCCAGTGGTCCGGCATCAAAGACAATTTCGCAGGGATACCGCACGCAGGCGCGGTCTTCGAGAATTTGCTTCAGCTCCTGCCAGCCGATGTGCGGGCCGTATTTCCCGTGGATCTCCCGGCCGCGGGCAGCCACATGGTCGTTGAGCGACTGGCGGGCGGCGGCGGTGGTGGGTTGGATAGCCATAAGGTGACGGTCCTCAAAGTTTAACCGCGGCGCTCAAAGCGGGAGCGCCAGTGGCGGGTTCGGGTTGTTCCTCGTTGGCCTTGGATAGTTTGCCCTGCAAAATCGGCACGGACATGCGGAGGAAGACCGTGTAGCACAAAAGGCCGAAGGCCCAGATGCCGAAGCAGACCAGGGTCTCGTTGAGCGACGGCGTGTACTCCATCATTTCGCCCAGCGGCGTGGGAATGAAGCCGGGGATCACGAGGCCCATTCCCTTTTCGATCCAGATGCCGACGATGCACAACACACACGTCACGTTCAGCCATTTCAAACTGCGGCTGACCGGGAGCACGAGCAAAACCATTGCAGTAAGATTGAACGTGATAGCCGTCCAAATCCACGGCACAAGCGCGTGATGGCCGTTCAAGCCGAGGTAGAGGTATTTGGATGACACGATATGCAGGCCGCCGGCGTAAAATTCAGTGAAGACTTCGCAGACCAACAGAAACACGTTGATGGTCATGGCAACCTGCACAATACCGCGCAGCGTCATCAGCGCGTGATCCGTAAACATCAGCCGCTCGGCCATCCGCGCCCGGATGATTTTGTTCATCTGGGGCGTCTTCATCAGCTCGCGCAAGGCATCCGCCGGCACGCGCAGCACCTGGGTGGCTTCCTCCGCGACGGCCGTGGCCATGCGGGAGGTTCCCGCAAGGGCGGAAACCTCGCCAAACTGTTCGCCCGGTCCGGAGCTGCGCGTCACGCGGCGGCGGCCGCTTTCTTCCCGCTCGACCACGACGCGCCCTTTCAAAACGAAATAGGCTTCTTTGTCCGTCTCGCCCTGGCGCAACAGGACATCGCCCGCTTCCACTTCCAACACCATCAAACCAGGCAACAGGTCGCGACGGGTTTCCTTTGAAACCGAGGCGAACTGTGGCAGGTGACGGGTCAACAACTCCAGATCGTCCAAAGCCGCTGCGCGGCTGGATGCGGTCTTTGCCGCACCGATCTGCCCCGGGCGCCGGGTGATTCCGCCGGCGGGACCGATGGCGGTGACGCGGCGAACCACCTGGATCGCCAGGATGATCAATGCCGGACCGGCGGTAAAGGCCGACGCGAGAAAGCGCGGGCCGATAATGGCCTGGTTCCAAAAAGGCCGGCCACCCAGACCCACGTAGAGAAACGCCGTCACGGTATGAATCGAAATAGCCCAGACGATGGCGATGAACACGAACGGAACGTAAAACCACTTCGCCGGCATTTTTTTCTGGTAGCGACAATACAACAGATAGCCGCAGATATGGACGTTCAGGAGCAGATAGCCATTGAGCACAATCACGTCCCAGCTAAGCATGGATTTGGGGAAATTGAACTGCCCGATGCCGGGGATGAGATGCCAGAAGCGGTCCGGGCGGCCCAGGTCCACCGTGACGAACAAGAGACACATGATGATGGCCGCCACCGCGAGCAACTCGCCGAAGATGACCAGGTCATGCAATTCCTCGTTGTCGTAAATGTAAACCGGAATCACCATCATCACCGCCGCCGCCGCCACGCCCACCAGGAAAGTGAAGTTCGCGATATAGACGCCCCACGAAACCTCGTCGCTCATGCCGGTAAGGATGAGGCCGTGGGCAAACTGCCGGCAGTAGGCATGGAGCCCCAGCAGACAGATGACCGTCAGTGTTCCCACCCACAGGTAATAACGCCAGTCGCCAACGAACGCGATGCGTCCGCTGCGTGCGAGAAACACGAAGTAATTCCGGATGGCCCGCTGGATTCTCGTCATCATACGTCAAAGTAGTAGAAAAACCGGGGCGAGGTTCCCAGTTCCTCCTTCAGTTGAATAAAGACCCGCTTGGTCCGAAGGATGTAGGAGACTTCACTGTTTGGATCGAGAATGTTGCCAAACTTGCGCGCCCCCGCGGGACAAACTTCGAGACACGCGGGATAACGGCCAGCCCGCGTGCGCTGGATGCAGAAGTGGCATTTCTCCATCACGCCCTGGCGCCGCGGCCGGTTGCCGAGATAGGCCATGTCCGGGTTCAGGCGTTCCTTGGGAATCGAAGGCTTGGTCCAATTGAAACGCCTTGCCCAGTAAGGACATGCGGCTTCACAATAGCGGCAACCGATGCACCAGTCGTAGTCAATCACCGTGATCCCGTCGGTTTCCTGCCAGGTGGCGTGGACGGGGCAGACCTTGACGCACGGTGGGTTTTTGCACTGCTGGCATTGCACCGGCATGTAGAAATAGCCTTTTTCCGGGACCGATTCGGGCGCGTAAAAGTGTTCGGCCTTGTCTATGTCCAGCGAGCCGTGCGGCAGGCGCAGCACACGGATGTACTGGATTTCCGGGTTGCGCGACTGGTTGTTTTCCGCCACGCAGGCGTGAACGCATTTGCGGCACCCGATGCAGCGCGTCAGGTTGAGGCAATACACAAACTCCACACCGTCCATGGGTTTCAAATCGCGAACATGGGGACGGATGCCATACTGCTTTTCCGTTTCGTCTTCGATGCGTTTGATGACCTTCGCCATGTCTTCCGGCGTCATCTCCTTATAATATTTTTGCAAAAACTGCTCCATGGTCGGGAAATCATTCATCTCGAGCAACGGTTTCAGGCTGGCAGCCAAGGCGGCCAGGCCGGCCGTCACCACTGCGGAAGTGCGCAGGAAATTCCGGCGGTTCATGCCCGCGTCGGGCGGCACGGGATTCGGATTTGGACTGGATGCGGGAGCTGGCATGTCAATGATTCGGCCCGGGTTCAGCGGAGGCGGTTATCGGCCGCAACGGATGCGGGCCGGGCGCGGGTTGGCGCGACGGAAAATGCGGCGAATGGGGATTGTGACAGTTCACGCACAACTTCCGTTCGGGAGCGCCCAGGTTGTGGTCCCAATAGCCGCTGATGCGGCCGTGTGCGCCGGCTTCCCAGTCACGATACGTCGGACCGTGGCAACTGCCGCACAGGAGCGGGCTGTCCGAGAATTTCACCTGGCGCCCGTCGCGCGTCTGCAGCAATTCCA
>Ga0181536_10001684_pt1 | contig 25694 bp, 16 predicted proteins | sample PEATcosm2014_Bin_41_FD_121105 | JGI IMG/M metagenome (GOLD analysis project Ga0181536, IMG submission 121105) | Peatland microbial communities from MTU Mesocosm Facility, Houghton, MI, USA - PEATcosm2014_Bin17_60_metaG | ecosystem: Environmental > Terrestrial > Soil > Wetlands > Peat | place...
CCACCGCACCCTTCCGTCGCAAGCTCGCTTCCGCTGACGCACTCATCACAACCTGGGACAGTCCCCGCTTCGGGGACAATCTCATCGAGATGGCTCCGAAGTTACGCTTTATCGGGCACTGCGGCGGAGAGGTCAAATCGCGGTTCGCGGCGTCGCTATTCGATAAATTGACGATCACGAACGCAGCCGATCCGATGGCTCGCGCGACAGCAGAACTGGGCGCGGCCTTCCTTACGTATTGCGCGCGAGATATCGATCGTTACCGCACGGCAATTTGCCGATCCAGCCGGATTTTCTCGGAAATTCACGAGCATGGTACGCCGGAATTTCTCTATGGCCGGAAAGTGGCGATGATCGGCTTCGGACGCATAGGTCGCGCTCTCGTGGATCTGATGCGAGGCTTCGATCTGCGCTGGATTGTCTATGATCCCTTTGCGCCGCGTTCTCTGGTTGAGAGTTATCCAATCGTTTTTTGCGAGTTTGAACCGTTGCTGCGGAAAGCTCATTTGCTGGTCCTCGCGGCAGCGCTGACGGATCAAACCCGAGGTCTGCTGAACCGTAAAACATTGGCGTTGCTTCCGAAGGGAGCGACCGTGATCAACATCGCGCGCGGCGGCTTGATCGATTTGGACGCGCTGACTGCCGAAGTTCGGCGGAAGCGCCTCCGCTGCGCACTGGATGTCACCGATCCGGTAGAACCGCTGAGCGTGGATCACCCCATCCGCAGATTGCCGGGAGCAATTCTGACCCCGCACATCGGCGGCGGCGGCTGTCACGTGCGGCAGCAGATCGCCGAGACAATCATGGACGATCTCGAAAATTTCTTTGCCGGAAAGCCCGTACAAAACCGCGTCACCAGAGCGATGCTCGAAAGGATGACTTAGCCGTGAAGATCTGCTTTTCAACCCTGGCGTGTCCCGCCTGGACACTGGACCAGGTCGTTAACATCGCCGCGAGCTCGGGCTACGACGGTATCGAGTTGCGGTTTCTGGAAGGTGAAGACTCCATCTGGAAGCTGCCGTCATTTCAAGGTGCGTCTCTGAAGACTTCGATACAGAAGATATCGGACCGCGGACTTTCGGTTGCCTGTGTGGACACGAGTTGCCGTTTTCATTCGCCCGATCCGCAGGAAAGAGCAAGCTGGGTCGACGAGGGAGTGCGCATGGCCGAACTCGCGTCGGCGTTAGGAGCACCGGGCATTCGCGTTTTCGGCGACAAGATTCAACCGGGTGCCGACCGCGCTTCCACACGACGCTGGATTGCCGAAGGCGTTCGACAATTGGCTGAGAAAGCAGTTTCCCTCGGTGTGGGCGTCTGGCTGGAAACTCACGGAGACTTCGCGTCCTCGACGGAGACGATGGCAATCCTTGAGGAATCGGGCCGCAAGGAAGCCGGCGTTGTATGGGATGCTGCGAACGCCTTCGCCGACGGCAAAGAGCAGCCTCTGGATGGCATTCGCACCTTTGGCAACAGACTCCAGCATGTGCACCTGAAAGACCTGGAATGCCGAGACGGTCGCTGGGAACCAGTCCTCAGCGGAGAAGGACAATTTCCCATGCGGGACATTGTGGCCGAGCTAAAACGGCAGAAGTATGACCGCTTTGTCTCTTTCGAATGGGAGAAGAAGTGGCATCCTCATTTGGCGGAGCCCGAAATCTCGATCCCGCATTTTGCTCGCTGGTTTCGGCAGATTTCGCAGAATTAACCATGCCAAGGCGGAGTTCCACGACCGGAGTGCGGCTGCTGCGCCCGGCTGATTTGGCCGCTGCGGTCAAACTCTCGGCCATCGCTGGATGGAACCAGACGGAAGACGACTGGCGCATGCTGATGGACCTGGCGCCTCAAGGGTGCTTTGGCATTGACGCGGATAGCGAACTGGTTGCAACCGCGACTTTGCTCTGTTATGGAAAGCAGTTGGCATGGATCGGAATGGTGCTGACGAAACCGGAATATCGAGGCCGCGGTTTCGCGCGGGCGCTCGTTACCCAAGCAATAGAATCGGCCGACTCGCAGGGGATCAGGACTGTAAAGCTGGATGCTACCGAGTACGGACAACAGCTTTACGAAAGTGCTGGGTTCGAGGCAGAAGGATCAGTCGAGCGGTGGTCGCGGCCCGGAACCGCGAATCTGCGTGTTACCGGGGAAGATTTCTGCTCCGATCAACAGTTGGCCTTAGATTTCGCTGCCTTCGGGGCAGACCGTTCCGCCATGGTAGAGAAGTTGGCAAAGCATAGTCACGTCGATGCCGGGCCCAACGCGTATCTGTTTGCCCGGGCGGGGCGCGTAACGGCTTATCTGGGACCGTGCGTGGCAAGTGATCCTGCCTCGGCGCAGGCGCTCATCACGAGCACATTGCAAGCGCGTTCATCTGTCTCTTGGTCATGGGACTTGTTGCCAGAAAATCGGAGCGCCGTTGCGCTGGCTTCAGAATTGGGTTTCACCTGTCAGCGTGTTTTGACGCGCATGCGGCGGGGCGAGCCGTTGCGAGGCCGCGACGACATGGTCTATGCCATTGCAGGTTTTGAACTGGGGTGATGAATATCAGAACGATAGAAGAACTCGAGGAACAGCTCTCGCGTCCAACCGAAGCCGATGTCCTGGCGCTGGCCAATTTGGATGGCGATCTGCTCATTCTAGGGGCAGGCGGAAAGATGGGCCCCAGCCTTTCTCGATTGGCGCGCCGGGCTATAGATCAGGCTGGGGCGAGCAAAAGGATCATTGCGGTCTCGCGATTTGCAGACGAGGGCTCGCGCCGCCAGTTCTCTGTTCATCACATTGAGACCATCGCCTGCGATTTACTGGAACCCGGAGCGCTGGCCAAACTTCCCGATGCCAGCAACGTAATTTTCATGGCTGCACGCAAGTTCGGAACTACCGGCGCCGAACACCTGACTTGGGCGATGAACACATTCCTACCCGGTCTCGTTGCCGAACGCTACCGGGATTCGCGCATCGTGACGTTCTCGACCGGAAATGTTTATCCGCTGAAGCGCGTTAGCGAAGGGGGGTCTGTAGAGTCGGATCCCGTGGATGCTCAAGGAGAATACGCTCAGTCAGCACTCGGTCGTGAGCGCATGTTCGAGTACGGATCGCATCGCTGGGGAACCCCGGTCGCGATTCTGCGTTTGAATTATGCTGTCGAACTGCGTTATGGCGTGCTTGTCGACGTTGCCCTGGCAGTTTTCGAGCAGCGCCCCGTCGATCTGCGCATGGGGCATGTGAATGTCATCTGGCAGCGGGACGCCAATTCCTATTGTCTTCGCTCATTTCCCTACTGCCAGTCGCCGCCGTTTCTTCTAAACATCACAGGACCCGAAGCTCTCTCTGTGCGCGTGCTTGCCGGGGAATTCGGCCAGCGCTTCGGTGTGATGCCCATGTTCTCGGGCCAAGAAAGTGACACAGCCCTTCTAAGTAGTGCCGGCAAAGCTCAGGAATTGTTCGGTCTCCCTACAGTGAGCGCCGCGCAAGCTATCGACTGGGTTGCGGACTGGATTAGACGTGGTGCTCCGCGGTTTAATAAACCCACGCACTTCGCCACGCGGGATGGAAAATTCTAATGAACACGCGCGACAAGTTGCTTTCCGGGCTCGTGATTCCCGCGCACCCGCTGGCTCTAACGGCGGAACGCAAGTTGGACGAGCGCCGGCAGCGCGCTCTGACCCGCTATTACCTCGCCGCGGGAGCAGGCGGTATCGCCATAGGTGTGCACACTACGCAATTCGCTATAAGAGATCCGCAGTTTGCGCTGCTCCGCCCTGTGCTGGAACTTGCCATGGAAGAAACCGCCGACAAGAGCGTCGTGAAGATCGCAGGAGTCTGCGGAAAACGGCCCCAGGCATTGAAAGAAGCCGAACTGGCGGCCAGTTTGGGTTACGACGTCGCGCTTCTGAGTCTGGCTGACTTGCGAGGCGAGCCAGTCTCGCAGCTTCTCGAGCACGCCCGCTCGGTCGCCTCAATCATCCCCATCATGGGGTTTTACTTGCAAAGCAGCGTTGGAGGTTGTGTTCTGCCCTACGAATTCTGGTGCGGGTTGGCGGAAATTGAAAACCTGGTCGCAATCAAGATTGCTGCGTTCAACCGCTATCACACGCTCGATGTCGCTCGCGCCGTAGCCGAATCCGGGCGTGCTCGAGAAATCGCGCTCTACACAGGAAATGACGACCACATTCTTCTCGATCTTCTGACTGAATTTGATTTTGGCGGAAATAGAATTCGCTTTGTCGGCGGCCTCCTCGGCCAATGGGCAGTGTGGACGAAAACAGCAGCTGATCATCTCAACCTGCTTAAGAACAGGTCAGGCCCTATTGCTCCGGATTTATTGACGCTGGCGGAGCAGTTGACCGACGCAAACTCCGCGATCTTTGATCCGGCGCATGCCTTTCGCGGCTGCATTCCTGGAATTCATGAGATCTTGCGCCGGCAGGGTTTACTTGCGGGACGCTGGTGTCTTGATCCCAAGGAAGACCTTTCTCCCGGACAGATTGAAGAAATCGACCGTGTCTCGAAAACCTACCCGCATCTGCAGGACAACCTTTTTGTGAAGGAACATCTCGATGAGTGGCTTTCTTAGACTTCTGGTCATCGTAATCATGTGCACCGGTAGTGTGTTTGGGGCGAGCCCGACGATCAAAAGCATCTGGGCGGAACACGATGTCGCTCTCGACACCAACCCGTCTTCTGCATTCTGGCAAGGCGCTGTCCCCGTGTACATGGACAGCAATGCCCAGGGCAAGCTCGATCCCAAATATCGAACTGAGATCCGTATTCGGTGGACGAATCAGAATCTCTATCTTCTTTATGTCTGCCCGTATGAAGAGCTGAACTTGAAACCGAATCCGGAGACGTCCGCCGAGACGAATGAGCTTTGGAACTGGGATGTGGCGGAGGTCTTTATCGGCAGCGATTTTAACGACATCCGCCGCTACAAAGAGTTTGAGATCTCCCCGCAAGGGGAATGGGTCGATCTTGACGTTGACCTCCACAAACCTCATCACGAAGATGGCTGGACGTGGAACTCTGGCATGGAGGTCTCGGCGCGAATCGACCGGGCCGCTCACGTCTGGTATGGAGCCATGCGGATTCCCTACTCTGCGATCGATTCGCGTCCTGCGGCGGCCGGCAACGTTCTGCGGCTAAATCTCTTTCGCAGCCAGGGTTATGCACCGGCTAGGCACGAAATCGCATGGCAGGCGCCGATGAGCAATACTTTTCACGTTCCGGAGCGATTCGGGCTGCTGGAGCTGGTGAAAAAGTAGGCTGCGTTTGGGGGGAACAGCCTTACTCATCACTCAGGCTCCACAGCCGTGCCTCTGAAAGGCCTCCGCCAGCCTTCCGTCTGCTTTGTAAGGAGCTACAGCATTTTCAGTGATGATACACAGCAAGCCCCCAGGGGCTGAAGCCAGATCTAACGCTCGCTTCGCTCGCGGGGCGGACGAGGGCGTCCGCCCCTACACGAACCGTGGAGCCCCGGACGCCCTCGTCCGGGGAGAATGCAGCTCAGTGAGAGTCTCGAACGTGGTTGCTGAGGCGAGCTGGGACCCGCCATTCTGTTCATTTCTTTTTAACCTTCCTCAGTACCGCCGCCGCTTCCGACTCTTTGTAATAACTGTCCAGGGGATAGCAACCGGAAGGCAATCCATTTCTCGGCGCACTTGTGCAATCACTGAAGGTTCTGCAGATCCGTCTGCGGTCCAAGGGGCGTCCTTCGGTCGCATCCCAAAGAAGCTCGGGATAAGTCAGCACCATGCGACCCACGCCGACTGAATCGGTCCATCCCCTGCTCACGGCCGCTTGTGCCACGTTCGGCAGGAATTCCTGAAGGTAGCTGTAGGCTGATCCCACAAAGATCAAATTCGGAAATTTCTGCTTCAGACGGCGAGTCACTTCCATTTGCCGCGCGACTCCTACCAGCGGATCCTCGGGCGGCGCATACCCATCCGAGGGAGGATAGAGCGCGGGCCTCTGAATGTGAGGATTGTAGTAAGGACTTCCTCCTGTCACGTTCACCAGCGAAATCCCCAGCCGCTCCAGGAGCGAGAGCAGTTCAAAGGTCTCGGTCAGATCAATCTGGAGCGGATTCAGCGGATTGATGCCGAATCCATACCGGTACGGCAGCATGTCCTGAAAACCTTCTGGGACTCCGGGCCCACGCCTGCTATCTGACGAGCGAACAGGATCGGTCTGGAAGGGGATCATGTCAAACGCGGAAATTCTGACGCCGATTTCGAGACCTGGCGCGCTGGCGCGAATTCCTGCAACGAGATTTCGCAGAAAACGGGTCCGATTCTCGAAGCTTCCGCCGTAACGCCCCTCCCGGGTCCACGCTCCTAGCAGTTCGTGGCCGAGATAACCGTGGCAGTGCTTGATGTCCACAAAATCGAAGCCCAGTTTCTGAGCTGTGGCCGCCGCCGAGCAAAACTTGTCGATGATCGCATCGATATCCGAGTCTGAAAGAAGAGCGGATTCGTCGGACAATCCCACTCGCTTGTCCAGGATCGGGTGATGATAGGCGATGCGTGGCTCAGCGCGATCGTAACGATGCGGTCGACAGAACCGTCCGGAGTGCGTTAGTTGCAGACCAATCAATAGTCCGTCGTCGGAGCCCGTTGTGAGCCGGTGTTCTTCGATCAAAGCCGCTCTGAGCGCGGCCAGGCCCTTTTCGGTGTGAATTGCGATCAGCAACTGATTGGGATTGGCTCGTCCCTCTTCCGTTACCGCAACGGCTTCCCCGCCCCAGATCAGTTTTCCGCCGCTGCGGCCGAAGTGGCGCCAGCGCCGCAAAGTAGATTCGGTGGGATTGCCATCGCTCGTGCCGTCCCAGCCTTCCATGGGCTGCACGACGATACGGTTTCCGATCTTGAGTGAGCCGCGTTGAATCGGGGTCCGCAGTGGCGACTGATTGCCTGTCAAAATCTCCGTATCGCAGGGAATCGACAGTTGACACGATTTCACGTGCTCCTTGAATTGAGCAACGTCTTTCAGCGCGCCCAGGCGCAAGATCGAATCTGAGTTCATTGATTTAAGGGCACTTTAATAATATGACGCGAGTTCCTGCTGCTCTCCGTGGCAGCGTTTTTCGATTGCTTTCGATTACTTTCCTATAGTATCGTGACGTGTTCTTCCCGAACATGTCAATCAGGGGGGTGTTCCATGCGCAACCGCCCATCCTCGATCGACGCGAAACAGCCTCTCATAGAGCGGCGAGCGCGCCTTCTGGCAGAGCGATTCATCATAACGATTCTCATCGGCTTAGCCGTGTGTCTTTTCGCGAGCGCATCGGGCCCATTCTTTCCGTCTGCCTCTGAAGAGCAGCCGGCAACCGATCTCAGGGCCTTCTCCGCGCTGGCTCCCGTTGATGCGCATGCCCATGTTTTCAAGAACGATCCCGCCTTTGCGGCCATGTTGGAGCGACTCAACCTGCGCATCCTGGATATTTGTGTCGTCGATAAGCACGATCGCGGATTCGAGGAGGCTGCCCCTCAGAATCAGAAAGCCCGCGAGATCATGCACAGCACTCATGGCCGCTCAGCATGGTGCTCCACATTTGATCCGCAGGACTTTGAAAGTCCCGACTTCTCTTCCCGATCGAACCAACTGCTGAACGAGACGTTTGTTCAAGGGGCGGTCGCAGTCAAGATTTACAAGAATATTGGAATGGAACTGAAGAAGCACGACGGCTCCTACCTGATGCCCGATGATCCGGTGTTCAACCCGATCTTTGCTGACATCGCCGCCCACAATCGCACCGTCCTGGCCCATATTGCCGAGCCAACTTCCAGTTGGCGCCCGCTCGATCCTGCCAATCCCGACTACAGCTACTACAAGGATAATCCGGAATGGTTCATGTATTTGCATCCGGAGCGGCCGTCGAAGGAGACAATTCTGGCCGCGCGCGACCGCATGCTGGCCAACAATCCCAAGCTGCGCGTGGTTGGCTGCCATCTGGGCAGCATGGAGGTCGATGTCGATGACATTGCGCGTCGTTTCGACCGTTATCCAAATTTTGCAGTTGATACGGCGGCGCGCGTCATTTATCTCATGATGCAGCCGCCGGAGAAGGTTCGCGCTTTCCTCATCAGGTACCAGGACCGTGTTCTTTACGGCACCGACTTGGAGCTCATGCCCTGGTCCGACACACCAGCCGCGCTCTCACACTGGCAACAGGAATATCTCCGTGACTGGAAGTACTTCGCCACCGACGAGTGGGTAGATTACGAAGGCAGGAAATACCAGGGACTGAAGCTGCCCCAGCCCGTTCTGCAAAAGTTATATCACGATAACGCTGTTCGTTGGATCGACGGCATCGATCGAGGCTACTAGCTTCCCGGACACAGACCTGCTGCATCATGGCGGTTCAAACATGAAGATAATGTTCACGGTAGCCATTTCAATACTTTGCTGGAGCACTCTTTCGGGTATGGATACACCGCCGCCCGATGCCTTGCGTGTCCTTCCATCCACCTCTGCTTCGGGACCAACCATCACTCCGTACTTGGAATATCAAACCGAGATGGCTTGGCTTCAGGACGATCAGCGCCAAAAGAGATGGGCGTCCCTCAGAACCGAGAAAGACTTGTTGCAGTTACAGAACGAGATGAGGGGACACTTTCTCGACATGCTCGGTGGCCTTCCGGCAATGAAGACTCCGCTGAATCCTCAGATTATGGGCCGGATTCAGATGCGGGGCTTTCACATTGAGAAGCTGATCTTTGAGAGTTTGCCGGGCGTATATGTCACCGCTCTGGTGTACGCACCGGATGACGGAAACAAGCTTCACCCCGCCGTTCTCGTGCCTAGCGGCCACTCTGAAAACGGGAAGGTGCACTATCAGTCTCTTTGCCAGCGCCTGGTGCAGCGCGGATATGTTGTCATCAGTTGGGACCCGGTCGGCCAGGGAGAACGCAGTCAGTTTTGGGACAGCAAAAAGGCAAAGAGCCGCTACAACCTGATCTGCGCGGAACATGCGGTTCTGGGCAATCTGGCTTACCTCGCCGGAACGAACCTGGCACGATGGGAGATCTGGGATGGCATTCGAGCGCTCGACTATCTGCTGACCCGCCCCGATGTAGATTCGGAACGCATCAACATCACGGGCACCAGTGGCGGAGGAACTCAGGCAGCCTACATCGCGGCTCTCGATCCGCGAATCAAAGTTGTGATGCCGTCGTGCTTCACTACTGCCCTTCCCATGCGTGTGTATAACCGCATTTTCCAGGACCCCGACAGCGACCCGGAGCAGGACCTCTACGGGATGATCTCGAAGGGGATCGATCACCCCGGCCTCCTGCTGATGATGTATCCCCGTCCAGTCTTCGTAGCCGCGGCCGTACTGGACTTTTTCCCCATCGAAGGCACGCACAAGACATTTCGTGAAGTCGAGGATCTTTACTCGCGCTTCGGGCATCTCGATCGGATCGCGATGCATGAGGGATACCACGGTCACGAGTATTCCGCAGAAAACCAGGAAGCGGCATTCCAGTTTCTAGATCACTACAATGGCCTTCCCTATCGGCGAGGTCTTCCTCCGGTTGAAGAGCTAGAGGAGAAGAGCCTGCATTGCACCCGTACCGGCCAAGTCGTGACGGACTATCCCAACGCTCGATCGCTGATGGACGTGGTCCGCGAATATTACGAAGAAAGGAAAGAACAGGCAGGCCCCAGCCTCAAGCAGCTCTACTATTCGGGTCTTCACCCGGAAATTCAATCGTGGAGCGTTTCGCAGTATCAACGCCCCGTGTACGGTTCACACGAGATCCAGTGGGAACTCATGGGGCAAACGCAGTTCAGCGATGTCACGATTGACCGGTACCTGCTTCGCCACAGCCGGTATCTTGAAATGCCCCTTTTGTACATCCACAAAGGTGGGGGCCACCGCCCGATTCTGTTCTGGCTCGGCCCCAAGGGGAAGGTGACGCCGGAGGATTGGCCTGAGATCTCAAAGTATCTCGATCAGGGGTACGACGTCGTGTCAATTGACCCGCGCGGACAAGGAGAGACGCGAATGCCGTACAAAGCCGCCTCTCCAGACGATCCCAGCCTGGCGCAAATGGACGCCGATGTGGCGTACGTTAGCCCGCTCTCCGGAGTGCTGGCCGACTACGTCTACAACTCATTACTCACTGGCAGGCCGTATTTTCTGCAGATGATTGAGGACATTGAGATCGCTGCTCGTTTCGTCCGGGGGAAAATAGACGATCGTTCTGAGTTCGCAATTGCTGGCGCCGGCGACGCCTATACCCTCGCCAATGCTGTCAGCGAGACGCTCCCTGACGTGAAGTTGATTCCGCAATCCGACGCGCAAGCTTTGAAGTGGTCACAACTGGTAAACGAAAAAGTGGAACTCTGGCCCGTGCAATATCTGTTGCCAGGCGGTGCGTACGTTCATTGATTTCGACTGCCTCTTCAGTTGCTACGGGGCCCTTGGGGGGCTTCGCACAATCATGAAAAACACTCTCATTATGCTGTTGGGCTGTGCCGTCATCTTGAGCCTTGTTGCCTGCAACCAATCCAAACATTATTCCGACCGGTGGTTTTATGTTTCGACTGACCTCGAGAGCGACCAGGAACTCGCGCGGGTGGAAGGCCTCGCGAAGACAGCTTCCGAACACGGCCTGAACGGGATGCTCTTGTCCGCAGGCTTCGATGCGCTGGATTTGGCATCTCCGGAATTTCTGAGCCGCCTGCAACGGCTGAAGCAGACTTGCGACGGTTTGCGAGTAGAGATCATTCCCGCCGGTTTCGGTGTTGGATACGGCGGCGGTGTGATGGCTCACGATAAGAATCTGGCCGCTGGTTTGCCGGTGCACGGAGCGCTCTTTGTGGCGGGCAAACACGAAGCACATTTTGCACCCGACTCACCGGCGAAGCTGCTGAACGGCAATTTCGAGCGCATCCAGGGAGATTTGCCCGCAGACTTCACGCTGCACGGCGCGCGGGCCACGGTCGATACGCAGGTCTATCACTCAGGGAAAGCGTCTGTGCGTTTCGAAGACTTTGCCCACAGCCCTGGCGGCACCGTGTATTTGGCGCAGACTCTTCATGTTCAACCATACCGTAGCTATCGCATCCGCTGCTGGGTGAAAACCGAAGATGTGGCGCCGCGTGAAGTTTTTTACCTGTGGGCCATTGCCCAGGATGGCCGTGACCTTGCTTACCTGGAACCCTGGATGACGCCCACCAGCGACTGGCACGAACTGGTGTGGGCATTCAACAGTTGGAACTCAAACCAAATTGATTTTCGGATCGGCGTTTCGGATGGTCAGAAGGGAAAAATCTGGGTGGACGACGTTCAAGTAGAGGAGGTGGGACTTACCAACGTCATCCGTCGTCCAGGAACGCCGGTCAAGGTCGCGAACGAGAAGACCGGCCATGTTTACGAGGAAGGCCGCGATTTCTCTCCCATATCGGATCCCCAACTGAATTTCAGATGGGACCACGACGGACCCGTGATCAGGCTCTTGCCGGGCAGTCGGATTCATACCGGCGATCGGCTCAGAGTGGACTACTTTCACGGCACAACCATTTATCGGGAGCAGGTTCCCATCGACATGTCGGAACCCGCGGTGTATGAAATCTGGCAGCGGCAGATTCCGCTTATCGAGCGCTACCTCGCGCCGAAGAAGTACTTCCTGAGCATGGACGAGGTTCGCATTGGCGGGTTTTGTGAAGCCTGCAAGCGGCGCCATCTGAGCATGGCACAGATCCTGGGTGATAGCGTCAGCCGGCAGTACGCAATGATCCGGGCCGCCAATCCTCAGGCCCAGGTTTATGTGTGGTCTGACATGTTCGATCCCAATCACAATGCGGTCGCGAAGTACTATCTCATCGACGGCAGTTTCGAAGGCACCTGGAACTACCTCCCCAAAGACATCATTATGGCCTGCTGGTATTTCGAGAAACGCGACCAGAGCCTGGGATTTTTCTCTAAACTCGGCCACCATACTCTGGGTGCCGCATATTATGACGCAGATGATCTCCAGAATCCGAAAGATTGGCTGCGCTCGCTCGACCAGACGCCCGGCGCCACCGGAATCATGTACACCACATGGGAGAACAAATACGAACTGCTAGGCGCCTTCGGCGATCTAGTCTCCAAGAGGTAAATCGAAATCGCAAGGGAGCGCCAGTTTGTGCGCGTCCTGCCTGAGTACGCTTAGAGTCGTTGCACGGTCAATCCGCCGTCCAGTACGAGAACCGAACCGGAGGCGTACGGCAATTCGCCGCGTACCAGCATAGCCACAGCCTTGCCTATGTCTTCCGGCTTTCCCCATCGCTTTTCGAGCAGGAGTCCGGCCTCAATCATCGCATCGTAATTTTCGCGGACTGCGGCAGTCATGCCGGTGTCGACAATGCCCGGCCGAATCTCATAAACCTGGATCCCGAATTCGGCAAGCCGAACTGTCCATAACTTGGCCGCCATCGCGATGCCGGCTTTGGAAATGCAGTAGTCCCCGCGATTCGTGCTGGCGACCGTGGCAGAAATAGAACCGATGTAGACGATGCAGCCGCGATAAGAAGTATCGGCCTGTTTCTGACGGATCATCCATTGAGCGGCGGCTTGGGTAAGGAAATATGGACCTTTGAGGTTCGCCGCCATTACTTCATCAAAGCTCTGTTCCGAAGCTTCGAGGACGTCTGCGCGGATGGGTGGCGCAATGCCAGCGTTATTAATCAGGACATCAAGACGCCCCAGACTTTCCTGAACCTTCTCGAGGAGTGCGCGGCGGTCAATCGGACTCGACACGTCGCTCTGAAGGTATTCAATCCGGGTGCCGTGCCGGCGCAAGCGTTCAACAACGGCAGCGCGGTCCTCGCTGGGGCAACGTCCGGTAATGACGAGGCTGCAGCCATCCATCGCCAAAGCTTCAGCTATGCCCAGCCCGATTCCGCGGGACCCGCCGGTAACCAGCGCGACTTTGCCCATTGTGTTCACTCAGCAATTCAGAAAAATGTGTAGTACTCTTTCTCCGCCATGCGCCAGATTAGCAATCCCAGTTCGAGCAGATGATAATCTCCCCACATGCAGGACTCCCCCGCCGGTACGTTTGAACCTTTCGGGATGTAATCCCATCCCCTGGGACGATGATAGATGCAATGCAGGAGGAGTCCCTCGTGCTTGAGGTCGGGTGACAGGTAGGGCTCTTCCAACAATCGCCGGCTGACGGTCAGTCCAGCGAGCAGATATTGCTTACCCTTGGTTCCAAGAGCAGCGCCGAGCCGAATCAGTCCCTGGGCAGCGATTGCCGAGGCCGACGCGTCGACAGGTTCGCACTGGTTGTACGGATCGGCGGGCATGCGGCGCCAATCGCCTAGTTTGTGGAGGTTCGGAGCGCCTGTGTCCCAATAGCAGAGGCCATCGGAAGCAGTGCCCTGGCCGATGTAGAAGTCGCAGGTTACGCGTGCGGCCTTCTCCATCAAGGCCAACTCCCGGGCTTTGCTGGTACCGCAAGCCTCAAAGTCTTTCTCTGACAGAGAACGCAGGAATTCCAGTTCCTCTGCAAAACCGAGCATGGCCCACGCCAGCCCGCGAGTCCACGTGCTGAAGGGAGAGTAACCCTGCTGCGACGATGGGCAGCGATAAGCTCCGCTGACAGGGTTGAAGATTGCCTCGTGGGCGACGCGCCCGCATTGCTCCTTCGTATCGTAATTGTCGCGCCCTTCGCCGTAATAGACGTTGTATCTTGCGGTCGTTGCTGCGTGCTGCAACAGACGTGTCAGCAGATTGATTTTCTGGTCTTGTTCGCCCCTCAGTTCATGGCCAAGAACATGGGCCAAGCCGCAGATGCGGAGTGTTCGCATGGTGTCGATGAACAGGGAGTGCGGACCATTAAAAGAATAGATGTAGCCGCCGTCGGGCAACGGCGTCCAGCGCGAGGCCTGAACCGCTCCGCTTACTTTCAGGGCGAGTTCGTAAAACCGCAACTCTCCATCGTCACGAGGGATGCGACCCTCCAGCATAAGCCGGCGAAGCTGGCCATAGGTCGACACGTTGTTAAACCCGTGGTCGTGCACGCCAGTATCCGTGAGGTGCGGGGCCATATCGCGGAGCGTGTGGTCGCGGCCGATTGCTAACAGTTTCTTGTCACCCGTCAGATCGAAGGCCAGTAATGCGTTGCCATATTGAAATCCCTGTGTCCATTGCGTCCATCCGCGAGTTGTGTACTTACCTCGGGCGGTGATTACGGGTGCGCCGTCGCGCGTTCGCCAGCGCTTGTCCAAGGCTGCAGTCTTTCTTGCTGCCAGCTCAAACAACTGCGTGAGTGGCTTCCTGAAATCAGCCGGAGAAATGGTCTTGCAGATGTCCATAACGAAACTACGTGCGCGGCGAGAGGTGAGCGCTACGAGATAAGCTTAACTTGAAACGGTGGCCTCGCGGAGCGTATTGAGCTCCGGCCAGTCCTTTTTCACTTCCGCGATCACCTCCAGCGCAGCTTCCTCCATTATTTGTGCGCCCCATTCGCGACGAGTATGACGGCGAGGATCTTGCGCTTCGCGGAGACAATGATCCGGTGTCGGATCGCCATCAAAGGTGTCCCCGTCCACGATGCCAAAATCCGCGTTGCGTAGCTTTCCTTCACGGGGCAGCTTCGCGAGATCGACACATCCGGGCCAACTGGCTGCCAACATGGACGTCTCCTCGGCGCATGCGTGTCCGATCGCCCCAGCAAGCAGGGAACGAGGAAACCCAGGGTACACCCATTTCACACGCTGTCCCTTTCCGGAAGACGGGTCGTTAAACTCGTGGCAGAGCCGGTTGAGCACATCCTTCTGATTGTCAGCACCGTGGCCGTTCACGATCAGGACGTATCGAAATCGCATCCTGCCCAGCAGGATGTTGAGAGTATCACGTACAACAAGGGCAAAGACCTCTTCCCGCAGATAGGCGCTGGCAACGGAGTGGTTGGGAAAATCCATTCCTTCGATCCGTGCGTCGCGCTCGAACCCGATGGACTCCAGAGTCTCCGGCCGCCGCTGGCGCTCAGTGCCTACGAAAAGCGGCGGATAGTAGGGGCATTGGAACTCGCGGGCCAGACGACGCGCGAAGGCATGGGCCAGCAGGTTGTCGCATCCCATCGCGAGATGGGGTCCGTGCCATTCCACGGGTGCGATTGGAAGAATCACCAGCCCATTACGTGCTCTCGCCTCAGCTACTTCATCGGGGAAGAGAAATGCCATGTTCCAATCGCCCTCTTCGACAGGTCGAACCGTCTTGAGCGTGTTCATCACTTGGTCTCCGTTTGTCTTGATCAATAGGCGCCGATGTTTGGCGTCTGACGTCGCTCTCCGGCGACGTTTCGCTGCGGCAGTTGTTTTTGATCGACGCTGTCTGCCAATACCGTCGAACCGGGCCGCGGGTGAAAATCAGGACGAGCGGGATTCATACGCCACATCCCATCCTCAATGACAATCCAGGGTTCTTCGTTGTACTTCAGGAATTCCTTCGCGACGCTTTCGCGATTCAAGCCGACGCGCGAATGATTGGCTTCATCGAGATTCAGGGCCACCTGCTTGAAAGACGGAAGCATCTCCGTTTCGCTAAACGGACTCGTCACCGCCTTGCTGCCGGGTTCGATTACCCAGGGGAGAGAATGGGCTGAGATCCCGACGTAGTGGATCGTGTTCAGAATGTTGAAACCGGAATCGAGGCGATAAATGCTGGTGGCAGTGACCTCCAGCGAATTGGGCTGGTCGTTAATGAGTATATTGTTCCGGACCACGTTGCCCCAGCTTCCGTTGTTCAGCAGCAAGGCGGCGCGTCCTTTCGCATCGAGCAAAACCGTGTTGTTGCGGATGACGTTCCGTTGACAACCCCAGAACGGCAACAAGGCGGGGTCCCGTGCCTGTTCCGGCGAAGAGGGACCTGGCAGCACGGCGGAAGCGTCGTAAGGATTGCCATTATCCCAGAGTGCAATTCCATGACTGAAGTTGCCGTAAATCAAGTTGTTCTGAATAAGCGAATCCTGCAGACCAGCCAGGTTCAATGATCCGCCGCCGCGCTTACCGTTACCGTTGATTACGTTCTCTTCGACGATGAAGTTGATGCCTCGGCCGTCGGGATAATTGTTCTCCCCAAACTCCTGGTTGGCTGCTTTCAGCAGTTTCTGGGACCACTCGCGCGTGGGTTGCTCGGCAGGAAAATCCTTGAAGCGTGTATGCCTGAGGACTTCATGCAGTGAACTTTCGGGATCCAGATTGATCTGCAGTCCGCTGGCATAGCTGCCAAAGAAGATATTCCGGCGAATCACATAGTTATCCGAACCGTCAGAGACATAAGCCGAGTGCTCAATGCAGGACAGGGCAAATACGCTGTCCTCGATGAGCACGGTATGCGTATCGGTTGAATGAAGTCCCCACATTCGATGGTTGTGAGAAAACACCCGTACGACTGCGATATGGTGAGCCTGCTTTCCGTGCAGGCCGAAGTTGCTGCCGAGCATGATGCCGGCTCTGGGACCTTTCGGTTCGAGACCGGGACCAGTCATACCTGCGATGTTGAAGCCTTCCAGAACGACGTAGTGAGCGGCTTCCAGTAAGACCATCCAGTCGGGGATCTGGCTGGCCTGATCGATGACCACCGAACCTGGAGTTCCCAGGGCCTTGAAGTGGATGTACTTTCCATCTCCAGCATCGCTTTTGTCTCTGAGCACAAAGCCCGCGTAGTGTCCGGGAAGGACCGCGACAATGTCGCCGCCGTGCGCTGCGTCTGCGGCTTCTTGCAGAGTGGCAAAGCGCTGGAAGACCGGATAAGAGCGCTCTGGCTTTTGCGCGAACGGATCGTTCAAATCCAGAGGCGCGACGCTCACATTCTTGATATCCGTACCGGAACCCACCAGAAGCACGCGAGAGTAGCGTTGTTGAAGGTGAAATGTCTTCGCCACCCACTCGTCGGAATTCTGCGTTCTTACGAACTTTGGCGATGTTGGCGCCGCCGCGGCCGGGATCACGAACAGAAGAATGAGTGCAACCGCAATCAAGCCTTTACGCCCATCAAGCATGGTCATGGATTTCGGCCTCCTTAGGCGCCACGTCGTTTGCCGCCTGGATTGATTGCTTCCCCCTGATGAACTTCAGCGAGAAGGCGATGAGCAGTGTGATCGTGGCATAAGAAATGACGATAGGGCGGTCCGCACGCGCCACAAAGAACAGCAGCATCAGGGTAAGTGCACCCACACCGGCGGTGATCCGGCTGAGGAAGCGGAAAACGGTTACAGTCTGGTCAGGGCAATCCGCAAGCTCGCGTTGCACGTTGACTGGCGTGTTCAGCCTCGCGAAGAGCTTCTCCCGGCGCACCACATGGGCACCTTCTGGCCGGTCGAACCATCGGCTGGACAGGAATATCGTGATTGAAACCGGCACCACCACAACGACGTTCATGACCAAATCCCAGCCGAGAAAAAAACCTCCTACGGACCCGATGCCCAAGCCAGCTAGGAAGGAAATCAGGCCCGACCAGGGCGGGCTCCTTTTGATCAACAATCCAAGCAGGGCAGGCGGGCCATAGGCCAGGGAGATGATTGTGTTGAACGTCACCATCACTTGGAAAATACTTTTCCCCTTTACCGCCAGGACCACTGCCAAAACAGTGATGGTCAAGGCGACGATCACGGTCGTGATTCGTCCTACTTTTAGCAGCGCACTGTCACTGCTTGTCTTCGCAAATAGCGTTTGGTAAACGTCTTTTGAAATGATCCCTGCGTGCATGTTGAAAGTGCCGGATAGGCTAGCCATGGCGGAGCTGAACATCGCCGCCAGCATGATTCCGATCAATCCGTTCGGCAGCAAAGTAAGGCTGGCCGCCGCGAAAGCAGCTTCGTGGGCGTTGGAGAAGCGGGGCATGACCGCTGCCAGATCGGGATGCATCACTCGCATTGCCATAGGCGGGATAAACCAGATAAATGCGCCTACCAGAAACAGTCCGAAACACAACAGCGCAACTTTTCTCGCGGAACGTTCATCATCCACACTGAAGTAGCGTTGTGCCATAGCTGAGGTGTTGTAGCCGACGCTCACCATCAGGCTCCAGGCAAACACATAGAGCCACCCGTACTGACTGGGCAGGCGCAGTGAGACCATCCCACTGGGCAGAGAGTGATAAAGCCCCGACAGTCCGCCGACCCGGATCAGGGAAGCTCCAACGAGGACCAGGCAAAATGGCATGAGAATGACGGCTTGAAGAAAGTCGGTCACCACCACGGCCCAGAGGCCTCCGAGGGCCGAATAGAGCAGCACAATGAGCCCGCAGACTACGATCGTCCCCACGAGCGGCACGCCGCAACTCGAGGCCATTAGGAGCCCCAACCCGTAGAGAACGCTGGCCGCCATGAACATTTGGAAGAGCACGCTGACTACAGAAAAGGTCTGCCGGGTTCCCTCGTTGAAGCGTTCGTCCAGGTATCCCATCGTGGTCGTGACCCGCGACCTCCGCCAGCACCGGGCAAACACGAAGTAGCCCAGCAAGAAGGAAAGGGCATTGCCAACGTAGAGAAGTACGACCACAATGCCATAGCGGTATGCCATCCCGGCTGCCCCCGTGAATGTCCAGGCGCTGAAGCCGCTCATGAAACAACTCAGTCCGGCTACCAGCCAAGGGATGCGGTTCCCCCCGCGAAAATAATCAGAAGCGCCCCGGTTGAACCGCATAAAGACGAATCCGATACTCAGCATCGCCACCATGTAAATGGCGATAATCGAGAAATCGAGAATGTTAGCTGTCTTCATTCGGATTTCTTCGGAATGAGCAGACTCATGGGACCGGGGCACCCCTCGTCAACCATGCGAGGGCGTTGTTGCAGGCATGCTCATTCATTTTCTTGTTTCTCTGCCCCGGCGCTCCAACTGCCAAAGGAGACCAGAGAGAAACAAAAAGAAAGTAAACAATAGCCAAGGATGAGCGCCTGCGTCCAAATACTATTCCTGCAGCGATCTTCATCGCAACTGCAATAGTTCTTAATAAACCAAGCAGGCTCAATGAAAAAGCAGGATATTCGGTGTCAGGATCAGACCCGCGAGGGGCCTTCACAGAATGAAATCAAACAAAATAAAACGAAACCTACTCACTTGACATTGCAGGCATCCAACAGGTTGAATGGGTGCGAGTCCCCGGCTGTGGTATTCCGCTTTGGCTCCCTGGTTTTGTCACGGCGGACGCCGCCAACGCAATCCGCCAAGCCATGATTTGCGGCTTGCCGACGGCAGTTAAAGGAGCGAATCTAAATCATGAGCGTGGATTGCAAGACTGCGTTCGCTTCACGCCGGACCGGTCGCCCGGTAGTTCGTCTTTGTGTGCTGGCCTTGATTTCATCTTCTTGCATCATCCTGGGAAGTTGCAGCAGTTCAAGCTCTCCCTCTGGCACCGGCTCCGCGCCGGCAATCACCTCCTTTACTGCCAATCCGACAAGCATAAAATCCGGCTCCAGCAGTACGCTAAGTTGGGCGACAACCGGGGCAACGAGCATCTCCATCGCGCCCGGAACGTTCACATCTACCTCAGGCAGTGGCTCGACCAGTGTCAGTCCGACCGCGACCACTACCTACACGTTGACTGCGACCAACGCCGCGGGTTCGGCCACGGCTACGACGACCGTTACGGTGACCGGGTCCGGCAGTTCGCTGACAATCACGACGACTTCCTGTCCGAACGGAACGCAAGGCGCCGCCTATGCCGGCTGCACCCTCGTTGCCAGCGGTGGCACTCCGCCCTACACCTACTCAGTCAGCACGGACCCGAGCTTCCCGCCATTGCCCGAAGGCATGTCCATCGACGCGGCGACCGGCGTGGTCAGCAGTTCCCTCATCGGAGGGCAGGGCACGTACACACCCCAGTTTGTGGTCACGGATTCGACGAATGCGCAGGCTACGCAAGACATCAGCATCGCCATCACGGGAAGTAATGCATTCCTGGCCAGCATCTTCCCGTCAGATTCGATCTTCCACCATCGTGTCGATGCCGCGACAACCAGCCTTCCCGTAGATACTTCGCCCGCAGCACCCATCTACAGCAGTTATCTCTCGGCGACAATCAAGCCTTTTTTTGGCACGGGCTATGCAGGATTCCCCAACGGCATACCGGCCATTTCAGTCCCCTACAACCAGCCGATGGTTTCGGTAACGACGACGATGTATCAGTCATACTTCACTTCAGGTCCCATTCCGCCGTATGCGCCGGTGGAGGGCACGAGCGCTGCTGCCGCGTCCGACGGAGACAGACATGTTCTGGTTTACCAGCAGGCGGGCGGTGGCCAGAAACCGGCCCTATATGAAATGTGGCAGGGAATTTACGAAGGCGGCCCTTGGACCGATTCCTCAAACGCCCTTTGGCCAGACGTAACTTCAGACGCTCTTACGCCTCAGGGAAATGGCACAACTGATGCCGCGGGCCTTCCGATCAGTCCCCTTATCGTGAATGCCGACGAAGTGATCGGATCGGGCACGCCCAGCGCGCCGACTGGCGCGATTCAGCATCCCATCCGATTCACCGTACAGCACATGCTCAACTACTGGGTCTGGCCTGCCACGCAATCGGCCGGCACGGGAAGTTGCACCGATTCGAACGGGCAGACCATTCCCACGGAAACAGAAATTTCCCAGCCTTCTTCGTCCCCTCAACTTCCCGTGCCCCAAAGCTGCCCCACCACGACGGGCCCTGCCGGCGAGATCTACCGGCTGAAGGCTTCCGTTACGACTCCCTCGTGTGCCTCTACCAGTCTGCAGGCTTCGATCATCATTACTGCATTTCGAAACTATGGGATCATCCTGGCGGATAATGGGAGCAGCGGTGGCCTCATCGGCACGCCCGACGCGCGCTGGGATGACAATGATTTGTCGTGCCTTAAAAGCCTCACACTGGCAGACTTCGAACCGGTTAATGTCTCCAGCCTGATGGTCAGCAATGACAGTGGCGCCACCAGCCATTAATCACATTACTTCTGGCGCAACGGCTGCCCATGCGAGGCGACGCGCTTGAGGAGACGGTAAGCAAACTTGGCTTCTTCTGCCGTCCAAGAGTCGAGCCTTCCCCGCAAAGAGCAGGCAGGTGGGAGACCCTCTCCGGTCTCCCACCTGCCTTAGAAAACAGCTCAGCTAGCTAACCTCGCGCTGTCGCCTAGAAAGTCAGGTGCAACGCAAACTGGATGAGGCGAGGGCCGTTTTGCGGACCCGTGACCAGGCTAAACGTCCCGCCCTGATTTGCGCCATTGACGAAGTTGGGCAGCCCATCGCCCAAGGACGTATCCGGGTCGCCCAGTCGCTGGCGGTTAAACACGTTGAACATATCCGCCCGGAACTGAAGGTTGAAGCGCTCGCTGAGCCTCGTATTCTTCACGATCCCAAAGCTCTCGCCGCCGCCCATTTGCACGGGCCCGCGCACATTGGTAAGGAAAGGTGGAGAATTCCCGTAGCGCAACGCGAATCCGTTGACTGGTGATGCCGGCGGGTCCACGAAGGCCGCCGGGTTCAGGTAGGGTGTCCCGTTGATGGGGTCCAAAGGTCCCGACGGTACTCTCGGCGAAACTCCCGGAACGATATCGCCTCGTATTCCGTACGAACTCACGAAGCCCGAGCCATCGATGGAGTAGATGGTCAGTGGATCACCCGAAGTGTAGTTCTGAATAGCGCTAAGCTGCCAGCCGCCGGCCAGCCGATCCAGGGCCCCGCCAGAGTTGAGCCATCTCTGCCCGCGTCCAAAGGGCAGATCGTACACCCACGTCAGCTTCAGTACGTGGGTGTAATCATAGCTGGCAATGCCCTTTTCTGACTGTCGATTCCAGATATCCTGAACATTCTCGCTGCCGCTGGCATACAGCGCAGCGTCCGAGTCCGTGAGCAACTTGGAGTAGGTGTACGCCGCAATAAACATCAGGCCGTGCTTGGTGTTCTTGCGGGCCATGAGTTGGAGAGAATGATAAGTGGAGCTACCCATGGTCGGGTAATTGTTCATCAGCCCGGTAATTTGTGGATACGGCTGAATGGCCGCCTGGACCAGCGATTCCCAGTTATTTGCTTCGAAATCGGGATATGGCAGACCAGTGATGCCGTAGCCCGCCAGAATCGCGGCCGTGGTCGGGTTCTGCAAATCCGTCTGCAGATCGTCCAGGAGCATATCGCCCAGGCCCATGTACTTGGTCTGCGGCTGATTGAGTAAGCCCCCGAAGTAGCCGTTCAGCAGCCGCGTCCCCTTCGAACCCATATAGTCGGCCTGGAGTAGGAGGTCGCGCGGCAACATGTACTGGAATCCGGCGCTCCAGTTCTGAGTATAGGGCTCTCTCGTACCGTTCCTCGGCAGAAAGTCAACCGAGTTCCCGTTGGCGAGGGTGGGGTCCAGATCGGGGAGCGTACCGGTGTACGGACGCAGTCCAATCGTCCCGGGCGGCGTTGCGGAGGCGAGAGGTGACCAGTAGATCGCCGGGTCGTTAACAAATCCGGTCGGCGAGCTTCCTGCGTGTGCATTCACATAGTCCGTGAATCCCAGGTAATCCAGAGTGCCGAAGTTATCTTCAATGGGAGGGGCGAAAGAGATGCCATAGCCGCCACGGAACACCAGCTTGTTGGTAATTCCGTAGGCCACGCCGATCCGTGGCGCGAAATCCTTGAAGTACCAGTTTTCGAGCGAATGGCGGCCGTTGCAGGTGGAGCAGCTGCCCAGGAATTCCAGCGCTCCCCCAATGTTATCCGCACCGGCATTCAGCAACGTGCCGCTGAACCCCGATTCGTGATTGTTGATTTCGGTCTGTGGCATGGCGATTTCCCAGCGCAGCCCCAGGTTCAGGGTCAGCTTGGAAGTTGCCTTAAAGTCGTCCTGAGCGAAGAAGGCGTACAGCCCAGAGCGGTAGTGTGGTGACGATGGGTAGATTTGCCGGTTGCCGTTGTTTACGGCCCCAACAATAAAGCTGGCGTACGGATTGCCAGTGACGGTGAAAAAGCCGGGCAAACCCGTCGAGTCGCCCAGGAAATTGAAGCCACCGGACACGGTATCCGGTTCAAACGTGTTGTAGCGATACTTGCGATATTCAGCTCCGAATTTGAGGCTGTGCTTGCCCCGCAGGTAGCTGAAGTAATCCTGCAAAATGAAACTCTCCATGGGGTCAATGTTCGCGCAGGAATGTCCAAGTTGTTTCGGTATGCCTTGAATATACCGGCTACTTAGGTTGATCCCCGGAAAACAAGTGTCCGGCACTCCCACAATGGATGATGGGAAGTACTTGACGTCGTTCGAAAGGCCGTTCCTGTTTTGGAACCGGTTGTAGCCGACCTGGAATTCGTTCAGACTGCGGTCGGTGATGTTCCAGGCGTGCGCCAGGCGAACCTGCGGACCGCCTACATCCTGTTGCTTCACCGGGTTAATCGGCCACCCCGGGAATGGAGGGAAGGTATTGGCGCCTCTTTGAAACCGCGATCTCCAGTTGTAGTTAAAGGATCCCCAAATCTTCTGCTTGCCTGTCAGCACGTGGTCAATTTTGACCGTGTAGGCATCGCGAGTGAGGGTCGGACAGCAGCCGTTGAATTCGGGAGTGTTCTTGATGGTTCCATTCTGCAATGACTGCTGGGCAGAGAACAGCGGAGCGGGAAACATCGGCAGGAGCGTGGCCGATGCCGTGCTGAATTCCGCTGCCGGGATCACGCCGGCTTTACCATTCGAGGTGAAGGGGTCACGGATGACGGCACTGGCGGTCGCCGTCAGGCCGGTTACCGGGTCAACGTGGCCAGCCGTCACATTGCGCGTTGTCAGCGGATCATAGACCTGATACTCGTAGACGGGCCTGTTCAGCGCATCAAAACAGGGCAAGTTGTTGCCCTGGCCGCCCGGATTGGCGCCCGTGGAATCGCAGGTCTGAAGCTGCTGCGATCCCAACATCCCGCTGAAATCGCCCGTTATCATCGCGGGCGTAGGTATGGTTAGCGCCCCGGAATACGAGAAATCCCGGAAACGATAGCCTTCATACGAGAAGAAGAAGAATGTGCGATCCTTGAAGATCGGTCCGCCAAAGGTAAAGCCGAAATCATTGTCCTTCGTATTGTCCTTCGCGGTGTGATAAACGTTTGCCAGCTCACCAGCCGCATTGAATATAGGATTCTTAACGTATTCGAAGGCCGAGCCGTGAAACTGGTTGGTACCGGATTTGTAAGTGAAGTTGGCGACTCCACCGCCGGTATCCCCGTATTCGGCGGAATAGTTCGAGCTCTGCACCTTGAATTCCGCAATCGCGTCTGTGCCCGGCTGGGTCTCGGTCAGGCCGCCGCCACTCAGGTCGTAGCGGCCGATGCTAACGCCGTCAATCATGATCTCGTGGCTGAACAACTGCCCACCGTTGATGGAACCCGACCATGAGCTGCCGACGGTTCCCGGCAGGCTGCTGAAGATGAAAGTCTGAAGGTCGCGCCCGCCATCACCTATTTCGACAGGCAGGGACGCGAACTCCTCTGGGGTCACGGAGGAGCCCACCTCCGCGCTCGAGGTTTGCAGCAGCGGAGCCTCCGCCGTGACTATCACCGTCTCCTTGATACTCCCCGGTTGTAGCTTGAGATCCACCGTGACCACTTGCGCGACCGGCACTATGACCTGATCGGCTACGGCAACCTTAAAGCCGGCTTTCTCGGCTTGCACCTTATAGGTGCCCGGAGGCACCGGCGCGCGGTAATAACCCGCGCTGCTGGTCTTGGCTGTCCATTTCACGCCAGTATCTATGTTGGTGATAGTGATTGCGGCATCGGGCACAACCGCGCCGGTTGTGTCTTGTACGGTCCCTGTAACCGCTCCCAGATTTCCCTGCGCATAACCTGGTACTGAGAAGAACAGGAGCAGAGCGATCAGAGAGGTAAGGAGAACTAATAATAAAGTGCGTCTTTTCACAATATCCTCCCGGATACACTTCCGGATTCTTGCCAAATGATGCTGATTTAGCACAAAGTGACGGCGATGTGCAAGAAAAAAATATAAATCGAAATAGATTGAAACTCACCAGGCGGAGCGGGGCATGGGCAGGTCATCGCGGTCTCGAGTTCGTGTATAAGAACCTTTGAACGTCCTGTCGCCGCCGATTTCTCAGTTTATGGCGCGCTCAGTCGGGTCAGTGTGCGAGTGCTCGTCGCGCAGGACGGCTGCTGCGGTTCGATATAACGATGCTATCTGTCCGTTCCTTCCGCCGAATGGCAGCCCGGGTAGGCGTGGTCGCCTCCTTACTGGGCCTATGTGTCGCTGGTTTGGGATCCCTCGGTCTTGCCCCTTCAACCCTGCCGTCCACGGGTCCCATCCGCTTTGAAGAAGTTGCTCAACGTGCAGGCCTGCACTACGTCACGGCGAACTCCGGCACAGAAAACAAGAATCAACCGCAGACCATGCTGGCTGGAGTCGCACTCCTGGATTACGACAATGACGGGTACCTGGACATTTATCTGGTAGGCGGAGCTGCCATTCCATCTCTGGTAAAAGATTCCCCGTTGTACTGGAATCGTCTGTTCCACAACAATCACGATGGGACATTTACGGACGTTACGGAGAAGGCTGGCGTGGCTGGATCAGGCTACGCCACAGGCGTGGCCGTGGGCGACTACGATAATGACGGATGGCCCGACATCTTCGTCGCAGATGTCACGGGCAATCAACTGTTCCACAATAACGGCGACGGTACATTCACTGATGTCGCCGCCAAGGCAGGTGTCAGCGGCGCGACGTTTAACGGCAAGAAGATGTGGTCGGTCGG
>Ga0181536_10001685_pt1 | contig 25691 bp, 21 predicted proteins | sample PEATcosm2014_Bin_41_FD_121105 | JGI IMG/M metagenome (GOLD analysis project Ga0181536, IMG submission 121105) | Peatland microbial communities from MTU Mesocosm Facility, Houghton, MI, USA - PEATcosm2014_Bin17_60_metaG | ecosystem: Environmental > Terrestrial > Soil > Wetlands > Peat | place...
CAAGCTCGGCGCTGCGCCCGCTCGCGCCTGCGACTGTCGCGTCTTTCCGCTGTGACCCCTTGGAGGGCCTTCCGCGGCCCTCCAAACCTCCCGCGCCGTACAGCGTTTCAGAAGTCCATACGGGACTTCTGAAACGCTGTACTAAGGCAAGGATGAAGGCTGAAGGATGAAGACGGCTTTCATCCTTCAGCCCTCGTCAAAATGGTCTCCGCCGCGCGGGCGAGATCGGGCGTCTCGAAATCGGCCCGCGGATCGGACTCGGCCCATTCCGCGTTCCCCACGCGGATGGTCCGGCATCCGGCGGCTCGGCCGGCGCCGATGTCGGCGGGGCGGTCGCCGACCATCCACGAGCGCTTCAGGTCCACGCCCAGCTCGCGCGCCGCGCGCAGCAGCAGCCCCGGCTGAGGCTTGCGGCAATCGCACGCGATCGAGTACTCCGGCACCTCGCCCTCGGCATAGTGCGGGCAGTAATAGATTCCGGCGAGCCGCACTCCGCTCCGTTCGAACCGGCGCAGGAAATGCTCGTGGAAGCCGCGCAGCCTCTCCTCGCTGAACCGCCCTCGCGCCACGCCGGACTGGTTGGTGACGACGATCAGCAGGTAACCGGCCTCCTGAAGACGCCGCAACGCCCTCAACGCGCCCGGAAGCGGTCGCAGCCCGGCAAGGTCGGTCGAAAACTCCATGTCCACGATGACCGTGTTGTCGCGGTCGAGGAATACCGCTTTCTTCACGTGCCTATTTGGCAAAGTATCGTTTCTCCACGAGCTCGCAGAGCACGTGCCCGCAGGTGATGTGGAGTTCCTGGATGCGCGGCGACTGGTCGTCGGGCGCGACCAGGCAGAGGTCGGCGGCTTTCAGAAGCTTGCCGCCGCCCCGTCCGGAGAAGCCGAGCGTCACCGCGCCGCGCTTCTTCGCCGCGGCGACGGCGAGCAGGACGTTCGGCGAGTTGCCACTGGTGCTCAACGCGATGAGCACGTCGCCCTTGCGGACGTGCGCGTTCACCTGGCGCTCGAAAACTCCATCAAACGAGTAGTCGTTGGCCAGGCAGGTCAGGACCGACGTGTCGGTCGTCAGCGCCACGCACGGCAGCGGCGCGCGCTCCATCATGAAGCGCCCGACGAATTCGCCGGCAATGTGCTGACTGTCGGCGGCGGACCCTCCGTTGCCGCAGATATAGACGCGCTTCCCCTGGCGCAGCGCCTTCAGCACCGCAGCGGCCATTCTCTCAAGAACTTTCGCGCCGCCGGAGGCGAGGAACGCCCGCTTGACCTCGATGCTGCGCCGGATCTGCCGTTCGACTTCGCCCATGCGCGGACTCCTCATTTTGCCCCTCGTTTCCGGCCGCGACGTTGCCGGGTTCGGGAGAGCGCCGTCCCATCAACATTCCCAGTCTCTTTGTACCGCTCGACGATCTTCTTGACGATGTCCGTCGTGCTGAAGCCCGCGATGAACGGCGCGATGACGACTCTGCCGCCGTAGGACTTGACGACTTCCCAGCCGACGACCTGGTCTTCGCGGTAGTCGCCGCCCTTGACGATGACGTCGGGGCGGATGACCTTGATCGCCTGGAGCGGCGTGTCCTCCTCGAAGATCACGAGGGCGTCCACGACGTCGAGCGCCGCCAGGAGCCGCGCGCGCTCCGCCTCGCCGGTGATCGGCCGGTTCGGGCCTTTGAGCCGCCGGACGGATTCGTCGCTGTTCAGCCCGACGATGAGAAAATCCCCCTGCTGGCGCGAGAACTTGAGATATTCGTAGTGGCCCATGTGCAGGATGTCGAAGCAGCCGTTCGTCCAGACCACCTTGCCGTTGCGGCGGCGCACCTCGCGCGCGGCCTCGGCGGCGGCCTCGACGGTGTGGATCTTGAACTGCGGCCCGCCGCCGAGGAGCTCGTTGAGGATTTCGTCGCGCGAGACCGGCACCGCGCCGACCTTGGTGACCTCGACGCCGGCGGCGACGTTCGCCAGCATCGCCGCGTCGCGCACGTCCACCCCGCAGCCGAGGAGCCAGGCCACGACGCTCACGATGATGTCGCCGGCGCCGGAAATGTCCACGAGGTCGCCCTTCGGCCGCGGCGGAATTTTCAGGCCTTCGATCCCCTGGCCGGCGAGGTAAAGCCCGTCGCGGTCGAGCGAGATCAGCACGTACGGCAGGTCGGCCATGCGGATCAGGGCCTCGGCGGCCCGTCGCAGGCTCTCATCGTCGCGGATGGCGATGCCAGTCGCCGCCTGCGCCTCGCTGCGGTTCGGCTTCAGGAGCGTGCTGCCGCGATAGACCGAATACGGCCGCGCCAGCTTCGGATCGGTGATGACCGGGATGCCGCGCCGGCCGGCCCACTCGGTCGCGCGCTTCAGGAGGCGGTCGGTCAGCAGCCCCTTGTCGTAGTCGGTCAGCACGAGGCATTGCTGCTGCGGCAGGGCCTCTTCGATGAAGGCGAGGAGCTTTTCCTCGGTCTCGCGCGCGATGGGCTCTTTGGATTCGCGGTCCACCCGCAGCATCTGCTGGACGCCGCGATGCGCGCTCTGCACGTAGCCGATGAACCGCGTCTTCAGTGTGGTCGGCCGGTCGGGCGCTGTCAGGATGCCGTCGCAGCGCACGTTCAGCTTCTTGAGTTCCCGCACGATCAGCTCGCCTTCATCGTCCTGCGCGCCGATGACGCCGCACACGGTGACCCGCGCGCCGAGATGCGCCAGGTTCGAGGCCACATTCCCCGCGCCGCCGGCGCGGCTTTCCTCGGTCGTGACTTCCAGGATGGGAATCGGCCCTTCGCCGGAAATACGGCGCGTCTCGCCCCAGACGTAGCGGTCGAGCATCAGGTCGCCGACGACCAGCACGCGCGGATTCCCGGCCGTCTCAACCAGTCGAACCAAGTGATCCGACATCCGCTTTCCCTTTCTCCAAGATGTCCGCCGGCGGGGTGCGCCAACGGCGGTGCATCCAGAGCCATTGATCCGGGAACTGCCGGATGTAGCTCTCGAGCCGGCGGTTGACCTCGATCGTGGCGTTCCGCACGTCGGCCGAGCGGTCGCCCGTGGGGCGGACGAACAGCGGCTCTCCGCAGAGGACTTCGAAGCGGTACAGCCCGGGCAGCCGGCGCGCGTAGCCGGTGACGATCGGCGCGCCGGTCCTCAGAGCCAGGATCGCCGGCGCCGGCGTCGTCGAGGCCAACCGCCCCAGGAACGGGAGCCAGAGGCCCTCGTCCTTCGCATGCTGATCCGCCAGAAGGGCAATATATCCTCCGCGCCGGAGGACGCGCAAGAGCGCCGGCGCGGCGCCGTACTTCGGAATGAGGGTTTGGCCGTGCGCGGCCCGGTACCGCCACATGAACCGGTCAATGTACGGGTTCTTCACCGGCCGGTAAACGCTGGTCAACGAGACGCCGTAGTGACGCGCCAGCAGCCCGAACATTTCCCACGGCCCGAGGTGCGCAGTGACGAAAATCGCGCCCTTGCCCGCAGCCAGCACGGCGCGCAAATAGTCTTCGTTGCGGAGGATGATGTGGTCGCTGAATGTGGAAGGCTTGAGCAGCCGGTCGCCGAATGCCACCTCCACGGCGGCTCGGCCGAAGTGCGCGTAGACGCGCGTCGCCAGGGCTTCCGCCTGAACGCGGGAGATGCCCGGGTAGGCCTGGAGGAGATTGTCCACGGCGGTGCGATAACTCCGCCGCGACCAGAAGATCATTCGACGGCCGCACCACTCGCCGAATTTCACGGCCGCCGGCAGCGGCAGGCTCCGCGCGGCGGTCATGACGGTCATGCCGTTCACATATTCAGCCAGGTACTCCGGACGCTTCCACCAGCTCGCCTTCTTCAAGACAGAACCGCCTTTAGCATGTTCTCGAGCTGCGCCTGGCCGGCGGTCAGCTCGATCTCCACTTCCAGGACGCGCAGCGGCGCCATGCCAGGCCAGGCGCCGATCTTGACGGCGTCCTTCTCCGTCGTCAGGGCGCAGTCAGCCCGTTCGCGCACGCATTCCTCCGCCAGCGCGGCCACGTCACGCCCGCGGTAGGCGAAGTGGTCCGGGAAAAAATGCGCCCCGGCGATCTCCGCGCCGAGTTTCGAGACCGTGTGCAGGAACCCTTCCGGGTTGCCGAGGCCGCAGAAGACATAGACCCTGCGGCCGGAGAGCCACTCGACCGGCTCCGCCTCGACGCCGGCGGCGAGCGTCAGCGCGACGGCGCGATGCGCCGCCTCCATGATCGGCTTGCCCGGCATGAGCGCCCGGGTCTGCTGGCGGACCTTCTCCAACGCCGGACGGCCGAGCGCGTCCGCGCGCGTCAGCACGACCGCGTCGGCGTCCCGGAGGCAGTCGAGCGGCTCGCGCAGCGTTCCAACGGGCAGCACGCGCCCGCCGCCGAACCGGTCCATCGCGTCCATCAGCACCAGGTTCAAGTCGCGATGGACTCGAAGGTGCTGAAACCCGTCGTCGAGCAGCAGGCAGTCCGCGCCCGCCGCGATCGCCTTCCGGCCGGCCGCCGCGCGGTCCGGGTCGGCGTAGTGCGGCGCCTGCGGCAGTTCCCGATCCAGAAGCAGCGCTTCGTCATTCTTCTTCTCCGCCGCGCCGCCTTCGCGCGCGCCGTATCCGCGGCTGAGGATCGCCGGCTTGCGGCCGTTGCGCAGGCACCAGCGCGCGATCCATTGAACCATCGGCGTCTTGCCCGTGCCGCCGACGGTGACGTTCCCGACGCTGATCACAGGCGCGCCGAGCTTCTGGACCCGAAAAGTCCCTTCGCGATACGCTTCTCGTCGAAGCCGCATCGCGAAACCGTAGACGAGTGCGGCCGGCGTCAACAGCAGCAGCGCCGCCGGAGGGCCGCCGCTCCGCCGAACCGCGCGCGCCCAGAACTCCCTCGAATCGGTCAACCGCATGGCGCCTTTGTGGCCGGGTGGTAGATCGTCCGCGCCCAAACCAGTGGAAAATATCCGGTCGAGCGCGGCCTGTCAAGACAGTCCATGGCCCGCGCGCGAAGGATGCTTTGACAGCCATCCGGCGCGGACGTAGAATTCTTGCCTGCTATGAGCGATCAGGCCGCCTCGATTCCCGGCAGTCTCCCACGCGAGAAACGGCGCTCGGTCTGGACGGCGCCGGCGTGCGTGGCGCTGGTTCTCGCCGGACTGGCGGCTTACAGCGACAGTTTCCGCGGCCCGTTCATCTTTGACGATGTCACCTTCCTGGATGAGCCGAGCGCGAAGACGCTCTGGCCGATCTGGCCCACGCTGGCCGCACAGCGGCCGGTGGCGCAGTTCAGCCTGGCGCTCTGCCGCTCCATCGGCGGGCCGGGCGAGTTGAGCTACCACATTTTCAACGTGGCCATCCATCTGCTCGCCGCGCTCGCACTCTTCGGGATCGTCCGGCGGACGCTGACGCTTCCGGCGCTGAAGGGCCGGTTCGACGCGAAGGCCGCAACGGCGATTGCGTTCTGCGCCTCGCTCCTCTGGCTGCTCCACCCGCTCCAGACGCAGGCGGTGACGTACATCGTTCAGCGGACGGAGTCGCTGATGGGGCTATTCTATCTCCTGACGCTGTATTGTTTTATCCGCTCGGGTTCCTCGCCGCGGCCCGGCCGATGGCACGCGGCGGCAATCGCCTGCTGCCTGCTGGGAATGGCCAGCAAGGAAGTGATGGTCTCAGCGCCGCTGATCGTGTTCCTCTACGACCGGATTTTCTTCACCGGCTCGTTCGGCGAGACGCTGCGGCGGCGATGGGGACTTTACCTGGGGCTGGCAGCGACCTGGCTGGTTCTCGGACGCTCGATCGGTCAGGCGGTCGGCGCGCACACGGTCTCGGCCGGGTTCAACCTTCAAGAGGCCACGCCGCTAGAATATGCGCGAAGCGAGTTCGGCGTCATCCTTCATTATCTCAGACTGGCGTTCCTGCCGATCGGCCTGTGCCTGGACTATGACTGGCCGATCGCAACGGGAATCCGGGATATCGTTCCTGGCGCCGTCGTCGTCGCCGGTCTGCTGGCGGCCACGGCTTGGGCGCTCGCGCGGCGGCCGATGTGGGGATTCGCCGGCGCGTGGTTCTTCCTGGTCCTTGCGCCGACTTCGAGCATCATGCCGATCCGCGATCTGGCGTTCGAGCACCGGATGTACCTGCCGTTGGCGGCGGTGATTGTGCCGGCGACCGTCGCGGCGTACCTGCTCGTCGAGCGGCTGACGCGCCGGACGCCTGAAACGGACGCGGCGGCCGGGCGCGCGGGCGGCGTGATCGCGATTGCGTTGGTCGCCGCGATCGCCGGGACTTTGGGCGCCCTGACGTTCCTCCGCAGTCGGGATTACCGGAGCGCGATCGCGATCTGGAAGGATACGACCGATAAACGGAAGGATAACGCGCGCGCCTGGACAAACCTCGGTGACGGATACCTGAAGGCCGGCGACGACGATGAGGCCATCCGCTGCCTGACCCGGGCGATCGAGCTGCGGCCTCGCTGGTCGTTGCACTACAGCAGTCGCGCCACAGCCTACCTGCGCCTGCGCCGGTTTGACGAAGCGATGCGCGATTGCGACAGGGCGATCGCGATGGAACCGACCCTCGCCAAGGCCTGGTGCACGCGCGGGAGCATTCACTTTCAGACCCATCGTTTCATCCAGGCGATACGCGACTTCACAAGCGCCATCGAATTGAAGCCGGACTTCGCCGAAGCTTACAATAGTCGAGGCCGGGCGCTGACGGAGGCCGGCCGGCCGCTGGAGGCGCTCGCGGATTTCGACAAGGCGCTCGAGCTGAATCCCGGCGATGCTGAGGCTTACTTCTTTCGCGGAATCGCGCGCGCCGACGCCGGCCGCCGCGATGGAGCGCTGAGCGATTACGACAAGGCGATCGAGTTGAATCCGCGCCTCTCCGAGGCATACAACAACCGCGGCAGAATCTACGGCGAGGCGAACCACGTGGCCGAGGCGATCCGCGATTTCAGCAAGGCCATCGAGTTGAAGCCGTCCAACGCCGAGCCGTACTTCAATCGGGCCGTGATGTACGCCCGGGTCAACGAGTTCGACAAGGCGCTGGCGGACGTGGAGGAGTTTCAGCGCCTCGGCGGCAAGCCAGACCCGGATCCCGAATTCATGCGGGCGCTGAACCAAGCCGCAGGGTGCGCGAAGTAGCGAGGGTGCCGATATCGCAACTGAGAATCTTTTGGCGCGACGGCGATTCCCGTGGGCCGCGGCGCTCGCCTGCGCGGTGCTGGTTCTCGCGGGATTGGCCGCCTACAGCAACAGCTTCAACGGACCGTTCATCTTCGACGACACGGTTACCGTGGATAAGCCGACCGCGAAGCGCCTGTGGCCGATCCGACCGATCCTGGCAGGGCCGAGGCCTGTGGGCCAACTGACGCTCGCGCTCAACTACACGCTCGGCGGCGCCGACGTAAAAGGTTACCACGTCGTCAACGTGGCCGTTCATCTGCTGGCCGGGCTCATGCTCTTCGGCGTCATGCGCCGGACGCTGATGACGCCGCGCCTCGCGGGCCGGTTCACTGAAGAGAGCGCGACCGCGCTGGGGTTCTGCACCGCGCTGCTTTGGACGCTCCATCCGCTGCAAACCGAGGCCGTGACGTACGTCATCCAGCGCATGGAATCGTTGATGGGACTGTTCTATCTCCTTACACTATATTGCCTTATCAAGTCAGCATCCTCTCCGCGACCGGCCGGGTGGACAACGGCTGCGGTGATCTCCTGCGCCCTGGGAATGGGTTGCAAAGAGGTCATGGTCTCCGCTCCGGCGATGCTGCTGCTCTATGACCGCATCTTCATCACCGGCTCGTTCCGCGAGACGCTGCGGCGGCGATGGGGACTTTACCTGGGGCTGGCAGCGACGTGGCTGGTTCTCGGACACTCGATCGCTGAGGCGGTCGGCGCACACGCGACCTCGGCCGGGTTCAGCCTCGCGAGCGTCACGCCGCGCGAGTACGCACGGAGCCAGCTGGGCGTGATTCTCCATTACCTCGCGTTGGCGTTCCGCCCGACCGGCCTCTGCCTGGACTACGACTGGCCGGTGGCGAAAAATCTGGCAGATATCCTGCCCGGCGCGATCGTGGTCGGGGCGCTCATGGCGGCCACGGTCCTGGCGCTCGTGCGGCGGCCGATGTGGGGATTCGCCGGCGCGTGGTTCTTCCTGATCCTCGCGCCGACCTCGAGCTTCTTGCCAATCAAGGACCTGGCGTTCGAGCACCGGATGTATCTGCCGCTGGCGGCGGTCGCGGCGGTGACGGTCGTCGCAATTTACCTGGTCAGCGAACGACTGGTGTGCCGCCTCGGCGAGAGCGAAGCGGAACGCGCGCTCTCGGCCGAGTTACTGGCGCTCGTACTGGCGATCTCCGCCGCCGCTCTGCTCGGAGCGTTGACCTGGCGCCGCAATGCGCAGTACCAATCCGGGATCGCGATCTGGCAGGACACGGTCAACAAGCGAAGGGACAACCCGCGCGCATGGAACAATCTCGCCGATGCGTTGATCAACGCGGATAACTATGCCGAGGTGCTCCGCTGCTGCGACGAGGCGATCCGGCTGAGGCCGAATTTCCCCGAACCCTACAACAATCGCGGCCTCTGGTACGCCCAGCAAGGGCAGTTCAAAGAGGCGGCGGACAACTACAGTCTGGCCATCCAGATGCGCGAGAACTTTCCCATGGCTTACAACAACCGCGCCTCCGCCTGCATCCACCTGGGGCAGTACGAGAAGGCCATTGAGGACTGCCTCCGCGCCATCGAACTGGACCCGGAACTTGCGATGGCCTATTACAACCTCGGGGAGGCGTGCTCTCAGATAAACGACGACGCCGAGGCTATCGCGGCCTACAGCAAAGCGATCGCGCTAAGGTGGAACTACGCCGAGACTTACTACAAGCTGGCCCGAGCTTTGCAACGCACCGGCCGGCGCGACGAGGCGCTCCGCAATTACGACAAGGCTATCGCAATGAGCCCGGATTACACCGAGGCTTACAACGAGCGCGGCAACGCGCGCCTGTCTGCAGGAGAATACACCGCGGCCATCCGCGATTTCGACAAGGCGCTGGAACTGAAACACGGCCTACCGGAGACGTACAGGAGTCGCGCCCTCGCGCATTATTACGCGAAGCAGTACGATGAGGCCTGGGCCGACGCGCAGGCGTGCGAGAAACTCGGCGGGCGCCTGGAGCCGGATTTCCTCCGCGCCCTCAGCCGTGATTCAGGGCGGTCCCGATAGCTGGATCGCGCGACAAGAGGTTCCGACCGATTCCGTCGTTCATGGCGCGCCTGACCGCCGTCCGGCCGCGAGGCGGCCGCGGAGCCTCCGGCGCGCGCCGCCGATTGACGTCACGCGCCATCGGTGGTATAGTATAGTTTATCGGGGGATTAGCTCAGTTGGGAGAGCGCTAGAATGGCATTCTAGAGGCCAGGGGTTCAACTCCCCTATCCTCCACCAGCTGAAGTCAAGGCCGCTGAACGAGTTACGCTCAGCGGCCTTGGTGTTTTGCCAGCCATCGAAACTGCCCCGCGGCACGTTAGCGGCACGTAAGAATCACTTCTTTCCATGGGCAGTGCCCATGGGCTTCAACTTCAGGACTACCGCGCGAACTGTTTTGGGGTCAACATGCCGGTAGTACCGCGCGGCCACTCTCGGGTCTGAGTGGCCGAGCACTTCGCCCGCAACGCGCTGGTTGATCCTCGCCGATGAATCAATGCGCCAGCGAGCGGATCAGATTCAGGTCCAGCTTGCCTTTAGCGCCCCAGCCGGCTGTGCCATGTGGAATTTCAGGGCGAAACTTTTCATAAAGGGAGTACGCCTGCTCCTTCAGTTCCTTCGCGCTGATTGCACGCGCGAGCTGCGACATGGCTTTGCGGACTGACTCGAACTCATCGCCGAATTTCGCCTCCAGGTATCGTTGCGTGCTTTCCGGCTCGATAGGTTTGTCTTTGATCAAAGCGCGGACGCCCTCTTTGGTCCGCACGGCCGGCAGTGGCCTGCCGCAGAGCTCGACGCGGAACTCCTCGCCGAGGCCGAGCTTTTTCGCCGCGCGCTTTTCCATGCCTCTCGGCGGCCCGTAAATACCGAGGCTTCGACCTTTTGACTGAGCGTTAAGCCCGGCCAAGCACTTGCCCAAACTCAGCGCCTCATTGCGATCGAACCCCAGCCGCTCTGCCACGACCACACCCCAGAGCGTCAACACCGGAGCGCGATTTACCATGATCTCGTCGGCCATTTCCGCCTGTCCTTTGATCCCGAATCGCTCATTCGCAAATCTACCACAGTCGGCATCTGTGCGCTGCTAAGATGGGGAGAAAATCACCCCTTCAGCGCATACACACCTTTGCGGACACGCCTGAACCGTTTATCCTTCGCGAGCGTCATGCCGACAATCGTGGAGAAGTTCTTGGACTTCGTCTTGTAGTCGGCCGTCAGAACTGCCTTTATCGCCTCAGCAAGTGACAGTCTCTTCTTGCCCTGGAAGACCTCAACCAGCTTGCCGGCCAAGCTCCCAGGCCTGCTGGCTCGCCTTGCCCTCTTTACCCGCTTCTTCGCCAGCTTCCTCCTGCCACGCTTCGGAGCTGCCTGCGGTTCGCCCAGACCTTGCAGCTCAGCGATCTTCTTGTCGAGCGCCTCTCGCATGGCCATGAGTTTCGGAAGCACTCTAGTGCGCCGGAGAATTTCCTTCCTCAGCTCATCGACCGCCAGCTTCGCCAATTTCGCTCTCGGCATGGGTGCGACCTCCAAAGGAAGATAATTGCCGGACCTCGCCCTTACTCCGGGCACTGATAGGACACAATAGCCAGCCAAGGCAGAAAAAGCAACAACGGCAAAACATCGCCTGGATCCGACCGTTGCGCCGGTCAGTCATGTTGGAGCGCTTCCCAGAGTCCCTTGTTGAAAGCTGCATGCCGCGACGGGCAGTTCTCCCTATGGCAAACCTCGCAACTTCGAAAGTCCACCTCCGTAGGGAAAAGTACGCCCGAAACTGTCTTGTTCGGGACCATCAAGAATGAGTCCGTCAGCCTGACTCCAATCGCCTGCTCAACGTCACCGAGAAGGGCAAACAGTCCTCGTTGCTGCTCAATGGGCCACACCGATGCATCGGCGGAACCGGGCCGCATTATCGCTGTCTTGCCAAGGCGGAACTTACGGTGCAGGTGATCGCTGAGGTGGCTGTTTGCAGCACCGAGCAAGTGGGTCTTGATCAAGTCCCACCAGAACTCCTTCAGCATGTCCCCTTTCGCAGGAGACTCTTCATCCATCTCGGGTCCGCAGGTCGCAACCAGAGGAAAAATGCGTTCGCTGGACGCCAGTTTCCTGCTCAAGGTTCGACTTGTGAATGAGACACCGCCGATTACCACGGTGTCGCCGTCTCTGCTCTCCACAAACGACACGGTATAGGCAGCTCTTGGTTTGCCGACTTCCGTTGCCACGTCCATTAGGGCTCTCAATTCCTTCGCATCGTCTGATTCGGGTTCAATATGCGCCTGCTTCATCAATGCGACCGCATCCAAAGAGAATGGAATCTCGTTCAGGATTTCCATCTCGTCTCCTTTAGTGCAACGATAGGGATCACCGGCTAGAACAATCGCCAGAAGGCTCAGAACGGGGTCGCAAACAGCTCCTCGTCTCACTTTCGCCGATCAGAGTAATCCTGCGGGTTTTCCTTGGCCATCTTCTCCATCAGTTCATCGATGTTCAGAGGGTTGAGGGGCTTGCATAGGATCTCATGGACCCGTAGCCTCCTCACGTGCTGCGAGGACGCAGCCTGCATGACCAGCGCGGTATCTGAACCCTTTCCCGTACCCGCTACGGCTATCACCTTCTCCCCAGATGACAATAGGCCGGCGTCGGTAGCCATCAGGACGATCTCGAAGCACACCTTGACGCCTTGGCTGAAACAGCGCAGCAGGTTGGCGATCAGCGTTGGAGCCTTGGACTCGTACAGGTTGTCGGTGTGGAATAACATGGTGCCGAAATGTACCTGATGGCCTGCTTCCCGCAGGGCCTTCACCAGTTCCGGTGGGAAGCGGTTGACGGGACGATAGAAGTCATACTGGTGGGGCACCACGACCAGTCGAACATCCTGTCCCTTGAAGAACTCCATCGCCTTCTGGGCCGTGGCACCGGTGGTGGAGGCCAGGGCAATCTTCTTGATGTCGGACTGCTTGAGGCGTTCCTGGAGGAGTCGGAAGGTGACATCGGTGTTTTCGGGGCGGATCTCCTCAAAGTAGGTGATTCTGGCTTCCACGGGCTCTCCTTCATCCATTATGCTTCTTTACCCATGCGACATATCGGTCCATCCAGTTCTGCAGTAACGGTTTGCTGTGTTCGCCGATGTTACCCGCCTCGTCAAACAATCCATCCCTTACCTGAATGAACGCCTCGGGTTGGCCAAGCGTCGGCACGTCCAGATACGCAAGAACATTGCGCAAATGCTGTTGTGACATGGCCGTGCCGCTCGCGCCCGGCGAAGCGCCCATAACGCCCGCCGGCTTCCCCGCCCAGGCGTTCTGACCATAAGGACGCGAAGCGTGGTCGAGCGCGTTCTTGAGCACGCCCGGTATCGAGCGGTTGTATTCGGCTGTGACGAACAGAAGACCCTGGGCGCTCCTGATCTCGTTCTTCAGCCGTTTGACGGACTCGGCCGGGCTCGTGTCGTCGTCCTGATTGTATAGCGGCAAGTCGCTGATTTGCACCTGCTTGAACGAAAACTCCGGCGGCGCCAATTTTACAATGGCGTTTGCCAGCTTGCGGTTGAATGAATCCCGGCGAAGGCTGCCAACGATAACGGCAATTTGGTACTGGCTCATCACGATCTCCTATAGGGCGTATAGATGTAGGTTTCCTTTTCCCGTGGCGTTCAGATGTCATACTGATCTTATAGCTCCACCCTCGCCTTGTCAATGTCCGATTACTGACCCGAAGGACAGCCTCATTCGCGGAGAGGAGAACGCTCCCATGGACATTCGAGTCCTCGATGGCCAGGCATGTTTGAAACGCGTTGCGGCGCAATGTTTCCCCTTTGTTGCAAGGCGTTTCCTGCTTCCGAGAGTGCACCTTCCCGCTGTCCGGATCTATCCGGCGAAATCAAGCTTCACGGCACGGACTGAATGACCTTGCCGATCTCGCCGCCCAAGGCGGTGAGCGGTCAGCCCTTGCGGACGCTGCTTTCAATCGTCATCATCCACGGCTTTCACGGCCCATGCCGGGTACGGAATTTGTGAGCCTTTCGTCGCACGCCAGATGATGTGGTTAAGCAAGTCCTCCGGGCATTGGTCGCACTTTTCGAGCGGGAGACGTGCGGAGGCATAGGCATCCTCGCGCAGAACCCGGTCAGAAAGTTTTTTCGGCTCCGGATTCATTTGATCCAACGGCACATCGTTCGGCACGGCGACAAACGGCGTGAAGTCCGGCGTGTTCGTGAAACAGTCGAACATCGGCGTTGCCGACGCGTCCATTTGGTTCATCGGCGGCAGGCCGAGAATGAGTTCGATGGTGCGCAACAAGCCGGTCTGGTTGTATTGCGTGCTCACGACCTGGCCGCGTTTGGTCCAGGCACTGACAACGAAAGCTGTCGTGCGATAGCCGCTCACGTGATCCCAGCCGTTCTGTGGGTCATCTTCGATGGCAAAAATGCACGTGTCCTTCCAGAATGTGCTGTGGCTGACGGCTTCGACAACTTGACCGAAAGCGAGATCGTTATCGGCTGCTTGGGCGGCGGGCGTGGGCGAGTTGGGCTTCGCGCCGCCGGTGTGGTCGTTGGGCAGAAAGAGGATGACCAGGTCCGGGAAGCTGCCGGTTTGCTCAAAGCGCTTCAACTCTTTGATAAACTGCGCGGCGCGGAAAACATCCGGCACATTCAAATCCCACCCAATCGTGCTCGTCACCACGTAAGGCCGCAACGATTCGATGTTGGGCTCACTCGACAACGCAATCGCGTCGGTGCCATGAATGAAGTTGCGGTAAACGTCCAGAAAACTCGGCTCGCCTTTGCGTGCGGAGTCCTTCCAATGTTTTTGAACGGTGGTGAATTCGCCGAAGTCGCGCAGCGTTTTGCCATGCGCAAGCGCGTTGTCCCAAATGAAGCCCGCCGGTGAATAGGCCAGTGCGTCGGAGCCTTGAAACGGATAACTGCGCGGGAAGGCCGGCAGTGACTTTTCGATGTAATCCGTCGCGAGGGCGCTATCGGCCCATTGATGACCGTCGGCGCTTACAATCCCCGAACAATAAGTGTTGTCGAGCAGCATGAAATCGTGAACCAGCTTGTGCTCGTTGGGTGTGACGTGCTCGCCGAAGACGCACAAATCCGGATCGCCGTTGCCTGGCTTTACGTCGCCCAGCACCTGATCGTAAGTGCGGTTCTCCTTCAGGATGTAAATGACATGCTTGAACACACTGGGTTCTCCGACGCGCTCGGGCACGGGCCGCGGCGGTTGACCGGGCCGCGCGGGCGATTTCGCTTGAGAGAGGAGCGGATAGCGGAGATTGGCAAGCGCCGTTTTCGTGAAGGCCTTCAACGTCCGCGCGGATGGCACGGGAACGAGTGACAGCGAGCCACAGTATTGCAGGGTATTGAAATCGACCCGGCCATTGGACTTGTTCTGTCGTCCCTGGCTGAAGTCTTTGATGTTCGCCACGTAAATCGCCTTACGCTTCGAGTCGTCCACGATTGCACCGGGAAACCAGCCGACCGGAATGAGGCCGAGCAGTTTGGATTCACCCGGTCTGAACCGAACGACCGCAACGGCATTTTGCGTTCCGTTGCAGACGAAAAGCGTGTCGCCCGATGTGCCGAAAGCGAGGGCATTGGGCTGCGCGCCGAAGAGGTCGCCCGGATTCTGCCGCGCGCAAATCGTCTCCACAATTTGATCCGTCCGCGTGTCAATAACGCTCAGCGTGTCGCTGCCTGCGTTGGCGACGACGAGATAATGCTTGTTCGGCGCCAGCGCCAGCGCCGAAGCGTGCAGGCCGGTGAGAATCTCCGATTCTGGGCTGCGAATTTCAGATAGGCCCTGGTTCGGGCTCAAATCAATTACGGAGACCGAGCCTTCGCTGGCGATGTAGCGCACAGAATCAACGCGCACCAGGGTACCGCGTCCGGCTGGACCGGTGACGCTGTTCGCGCCAGGCCGCCGCCCGCCCCAGTTGCTGACGTAAATCTTTTGACCGGCAATCGCGACGTCGTAAGGCGCGACGCCCACGTCCCAAATTCGCTGTACGCGACCGGTCGCAGCGTTCAGTTCGGCCAGCCGATTTGAAAGATTGAGCGCGACGTAAAGAAGTTTACCATCCGATGAAACTGCTATGCCGGCCGGAATCTCCGCCGCGTGTCCCGGTGCGTTGGCGGGCGGCAGTGGAAGGGAAAACAGAGCGACGACTTGGTGATCCGGCAGGACACTGAAGACCTTGATGTCGCCGTTGACGTTTGCGAGGTAAATTCGGGAACCGTCCGGCGAAAAGGACAAGCCGGTGCAACTAACTTGTCCCTTCTCAGGCGGTTTGAGAGTGTCCGGATGGACGGGGTCCGATTCGAGACTCCTGTCGTTGTGCGCCGGCAGCGGCACATGCTGGAGGATTCGCCCTGTCATTGGGTCCACGACAACCAACTCATGTGTCAGACCGGCGGTCACGAGCAATTGGCCATCGGGACTGAGCGCCAACGCCTGCGGTCTCATGCCGGGGAGTTCAATGAAAGCTCCGGCGGGGGTTATCAGTTGATTGACCGGCGTGATGAAACGATTCGCGCCTAACCGGCCAATTGGGTCGGTACGGGCATTGAAATCCACTGCGCACGCTGTCAGTGCCACAATGAGAATAGGAAATGCAAAAAACAAAACTAGGCGGTTAAACGCTTTTTGGCTCATTCTAGCGCGTCCTTCCCGGAAGGTCTCCGCAAGGATTTCCCATTTGACCCGGAAAAACCCGCTTATTCAACAAACCGGATGTTGTGGACATATTGGTTCGTCTGCAACTTTGCCGTAACGCCGTCGCCGATCAGCTTGTCTTGAATTTGCAGCCGTTCGAAGGTTACGTTTTCGACCCGGTGCGTCTCGTCAAACCCGGTCAGCTTTGAGACTGGAAAGGTTTTCCCGACGACACGGATCTCCTTGAACAAAATGCCCCGGACATGGCCGCGGTTTGGATCGTGTCCCCACATGTCCGCGCCGATCCAACAGTTGATCAGGGTGTCGTGGACGTCTTCACACCGGATGTTCTCGAAACGGATGTCGCTCATCGTCCCAGAGTCCGAGACGAGAATCGCCAACGCGGAGCAGTCGTAGCCCTTCGAGAAATCGTGAATGATGTCACAGTCGCGGAAGACGACGTTAGAAATGTCGGCGCGGGTCTCCGAAGTGATACCCAGACCGCGGGCCCGTTCGTTCCAGATGACGCAACGCTGGACGACGATGTTCTTTGACTCCTGAGCGGGCGGCGGGGCGGTCGTTTTGACGCAGACCTCGTCGTCGTTGTTGCGCAGGAAACAATCCTCGACCAGCACGTCCTGACTGTTGCAAATGTCGATGCCATCGCTATTTTCCCGGGCGCAAATCTGTTTCACGTTGCGGACGACGACGTTCTTCGATTCTTCCAGCACCACGTCCCAATTCGCCGCGTCGAGAAGGGTGATGCCTTCGATGAGGATGTTGGATGAACTGACGAAATCCAGCGCGGCCCGGGACTGCCATGGCAGTTGGCTCATGTCGACGATGCCGCGACCACGGACCGTGACATTTTTCGCGCCTCTGGCCTGAAGCAGCGGGGCGTACTGTTTGTTGCCCTTCCAGGATCCCACCGGCTTCTCGTCGGCTGCGAGTTTCGCTCGCAGGATTGCGCCGCCGGCCAGATAAACGGTCTGACCACTCTTCACGTGCAACGTCGTCACCTCGTGCACACCGGGCCCGAAGTAGATCACATTCGTGTCAGCCGGGTTGGGACGATCAGTCTCGAGCGGGCTGGCGAACAGATGCAGCGGCTTCTCGAAGCTGCCGTTCAGTTCCAGCGTTAGATTAGCCGGTGCGGCGAGTGAGAACGATACCGTGTTGCCGGTAACCGACGGCTTGACACCCGAAGACGTTGGCAGGATCTTCACCGACTCAATCGCGCGCGTCGCCGTCACGTTGACCTGGACCGGCCCGGCCAAGTCGAACGAGGCAAACGAAGCCGGCCCGCCACGCAACGTGTTCGCCGTGTAAACAAATACCGGCTTCCCTTCGACGGCGATGGTAAAGTCCTCTGATACCTTTTCGCCCATCGGACCAGGATAGGTCACCAGTACCACGCTAGTGAACAAACTGAATCCTACACTTTTCGCACTGATCTTCATCACCGCGCCGGCGCCTTCCGCGCATATTGCCCCTCCTGCCGATACGCCTCCAGCAGGGCCTCGACATTCTCAAGCGGACAGTCCGCCTGGATGTTATGCGCGGTGCAGAGGATATATCCGCCCCCGGTGGCCAGTGTCTCAACCCGCTGACGAACCTCGTCCCGCACCTGCTTCGGGGTGCCGCGAGGCAGTGTCTGTTGAATGGATAGGCCGCCCTGAAAGGCCAAGCGCTGACCATAGGTTGATTTCAGGGTGGCATAGTCGCCAGCCATGGCTTCCGGCTGGAGTGATTGAAGAATCTGCAAGCCTCGGGCGACCATCTCTCCTACCAGCGGCGTTACCATGCCGCAGGTGTGATGCATGGAGCGAGCGCCACCGGTCCGGATGATCGTCATGTACTCCCTGAATCCCTCGCCCAAGAATTCCCGCCACATCGCCGGGGACAGGAACGGGGCATTCTGTGAGCCGAAGTCGTCGCCGGTCACCACAATGTCAATTCCGCCGTCGGCGGCTTCCAACACGCGGGAAAGGTATTCGACATAGAACGGCCGAACGCGGCGCAGAATAGCTTGGGCCACCTCCGGCGCTCCGGCCAAGTCCACAAAGATCTGCTCCACCCCTCGTAAGTACATGGCCGGCTTAAGCTGGGCGATACGGTTGAGCCGATCGCCCATGAACACAACCACGCGCCCCTTACTGCGGATCGCCTCACATTGCGCTTTGACGGGTGTATAGTCAAACCAGTCAGGGGAAGGCCAATGGTCATAAGCTCCAATCTCCTCCACCGTCTGTGCGCCTGCCAACGGATAGTGTGTGACCTCTGGGTAGATTTCTTCGCCGAACTGCGTTGCCACACGCACCATTTGCCTCGGTACGCCCCAGATATCCGGCCGGATTCCCTCGGCGGACACGGCCAGCGGAGGCCCCATGTAGCGCGGTCCTTCAATGTATCGGAAATCTGAATCGTGTCGGTCGAGAAACGCCGCTTTATCCAGTCCCTGCTGAAGCGACCGGTAGAACCCCTCTGAACCCCAAAAATCGACCGGCATACGGTCCGGTTCCTCGAAATTCAGGGCCAGGAAAACGCGCTCTCTGGAATCCATTCGCGCCCTCGAAGCTTGCTGTTTCCCCGAAACGAGCTCAACATCGATCTCGGTCATGATGCAACCATGACCGCGGCGCGGCCGCCGCAGTCCGGTGCCAGACGCAGCGCGTCGCTCAAGTCAACAGGATCTCTTCGATGTCCGCACATCCTAGGAGCCAGGCGGCACGAATGTCAAGGCGCCGCAAATCAGTCGCGCCAACGTCCCGCGCGTGCATCGTGCCAGATGGGATTGGACCAGGCCTTGCGGCCGGAGGCGTCCACGATTTCGAGGCGCAGATAGCCGCCCAGCCCAGCGCGGCAATTGTTTCCCTCAACAAGAGCCCTGTTTCGTATCCGGGCTGACTGTCTTCGTCAATCTACGCGGCAGCAGCCGTTTGCGGAGACGCAGTTCCTGAGAACGCCAAGATTCTCCATCCAGCCGCGAACTTCAAGTGTCTTCCATGGCCCGGATCCCTTCCCGCCGCCGGAATCGTTATCCCAGAGCCATCGGGGCGTTGGCCAGAGGCAGTAATCCGGCTTCACGGCGCGATAGAAGGATTCGTCGCAGCCTGACTGGCCATGGTGGGCCATCTGTACGTAGTCGGCATGGAGGCTTTCCCCGAAGGGACCAGCGAGCAGCTTTTCGCCTCCCTCGACCCCAAGGTCGCCTGTGAACAAGACCGACTTCCTCGCGTCAGAGACGCGGATGACCATGCTGGAGTTGTTGACTGCGTTCCGCGTGATCCCCGGATTGTTGGCACTCAGGACCTCGATTCGCACGCCATCAATCGCCAGCACCTGTCCGACCTGAAGCGGCTCACAGGAACGGCTGGAACGCTCCAAGGCCGCGCGAAAGGAACGCGTGTCTTCAAGGCGTTCCGGTTCATGTTTTACGATCCACGCATCTTCCGGGAGAACGCCATAGATTCCGTCTATTCGCATCGCTCCGGGATCCTCGAGAATTGCGCTCAAGGCAGCCACGTGGTCCGAATGTGGGTGCGTTATGAACCAGGTGTGAATACGATTTCCGAGCGCCGCGAGAAATTCTCTCAGGTTGAGAGCATCTCCACGCGTCCCTCCGTCTATGACGATGACCCGGTCGTGGCTGGTCTTCAGAACATAACACATCATCTGAGTGCGCGTCTGGGCCGGCAATTGCCATAGCGTAAAATGCGCCTCTGCCGGCGGCTTCAGGCTACCCGATAGTATCCGGCAGCTTTGGAGGACGACGACTGGCAACCGAAGGATTGCCGACGTGTGAGTGGAACACATTTGGCCCGACCTTCTTCTAAACCGAGATCTGACATATGGCCGTCGTCCACACGACGGCCAGACATCAAGTATCATATTCTGGCCACTGAGGTCACCCCGGTCAAGTTTCCGGCGGCCTGCCAACCTTGGGCAGCTATCCAAGGCGCTATTTGAAGCTCCAGTTGTCTTTCGGCTACGCGCAGTGCGCAGCCCCGGCGCTGGGCGCATTGCAACGAAGGTTAGCCACACAAGCGAACCAGAATTAGCCCGGCGACCAGAATGGAGCCGGCGAGCAGGCGAAGCGCGGCATTGCGCTCACGGAACCAGATAACGCCGAGAACCACGCCGACGAGGATGCTGAACTGCCGGAAGGCCATGACGTAGCCGGCATTCTGCGTCAACTGGTACACCCAAAGGATCAGCCAGTATCCGCCGGCGTCAAGGACGGCGGCCGCGAGCGGACGCTTCCAGCCGACCGACTCGCCTGCGTCCTGTCGCAGTTTGCCCCAGACGGCCATAAGCAGCGAATAGACCACGGCTGAGACGACGAAGAATAGATACCCATAGAGCGCCGCATAGGCGGGGCTGCTACGCACCGCTTCGGCGGCGTACTTGTCCACGAGCGTGTAGCCGGTCGTCCCCAGGGCCGTCACCAGCATCCACACCGTCGTCCGGTTAATGTAGGTTCTGAGTGACAGCCCGCGCAGCGTCTCGAAGGGGATGAGAATGCAGGACCCGGTCACCAGCAGGATGCCCAGCCAGCCGCCGGGTGTGGGAATATGACCCCGGACCATCTCGCCCAATGTCACGAAGAGCACCGGCAGTGCCCGCGCAATGGGATAGACCACCGTAAACTCACCCGAGCCATAGGCGCGCATCAGAGAGGCATAGTACACGCCACAGCAGGCGCCGGAGACTGCCACGCAGACCCACGTCCGGTGGGGCCACGGCGGCCCCGCCTTCCACAGCAGCGCCGCCGGCACGAGTCCAATGGCCGCGATCAGCCACAGAGTCCGGAGCATGAAAATCTGCTCGGCCCGCCTCGACCGTGCTAGCACATTCCACGCGGCATGCATGAAGGCGGAGATCAGAACCAGCAGGACGGCAAAGGTGCTCATGTCATGGTGCCGTCTGTTGAACCGACCAATTCGGATGGGACACGCTACGGCTGCTTGGCCACGTCGAGGAAACAGCCCGAACCGTCCCGCCTGATCCGCAGCGGACGACGGCATTGGACGGCGCCTGTCGAGCCGTCGCCTCGGAGAATACAGAACCGACTCGTCTTGGGGGCCTTGTTCGAGATTTCCCAACCGAGATTTTCCATATGGCCCCTCTCCACATGACGGTCAGCTATCAAGTGCCGGATTCTGACCCTCGGAATCCCGGTTGTCAAGAGGCTGTGGCGCGGCGAAAGAAAGCCTCTGATGCGACCATCTGGAGTACCAGTGTAGCACGGGGCGCCAAGTTTGCATTGCTGCTGAGCGAACTCTTGGTGAATGGATATGCTCCAGGATTTATAGAGAATTCTCTTTCCCATGCGCCCCTATCATCTCGGCGAACCGCGCGGCGGCTTCGTGCGCGCTGGCGAGGAAGGTGCCCTCTTCAAGATTCCCAGCGTTGAGCATCATAGATTCAAGGCTCACGCATTTCCGATAAGATGAAGTGGCGATAATCCCCGCCAGCCGCTGCCAGTTTACGGTGCCAGTGAATGGGACGCGATGCTGGTCGGCGGTTCCGTCGTTGTCGTGGAGGTGCACGGAGATCAGCCGGTCCTTGAGCGATTCCAGATGGGCCAGCCCGTTAGCTGCGCCGATGTTGCCGTGACCGGCATCGTAGCAGAGGCCGAGGTAATCGGGACGATATGCGGCGAGTGCCTGCCGGATGAGGTCGAAGTCGCCGTTCTCGATGGCGATCCGCACGTTGCGGTTCCGGGCTAAGGGTTCCAGCGCATCGAGCGAGCGGCGCAGCGAGTCCCATTCCGGCTTGCCCCCGGCGTGCATGATGACGACGTCGCTCGAAAGCCGTGCGGCCATCTCGATCCGGTTTCGGACCAGCTCAACACCCGCCAGCCGCTCGTACTCGTGCGCGGAGAGCCATTTCTTCTCCACGCCCGCCGATCCGTGCAGGTCGAGCAGCCGCAGTCCGAACTCGCCGAGCCAGTTCTGTATCTGTTCGATCTCCGGGTCGGAGTAGATGAAGTCCGTGTTCCATTGGTGGCACCAGTGGACGTGCGAGAACCCCGCTTCGGCAATCCGGCGGAGATGCGACTCCGGGCAGCCTAGGCCGGTGACGTAATCGCTGGTGAGCGAGAGGGGCGTCGTCTTTATTGCGATGGGATCGGTCCTCCCTCTTGACGACTCGTACGTCAGCAGCGCACTTTTCGCCCCGAAACTCCTCCTCACGCCGTGTGGCGAACCTGCTTGCCAGGATTCTACCTTCACCGAAGGAAAAAGCAACTGAAGCTTAGACGACCGCCGAGAGTGTGGTCACTGCCGTGAAAGAGGCGGTCTAGCGAGAATTGCGCGGCATGAGCACCACCAGCGCACATGCCGCCTAGTCCCCACCAGCGCCGCGTTGGTCCTCAACATTTGCATTTCCTACGAGTAATGATACAATATCGACTGCTCGTCCGCGTGACCCATGCACGGCGCGTCTGTGCTAAGCTGAAAAAAAGGAGAAGCCATCATGAAGTCCAGGGTCGTCGTCCTGTCCTGCGCCGTTAGTGGCTTTATTTCACTTCTTTGCGGCGGCTGCACGATCGAGGTGCCGCGGGTGCGCGTCGTCGCGGTCGAGCCGGGAGTCGTCGTCACGGGCGACGTGGAAGTCGTCGAGCCGCCGCCGGACGATAGAGTGTACATCTACGACGCGGGGTATCCGCCGGGTTGTTATTTGTACGGGGGCTTCTACTTTTATGGGGGACATCGCTACACGCGCGACGTCTTCGTCCGCGATATCGTCACCGTCAACATCCGGGAAAACCGCTACGTCAACGTCGCGGAAAACCGGAGGGTCGGCGAACAGGTTAAGGTGCAGCACGCAACCGAATACAAAAAGACCGGCGGCCATCCGCAAGCCGGCAAGGCCGTCCGTCCCGCGGAAAAGGCGCCCACAAAGGGTTCCAAGGACACCAAGGAGTCTAAAGAGACCAAGGAATCCAAGGAGTAATTATTCTTCCCGCCCCTGGCCGATCATGCCAAAATAGTATCCCGCTTCACGAAGGCGTTGGAGGAATCGCACGCGAAAAACCTGCTGGGCTCAATGGGATCTACCCGTCCCGCGGCTGGCAGTGCGGCTCCTGCCAGTGGGCTAACGCGTGTGCTGAGATCAATCTCGCTGAACTCGTAAGAGCAGAATCTGCATGATGGTTTGGCCCCGGGGCAGGCTGTTCGGCTTGCTTCTCGACTACCGGCAACAAGACGACGATTGCGCCGCCGTTTTCAGGACTCTACGACGGGGACCTGACGACCGCAAGAAGGCTCCATGAGCGGCAACGGTCCGACAACTGTGAGAGGCATCGAGGGGGAGGAAACGACAGTCGAGCGACTAGCTCGTCAGATTGCGGAAGCTCACGGCCTCATGGAATGCGGGCGCCTACTCAGCGGTGCGATTGACGGCTAGGCTCGGCATGAAGCAACGCAGTTGCTAAAGATCGCGGGCGGCCCTGAAGCTGGAGGCGTGCTCGGGAGACGCCTGAACCGACCTACTTCTTCATTCCGGCTGTCCGTCCAGCGAGACCGCTTTCTGCGGTTTGGTGTTGACGGTGAGTTGGAAGATATCCGGCCGGGCGTAGTGGCCGGCTACGTCGAGATCATACTTGCCTTGGGTGATCTCCGAGAGATCCAACTCCGCCATAAGCATGGCCGGCCGGTCGTAGACGGGACCTGCGATCACCCGCCCGAGCGGACTGACGATGCAGCTCCCGCCCCGAATCATGACCGGGTCTGCATCGCCGCTCGCCGCCGGCTTGCACCAATCCGGGAAATCCGACCTCCTGGCGAATTGGCAGCTCGAAAGCACATAGCACCTGCCCTCTTGCGCAATATGCCGCATCGTGGGTTGCCATGTCTCACGATCGTCCAGCGTGCAAGCGCAGTACAGTTGGATGCCTTGTCCGTACATGGCCATGCGCATCAACGGCATGTAGTTCTCCCAACAGATCACCGCTCCAATGCGGCCGATAAGCGTCGGAAAGACGCTTAGAGTCGAGCCATCGCCGAAGCCCCACACCAGCCGCTCCATAGCCGTCGGCATGATCTTCCGGCGTTTGCCCATCAGCTTACCGTCGGGACCGAAGAACAAGACGCAGCAGTAAAGGGTCCCTGGTGTCTGCTCGATCGCTCCCATCACCACGATCAGATGGTATTCTGCCGCCATTTTCCCGAGCGCGTCAGTCACAGGGCCGGGGACTTGGACAGCGTTGTCGTAGTACCTCTGAAAGTCCCTCCTGCCTTCCATCGAGCGCGTACCCACCCTGGCGCCGAAGTCCATTCCCTTGGGATAGCCGCCGATGAACGCCTCCGGGAACACAACCACTTGCGCGCCTTGTCTGTGGGCCTTGCACAGGTGCTGTTCCACTTTCGCCAGCGTTGCCGGCGTGCTGAACTCCGGAGGCGCGTCCTGCACGACAGCCGCCTGTACGGTGCTCATCTGCTAACTCCTCGGCGAAAACGGTGACCGGGTCCACCCTTCATTCCGCGCTTCTCCGTCCCGCTACGCTTGACGGAACGGGGCGCATTCCGCACGCTTCTGCTCGACCGGGATTTGCCGTCTGGCCGCTCCTCCAGGCCACGGTCCGCGATCAAATGTCGGATTCTGACCCTCAGAATCCCGCTTGTCAAGCAAATCGTCAGCGGCAAACTGCACCGTCTTCGCCTGGATGGCGACGCGCCCACGCGCTCCCCTCGCGCGCCTGATTGGAAAGAGGAGTCGGAGCGGTTTGTCATAGGACCTACTTGGCCAGGCATTTTCTACAGGCGTTGAAGCCGGGAAACCGACCAAAAGTCGAAAAGAATGGGTTTTATGTCACCAAGTCTTGCCGAGGGCCTGGACACAGGCCGGAACCAGTCCGACACCGACAATTCGCTTGACAAGAAGGGTTCCGATGGTCAGAATCCGACATTTGACGGCTGACCGCTATGTGGGCGGCGGCCATCTGGGAAATCCCGCTTGATGCTGAAGCTGGGTGCGCCCTTGAGGTGAAGGAAAGGTTTTCCACGTGACCGAACCATTGCGAGTGGGGTTCATTGGAGCCGGTGCCGTGAATTTTGGTGGCGGCGAAGGGCCGTGGGACCATGCATCGCGCCTCGAACGCATCGAAGGGCTGAAGGTGGTCGGCGTGGCCGACCCGGACATGGAGTGCGCGAGAAGGAAACTGGATCAACGTTCCGGCCACATGTATGAAGGAGCGGAAGTTTTTTCGGACTTCCGCGTTATGCTGGAACGCAGGAAGCCTCAGGCCGTTTGGATCGGGGTTCCGCCCAACGCCCATGGATCCATTGATCCCGGGAAAGACATTGAACTTCACTGCATGAAAGCTGGGGTACACATGTTCGTTGAAAAGCCTCTCTCTGCCTTCCGCCCTGAAACTGTTCGACAGGTCGCCCGCAGGCTGCAGGCGGGCCCTGTCGTTATCTCAGTGGGCTACATGTTTCGCTACGCCGCCGCCATCAATATTGTTCGTCGCATCCTCGAAGAGACGATCGGTGGAGGCAAGGTGTTTATGGGGCGATACAATTGCGCGTATAGCGAGATCCGCAAGGACGCCTGGTGGGACATCCGCGCCGGAGGCGGACCCATCGTCGAGCAGGCCACGCACTTTGTCGACCTCGCGAGATACCTGTTCGGCGAGCCGGAACTGGCCACGGTACGCGCGCTCTCAATCAAGCTCCATGAACCCGCCGGCGCGCTCCGAGATGTGCCGAAAAAAGATAGCGGTGCCCTCTTCGGAGAGGATGTTCCCGACGCCTTCAAGCCTCCTTGTGCGACCGCTGCCGTCTGGAAATTCCAGAGCGGTGCTCTTGGTTCTTTGACCCACGGCACGCTTCTCCATCGAGAGAAATACGAAACTGAGATTGAGGTTTGGTCCGA
>Ga0181536_10001689_pt1 | contig 25664 bp, 26 predicted proteins | sample PEATcosm2014_Bin_41_FD_121105 | JGI IMG/M metagenome (GOLD analysis project Ga0181536, IMG submission 121105) | Peatland microbial communities from MTU Mesocosm Facility, Houghton, MI, USA - PEATcosm2014_Bin17_60_metaG | ecosystem: Environmental > Terrestrial > Soil > Wetlands > Peat | place...
ATCTCGGGATCTAGTTCAAGGCTAAGCGTTGTCGCGACGTGTCCGTGCTTCCGCCCACCGTCCAGGCTGGTGGTGCCGGGGTCTTCGCGACCCCGGCCCAATATACAAGCGTTGTCGAGGGACGCGCCACGATCGCCGAACCGCAGGAAGCAGGCAATGCCACCGCTGCAAGCGTGCAGCGCTTACCGCAGGGCAGGTCCCGTTCGTTCACGAGACCCCCGTGTGATCTTGAGCGGCGGTTTGCGGTTGAGGAAACATGGGCACAATACCTCATGGACTTCACCAACATCGACAAAACGTCGCTCGATCGGTCATTGCTGATCGCCGAATCCGACCAGTTGGCTCTCTATGCCGTCGGCGACCAAACCTATCTGCTGGTTCAACGCCACGAGGGTACTCAGTGGACCGGCCTGCGCATTTCCGGGGACGGCGTCTTCCGAGTCGCGTCACTGCTCGCCGAAGCGACGCGCCACATGTATAGAGACGTAGCCGCGCGGCTTTCGCCCAAGAACATGGCGGAGTTGGCAGCGACCTCCCGCTCGTAGCAAGCGGCCTCGCCACATTGATGCGTGGCTCACTCAACGATAACGGCGACGCTCGGCATCGTCATAAGCGTCATCGTGCTTGCCGAGGGCAAGAACATAGACTTCGCGCGCATAGTCGTCGACGTCGTACACTAAGCGCCAAGTTTGGCCGCGGAACGTGAGGTCCGCTGCGCGCGCGCCCACCAGGCCCCCGCGCTTCTCGGGGAACTGATACGGATTCGATCTCAGCGCCTCGAGCAGCTCTGCGAGCGTCGGTACGAAGTCCGGATTATCAAGACCCCAGCGCTGCACGTCGACGATGACGGCGCGCTTGAGCCTAACGTCCCATCCGCGGTCGTCCAGCGTTGCTGAACCGCCGTGTTCTGCCGGCAGCCTCTTCGATTGCGTCGAGCGCTTCAAAGGCGTCGACGGTGTCTTCGCGTCCGGAAGCACGACGTCGAGCAAGCTCATCGTCGTCCACAAGTCCCGGATTGTGGAGAACGAAAAGGCGGTCGATGGTGATACCGAGGGCGTCGACGATGCGATCGATGACGTCGAGGCTGGGGTTGGTGGCTCCGCGTTCGATTTCCGAGATCGTTTGCCGGCTGAGGCCGGCGGCATCGGCGAGTGCGGTTTGTGAAAGTCCGGCTCGGGCTCGTTCGAAGATGAGATTCCCACTCAGGAGCTCCCTTGAGGGCGGTCGGGCGTTGGGCGTGATCGGGGCCATGTGGAGTCCTTGCAGAGTGAGGGTGCTCTTAGCGTACTGCTTAGTTTGGCGAATGTCAACTATAGGCGTCAATTCGAACCAGCGACCGCTTGTCGACTTAAACGTAAGTTGACCAGCCGGCGGCGAATGATTCCAATGACCGGCGCTTCAGTGGTCGGGTGAGGGAGAGAACGAGAACATGGCAATCGATCGCAGGGAATGGACGACGACACCGACGTGCCGGATTTGCCGGGCGGCCTGGAATCTGGCGCCCGGGATGATCGCCGCCGGCAAAGACGGCAAGGCGATCTTCGTGCGGCAGCCGGAAACCCCGGAGGAGACGATGCAGGTCTGGCGCGCGGCGCTCGCCTGCCCGACCGGCTCGATCTTGGCGCCGCGCGGCCTTCCGGTGCCCGACCACGTCTTTCCGCAACAGCTCGCGCCGAATCTCTACCGCCTTGGTTACAACGACAACGCGACCGCGGGCGCGCACCCGTTCTTCATTCGCAGCAGCACCGGCCTGAATTTCATGATCGACGGTCCGCGGTACGTGCACAAGCTCGTCGAGTTTTTCGAGGAGCAGGGCGGGTTGGATCACGTGCTGTTGACGCATCGCGATGACGTCGGAGCGTCGGCCAAATACGCCAAGCACTTCGGCGCGCGGCTGTGGATCCACGAGAACGACCGCGAGGCGTCGCCCGAGGCGACGGACATCCTCACCGGCTACGACATCACGGAACCGGTCCCGGGCCTAACCGTCATCCCGATTCCGGGCCACACGATCGGCAGCGTCGCGTTTCTCATCGACGAGAAGATGTTCGTCGGCGATTCGTTGAACTGGTTGATCGACGAGAAGAAGATCTGGACGAATCCGCTGCGCTGCTGGGATGACTGGGACATGCAACGCCGCTCGCTCAAGCGCTTACAAGATTTCCGCTTTGATTTTCTGCTGGCCGGACACGGCGGAAGCATCGACTTCCCGCCCGATCGCATGCAAGCCGAGCTCGCAACCTGTTTGGAAGCACTCGAAAAGACGACCTGGCAGCCGCTCACGCACTTCCCCAACGGCGTTCCGATCCCGGATGACCTCAAGCAATTCTGGAAAACCGAAGTCCCGCGCGCCAAAGCCGACTTCTTCGCCGCGATGAGTTAAGGCGGACTCAGTTCGGCGGCGCGAGTGCGAGAAAGGCGACGCTGACGTCGCGATCGCCGTAGCCGCGTTCCAATGCCTGTTGCCATTCGTGGGCGAGCGCCTCGATCATCGGCAGCGGTCCGCCGCCTTGCGATGCGGCTTGCAACGCGAGGCGCACGTCCTTCGCCGCCATCGCCAGCGAGAATTCGGGATCGAAATTGCCCGCCGCGATCTTCGCCAGTTTCGATCGCACCAGCGGAGCGTCGAGCGGTCCACCTTGCAGGCATTCGGCGACGCGATCGAGCGGCACGCCGAGCGTTTTCGAGAGCGTCGCTACCTCGGAGATCCCTTCGACGAGCGTCGCGAGCCAAGAATTCAGCACGAGCTTCATGCGCGAGCCGGCGCCCGCCTCACCGAGCCAAACCGTCTTGTGGCCGAGTGCGGCGAACAGCAGCTGCAGGTCATCGATCGTTTGCTTGGGACCCGATGCCAGGATCGTCAACGCGCCTTCTCGCGCCGGGCCGATGCTGCCCGACACCGGAGCATCGACGAACGCGATGTCGGGCCGGCCCTTGGCCAAACCGATCGCCTGGGTGGTCGCTTCGACGCCGATCGTGCTCATCTGCAGCCACACGGCCCCGGCGCGCATGGACGGCAGCGCCTGCTCCATCGTCGCCATCACCGCCGGACCATCGGCGAGCATCGTGATGACCACCGCAGCCTCATGGACGGCGTCCGCAACGTCGCGGAATGCCTTGGCACCATTGTTGCGCAGCGCCTCGGTTCGGTCCCACGTGCGATCCCACATGCGGACGTCCAGACCGTGTCCGAGGAGGTTCGTCGCCATCGCGGAGCCCATGGCCCCGCTGCCCAAAATGCAAACGTTCATCGTGATGCTCCCTAGGTAGCCGCAACGCCGAGCGGCGGTGCCATGAATTCCGGACCGATCGGATCGGTGATGTCCTCAGCAAGGATGCGATCGATCTCCGTTTTGTCAGGCTGGTCGAGCGTGAAGTCGAGTGCGCCCGGCAACGCGTCGAGCTGGTCCGGACGCCGCGCGCCCCACAATGCCGCACCGACGCCGGGCTGATCCAACACCCAGCGGAGAGCAAGGTGAATCACGCGCTTGCCGAAGCGCCGGCGCGCGAGTTCGTCCAAGTGGCCGACGGCCAGCAGGTATTGTGCGAGCCTCGGCGCCTGGAACTTCGGATCGGTTCCCCGCAGATCGTCGCCGCTGAAAGTCGTGCGTTCGTCGATCCTCCCGCTGAGCAAGCCGCGGCACAGCGCGCCGTACGTCAGCGCCGTCAACCCGTGTTCGCGCACGTAGGGGAGGACGTCGTGCTCGACGCCGCGTTCGAAGAGATTGTACGGCGGCTGCACGGTGTGGAGCGGCGCGTACTTCGCGAATTCTTCCAGCTGGGCTGGCGAGAAATTGCTGACGCCGACCGCCCGGATGAGTCCGGCGTCGTAGAGCGCGCCCATCGCTTTCGCCGTCTCCTCCATCGGCGTTCCGGGGTCGGGCCAATGCACTTGATAGATGTCGATGCGATCGGTGCGCAGGCGCCGGGGCGAGTCCTCGACCTCGGTGCGGATCCGGCGCGCCGAAGCGTTGCGATGCGGAACGCCGTGCTGGTCCCATTCGAGCGCCACTTTGGTCGCGATGACTGCGCCGTCGCGCCGGCCCTCGAGCGCCCGTCCGACGATTTCTTCCGAGTGACCTTGCCCGTACGCCGGTGCCGTGTCGATCAGCGTGACGCCGGCGTCGAGCGCGCGATGGATCGTTGCGATTGCCGCGGCATCGTCGGCGCCGCCCCACATCCAGCCGCCGATCGCCCAGGTGCCGAGGCCGATCCGAGAAATGCGAACGTTCGTGTTGTTGATCTCGGTGAATTCCACGTTGCGTACCTCAAAAGGATGTCAGGAAGTATGCGCGGTTGCCGTGTCCGCGCGTGCCGGGCGTACCGCGGCGGCTACGACGAGGCCGGCGAGCCCGGTGAGTGCCGCCAGTCCGCCCGCGAAGTCCGCGAATGGGAGACCGCGCAGTTGTGCCGCCAGGGGCAGGCCGATGCTCGCACCGCTGAAGGCCACGAATACATAGAAGGCCATCGCGCTGCCGCGTACGGCCCCACCGAGCCGCACGACCAGGTCGTTCATCGCGACGGCCGCGAGGGCGAACCCGATGACATAGAAGGCGCTCAACACGACGACCGACGCGACGGAGGTCACGTGCGCGCTCGTACCGCCCAGTGCGATGACGACGAGTGCGAGGCCGAGCAAGACGACGGCGCGTGGTCCGATCCGTTCGACGATCCGCCCGGTCAGGAGCGAGAGGGTCATGCCGATCAGGCCCAGCGCGCGCACCTCGAGCGCCCGCTCCCCGTCGAATCCGGCGTGCGCGAGATAGACACCGAGCCCGGCATAGAACGCGACGAATCCGCCGTAGAGGATGAACCCGCATGCGTACGTTGCCGGGATCGGCGGATGCTGGAGCAGCCCGAACAGCCCGCGATACGCGGCCAGCACCGATCGTCCGGTGCGATCGAGCCCGACTTCGCGGACGACGAGCGCCACCAGCACGGCGCACAACGCGTCGAGCCCGGAGAAGAGCACAAACGGCAGCCGCCAGTCCTGCGCGCCGAGCGATGCGAAGACGAGCTGGCCCACGGTTGCCGAGCCGATCAGCCCCGCGCTTACGACCGCGATCGCGTGGGCGCGCGTCGCGCCACTGAAGCGCTCCGCCACCCAACCCAGCGCCACCGGCCCGAACGTACCGGCGAAGAAGCCGGCGACGCCGCGCGTTACGTAGAGGGCGAGCACGTTGGGCGACAACGCCACCAGCGCCGTCGCCGCCGCCGAGCAGGCGAGCCCGCCGACGAGGATCCATCGACGTCCGCGCGCGTCCGAAAGCGGACCGAAAAACAAGCACGCGCACGCATAGGCCAGGCCGAACGTGAAGCCGATCCACGAGACCGTCGTGGTGGCGACATGAAGCTGGGCGGCGATTGCCGGCAGGGCGGGGATCACGCCGTAGAGCGGAGAGACCATCACCAGCCCGGCCAATCCCAAGACGCCGATCGTTACCGCGGGGGCCCTAAATGTAGTCGTCACGGCCCCTTGAGCATAGGCGCGGTCCGCGGTACTGTCCAATATCTAGTTTGTCACATAATAAGACGCGCCACGTCTAATAAGGCCTGTGATGGAACTTCGCCACCTGCGGTATTTCATTGCCGTCGCCGAGCAGCTCAACTTCAGCCGGGCGGCCGAGGAGTTGCACACCGCGCAACCATCGCTGAGCCAGCAGATACGGGCGCTCGAGCGAGAGTTGAAGATGATCCTCTTCGAACGCACGCACCGTCACGTTGCCTTGACGGAAGCGGGCCGGATGTTGTTGCCCGAGGCGCGCGAAATCGTGCAACGCCTTGACGCACTATCGACGCTGCGCGAGGCTTCGGCGGGTCCGCAAGGGCCGTTGCGAATCGCGTCGATAACGGCGTCGACCGTCGGCGTGCTGCCGCAAGTTCTCCCGGCCTATCGAGAGACATTCACCGACGTCGAGGTCAGTGTCGAAACATGGACGATCGATGACGACCTGCGGGCGCTCGTGGAGCGCCGCGTCGATGTCGCGTTCGTGCGCGGTCCTCTGGCGGATACGCGGCTCGAGGCGGCACTCGTTGCCAGGGAACGGATTTGCCTCGCGATGCCGAGCGCGCATCCGCTGGCCGCACTTCCAAAGATCCCGGTGCGAGCCATCATGGACTACGACATCGTCGGCATGCGCGACGAGTACACCGGCAGTTGGAACGGCCTGATGAACGATGTATTCCGCAACCTCGGAGTCGTCGTGCATCCACGCTTCGAAGCGCGAACGCTCGAGACGATGCTGGGGCTCGTGGCCAGCAATATGGGCATCGCGCCCTGCTCGGCGATCGTGCGTCACATGCTCGTTAGCGGCGTGGCCGTACGTCCGCTCGAGCCACGCCGGCTGTTGGAAAGCCTGTATCTCGCCTGGCGGCGCGACCGCGCTGATGTGCCCGTCGTCCGGTCGTTTCGCGAGCACGTCGCAAAGTCAAACCTGGCGTTCGTTTAACCGCCGGTCATTTCACGCGCGTCGAAGCGTTTGGCGATCACGCCGTATTTTGCCGCCGTGTCGATGAGCGGCTGGATGTCACGCGGGTCGAGCGCGGTCCCGACCTCCGCGCGGGTCATGCTTGCGATCGTCGCGGCATCGGCGCCGGAGAAGTGCGCCAGCAGCTCGACCGTCTGCGCATGATGCGTGTTGGCATAGACCGACGCCTCACGCACCACGCCGGCGAAGCGCCGAATCGTCTCCGCGTTCGCGTGTACGAAATCGTTGGTAGCGAACCACGCCGAGGTGAGAAAACGCTTCGCGATCGCGTCGGCGATCGAGCCGAGCGCGCGATATTTCCCGGTACTGAGTGCCTGCGCCATCGCGGGATTCGCTACCGCCCCCGCGTCGATCCGCCCGCTATCGAGCGCGGGCCCGAGCGCATTGGCCGGGATCTCGACGAACCGGACCGACCGGACGTCGCCGCCGTTCTGGTCGATCCACGCGCGCGCGGCCAGCGACTGCAGATCGTTGAGTGCCGGCACGGCCACGATCTTCCCGTTCAGGTCGTGCCCCGACCGAAGAGCCGAGTCCTTAAGCACGAGGAACGTGTTGTTGGCCAACGCCGAGAGGTAGATGCCCGACGGCGCAACGAGCGTCAACGGCACGCCGCGCGCGTGCGCGGTGATCAGCGCGATGATGTTCGACTTGCCGATGTCCGTGGCGCCGCCCGCAACGGCCGCCGCCACCGCGCTGCCGCTACCCGCGGCGGTGAGGTCGACGTCGAGCCCCGCCGCGCGGAAGAGCCCCGCGCTCTGCGCGTAGAGGATCGGCGTCGCATCGTCGTCCGGTGCGGAAGCGAGCCGCAGGTGCACGGGTTGCGTCTGGGCCGCCAGCGGCGTGGCTGCGCCGCAGAGAGCGAGAAGCGTGAGCCGGCAAGCGTTAGCGCGAGAAACGATCATCGTGCGTTACGGTTTCACCATGATCTCGTCGACCGCGTACGCGCGCGGGATTGCTTTGAATTCCGCCGCGAGCTCGAGCTGTGACTTGATCAGGCTCGGATCGTAGCTCGTGGCGTACGTTGCCCGGCGCATCGCGCGCACGCGGTCGATGTCGATCTTCGCGTACTTCGCCAAGATCGCGGCCGTTTGGTCGGGGTGCTGGTTCGCCCACGCCGCGGTCGCGTACATCGCCGCGCAAAAGCGCCGCGCGAGATCGCGGTTCTTGTCGAGCCAGCCGCGGGAGGTGACCCAGACGTTGATCGCCGAGACGTTGCCGAAGACGACGTACGGCACGGCGAAGATTTTGGCGTTGGCCGCGAGCGCCTCGCTCAGCAACGGTTCGCCGATGTAGCCGCAGGCCACGGTCCCGTGCGCGAGCGCCGCCGCCACCGCGCCGAACGGCACCTCGATAAACTTGACCGCGGCCGGATCGACCTTGTTCCGCTGCAGCCACGCCTGAACGGCAACGGTCGTCAGCGATTGCAGCGACGGCACCGAAACGAGCTTGCCCACGAGATCCCGTGCGCTGCTAAGCGAGGACGACTTGTCGACGCACAACACGCTGCTCGGATCGGCGACGCGGAACAAGCCGGACGGCGCGATCGCGATGAAGTCGACGCCGTGCAGCTGCGCGTTGGCGACCGCGACGGCATCGATCACGGCGAGATCGATCGCTCCGGCCGCGAGCGCCGTCGCGGTCGCGCCGCTGCCGGCGAAGATCTGGAGCGACGCGGTGATCCCGGCCCGGTCGAGGTAGCCGGCGTCGAGCGCGTACCACGGCTCGGCGAACGCGTCGGAGATGTTCGTACCGAGCCGCAGCGCGGGCGAGCCGCTCTGCGCGCGCGCGGACCGCGGCACGGCCGCCGCCGCACCAGCGCCGAGCAAACCGAGCGCACGCCCACGCGCCATCCTCACCGTCATGCCCCGCGCTTCGTGCGGCATGCACACGGTTCCGCTGCGCCTTTTTTCTTCGTCATCCTGAGCGGACCGCCGTAGACGCGCAGTCGAAGGACACCGCGAACGTGACCGCAGCCGGCAAAGACGTGAAGAAGAAGCCGCGACCAAGAAAAGACACGCCGTTTAAAACGTCCGCAAGTGCTATTACCACATAAAGGTCGATGCCATGCCAGGAACCCACCTCTGCCTCGCGTGCACCGAGAAACGTCATGATGTAGTCACTTTCGCCGCTGGACTTCGCCTACAAGTACGGGGTGATCGACAAGAAGCTCGACGCGAGCGCGGTGCTCTCGCCGTGCGTCGTCATGTCGCGTTGATGCTGAAGCGGTCGGTACCGCTCACCATCAGGCACGGTGGCCGCGACGGGTGCCGGCGGAACGGATGATCCCAGCTGATCGGGATCGCGACGCGCACGTTCGGGCGCGCGTATTGCGCCAGCATCGCCATGCGCGTCTGCGATCCGCGGTTCTGCGAGCCGTGCCACAGCATCACGTCCTCACCGAGGAGCTGCCTGAGGCGGTTGACGATCGCCGGATGCGCGGCGATCTCCGCGAACAGCGGCACCCGTGCATGCAGGCTCTTGAACCATAAGCGCTCCACGAACGCGTCCGGCGCGCGGCAACTACCGGTCTCGGCTTCCGAAACAGGTCGAGCGAGGCGTCACGCGCTTCGCCGGCCATCTCCACGCCGCGCCCGGACAGCAGCGGAAACGGGCCGGCCCAGCCGTTGCCGGCGAAGGCCGCCAGCTCGTCAGCGGACAGGCGCGCCGCAGCGTCGACGTCAGGCGAGAAAGGCGAGCGGGAGTTCCGATCGCCGTCCTTCTCGAGGGTCATCCGGTGCTAAGCGAAGCGAAGCGTGAAGTCGACGTGTATTGCGTCGTAAGGGAAGATGACGTGAGCATCCGCCGTTCTTTCGACGACGCCTGCCTTGAGAAGTGCCTGCACGTCGCCGTGAACGGCCTTGACATCACGCTCGAGGAGACGCGCAATTTCGCGGATGGTCATCTCGCCCTGGCCGGTCATAACCTTCAGTAGCTCCCAACGCTTCACCGTCAGAACCTTCCAGAGAAGCTCGATCGAAGCAAAGGAAATATGTTCGCCTTGTCGCTTGCCGCGAAAAGCTGCCGCAACTTGCCGCTTCGTCTCTTCGACTGACGATACGCTAAGGGTTACGGTCTTCATATTTCTGTCTCCATATCTCTACGTCGTTCCAAAAATCTGCTTGTAAGCTCTTTAGATCCGTAAACTCATAAGCGATCTCGTGATCACCGCGGTGCTTATGATCGCCCTTGCCCGCTTCGTTATCGTAACGAAGAACGCAGATTCCGTCGGACACGAGCGCGAGCCGGTATTTGTAGCCGTGGCGGCTGCCCCGGGCGGGCCGGGGAATACGCCAGATCGCGATCTCCACGAAGGTCGCTTCCGAGAGGACCAGCCGCTTGCGAAGCAGCAGTTCCGTCATGTTGGAGTTTATACCAACAAAATGCGGGTGTTGTCAAGGACTCCAACACGTGAGACGGGGCTCGCCCGAGCAGGGCAGGCCCCCAGCGAGCGGAAGTCCCGCGGCATGAGCGTTCGTGCACTCGGCTACATCGGGATCGGCGTCCGCGACCTCAAAGCGTGGGAGACCTTCGCGACGTCGATCCTCGGTTTGCAGATCGGCTCGCGCGGCGACGACGGCACGCTCTTCCTGCGTATGGACGAGAACCATCACCGCATCGCCGTCCATCCGGGCGGCAACGACGACATCGCCTACCTCGGCTGGGAAGTCGCGAACGAACGTGCGCTGGAAGCGCTGGCGGAGAAGTTGCACGGCGCCGGTTTCGCCACGACGGCCGGCGACGCGGCGGCGTGCCGCGAGCGCAGCGTCGGCGGTTTCATCGCGTGCGACGACCCGGCCGGCATTCGCTGCGAGTTCTACTGGGGCGCGCTCGTGCAGCGGCGGCTGGCCTTCGTCTCGCCGCGCGGCCTGGGCGGCTTTCACACCGGTGACGAGGGCGTCGGGCACGTCGTGGTCGGCGTCCCGGATGCCGCCGCCTACATGAGCTTCTATCGCGATCTCTTGGGTTTTCGCATCAGCGACTTCATCGCGTGGACGATCCCGGGCCGCGGTGACATGGACGTCGCGTTCCTGCACTGCAACCAACGCCATCACAGCATCGCCTTCAACCAGTCGTCGCGATCGGGGAAGCGGCTCTCGCACTTCATGGTCGAGGTCGACGCGCTGGACGACGTCGGCCGCACGTGGTCGTTGTGCGACCGCGAAGACGTGCCGATGGCGCAGAGCCTCGGGCGACACGTGAACGACCAGATGTTCTCGTTCTACATCGTCTCGCCGTCGGGGTTCACGGTCGAGTTTGGCTACGGCGGTCGCTTGATCGACGACGCGACGTGGGAGGTCTCGACCTACGATTGGCCGAGCACGTGGGGTCACAAGCGCCCCGCCGCGCCGGCACCGGCCAAGGAGAAGATCGCGCCGTGAGTACGCTCTGGCTCGACATGCTCGGCGCCGAGGTGCGCTATCGCGGCCGCGAGTTCAGGACGCGCACGATCGAAGCCGGCGCGCACAACCCCAAGAAGCTGATCCTCATCCACGGCGTCGGCGGCCATGCCGAAGCGTACGCGCGCAACGTCGTGCGGCTCGGCGAATCCTTTCACGCGATCGCGATCGACTTGGTGTGGCACGGCCTCTCGTCGAAGCCGGAGTTCACGCCGGAGATGGTCCCGGTATTCTCGCGTCAGGTGCTCGACGTCTTCGACGATCTCGGCGTGCAGAAGGGCTACATCGAGGGCGAATCGCTGGGCGGCTGGGTCACCTGCTGGACCGCGCTGCATCACCCCGAACGCGTCGAGCGCGTCATCCTCAACACGACGGCCGGCATCTACTGGAACCGCGACAAGGTCAAGATCGACGAGATCGGCGGCAAGAACGCGCTGCGCGAACGCTCGCTCGCCGCGATTCGCAATCCGACGCCGGAAACGGTGCGCAAACGGCTCGAGTGGCTGATGGCCTCCCCCGATCGCGTCACCGATGAGCTCGTCGCGCTGCGCACCGCGATCTACTCGCGCCCCGACACGAACGCCTCGCTCACCAACGTGTTCGAGGCCAGCTTCGGCGGCCGCTACGCGCCCAACGTGATCGAAGAAGACGAGCTCGCCGGCATGAAGGTTCCCGCGCTCGCGCTGTGGTCGGACAAGAATCCCGGCAACGGCCCCGACGTCGGCGAACGGCTGGCGACGCTCATCCCGGGCTCGAGCCACTACTGCATCATGGACGCGGCGCACTGGCCGCAGTGGGAGAAGCCGGAAGAGCACGACCGCGTCGTGACCGCGTTTCTCTCCGGCGCGGCGGTGCCGGCGCCGGCCGTGCCGGCGTAGCCGCGGCGCGTGCCGCTCGTCTACGGTCAGGCGATATCGTTTTCGCCGCTGTTGTACCGCCCGCGCGAACGCTGGAGCGACGTGCGCGCCGCGCTCGTCGGGAACATCGTGCAGCCGCGCACCGCCGCCGACGAGACGCCCGAGCGGCTCGATACGTACGCGCGGCGCCTCGACGACGCGTTTTGGCTCGCCGGTGAACGGCTGGACGACGCGCACCTCGACGCGCTGGTCGTGCTCGTCGCCGACGACCACCGCACCTTCGACGACAGCAACACGCCGCAGTTGCACGTCTTCGCCGGCTACGAGATCTGGGGCGATCCGGCCCGGGCCGATCTCGGCGAAGCCGGCGACCCGCTGGTGTTTCACTGCAACGCGCACCTCGCCGCCCACCTCGCCGAGGAGCTGACGCGCGACGGCTTCGACGTTTCGGAGACGAGCGGGATGTACACGCCGCTCGGCGACCCGCAGCGCGGCGTCGTGCCGGCGCTGATCGAACCGCTGCGCCGTCTCGCGGCCGACGCGCCGATCGTGCCGATCCACATCAACTGCCACGTCGAACCGCACATCTCGGGCCATCGCATGGCGCCGTTCGGCGAAGCGCTGACCCGCGCGCTCGACCTCACGCCGCTGCGCGTCGGCGTGCTGGTCAGCGGCGGCTTGAGCGGCCAGCCGGGCGACACGATGGCCGGTTGGGTCGACGACGTGCTCGATGAGTGGGTGCTCGGCCGCTTGAACACCGGGCGTTCCGCGCAGTTGGGCCGCATCTTCGACGTACGCTCGCAGATGCTGCGCGGCTCGTCGCGCGAGATCCGCTTGTGGGCGGCCGCCGGCGCGGCGTGCGAGTGGGCCGGGCTGCGCCCGCACGCCGACGAATACATTCCGTTGCACCACGCCGCGGCCGGCATCGGGTTCATGCACTGGAGGAACGACTAATGCCCATCGTGTTCGGAATGGCGTCCTCGCACGCGCCGAGTCTGTTCGCGCAAACCTACGAGGGCTGGCAGCGGCTGTGGGGCCGCTTCCGCGGCACGACGCCGCAACCGCCGGAGATCGAGAACGAAGGGCCGGAGGCGATCGCGGATTTCGTCGCGCGGACGGCGGTCGCGTTCGCGACGCTCAAGCGCGAGCTCACGGCCGCCAAACCCGACGTCGTGATCGTGCTGGCCGGCGATCAGAACGAGTGGTTCGACGACGCCAACCTGCCCAACCTGATGATCTATGCCGGCGACGACGACATCGTCGGCTTTCACAACTTCGGCGCCGACGATCACGACCCGCCGCTGGCGCCGTGGGATCATCCCGATCGCTTCGGCGTGCGGCTGCGCGTCGATCGCGCGCTGGGCGACCGGCTGCTCGACGGTTTGGTGCGCGAGGGTTTCGACGTCGCGATCAGCCGGCGCGTGCCGGTGCACCAAGCGCCGCGCCGGAAAGTGCCGCACGCGCTCGTCCGTCCGCTGCCGCTCGTGCTGCCGAACCTCGACGTCCCGATCGTGCCGGTCATGATGAAGACGGTGGAACGTTCGCCGGCGATCCTGACCGGCGACCGCTGCTTGGAGCTCGGGCGCGCGCTCGAAGCGATCTGCCGCGACCTCCCGCAACGCATCGCGCTCTACGGCAGCGGCGGCATGTCGCACGATCCGAGCGGCCCGCTCGCGGGTTGGGTCGACGAACCGCTCGACCGCTGGTTCATCGAACAGCTCACCGCCGGCACGCCGGCGGAGCTCGGCGCGCTGTACTCGTTCCGCTCGCTGGCGACGGAATCGGGCGCCGGCGAACTGCGCACGTGGCTGCCCGTCGCCGCGGCCCTCGACGCCGCCCGGCCGGGCATCCGCGCCACGCTCGTCGACTATTTCGTCGCGCGCAAATCCACGGTCGGCAACGGCTGGGTCACCTGGCCCGAGCTCGTGCCCGCCGCGGTTCCCGCGTAATGGCGCGCATCTCAACCGTCGTCTGCACCTCGCACAGCCCGTTTCTGTTTTCACCGGTCGAACAGTGGGAACTGACCGCGACGCTGCGCGGCCAGAAGGACGCCTACGCCGCAAGCATCGTTCAAGAAACGCGTCCCGAGATGGACGCCAAACGCGAGCGCGTCAACGCGGCGGCGGCCGTTCTGCGCGATCACTTGCGCGCCGTGAATCCCGACGTGCTTGTGATTTACGGTGACGATCAGCAAGAGCAGTTCCACGTCGACAATTTTCCCGCGCTGTGCATCTACACGGGTACCGACTTCAGCGGCTTCAAGGTCAATCCGAAAGACGGCCCGCCGGTCGGGGGCGACTGGCCGTTACGCCCGCGCACGCCCGAGCACTGGGCCACCGTTCCCGGCTCGCCCAAGCTCGCCAAGTCGTTGCTTGCGGATCTCACGCAACGCGGCTTCGATATGGCGTTCAGCTCCAAGCTGGCCGATCCGGAACGCGGCATGGGTCACGCCTTCATGCGTCCGCACACCCTGCTCGAAACGAACTACGCGATCCCGACCGTGCCGATCTGGATCAACTGCTACCTGGGTCCGCAACCGACGGCAACGCGGTGTTACGACTTGGGCCGCACCGTGCGCGAACTCATCGAAACCTACGATGAGGATCTGTCGGTGGCGATCGTCGGGTCGGGCGGCCTCTGGCACACGCCGGGCGCCGCCAAATCCTACATCGACGAGGAGTTCGATGCGAAGGTGCTGGTCGGCGTGAAGTCAGGCGCGGCGCGCGAAATGGCCACCTACTTCGACAGCCGCCGCCCGCAATGGGACCCGTCGAACGAACGCAGCGTGCGCGAAGCCAGCGGCGGCACCGGCGTGATCACCGGCCTCGGCAGCGGCACCGGCGAAACGCGCAACTGGATCGCCGCCATCGCCGCAGTCGAAGGCCGCCCCGGCACGCTCGTCGACTACATCCCGATCAACGCCTCCCCCATCGGCACCGCCTTCGCCTACTGGAAGCTGTAGCGCAAAAAAGAAAAAGAAGAAGAGAAAGGGCAAAAGAGCGGGAGCACGCCTCGCGCCGGAGCTTGTGCCGAGCGCAGCGAGGTGCGCTCGCCTGCCCCTTCTGTCATCCCGAGCGTTGTCGAGGGACGCGCCACCATCGTCGTACGCAGGACGCGGGCAACCGGCAAGCGTTCAGCGCTTACCGCAGGGCACGATCATGCGCCGGCTACGACGGCGGCTTCAGCGCAAACGGTGAGATCAGCTCCTGGGCCGGGAACGCGTGGTCGATGAGTTTGTAGCGCGCCGCTGCGTCGATCGCGGGTTGGATCTCGCGCGGATCGAGGTACACCGCAAACACATTCCGGTGCATCTGAAGCGCAACGGCCGGATCGATCCCGTTGAACGCCGCAACGAGCGGTGCCGTCTCCGCGTGATGGGTGTTGGCGAAGTCGTCCGCCGTGCGCATCACCCCGGCAAACCGCGTGACCGCATCCCGGTTCTTCGTCGCAAAATCCGCGAGCATGAAAACCGCGGTGATCATCCAGCGCTTGGCAATGTTCTGCGTCGGATCGCCCATGGAGCGAAACGCACCGCCGGCCATCGCGCGGTCGAGCACCGGTTCCTGAAGCATCGCGGCGTCGACGCGCTTCTGCTCCAGCGCCGCCGGAATCGCCGTCTGCGGAAGCTCGACGAATTTGATGCTGCCCGAATCCCCACCGTCCGCGTCGACGAACGCGCGCGACGAGAGCCAGTTGGCATCGGCGATACCGGGAACCGCGAGCACCTTGCCGTTCAGATCGCTGCCGCGCCGGAGCGGCGAGTCCTTGAGCACGACCATCTCCTGCGTCCCGTCGCCGGCCACGATGACGTGCGACGGCGCGATCAGCACGAACGGCAGCCCGCGCGAGTGGCCGCTGATCAGCGCGATCAAGCTCGATACGCCGAACTCGGAGTTCCCGCCGGCGATGGCGGCTGCCACCGCCGAACCCGAGTTGCTGCGCAGGAGCTGCACGTCCAACCCGGCTTTGCGGAACATGCCGCTCTGCTCGGCGTAGAGGATCGGCGCGAGGTCGTCGTTGGGAACGACGGTCCCGCGCAGCGTCGTGAGCGCGGGTGGCTGCTGGGCGAACGCCGGTGACCGACCTGCGACGACTGCCGCCACCGTCGTCGCGATGAAGCGTTCCCGGCTAACCATCTATTCCGTCTACTCCCTCTCGGCCACGGATTCCGTCAGGAAAGCTCGGTCACGAGGTCGCGGATCAGCCGCGGTTTCTTGAGCGGTTCGATGCGTGTGGTCCCGCCGGCCACGGCGAGCTGCGCGCACAAAAAACCCGGCTTGCCGTCGATCGTGGCCGAACACTCCTTGCACGCGTTCGCCTTACACGAGAAACGTACGGCGATCGAGGGATCGCGCTGACGGCGGATCCAGATGATCGCGTCGAGCAACGTCAGCCCGTCTTCATACGGCACGTCGTACGTTTCAACGTGCGCTTCGCCGCCCGGCTCCCCGCGCGTGATGGCCAAGGTCGTGACGCGCTCGTTCACGCGAGCGACCAGCCGGCACCGTCGCGCGTGAGCCGGAGCGGCGTCGCGACCTCATCCTGCTCCGGAAAGTCGAGCCGAATGTGGGCGCCGCGCGATTCGCGCCGCGCGATCGCCGCGATGACGATCGCCTCCGCCACCGCCAGCATGATGCGCAGTTCCGCCTTTTCCTGAAGGTTCAGCGCGAACGCCGCCTGCGGCGCGAGCGCAACATCGGCACTCTCCGCATCGATGGCCCGGATGTCGCGCAGCGTCCGAGCGAGCGTCTCGGCGGTGCGCAACGGACCCGCGCCGGCCCACATCGTTTGCTGCAAGCGCGCCTTGAACGCGTCGATCGACGCTTCGTCGCGCTTCACGGCGCGCGGATGCCAGAACGCCTCCAGCGCGGCCCACTCCTGCGCGAGCGCATCCGCGATCGGCGCGCGCGGCAAACCGCGCCGCGCGCCGGCGGTCTCGCCGGCAATGCGTCCGCTGACGAGCGCTTCGGTGATCGCGTTGCCGGAAAGACGATTGGCGCCGTGCATGCCGCCGATCGCTTCACCGCAGGCCAGGAGCCCCTCGACGCCGGTCCGCATGGCGGTGTCCACGACGATGCCGCCGAGCATGAAGTGCGCCATCGGCGAAACCTCGACCATATCGCGCGTCAGGTCGATCCCCTGCCGCGCCAGAATGTCGATCACCGGGCCGAACCCCGCCTTGAGCGCGCCGGGCTCGATCATGCGAAAATCGAGATACACCCCGCCATGCGGCGAGCCGCGGCCCGCCTCGACCTCGTGAAAGATCTTGTAGGTTGCCGTGTCGCGCGGTGTGGTGTAGGCTCCGGACGCATCGCCGCTCTCGTCCAGAAATTCATCGCCTCGGCCGTTGAGCAGACGGCCGCCGAGCTTGTAGCGGAACGGATCCCACATGATCGGGTCGAGCTGTACCAGCGGTGGATAGAGATGGGCGATCGGAAAGAACTGCACCATCTCCATGTCGCGCAGCGTCGCTCCGGCGTCGGCCGCGAGGAGAAAGCCGTCGCCGGTCATGTTCGCCGACGCGCTGTTGCGCTCGAACAGAACCGTGAGACCGCCGGTCGCGACGATCGTGCTGGTTGCCGAAATCCCGACCGGCTCGAGCTGCTCGATCGAAAAGCCCAGCGCACCGCTGACGCCGCCGTCCGTCTTCGCGAGTTTGGTCAGCATGACGTTCGCGAGGCGAACCACGTTCCCGTCGCGCCGCACGACGCCGCGCAGCGCCTGCGAGACCGCATCCCCGGTGCGCAGGACGTCGACGTACACGCATCGTTTGCGCGAGTGACCCGGTGCGAAGACTTGGCTATACGCGCCGTCCGCGGTGCGGGCCCAGTTGACGCCGTAGCCTTCCACCTCGCGAATGACCTCGGGTGCGCGCGTGCAGATCGCATCGATGATCGCCCGATCGCCGAGCTCGCGCGTTCCGGCCCAGGTGTCCTCGGCGTGGAGCTCGGTCGAATCCGGTTCAGCCGCGCCCAAGGCAACCGCGGTCGTCATCTGGGCCATGATCGTCGCACCGCCGCGGCCGATCAGGCTCTTGTCGACGAGGACGACGGATGCGCCCGCGGTGCTCGCCGCCCGCGCGGCCATCAAACCGGCCGCGCCGGTGCCGATGACCAGCACATCCGTCTCCAGGATCACGGCTGCAGCAAATGTTCGGCCAAGAACGCGTTGGAACGGTCGCGTGCCAGTCGTATCGCATAGGGGTTGTGGCCGCGCGCCGGCGGATCGTCGTTGAATCCGTGGTCGGCGTCGTACACGGTGTAGGCAAAATGTCTGCCGGCCGCCTTCATGGCGAGCGCGAAGTCGTAGACGCCGCCCGTGATCCTGCGATCCGTCACGCCGTAGTGCCCCTCCAGCGGGCCGCGAATGCGCGGGACGTCGCCCAGGTCCGGACTCGCGCCGTAGTAGATCACGCCGGCGGCGAGGTCGACGCCGAGTGCGGCGAGCCGGCCGACCAATTGACCGCCCAGACAATAGCCGATCGCACCGATGCGGTTGACGTCATCGCGCGCGTCGAGATACTCGAAAGCGCCGCGCACGCCGTCGAGGTAGTGCCCTTTGGGGCGATTGGTCATCCATTCACGCGCGGCGCGCACCGCGGTTCGGCGCGGCTCGGGGATGCGCGCGAGCCGCTCTTCCCAATCCGGTTCATGCGGCGAGCCGAGTGCCGCGATGATGTCGGCCACGTCGATCTTTTGGTAACCGGGATCGTTCGTATAGAGATCCGGTGCCAGTGCCAAGTAACCGTCGGCGGCGAAATCGCGCGCGATCCGCAGCATCTGCGCCATCACTCCCGCTACCGGATGCAACACGAGCAACGCCGGCCAAGGCGGCGGCGTTGACGGTCGAACGAGAAAGCCGCGCAGCGCGCCGCCGGCCGCGTCGAAGCGCGCCCACTCTTCAGTCATTCGTTGCGCTCCTCAGCGTAAGGCGTAGCTGCTGATGATTTCCGACGCCGGAAAGCTGCTTGCGATGGCGCCGTACTTGGCGGCTGCGTCGATGACCGGCTGCAGCAGTGGCGGCGAGAGTCGCTCGCCGTAGTAGGTGCGCGTCATCTTGGCGGCGACCTCGGGCGGCATCTTGTTGACGCCGACGAGAATCTGCGCGCTTTGCGGGCGGTTCGCATTGCCCCAGCGCGCGCTTTCGAGCATCACCGCGACGAACTTCTTGATGACGTCGGGATGAGCGGCCGCATACGCGGTCGTGGTCGTCCAACCGGAGAACATAAACTCGGGGGCAACGTTCCGCTCGGAGACCGAAATCGTCCGAAACTTGCCGCTGTTCATGGCGTCGGTAATGAAGGGTTCGGAAATCGACGCGGCATCGATGCGACCGTCGAGAATCGCCGGTGCCATGCTGGGAAACGGGACCTCGATGAATTTCACGCTCTTCGCATCGCCGCCGTTGTTGTCGATCCAGGCTTCGGTCGGCACTTGCAAGATGTTCTTGAGCGCGTTGGTGGCGACGGTCTTGCCGTTGAAATCGCGCGCGACACGAATCGGCGAATCCACTGCCACTAAGAGCGCGTAGGCCGGGAGCGCCTTGGTGTAGACACTCGCCGGCGCGAGATACGTCAGCGGAATTTTTTGCGAGTGCGCCTCCGCCATCGTGAGCATGTCGGCGATCGAAATGTCGACCGCACCGCCCACGAGGGCGGACGCTGCCGCACCGCCGCTCGGAAACGTGGTGATGTCCACGTCGAGGCCGGACCGTTTGAACATGCCGAGTTCGCGCGCATAAAAGACTTCGGCCGTATTGTCGAGCAGCAGGGCGCCGATGCGCAGGGTATCGTCGGCGAACGCGCCTGGCGGCGCTGCCCAGGCCGCCGTTGCAGCGCCGGCTGCCAAGAGGAAGTGCGCGCGGTTCGTCATCATGCTACATCTCCAGCACGGAGGGGTGGAACAGCTCGTCGAGCCCGATCACGCGATCGGTCAAGCCTTGGTCGTAGGAATAGCGCGTGATCGTCTCGAGCACGTGCCGGTTGGCCGCGATGCCGTAGGCGAACGGATCGACGTCCAGCCCTGCCCGCTCGCGTTCGGCGAACAGCCCGGTCGCGAAGTACGGCTCGAGCTGCGCCTCGCGCTCCGCGCCCAGCCGTTTCTTGGCCTCGAAGAACGCGCGGTACAAGCTGCGCGCGACCCACGGGTACTCATCGAGAATCGAGCGCCGGATGACGACGGTGTGGTTGATCGGGTAGATGCCGGTCGCGGTGTAGTGGCGGCGCGCTTCGGCGGCGGGATCCGGGTACAGGCGCCGGATGTCCGGGTGCCGGCGCAAGTCGATGCGGCTGCGGTCGACCAGGTTGTCGCTCTGCTGGTAGAGCAGCGCGCCGTCGATCGCTCCGCTCAGCACCATCTCGCCCATGTCGGTGTCGCGCGGGATGTACTGCAGCCGGATGCCGGGCGGCGGCACGAAGTTCGTCGCCCCGCCGTGGCTCATCTCCGGCGGCCGCTCCATCCACCACTCGATGTCGCCGGCTTCGACGCCCCAGTGGTCCTTGAGGATCCCGCGCGCCCACAGCGCCGCGGTCTGTTGGTACTCCGGGACGCCCATGCGCTTACCGCGCAGATCGGAGGGCGTGGTGATCCCGCGATCCTTGCGCACGAGGCCGCCCCGCGTATAGTGGTACATCCGCGTGAAGACCGGGATCGCGACCCACGGGCAGTGGCCGTGCGCCACCAAGATGAGCAGCGACGACATCGACATCTCGGAGACGTCGAACTCGGCGAACTTCAGCTGCCGCCAGAACGTCTCCGACCCCCCGAGGGTGGTTCCCAAGAGCCGTATCCCTTGGGGTTCAATGCTGCCGTCGATCAAGGGCCGGGCCCGGGCATGGTTGCCGAGGGCCGCGCTGAGCTCGAGCCGTCCGTTCGTCGAAGTCACCCGGCAGAGCATACTCCACGCCGCCGGAATATCCCAGATTTTCCGCGAAGCCGTCCCCAAGGACGGAGGTTTCCACCATGTTGACTCGCGAGGAAAACGAACTGCTGTGCCGCGTCGGGGCCGAGACCCCGATGGGCAAGATGATGCGGCGCTACTGGATCCCGGCGCTGCTGAGCAGCGACTTGGAGGCCGGCGGCGATCCCAAGCGCGTCCGCCTGCTGGGTGAGGACCTCGTCGCCTTCCGCGACGACAAGGGCCGCGTCGGCCTGCTCGACGAGTTGTGCCCGCACCGCCGCGCGTCGCTGGCCCTCGGGCGTAACGAGAACGGCACCCTCGAATGCCTCTACCACGGCTGGAAGATCGATTGCACCGGCCGCATCTCCGATATGCCCGTCGAGCCCGAGGACTCGACGTTCAAAGACCGCATTCGCGCCACGGCCTACTCCACGTACGAAGCCGGCGGCGTCGTCTGGGCCTACATGGGCCCGATCGGGCTCGAGCCGCCGAAGCTGGACTTCCTCTTCACAAAAGCCCCGCCGGAAAACGTGATGATCGTGCGCCTGCACGAGGACCAGAACTGGGCGCAGGGACTCGAAGGCGTGATCGATTCGTCACACACGAATCTGCTGCATCAGAACGGCGTGAAGCCCAGCGGCGACGTCACGACGACCGAGATGATCCGCAAAGACGGGATCGTCGCCCGGCGGCCGTCCAACGACACGCGCCCGCGCATGGACGTGCAAGACACGCCGTACGGCTTCCGCTACGCCGCCACGCGCCGCCCGATCGTCAACCCCGACACGCAAAAATACGTGCGCGTGTCGCTGTTCATCGCGCCGATCTACGCGATGTTCCCGCCGCCGAAGGGCTGGGTGTGGATGCAAGCCTTCGCGCCGATCGACGACTACAACACCATGTTCTACTTTTTCCAAGTCTCCGAAGTGCCGCTCTCGGAAGAGCGCCGTGCGGGCCTGCTCGAATCGGCCGCTCTGCGTCCCGGAATCGACGTCGACGAGAACCATCATCTGCGCGCGAACCGGAGCAACAACTGGCTGCAAGATCGCGCTGCGATGCGCCGGGGCGAGAGCCACTCCGGCATCGGCGGCGTCAGCCCCGAGGATATCGCAATCCAGGAGAGCATGGGGCCGCTGCTCGATCGCACGAAGGAACACCTCGGCGTGAGCGACACGGCGGTCATCCGCTTCCGCCGCCAAATGATCGACGCGGCCAAGCGCTTCGTGGAACGCGACGAAACGCCGGTGGGACTGACCGGCCAGGTGCCCTACGGCGATCTGCGCGCCGAAGAGAAAATGCTGCCGGTCGAGGAATCATGGCTGTCGGTCGGTGCGGCCGGCGCCGAACGCGTGACCGCCTGAGCGCGGCGTGACGGTCGTGAAGCGCTGCCTCGCCCTGATCGGGGCCGTGCTGCTCTCGTTCGCGCCGGCGGCGGCGCAGCCGCAGCCGGTGACGATCGACGTCATCATCAACAATACGGGCTCGAACGCGTTCGTCGGCGAGAGTTACAGCACGGCGCTGCGCGTCCTCGAGCAACTCGTCAACAAGACCGGCGGCATTCAGGGCCGCCCACTGCACTTCGAATTCCACGACGACGGGTCGAGTGTCTCGCAGTCGGTGCAGATCGCGACGCAGCTGATCGCCAAGCATCCGGCCGTCGTCATCGGGCCGGCCGCATCGGGCACGTGCGCCGCGGTGGCGCCGTTGTTCGTCAACGGTCCGGTGGACTTTTGTCTCTCGACCGCGTACGCGCCGGTACCGCGCGGCTACGTCTTCGCCTCGGCGACCCAGGTGCAGACGTACGTCGGTCCGGCCTCGATCCGCTACATGCGCCTACGCGGCTATAAGCGGCTCGCCGTCATCGACGCGACCGACGCTACCGGCCAGGCCTCCGACAAGATGATGCAATACGTGCTGTCGCTGCCGGAGAGCGCCGGCCTGCAGTACGTCGCGTGGGAGCACTTCAGCCCCACCGACATCAGCATCGCGGCGCAAGCACAGCGCATGCTGGCCGCGCATCCGGACGCCGTCGTGACGTTCGCCGGCGGAACCGAGTTCGGCACGGTGCTGCGCGGCATCTACGACGCCGGGCTGAAGGTCCCGGTATTCGCGTCCGGCGCGAACCTCGATGCGGCGCAACTCACATCGTACAAAGCGTTCCTGCCGCCGGCGATGTACTTCAACTCGTTCCTGTTCTTCGGGCGCGATGCGCTGCCGGCGGGCAAACTGCGCGACAACGTCGACCAGATGTATGCCGCCTACAAAGCCGCCGGCCAGAAGGTCTCGCCGTCGAGCGGCTTCGGCTGGGATCCGGGCTGGGTCGTGGTCAACGCGCTACGCAAGCTCGGCCCGAACGCAACCGCCGACCAACTGCACACCTACCTCGAAGGCCTCCACGATTTCGCCGGCGTCGACGGCATCTACGATTTCCCGCGCACCGCCGACAACCACGGCCTCACCGATCTCTCGGTCATCATCGTCACCTGGAACCCCGACAAAGCCGATTTCACCGTCGTCAGCAAACCCGGCGGCTACCCGCTGAAGTAAACGCGCGAGCGCGCCAACCTAACGGTAAAAAAGGAAGAGTGTAAAAAGAGGGACGGCACACCTCGCGCCTGTTGCGCACGCCAACGTCCCCTTGTCATCCCGAGCGTTGTCGAGGGACCCGCCACCATCGTCCTACGAAGGCCGCGGGCAACGCCACACAGGCAAGCGTTCAGCGCTCACCGCAGGTCGCAGCGCGCCGTACGAAGATATCACGCAACCCTCGTTGACCGCATTATCATAATGGGATAGAGCCGGGCCAAGCTGCTCAGTCTTGCGATTGATGACGTTGGGCCGCTGCCGTCATCAAAAGGTTAACAACAGCGGGGATTAGTTGCTTTATGATCGTTCGTATGCGACGCGTCCAGGACGGAGTTGACGCCGGTTCGCAAAGGGTTCCGGCAACTCGACGACGCCCGTAGCTTCGAGTTCGAGGCGGCAGCGTTCCAACCGCGCCTCGAAGGCGCGGCGTCTGCCGGCCAGGTCGATCATCTCGGCGTCGATGGCCTCAATGTGCTGCCTGTAAATCGGGGCTGCACGGCGCATCGAGGCACGCAGTTCCGCATCCGTGGGGCAAGCCCGGATCGGGTCGCTAGGTGCGAAAATGGCTCGGATGTCGCGAAGGGCAAGCCCGATCGAGAGCATATTCGTGAACACGGGCACGATTCTCGTTAGACTCGCATCGAAATAGCGATAGCGGTTCGCTGCCCGTAACACGGGCGCGATTAAGCCGCGTGCCTCATAGGTGCGGATGGCTTTCGTCGTGGTGAGGCTTCGCTTGGCGAGCTCACCGATGAGAACGAGCTCCTGTGCGATAATGGTGACTCCGCAATGGACCCCGGGGCCTCCTCTTTACCGCTTGATTTTCTGCTACCCTGCGAACGTAGGTGACGAGCGCTGCAATCAGTACTTGACGCCGAGCGCTTTATACGCATCACGTAGCGGCCCATCGTCGACGATATCTCCGACGGGGACCGGCTTGTCGACGAGCTTAAGCGTAAGCCACAACTGTTGCTGGCGTTCAATGGACGAGGTATCGATCTTACCCAAGCCGCCCGTATAGGCCGGCCCGGGAATCGTCTTTATGACTTCTTCGGGAAGCCCGGACCACTTTACGACCGTCGCGAGCGTCTCCGGGGTCCACTTCCCGTTCCCTGCGGCGATTTCACGTTGTGCCCGCACAAAGGCTGTGAGAAATCGTGCGACCGCATCTCGGTGATCGCGAAGAAAGGTCGCCGACACGCCGATGTAGCCATCCTGATAAAAAGGCGCAATCTCACCTTGTGGGAGCCATTTGTGTGCGAGTCCCTGGGCTTCGAGCTGGGATGCCGTGGGTTCAGTGTCCATCACGACGTCGACGGCTTTATTTCGCAACGCGGTAAACACGTCGGCTTGAGTTTTCAGCTTCTGGGTGTAGGTGAGGTCGGCCGTGGTGAGGCCGGCCTTCGCAAGCTCGGTTCGCGCGATGAAATCTACGGGTGCGCCGGTGGCAAGCGAATCGAACATCTTGCCACGTAAATCGGCTGGTTTGCGAATGGTGCCGGCGTCCCAAAGATCTTGTCGAACCAGGACCCATGCGACGTCCGACCAGCCCGGTTTCTCGGAATCCACCGACGCAACGACTTTCAAACTGAAGCCTTCCGTAAACGCGTTGAAGAAGGCTGGGGCGGTGACGACTTGCGCTATGTCGATGTCGCCGCGCGCTAGCAGAGGAATGAGCGTTGCCGCGGACTGATTGATTGTCGAGATGACGACATTGACGTGTTGCTGCGCGAAATACCCTTTGTCTGCTGCCATTAAGATTGGCAGGTTGTTATAGATGACCGGATTGAGCGAAACACGGATCGTTTGGTCGGCATCTGCAGCCGTAACACTCCGCGGCATGCCGGTCTGCAAAGCGATGGCCAGTACGAGTCCCGTAAGGAAGATTTTCATGTTTGCGCCCCTCACGCCCGCCAATTGCGGTCGGCCTGCTTTTTAGACCTTTGTCGCACCCGTGGGGCAAGGTTCTACCGTCGGCCGCATCCGCCGCTGCCTTTCCAGGCGGCCGCGAGGCGGCGGGGAGCCGTCCGGGTAGCTTGACATTGTCCCGCGGGGGAACGACTAGGCTCTACTTATGGCTCAATTGGATTTCGGTCTCTTCGAGACGCTGCCGTCCGTCGTTAACCCGGATCCGGCTCGCGCATACGATGAGTTGCTGGCGAGCATTCAGCTTGCCGAGCGCGTCGGTTACAAGTATCTTTTCGTGATCGAACATCAGAGTTCGCCCTATCCGGGCATCAGCGCCCCGAATGTCTTTCTCGCCTCCGTCGCTCGCGCGACGACGACGATGCGTCTGGGGGCAATGGTATATCAGCTTCCATTTCACCACCCGGTGCGTCTAGCCCAGGAGATAGCGACCCTCGATCAGCTCTCTCGTGGACGAGTCGACTTCGGGATCGGCTACGGCGTTGCTGTTGAAGAATTCGAAAGTTGGGGCA
>Ga0181536_10001691_pt1 | contig 25638 bp, 23 predicted proteins | sample PEATcosm2014_Bin_41_FD_121105 | JGI IMG/M metagenome (GOLD analysis project Ga0181536, IMG submission 121105) | Peatland microbial communities from MTU Mesocosm Facility, Houghton, MI, USA - PEATcosm2014_Bin17_60_metaG | ecosystem: Environmental > Terrestrial > Soil > Wetlands > Peat | place...
CGACTCCAACCTCACCCCGCTTGAGCTGTCTAACCTGGGGACCCTGTGTTCTTATGGGCTAACCATTGGCAGCGGCTGGGGTACTTGCCCCTGCACGTTGGAAGACTACGACTTCTAGTCTTCCGTCTTGAGGCTTTAGCCCTCACTAAAGCTGCTTTTTGGGGCTTTGGCCGGGCCAAATCCAAACATCCCGGACGCCAGGTTTACAAATCGGCGTCCGGGCCTTTAAACTTATCTCATTCTGACTCCCCCCAAAAAGAAGAGAGGAAATACACAATGTTAACCAAGCACACTCTGATTGCGCTTGGACTGGGAATCGCCTTGGGCGCTTTTTCCATTCCAGCATTGGGCCAGAATGACTCCAGCGTAGTAGCCGAGATTGGCGGTCGCAAGGTGACCGCAGACGAGCTGGCGGAAAAGGAAGCAGGCAAACTGCTCCAGGCCAAATACAAATACTACATTGCCGAGCGGGATGCCCTCGAGCTATACATCGAAGATCAGCTATTGGAATTGCAGGCGAAGAAGGAGGGCGTGACTCTTGATGAATTATACAAGCGTCATGTTGCCATCAACGTCCCAGAGCCGACGGAGGATCAGCTCCGCTTCTACTACGAGGGCGTACAAACCGACGAAACTTACGAGTCGGCGCGAACCCACATTATCGATACGGTACACCAGTTGCGCACGAAAAAAGCGCGGGACGCGTACCTCGCCCAACTGCGGGCGCAGTATGGTGTGGTAGTTGAGCTGAGCCAGCCCAGTGCTCACGTCGAGGTGGCGAATGCTCCGAGGCTTGGTTCGGAGAACGCTCCGGTCCAGATCGTCGAATTTGCGGACTATGAGTGCCCTTACTGCCAAAACGTGAACGAAGATCTGCGACGGCTGCGGGAGCAATTTGGCGATCAGGTGTCGCTGGTTTACAAAGACTTTCCCCTTCCCATGCACCCGCTCGCGGCCAAGGCCGCCGGGGCCGCGCGCTGCGCCGGCGTACAAGGCAAATTCTGGGAGTTTCATGATGCCTTGTTTCAAACCAAGAGAATTCAAGTCTCCGATCTGAAACTGCAGGCTCGCACACTGAAACTCGATACTGCACGTTTCGATCAATGCCTCGACGGCGATGAACAAATTGCCGTCGTGAGGAAGGATGCCCAGGAAGCCAAGCGGCTCGGGTTGGATGGCACACCCAGCTTCTTCATAAATGGTCATTTCATGAGTGGCTCCATCGGGTACGAAAAACTGCGGGGAACGGTGTTGCAAGAACTATCGGGATTGATTGCCGCAAAAAAACAGGCCGCGGCATTGGCGCCGTCGCAGGATGCAGAAAAGAAGTGAGACGTTGGTCGCCCTCCCCCCTCCCCCCTAAGGCCATGCTAACGAAAAGGAGGATTGACGCGTTGCCGGATCTGAGATTAGAGTTGGTCGGGGTGATTGGCCCTATGCAATGGGTGCCGATTGCCTGAATCCGGCTGGCTTTCTAGCTCAAGCCGCACCGCGGAACTAAAATATGACGATGATCAGAAGCCTTATCTTGATGATGTGTATGACGGGTATGTCGGCTCTCGCCTTTGCTCAGAGCGCGCCCCCACCGCGCATAGCCCCCTCCGAGGCAAAGAACCGCGTCGGCGACATAGTAACTGTATGCGGAAAGGCTGTAGACATCAAAGTTTCCAAGTATGGACTTGCAGGCCGCGGAAAACCGGTAAACTTCGATATCGATCAGCCTGAACCGAATCCGGTGTTCTACTTCGTGACCTTCGGGACTTCGGGGCCAGAAGAGGCAATTGCCGCCTACAAGGGCAAAAGCGTATGCGTGACCGGCAAGATCACAGTACTAGCCGGCGTGCCATACATCATGGCGGACGATCGCTCCCATATTAAGCTGCAACCGGAAAGTAAATAGCAGGGAATCCTAAATGGCTTAGCCGAGAGCCTAACTCGCGCGGCTAAGCCACTTGGAGTCTTGCTAAGAAGATGCACTAAGAAGTAATCCCTATTAAGTAGTACCTGAACCGGGCGCTTCTTGAGTACGAAGCAGCGTCAGTTCATGAGTTGTGCCACTTATTGCATTTACCACCAATTGCAAGAGCACTTGTGTCGCTCTTGCGGCGCTTCGAAACCTCTCGCCTTGCGAATGCCCCTACTGTATCGCGTTTCCGTACGTCGGCACTCCTTGCTGCACCAGAAACAGCAGCGTTTGCGCGCGCGACGACCAGTCGCTTTGCGGATACTTGGAGACTAACTGCTGGGCCAGCGAGAGGGCCAGGTCCTTGGATTGGTCCGATTTCTTTGGCTGTTCCTCAGTTTTGTAAATCTCGATCAGGGCGGCCCGTCGAGAAGCGGCGTTGTACAGCGCCTCGGGAGCGGCGGGAGATTCGGGGTGTTCTTTTACGTACTTTTCGTAGATTTCGGCTTCCTTGTCGGGGCACTTGGAAGAGCCCTGCCAGTCTCCGCAGAGTTTGTTGTCGAGCAGGTGAAAAGCGGCGAGCTGGGCCCACTTTGTGTCCGGAAACTTTTTCATCACCTGCTTCATGGAACGCTCGTCGATGCCTGCGCGAAGGTAGGATTCCTTCTCGCGCGCGGAGGGGCGGGACTGCACATCTGATTTGTCGATCTGCCATCGAATGTCGGCGGCACGGTAGAGGGCTTCGCCGGCAAGGGGGACGCTGGGGAACATATCGTAGACGCGGCGATACAGGCGCAAGGCGTCCTGCGCTGCTCCCCGGCGTCCGTGGCGGCGGCTGGCTTCGTCTTCAGAATCGACGGCGGCGCCGAACAGGATGCGGTCGCCGTTGGGAGTGGACGGCCAAACGACGCCGGAATCGAGCACCCAGCCGCTAATGGTCTTGCCCTCGTCCTCATCGTCCAAAACGAAGGCGGGGTCGGGAGTTTGCGCTAAGCCAAGCAGAGCTTCGACGTGCAGCCAGTTGTGGCTTTTGTCGAGCAGAATCACTTCCCGTCCGCGTTCGGCGCGGCCGAGCTTGCTCGAAGTTGCGTCGGGAGACAGGTAGATGACAGCCTCGCGGATGAGCGTGCCGCGATCGGCGGCCAGCAGCAGGGAGTTTCCCAGCACCATCAGGACGGTCAAGAGCAGAAGCTTGGTAATCGGTTTCACGGCAGTGTTCGTCTCCGTTTTCGAGGGTAGCACGTAGAGTGAGCTGCGGGGAACGCCCAGCGCGGGCTGAGATGGCTAGCGAGGCAAAGCGATGACCACTACGAACACGAAGGAAACCTCAGGCGACTAAACCTCGTGTTTTTTCGTGTCCTTAGTCGTTGATGAATCTTGGCCCCTTGCCCTTTGATTCATATTGACAAAGATGCAACCGGTGCTGTACACGATGGGTTCTCTTCGGCGCCGGAATTCTGCGCGGAGATTGCCATGGCCGGAAAACCCGAACTCGAAGCGCGCGCAGGGCCAGCCATGAAATCCCGCGGTGGCGCGCCACAGATTGGAATTCGCGACCTCAAGAGCATCGACGACCTCAGCCAGTTGAAGGCGGTGGAGAAAGAAGTCTGGGGGATGGCGGACGAAGACACCTTGCCCCTGACGCTGGCCATTGCCTGCAAGGCGGCGGGCAATATTTTCGTAGGGGCCTTTGATAACAATAACGACAAGGACAAGCTGGTCGGGTTCGCCTTCGGATTTCTCGGCCGCGCGCACGGACAGACGACGATTCACTCGCACCTGCTGGCGGTGCTCGATGCGTATCGCCATATGGATCTTGGCTCCCGGCTGAAGCAGGCGCAGCGCGAGCGGGCTATGGCCATGGGCGTCCGTGAGATGACATGGACCTACGATCCGCTGCATAGCCGGAACGCGCACTTCAACTTTTCCAAGCTGGGCGTGGTTTCCGATGCTTATAAGGTGAATTTCTACGGGCCGGAAACTTCCAGCATGCTGCATCGGAACGGAACGGACCGGCTGTGGGTGCGGTGGATACTGCATTCACGGCGGGTGCGGGATCGGCTGGCGGGCAAGAGTACGAATGCGCGCGTGGAAACGCTCGATGCCATGCGGCTACTGGCTCCGCTGGTGCGCTTCGATCCCAGTGGGAAACCGGGGCGGGCCGATCTGGCGGAATCACTCGCAAGGCAGCGCGTGAGCATTGAAATCCCGGGTGACATTCTGGAAGTCGAGCGCACTGACATGGGATTGGCGCGAGAGTGGCGCGACGCGACGCGCTGGGCGTTCCGCGAGGCCGTGAAAGCGGGATTCTTTGTGGCCGAGTTCTGCCGCTCGGTTCGCGGACAGCAGGGACCGGGAGCGTACTTGCTGCAGCGCGGCGAAGTAAGCGACCTTATTCCCGAAGCGTAAAACAAAAGAGAATCAGCCATGAGCCATTATCCCGTAGCTCAAACCCAAGGGATTTGGCCAACTGCTAAAAGCGAAGAGCGAAAGGCGAAGAGCTGAGACCTAAGACCTGAGACCTGAGACCTGATTTGCTCAGCGTGAGTGCGACTCGATAGATTGGCGCCGTTCGCGCATCTGCTGCAGGAAGGTTTCGACCGGCACCTCAAACTTGCGCCGGAACAGATCGAGGAGTGCGTCTCCGCTTCCAGAGACCTTACTTGCGGAAGCCGGGAACGCATCCACGCTGTCGTCGGGAGATGACGTTTCCAGTCCGTCGGGTTCGACCTGAAGCTCGGGAGATTTATCCGCATTGGCGCGCAGAGTCTTTATCATGCGTTGCGCCTGTTCGCGTTGCTCGGCCGTGCTCTGGAGGAACTCCATTCCCATTCCGAATTCCGGATGCGCGACCAGTACAAGGCCCCCGGCGTGGACTGCCAAGTCGCCGGCCTTGATCGAAAGGATGACACGCGTGCCCCTCGGGAAGGGTGAGTTGGTCGTAAGATAGCAGCCGCCGGGGCTGAGGTCGCTGAGACGGCAATTCACCGGTGGGTCGTCCTGCTCGGGCTCAGAGAGCTGGCTATTCAGCCACTGGCGAAGAATGCTGCGGTCCTCGTCGGTAGCGTCCTTGAAACGGACACCGGCTTGATCGCCGTTGCCTTCCCATGCCAGATCTCCATGGAGTTCGAGCTTCCCGTCCATGCCCGGCAAATCGAGCGAGAAGCGGAGCGGGCTCTCTTTCGCGACGCGGCCGGAAAACTGAATCGCCATGCCGCCTTCGCAGAGGTCGATGGTGTTGGCTTTGTACCGGCCCGACCCAAAACACTCGACCGGAATTTGCACTGCGACCCGCAACTGCAGCCGCCGTTCCCGCTTCATCAGGGCTCGAACCGCACGAAAGCTGGCTTTGGCCCGCTCCACCGCGAGAGGTTTGTGGAGGACGAAATGAGCCCCCATTTCGAAACCGCCCTTGAGTCCAACGGGAGCCTCCACCAGCACGATCCCGAGGGCTCGCTTGTTGACGGGAGCGGCTTTGGCTCCCCGCAACACGCTGCCAGCTTCCTCCGCATTCGCCCCATCTACGATGATGGCCTCGAAACGCTGGCGGGTGATTCGGCGGATGGCATCGTCCGCGGCGGAGCAATGTTCGACGTCAATTTCAAGGTCGCTGAGGACCCGGCGCAGGACGCGCACCGTCCTTTCATCAGAACTCAGTAGCAGAGACTTCAGGTTCATAGTTCAAATCACGATTCAGATCGTTGGTCTCGCGCCGTCCCGGTTTTGCCGGGCCGGATGATGGTAAATGTCTCGCGCAGCTCCTTCGCGTGCGCTCGCTTGGGGTAGATCGCCACTCCCCAATTGAGCGGAACGAAACTCTTCCCTTTTGCACTCTAAGTCTCTGAGATTCCGCGGTCAACGCCATGGCCCAGTCTTCTGGTTACTGTGGTCACCCCTTGCTCCGGGCACCTCTCCCAAGAAAATGCCCCCTGTCGTGTAAGTCGTTGCGGCTCAGCGGGGGTGTTTTGAAAACTCGATGTAGTGCAGATCTACCCTGATTCTGTGCTGGGCCGGATTAGCCCCGCAGTTGGTACGGGAAGTGGTCTGTTGTTAAGCTGGGTGGGCTATGAACCCCAGGACCTTTCTCCGTCGAATCAAACTCTTCTTCGTGTTGGCTGCGCTGGTAACCTTCGCGCTCCGACTCGCTTCGGCGCAGCAGAAGCAGGTTGTCTGGAGCGCGAACGAGAAGCCGCTCGCCGACCAAATCCATGGGCTGCGCAGCCTCGCGGATGACGTCCGGGCGAGGACTACGAAAGATCTGGCGCTGAAGATCCGGAAGCTGCCGGCGACCGGGAATAAGCTGCGCCTGGCGGTCAGTTTGGCGGGTCGTTCCACCGAAGGCGATTTCGGACACGACACGCTGCAGGAAGTCGCGACAACGCTGGCCGAGACGTTACGCGAGCGGCCCGTGCCCTGGGCGGAGCCGAAGGATTCCGAGGCCGGCAGCAAAGCCGCCGCCCGTGAACCGGCGTATCCATATATTGAGCTCGCCTCCCTGGTGCGTTACGAGCATGTCGAGGCGTCGCTTCCTGAGGATGTACAGTTTCGCGCGGCAATGGCTCGGCTGGAGGAGGATGACCGCAAGCGGGAGCATCCCGAATTTACGCTGAAAGATCTTTCCGGCAAGACCTGGACGTTTGCGGAGTTGCGGGGCAAAGTTGTGCTGGTGAATTTCTGGGGGACCTGGTGTCCGCCTTGCCGCAAGGAGATGCCGGATCTGGAGGTGCTTTTCGAGCGCTTCAGTTCGAAGGGGCTGGTGGTGCTGGGCATCTCGGATGAAGAGGCGGCGAAGGTCGAGCCCTTTATCCGCGAGCGCAAGGTTTCGTTTCCCGTGTTGCTCGATCCCGGACGGAAGGTAAACGAAATGTTTGTGGTGGAAGGGATTCCGAAGAGTTTTGTCTACGACCGGGAAGGGAAGCTGGTAGCGCTGTCGATCGATATGCGCACGCAGAAGCAGTTTCTGGAGATGCTGGCGAAGGCTGGACTGGAGTAGAATGCTGCAACTCAGACTTCGTATCAGATGATGGGAGGGTTTTCGAAATGAAGAAGCAAATGGTTGGCGCAGTTCTTGCGGTATTGATTCTTGCGGCGCTCGCTTCCGCGCAAGACGCGATGAAGAAAGACGCGGCGCCGAAGCCGGCCGTGGGGCCGTCACAGTTCTTGCTGGAGAACTGGAATGACGTTGGACGCAAGTTGATTGCGATGGCGGAGGATTTTCCCGAGGACAAGTACGACTTCAAGCCAGTGCCGGCGCAGCGTAGTTTTGCGGAGCAACTGCTGCACGCGGCCAATGTGAATTATTTTTTCACCAACCCCGTCATGGGGCTGAAACCGCCGGGTGAGGAAGATCCCAAGCGCGAGCAATACAAAACGAAAGCCGCAGTGGTCGAGTTTGTGAAGAAGTCGTTTGCCGACGGTGCAGCGGCGATCAAGCAGAAGGGCGATAAGGGGATGAATGATTTGATCGTCGATCCGTTCGCCAATCAGCAGACGCGCGTCTCCGATATGGCGTGGGGCCTGCTCGAGCACTCGGGAGAACACTACGGGCAGTTGGTGGTGTATTACCGCGTCGCCGGATTGGTGCCGCCGGAATCACGCCCGAAAAAATAGCGGCCCGCTGATACCATACCAGTCGTGCGCCTGCTGCTCGACGTCCGCGACCTGACCATCGAGTTCCCGCAGCCTCGGGGCGCCCAGCAGCCGAAAGCTGCAGTACAGGCGGTGCGCAGCTTGTCGTTCGCCATCGCCCCCGGCGAAGTCCTCGGACTGGTTGGCGAATCCGGCTCGGGAAAATCCATCACCGCGCTCGCCATCATGGGCCTGCTCCCGCACGCCGCCATCGTCAAGGGCGAAATCACTTTTCAGAACGGCTTTCAGAAAAACGACGGCGGCCCCACGCATCTCACCATGCTGCCTCCCGACCAGCTGCGCCAACTTCGCGGCTCGCGCATTGCCATGATCTTCCAGGAGCCCATGACCGCCCTCAACCCCGTCATGCGCGTCGGCGACCAGATCGCCGAAGCCGTCCGCGCTCATCATCGCGTCTCCAAATCGGAAGCATGGCGTCAAGCGGTCGAAGGCATGCGCGACGTTGCCATCCCCGACCCCGGCGAGCGCGCCCGCAGCTATCCGCACCAGCTCTCCGGAGGCATGCGCCAGCGCGTCATGATCGCCATGGCCATCGTCAACCGCCCGCAACTGCTCATCGCCGACGAGCCCACCACCGCGCTCGATGTCACCATCCAGCAGCAGATCCTCGACCTGCTCAACGACCTTCGCCACAAATTCGGATTGGCGATGCTCTTCATCTCGCACGATCTCGCCGTCGTTTCCCACGTCGCCGATCGCGTCGCCGTCATGTACGCCGGCAGCCTGGTCGAACTCGGCGCCAAGGCCGCCATTTTCGATGCGCCCGCGCATCCCTACACTCAGGGCCTGCTGCGCGCCATTCCTACTCTCTCGACCGACCGCGCCCTGCCCCTCTCGACCATCGAAGGCACCGTCCCGTCCATCGCCCAACTCCCTCCCGGATGCCCCTTCGAACCCCGCTGCCCGCACCGCACCGCCGCCTGCGCCGTCCAGCTCCCTCCGCTGGTCGAAGTCAGCCCCCAACACTGGGCCCGCTGCCCGGTCGTGAATCCGCCAGGAACCTGATAAACATATTGAAAATTTAAAGAAATTGTCATCCCAAGCGACCGGGGCCCCCAGCCGCGCTTTAGCTGGCTGGGGTGGGAGAGCGAGGGATCTGCAGTTCGCCAGAGGCAGCGGCGAGCGGCGAGCTGCGAGCCTGCCGATGATTCTTCCCCTCGATACGATTACCCAGTGATATCGGCGGTATCGTCATCGAGGGGCGGCAATTTACGATACGCCGCGATAATCCGCTCCGCTTCGGACGCGTCTTCTTCGCGCACCAGAATGACCGTTCCACCGACGCCGGGAAACGCGTTTTGCACCGCGTCAATGGATTTCAAGTCCGATTCGATCCCGGCAGATTGAAGCAGGCCCTGCACGACGATGGCTTCGTTTTCCTGCTCGGCGTCGAAAATCTTGACCAGTTTCTCGTTGGGCTCGGGTTGTGGCGCGGTTTTGTTCGGCTCTGGCATGCGTCCTCCGCAAGACTGTCTGGTAACAGATTACGGCAGTCACTATGGCTCTGTCTTGCGGATCACAAAGGTGTACGGCCAAGGGAAGCTTGATTCGCGGGCGGAAACTGGCACAATGGCGACTGGGGCGCATCGCGGGGGACGCGGTCAACATCCAAATCCAAAGAGGACGGGGGATATATGGAAGTTCAACGGGCCGAACCACCAGGCGGAGAACACAACGAGCGCATGGAGGAAGCCCGAAGGCTGCGGCGCCTGCAGGTGATGATGAGCATGGTGATGTCGGTGATCAGCCAGGATCCCGACCTGACGCTGGAAGAGGCGGCGGAGATGGCCGCCAATGCCCGCCGCGCCGCCCTGAACATGTTTCCCGACAAAGAACTCGCCTACGATCTCATCTACCGCCCGCGCCTGCAGCGGCTGATGAATGAACGCTTCCGGCTGCAGTAGACCATATTCACTGGCCAAGGCGAAGCAGTCGCTGGTGGTCGGAATTAGGGTTTACTTTTCGATCCTCTGCAGGCGAAACAGCAGCGTGCCCCATCCCAGCTTGACGCGCACTTGCACCGGCGTGTGACTTGGATCCTCCGAATACCACACCCACACTTTGCCCTTCGACTGCAGCGGGCCGGACTTGGCTTCGGCAGTCAACATTACGGCCGGGAATGTTCCGGCCGGCACTCTGATCTGCTCGCGCTTGTCCACGCTGGCACGGACGATCGTCGTCTTCCCGTCGCTGATTGGGAACTCGTAGCTGGCGCCAAGTCGCAGCGGCAGCGACTGCAGGTAGTAAAAGCCGGTGATGACGTCGGTGGCGCAGTCGGCAAGGTCGTTTTCGACGTGTTTGGTCTCGCCCGTCTTCAGGTTCTTTTCATCGAGCGTGCTTTTTTTGCGCGCATAATCGAAGTGGATTGAAGTCTCGCGTTTGTGCGAGCCTTCCTCGCTGTGCTTGAAGATCGAGAGCGAGCAGAACGTCCGGGGATCGAAGTGCGATTCGAAGCGGTCGTGCACAGGGAAGATGACGTTGACCGCTCCTGAAGATTCGGCGGATGCGATAACTCTGCGTTCGTTCCCCGCAGCCTCCATTCTCACGACACCGGTCCCGGCGGTGATCAAATGCCACTCCGCCGAATAGACGTAGCTCCGTCCATCGGGAAAAGGATAGTTGGGACGTGGAGGCGCGATCTGTACCGGAGCGGGGCCGATTGACGCCGTGGGCGGGCCTTGCTGTGCCGTCAACCAGGCCGCGATCAGCAGGATCAGGCAGCACAGCAGCCCAACCAGCGCCAGAACGCTGCGAAAAAAACTTCGTTTCGTATCAGGGCATCGCTTCAGCGATGCCATAAACCGCCCGTCAACGGCCCCTTTAGGGGCCAAAGGGCGAACGAGACTTTTTCCACGGCCTCCCAGGGCAGCCACCATAAGTAACGGCAGACTACCACACCAGCTTGACCACGAGGACGGCCAGCACCACTACGCAGCCAATGCTCGCCTCGTATTCGCGGTGCTTCCAGTAGCGCGCGGAAGAGTACGCACTCTGCCGGTTGCCGTGGGGCGTAAGCCGCGGCCACATGCGCGGCACGTGACGGGCATAGTCGTCGTATTCGGGGAACATCTGACGAAGGTAACGCTCTTCGCCGGCGATGACCGGGATATAAATCACGGCGAACATCAGGAGCATGATCGCGACGATCCACCAACTGCGTGCCGCGATGGCGAACCCGGCGGCCAGCACCAGCGAGCCCAGGTACAGGGGGTTGCGAGTGTAGGCATAGGGGCCGCTGGTGGTGAGCTGTTTGTCTTTTTGCACGTGGCCGGAAGCTAGTCCGCGCAGGACTAGGCCAGGAAGCAGTACCACTGCGCCCGCGATGAGAGAAGTTCTGGTTGGCCGCGCCAGCCAGACGTATACAACCGCAAAAATAAATCCCAGGGGCACGCGGATGCGTCGGGCCACGCGCGACCAGGTGTCGCCGGTGGTCTCGGAGGGTTGCGCTCCGGATTGTGAAACTTCACTCACCTGATCAACCCTGCAGCAGCTTCCGAGTTGCGGCGACGACTTCGCCGACAGTGATTTCGAGCAAACCTTGTTCCGGCTCGCGTCGCCGGGTGTGGTCGGTCATACTGCTCGCGCTTCGCAGCACAATGGATCGCGTCCCGAAGGGGCCGTTGCGCGCCGGATTTGTCGGACCAAAAATTGCCACCACCGGAATTTTCAAAGCCGCCGCCAGGTGCATTGGCCCGGTATCGCCGCCGATGAAGAGGCGAGCCCGCCGCGTAAGCGCGATCAACTCGGAAATCGAGCAGGAGATCTTTCGCGCCGCCCCTTCGCCCGCGGCCTCCACCGCCACCGCCAGCTCTTCTTCTCCCGGTCCGTAGTTTATGAGCGAACATAATCCATCTTTCGCGAGTTCCTTCGCAACCTGTCCGTAACGCTCCACCGGCCACCGCTTCGCCCCCCAGCCCGCGCCGGGATTGAGAATCGCAAAGTCGTTCACATCCGCCGTGAAGCCGGCAATTTTGTTCTCTGCATCCCTGTCCACCGGAAACTCCACCCGGGGTTCCGCCGTCGGTGTTGGCATGATCGCAGCTGAAACGATCGCACCTGAAACGACCGCTCCCGCCAGCGCCAGCGCCTGTTCGACAACGTGCGTGCCGTTCGTTTGCAAAAGTGCTTTTCGTGTGTAAAACATGCTGGCGGCATTCTCACGCGGCTGTGCGCTCCCATACACAATGGGCGCGCCCGACCAGCGTGCCAGCAATGCCGAACGAACCGCGCCTTGAAAATCAATCACCGCATCGTATTGAATTCCGCGTAACTGGCTCAAGCCCGCGGCCATCTGCTGCCAGGTGTTGAACGAGAACGGCGCGTGGCGCCATTCCGCCGTGTTCACAGCATGGACGCGGTCGACCAGCGGCCGCTGCGGAGAGCGCCGTCCGGAACGCGGATAGCGCAGCGTGCATAGCAATTCCGCCCAGCGCTCTTCGATAAGCCATCCCAAGGTGGCATGAGGAAAAGCCTGGCGCAGCGCGGCCGCCGCCGGCAGAGTGTGAATGATGTCTCCCATGGCGCTGAGGCGCACCACGAGCAGGCTCTCGAATCGCGGCGCGCTGGCTGGGAGAGAAAAAGAGCCTGTCATTCTGGTCGCAGCCCTCGCCGCCGTCCGCACCGCCTCACGATTTTCGCCGCCCCAGCCGCGAGCGCGAGCGCGAATGAATGATCTCGCTGGCCGAGTGATTCTTGGCATCACCCACGATCACAACCCGGCCTCCGCAAGCTTCGACCTCGTCGCGCTCGGGGACGCTCTCCACCGTGTAGTCCGTCCCCTTGGCATGAAAATCCGGACGGATTTCGCGAATGATGGCGCGCACATCTTTTTCCGGAAAGACTACGACGGCGTCCACATCCGCCAGCGCCGCCAGAATTTCCGCACGTTCTTCCGCTGGCATCACCGGCCGCCCTTCACCCTTTAACGCGCGCACGGACTCATCGGCGTTCACCGCGACAATCAGTTTGCCGCCGAGCTCCCGCGCCGCATGCAGGTAGCGTACATGCCCGACGTGCAGCACATCGAAACATCCGTTGGCCAGCGTGATGCGCTCGCCGGCGCGCCGCCAATTCGCCACACGTTGCCGCAGCTCGTCGCGCGAAACAATCTTCTGATGGAGTGATGTGCTCAAGTGATCTCGATCTATGTCCTACTGTGTGGAAGCGGGGCTCCGCCCCGCTTGGACGGGGCAAAGCTCGTCCCCACACTCTAATGCTCGCGAGCCACCGGCGGCGTCTTATCCAGCGCCTCCAGCAGTTCCTGCTGGCTGACCGTGGCAGTGCCGCGCTTCATGACCACGATGCCGCCCGCGTAGTTCGCCAGGTGCGCGGCCTCTTCGGCGCTTGCGCCCGCAGCCAGCGCAGCGGTAAAAGTCGCGACGACGGTATCGCCGGCTCCAGTTACGTCAGCGACTTCATCGCTGCCGTAGATCGGAATATCCACCGGCTTGTGGCGGCGCGGGAAAACCACCATGCCATCCTTGCCGCGCGTGATCAGCAGCGATTCCAAATCCATCTCGCCTGCAATCTGATCCCCGGCGGCCAGAAGGCGCTCCCAGTCCTCGCCGATGCGGATGCCGAGAACTTCTTCCACCTCGGACTCATTCGGCGTTGCCGCCGTAACCCCGGAAAACTCGAGCATGCGATGGCGCGAGTCAAGCGTCACGGGAACCTTGTCGATCCCGCGCTTTTCCCGAATCGCATTCAGCAGGGCTGGCGTTGCCGCGCCGTATCCATAGTCGGAAACCAGCAGCACATCGGAGGCCCTGGCATATTCGCGGGCGGCAAGCACAAGCTCGCGGCGCAAATGCGGATTGGGGCCGGCGGTGGGCTCGCGGTCAAGGCGCACGACCTGTTGTCCGGCGGTGTGCGCGAATCCGGCTAGGATGCGCGTTTTGGTCACGGTAGTGTAGCTCTTGTCTTTCAAAACGCCGCTGACCGGGATGCGTTTGTGGCGGAAAGCGCGCAGCAGCATCTTTCCCGGTTCGTCGTCGCCCACCACCCCAACCGGCAAGACGTTCACGCCAAGGTCGGCAAGGTTGTAGATGGCATTGGCGCCGCCGCCAGGAACCACCTTGCTATCGCGGTGCGTCAAAATCAGCACGGGCGCTTCGCGCGAGACACGCGAAATCTCGCCGAACACGAACTCGTCGGCGACCAGATCTGCGAGCACGGTCACCGTGAGCTTGGGAAAAGATTCGACGATCTTCCGCAGGCGACCGTTTTCTTTAATATGTTTTGTCATCAATCTGCTTGATCACAATATTCTGGTCCATCGGATGCAATCCAAGATTTTCTCATGAGCGGGGCTTCCCCTCATTGATCATTGAGAAATGATTCCTGCGGAAATGGTCCTCGCCAAAATGGCATCTACAACGTCAGCCGGATGGTCGAGGGTAAAGCTGACCGCGGCGACCGCGAACGGCTTGAGATCCGCCGGCAATGACCCCAGATTGACCGCATCTTTTTCCGTGGTCAGAAATCCGCCGGCTCCGAGCTTGCCACGCATGGCAAGCAGTCGCTCGATGTCACTTCTGTCATAGGCATGGTGATCGCGAAACTCGATTTCTGCCGCAGGCGTGATCCCGGCGGCGCGCACCTGGGCGAAGAACTGCTGCGGCCTTGCGATACCGCAGAACACAATCGGTGCGACGAGCGCAGCGGGCATGACGATTTCCCGATTCATTTGCCAGATGAGCTTCCCTCGCAGGGCGAAAGTCTTGATCGCCGAGTTCTGCGCAGAAAGGCCGTGTACAGAAAAGTCCCGCGGCAACACGATCGCATCGGCGCGTCGCAACGACGACAGTGGCTCGCGCAGCCGCCCCGAGGGTAGCAGCCTGTCGTCGAAGTCGTGTTCTGTCATCAGCACAATGTCGAAGTCGCGAACCAGAGAACGGTGCTGAAAGCCGTCGTCGAGAATGTGCAATTGCGGCTGGAATTTCTGCTCGGCGACTCGGCCCGCGGCATAGCGGCTTTCACCCACGATCACCGGAACGCCCAGCCGCCGCGCGATCAGCAGCGGCTCATCGCCGAAGTCGGCGGCGTTGCCATCGGTCTCCACCACCAGAACGCCGCGACTTTTGCGGCCGTATCCGCGCGAGAGCACGTCGAAGCGAATGCCGCGCGCCTTCAGCAGTTCCCCGAGCGCAATCACGAACGGGGTCTTGCCCGAACCACCCACCGACAGATTTCCGACGCTGACCACAGGCTGCTCCAGCCGCTGCGAAGACAGCACGCCGCGATCGAACAGCGTGTTTCGCAGAGCGGTGGCGGCGCCGTAAAGTCCGGTGAGCGGATTCATGCGGAGCCCTCGCCCGGGGGCTGCCCGTTCTTCGATTGAGCTTTAGACGACGAAACGCTCATCAGTTGGAGTAGCGCTGAGACGGTCCTGGCCGTGGCGCCGCGCTGCGATTCGAGCGCTGCCAGCGCGTTCCGGCCGAGCGTCGTTCGCTCGTTGCCGTTTTCGATCAGCTCCATGAAGACCAGCGGCATCTCCGCCAGTCCAACGATGCGGACCGCATTGCGGCTGGCAAAGAAATTAACCACGTCGCGAAAATTTTCGTAGTGGTTGCCAGTGACGATGGGAACGCCGTAAAGTGCAGGCTCAAGAATGTTGTGTCCGCCGCGCGGCACGAGACTCCCACCGACGAACGCGACCGTAGCCAGCGAATAGAGCGCAGCCAACTCCCCGATGCTGTCGACCAGAAACACGCCGCCAGCGTGCGGTTCGCCGCTCCACAAGGACCGCCGCCACATCCGAAAACCGAGTTTCTCGACCAGTTCGGCAACCTCCGCAAAACGCTCCGGATGGCGGGGCGCAAGGATCATAACCGCCTTTGGATGATTCGCCAGAATATTGCGAAATGCCGAAAGCAGAGAGCCTTCTTCGTCCTCAAGCGTGCTGCCGCACACCAGAACCGGCCCCGCTCCAGAGTGACTGAAGCTCTCGCGAAGACTCGCAACAATCGCCGGCGATGGCGGCGGCGCTACATCGAATTTCAGGTTGCCGGCCACCACGACCTTCGACTCTTGCGCGCCAATTTCGATGAGCCGCTGTCGGTCTTCCTCCGTTTGCGCCAGAAAAACATTGACGTTCTCGAGCGTCCTCTCCAGCAATCTCGGAAGCCAGAAGCGGAACCGCTTGTAGCCGGGCAGCGAGCGGTCAGAAATGCGGCAGTTGATCACGGCGATGCGCGCCCCGCTGCGCTTGGCAAGCCGGAGAAAATTCGGCCAGAATTCAGTTTCGGCGACGACCACGAGTTCCGGATGCAAAGCATCAAGGTACGGCCGGACGGCGAAGGCGAAGTCCAGGGGGAAATAAAACACGTTCTCCGCGCCAAACCGCTGCGCGGCGAGTTTCTGCCCGGTGCTGGTGGTCGTCGAAATCATTACGCGATGGGACGGGAGTTTCTGTTGCAGCGCGTTTACGACCGCGCTCGAAGCCACAACCTCGCCCACCGAAACCGCGTGAACCCAGATTGCGCGTTTCTCTCCCCGGCCAGCGACGGCGGGCGGAACCGCGCCGAACCTCTGGCGCAAACCCGCCCGATACTTGCCGTGCCGCATCATCTGCAGCAGCCAGTAGGGCAGCGTCAGCGCCAGAAACAAAGCAAGCAGCGCACTGTAGAGCGCATACATGAAGAGAAGTTCCATTCTAAATGGCGAACCAGAATCCGATCTTTTATCCGGATGGGATCGGGAACGGGACAGCGCCGCTTGCGCTGACGGCATCCTATAGTTCGGCATCCTATAATCCAAGTATGCATAATGCAGGTCGGCAAGAATCAACGCGCGCGCCCATGCCGCAAGCCCCGCGTTTTGCGGCAGTCTGCGCTTTTATGCTGCTCTGCTGCCTCTGCGCGATTGCGGCCAAAGAGTTTGTGATGCCCGCGGCGCGCCCCGCTCGCACCTACCCGGCACACGACGACCACCCCATGGAAAAAGTTGTGGTCGCAGTCGATCCCTATGACCTGGAAGACAAAGCTTCGATCTTCACCGTCAACTACCACAACAATGGGTACATGCCGGTCTTCTTCGTAATCACAAATGACGGTGATCAGCCCGTCTCACTCGTCGGCATGAAGGCCCAGTTGAATACCAAAGACCGCAGCAAGCTGTTCCCCGCGACCATGGACGATCTGCTGCGCCGCCTCTCGCATCCTTCGCGGAATGACGGGCAAGTTACATTGCCCATTCCGCTGCCAAAAAAAGAGGTCAAAGGCGGCGTGAACCGCAAGACGTGGGATGAACTCGAGCAGGCTCAGTTTGGCGCCAAGGCGGTGGAACCGCACTCCACTGCACGTGGTTTTCTGTTTTTCGATATCGCCGGCATCTCCAATCCGCTCGCCGGCGCCAACTTCTACGTGATGGGAGTCCAGGACGCGAAGGGCAATGAACTGATGTATTTCGAAATCCCGATGGAAAAGTACCTAAGCGCGCCGGAAGCCAAGAGACCATAACGATTCGTTCGATGGAGCGACGGGCGCCCTCGCGAGCCTGCCCAGAGCGCAGCCGAAGGGTCCAGCTATAATCTTCTTCTATGGCGACCACTCCAGCCCCTTCCGAGGATCTCCTCGCGAAATACGAGCCGGTCATCGGACTCGAGGTCCACGTACAGCTACTGACCGCCTCGAAGATCTTTTGCTCGTGCTCCACTCGTTTCGGCGATCCGCCGAACACAAATGTATGCCCGGTCTGTCTGGGACTTCCGGGGGCGTTGCCGGTATTGAACAAAAAGGCCGTGGAGTTTGCGGTACTGGCGGCGATGGCTTTAGAGTGCCGCATCAACGAAGTTTCCATCTTTGCCCGGAAAAACTATTTCTACCCTGACCTGCCGAAGGGCTATCAGATCTCGCAGTATGGCAAGCCGTTGGCTGAGTTCGGATTCATCGACATCGACCTGAACGAAAGTAAGACGAACGGCAGCAAGAAAAAAATCGGCATTACCCGCCTGCACCTGGAAGAAGACGCGGGCAAGAGCCTGCACGAGGGCTTCGCCGACGCTGCCTCGAAGACCGCGATCGATCTCAACCGCACCGGCGTGCCGCTCGCCGAGATCGTCAGCGAACCGGACATGCGATCGCCGGAGGAAGCGTACGAGTACCTTACCCGGCTCAAAGAAATCATCCTCTACACCGGCGTCAGCGACTGCAACATGGAAGAGGGTTCGCTGCGCTGCGATGCCAACATCAGCGTGCGGCCCCGCGGACAAAAAGAATTCGGCACCAAAACCGAGGTCAAGAACGTCAACTCCTTCCGCTTCATCAAGCAGGCGCTGGAGTACGAGATCGAGCGCCACATCGGCGTCATCGAGGCCGGTGGCAGAATCACGCAGGAAACCCGCCTCTACAACGCGCACGAAGGCAAAACTCATGGCATGCGCTCGAAGGAGCAGGCGCACGACTACCGGTATTTTCCCGAGCCGGATTTGCTTCCCTTGGTAGTGGATGAGAAATGGCAAGCCGCAATCCGCGCCTGCCTGCCTAAGCTCCCGGAAGTGCGCCGACAGCGCATGATGAAGGAGTACGGCATCACGGCAGGCGACGCCCACACACTGACGCTGACGCGAGCGATGGCCGATCAGTTCGAGTCCGCGGCCCGCACGGCAAAAAATCCGAGGCGTGTCGCAAACCTCGTGCAGAGTGAACTGCTTGGACGCCTGAAAGCGCAGGGCCTCGAGCTGGAGCAGTCGCCAATTTCGATGGCTGGAGTTACGGCCTCGGCCGATCTCGTTGAGTCGGGCGCAATCTCGGGCAAAATGCTGAAAGATCTTTACGACCTCTGCTTCGAACGCAACCACGACTTCCCTGCCGTTTACCAGGAGCAGGGGCGTCCCGAGCAGTCACGCGACACCTCGGCGCTGGAGAAACTAGCCGATGAGTTAATCGCAACGAATCCCAAGCAGGTTGAGCAATATCGCGCGGGCAAGAAAACCATGATCGGGTTCTTCGTCGGCCAGGTCATGAAGGCCTCGAAAGGTCAAGCCAATCCCCAGTTGGTGAACGAAGTCTTGATCAGGAAGCTGGAGGGATAATGCCCTGTAGAGACGCGGCTTGCCGCGTCTTCACAGCATCGGCGATGGCCAAGACGGGGCAAGCCCCGTCTCTACAGGAAGATTGGAAGATTGAATCTACTTCGCGGCTCCCAAATTCTTCAGCACTTCTTCCGCATAGTAATTCGTGACTTTGGCGTCGTCGCGCAGGCTCTCATAGTACGCCGCTTTCAATAACTGCTCCCGCCGATCGCGCAACTGCTGCCGGATGGCCTGTTGCACCCGCGGATCATTCAAGTCCCGCTGGCCCGCCGGCTCCTTCGAAATCAGTTTCACGATCATGTAAACAACGGGCTCATGGCTGGTCGGATTGACCATGGGAATCACGGCCGTGTATTGCCCCGGTTTGAGCTTCAGCACCGCGTCGCGAGTTGCTGGATCGGCGTTCTTCAGCGCGGATTCGGGCGCCATTCCCAAATCTCCGCCGTTGTTGCTGGTCTCCGGATCCTCGGAATAATTCATGGCCATGGTAGCGAAGTCGTCGCCGCTGTCGAGGCGGTTGGCGATCATCTGGATTTTCTTGCGCGCCTCGGCATCGTTCTGCGCCTTGCTGTTCTGCAGGTTGTGCACTTGGGGACTCGGTATTCCAGAGACCATGATTTTGGCCAAGTGGTATTGCGCTTCGATGAGGTTGAATTCCGCCTTGTGCTCGTTGTAGTAGCCGGAAACGTCCTGGTCGGTGATGTTGATGCGCGAGGTGATTTCCTTGTTCAACACCTTGTCGCGGGTAAGCGAGCGCCGCAGGTCGCGCTTGAAGTCATCCAGCGATATCTTTTTGTCCTGCAGGCGCTTGTTAAATTCTTCGGCGGTGTAGGGCGACTTGATTTCGTTCAGCTTGCGGTCCACTTCTTCGTCCGTCGCCAGCAGCCCCAGCTTCTCCGCCCGCTGCATCAAAATTTCCGTCTCGATGAGCTCATTCAGAATGCTCAGCCGCAGGCTCACCGCCTGCTCGCCCGTCGGATGCTGATCGGAGCCCGCCGTCTGGTTGAGGTAATACTTGTCGACTTCGCTGCGATAAATCTTCCGCCCATTGACCGAAGCCATGACGTCGCCGCCGCTGCTGTTGCGGTTGCAAGCCGATAATCCAATCAAAAGCCCCATCAACAGAAGCGCGTCGGCCACGACCAGCCCCGCTCGCCGAAAGCAGTTACGATTTTTCAAGTTCTTCCCTCAAGAAATTTGTAATTGGTAATTTGTAATTGGCAATTTGAATTCGCCATCGCCAGGTGCTCAATCACAAATTACAAATCGCAAATTACAAATTCGTTTATTTGTGTTCCGGAAGCGCAACCCCGGCATCCTTCAGCGCCTGGTCGAGCGCCAGTCGCACCTCGTCCGCAGGCACGGCTCCATCCAGTTTCTGTCCATTGATAAACATCGCCGGGGTTGCATCCACGCCGACGGTCTCTCCTTCGTGCATCGAAGCGCGCACCGCCTTTTCATCCTGGGCCTTGACGCATGCCTGCAACTTCGCAACGTCGAGATTATGCTTCTGGGCCTGTAGAGTTGCCAACTTGTCGAGTTCCGCATTCGCGCCGTCGCGGCCTTTTTCGCCGCTGACCGCGTGCTGATTGCCGTGCAGGTAATCGGCATAGTCCCAGTAGGCGTCACCGTTTTGCGTGCCCAGGCAATTGGCGTCCACCGCCGCATGCACCGCCCAAGGGTGAATTTCCTCGAGCGGGTAATCCTTATAGATGAAAAGAACGCGGTCGCCGTATTCCTTGAAAAGTCCGGGGAAAAGCGTTAGGTGCATGCGCGAACAGAACGGGCATTCGAAATCGTCATAGCTGACGACCGTCACCTTGGCATCTTTGTTGCCCCGCGTCGGACGCCCGCTGACGTCAATCTTCTTCATGATCTCAGCGTACGGATCGCTGGTCAGATCGAACTTGGTAATCCGCACCAGCGTCTTGTGGTCGCGGGAAAGCAGGAACTCGAAGTCCTGCTTTTTACTAGGACTGGCAAACGTAACCGTGAGCGCGTCATAATTCGCAAACTCACTCGACCGCAGCGTCCCCACAATCACCTTTACGTCGGGTGGAAGGGAATAATGGGCCCGCACTTGCCGCTCGACCACGTGTACGATGTCCGAAGGAGGGGACTGGGCCGAGCAGCCCAAGCAGATCAGCAGGAGAAACACAAATGCGCGACGCATCATCAATCGAAAACACCTGAACATGAGGAAGCCGCTTGATTATCTCATGGTAGCAAGACTCGCGTCGGTGGCATGTTCCTACTCTGTAGAGACGGGGCTTGCCCCGTCTCCCGCCCGCGTCTTCGATCCGCGCCGACGGAGACGCGGCAAGCCCCGTCTCTACCGGGAACGCCGCCGCAACTCTTCGGCAGTCAGCAGTTGATTCATCGACCCGGAGCGGAATCCCTCCAGGTCGAGAGTAACGAACTTGAACCCAAGTCCTTTGAACACGGCGGCGAACTCGCGCGCCATCTCAGCGGTCAAAGCGCGGGGAAATTCTTCACGCGCAATCTCAATGCGCACGATTTCCCCATGATGGCGCACGCGGAATTGCCGGAATCCCATGGCCCGCAGCGCGTCTTCGCCCCGCTCGATAATGCTCAGCGCTTCGGGGGTAACTGCGCGTCCATATTCCAGGCGCGACGAAAGACACGCGGAGGCCGGCTTGTCCCACACCCGCAAGTCCGCCTGCCGCGCCAGTTCCCGGATTTCCGCTTTGTTCAGGCCGGCTTCGAGCAGCGGGGCCAGAACATGATGCTGGCGCGCGGCCTGCTGTCCGGGGCGAAAATCGCCCTCGTCGTCCGCGTTGACTCCGTAGGCGATGGCGTCGAATCCGCGCGCCTCGCGGTAGCGCTCGAGGACGGTGAACAATTCGTCCTTACAGTGAAAACAGCGCGCGGCATCGTTGCGAGTGTACGCGGGATTTTCCAGTTCCTGCGTTTCCACAACCTCGACCGGAATTTCGCACTCCCGCGCAAAAGCAAGCGCATCTTCGAGATGAGTCCGCGCCAGGCTGGCGGAATCGGCAATCACGGCCAGCATCCGGTCGCCGAGGACCTGGTGCACAGTCCAGGCAAGAAAGGCGGAGTCCACGCCACCCGAGTAGGCGACGATCAAGCGACCGCGGCCGGCAACGATCTGGCGCAAGCGCTCACCTTTCTGATCGAGCATGGCCACAGTGTTCACAATCTCCATTATCCACGATTGTTGCGCCCCGCTCGTGTGGGGACGGGCGTCTCGCGAGCCTGCCCTGAGCGAAGTCGAAGGGTCTAAGCCGGGCAAAGCCCGCCAGTCGGCTGTGCCCACAGCGACTCTGGACACGCGCTAGTACAGCCGCTCCTGCCGTTTGAGGTTGCCGAACGCTCCAATGTTCGCCAGCGTAAACGTGAAACGATATTGATTCTCGTTACGCACCGATCCCAGCGCAAAGCGCCGGTATTCCAGGCTCAGGCCGCAACAGTCCCAGTTGTAACTCGTCTGCGCCGTCGCATATTGCAGAGATCCATTGTCCGCGTCAAAACCGACGCTGGTGGCGGCGCTCAAGCCGAGCTTGTTGAGTTGTCCATAGCCAAACAACAGCCGAAACTGGTTGAACTCGCAGGCGCTTGTGCTTGCAGTTGTACGCACGGCACAATTTGTCGGTGTCGTTCCCGCTCCCGTGTCGATCACGCGCAAAAAGGCGTCGCCTCCCCCCATAATAAACGCGCCGAAGCGGTAGTTCACCAGCGCCATGCTGGAATTGATGCGGCCATCCTTGAGGTCGTAGTCCAAATCCCACTCGGTGTTGGTGCGCGGGCTGGTTTCGATGCGCAGGCGCGAAATGAGCGGAGCAAAGTGCCGCTCTGAATCCAGAAATGCGATGCCCGTGAAATCCGCGGTCGTCGTAAATACGTTCCTTTGCCCGGCCACCAGCGCGTTCCCAAACGTGGGATCGAAGAAATACTTCTGACCGACCTCCCAACTCAAAATCTCGCGCGGGCCCGAGGCACAGGCTTGCGCGTCTGGGTTCGGAGGCACTTCCCACGGCACCGCGCCGACTTGCGGGACGCCGCCGATGGTGAGCGTGGTCATGCCCTGCGCCGCACAATCCTTGGCGTTCGGATCGAGGCGCTTGGCGTAAAGACGATTCACCAGCGAGTACTCGACTTCATTCGTATTGGTCAGCACATCGGTCGCGTCGAAACGCAAAATGTCGGCAAAGTTATTCACGCCAGTGGCGTAGTCGTACTTCATGCGCGGCTCAATCACGTGCTTCCATCTGCGTCCCAACCACGGATGATCGAATACCCGCGACAATGCCGGCGCCCGCACCTCGACCGAAGCCTCCAGCGATTTGCGATTCAGAATGTCGTCCGCAGCGGTTGTGGAATTAGCCGGATTGCCCTGCTCTGTGTAGAACGTATCCCGCAGCGTAAGTGCGGGACGAAACGACCATCCCTGCCATTGCAGCGGCATCGCAAGCGAAGGCGCAAGATCGAACCTGCCCACCAGAGGACCGGTGCGAAACCCAATCTCGCGCCGCTGCAAACCCTCGGCCGCGCTCTCGAACGACCAGTACAGGGGCGTATTTCCCAGTTGCCGCTCCTCGCCCGAAATAAAGAAACTTGGCGTGTGCAGAATCCGGACCAGTTCCGTCTGCGTAATCGTGGTGCAGGTCGCATTCAATTGAGTACTCGGATTGCAGACTTCGAAATTCTGATAGCGCTCCGCCAGTGCATTGAAGTGAAATCCATTGCTCGTATTGGAAAGGAAAATCTGCGACCGCACTTCCGAATCGATAGCCTGCGTATACACATCGGTGAAGGCAATGCGGAAGACGAACGAACTCAAATAATCGACATTCGCGACGCCGCGGAAGTCCCCAAAAGAGCGCTCGGCAAGAAAATGCGCGTCCTCGCCCCCTTGGTTCTGCGGTGGATAGCCGATACCGCGATCCACCATCCCCACGTAGTTGAAAAACACGAAAGAGCTGTCGCTCGGGCGAGCGCGCAGTTCTGCACGTTGAAACCACCCGCGTTTGGAATAGTATTCCGCGCCCAACGTGGCGTCGGTACTGCGATTGAGGACCCAGTACACCGATTCGCCGGCAATCATTCCCTTGGTAGACGAATTGCCGAAACTCGGGATCAACAACCCGGTGTGGCGCTGCTCTTTCTGAACCGGGAGCTCCACAAACGGAAAATAGAACACCGGCATGCCCATCAGCCGGAAATCGCTGTTGTAGACTTTGGCGGTGCCGTCCACATCCACCACCATGCGCCCCCCGCTGAATAGCCACTTCGGACGCGGCAACTCGCAGGTTGTGACCGTTCCGTAGCGCACCAGGTAATGACTGGGCCCGTGCTTTTCCACAATTTTTCCGGTAAAGGCAAATGGATTGGACGTGGTTAGCACGTAGCGGGAGTACCGCATCTTAAATCCCACCGTTCCGACCGCGCTATAGAACGTTCCGATTTGCGTGCGAATGTTGTAGGTTCCGTGGCTGGCCACGATGTGCTCGTCGTAAGGACCGCCGTCCAGCACGACGTGACCCTCCAGTTCAGTATCTCCCGTGTCCGCGTTGTAGGTGATTTGATCCGCGTGCAGGATGTAAGTGCGATAGTCAATCTCGGCCGCGCCCCGCAGGTGGTAAATGGACCCATCTTTCTCCTGTTGCACCGCCCGCATCGTAACCGGTTCTTCCGTCTCGACGGCAGGGGCGGTCGGCAGATGCAGGGCCGTCGCAGCGGCGTTCTCTGGGGTAGAGACCGTTGTGGCGGCAGGGGGCAGCGTCTGGCTGGTTACTATCCCGGGAGCGAGAAGCAGATGACAGACCAAGGCGGCCGTGATAAAGATTCGAGTGCAGGTGATCATTAATGGATGACCATTAGCGGGTGATCTGCCAGCGCGCGTGCGCTCCGCCAGCCGGTCTGCCAACGGGAACCAACTGACCTTAGCACGCGAGCGGCAGGCGAAGCAAAGCTGCGCATTTTTATGGTCTCCGCGTTATGGTCTCCGGCATTCGTGCCCGGCCTGGCTCTGGCCGCTGGCATTCTTCGTGACTTGCATACGACGGCTTGATTTACGACCACCGCGTTGGTAAAGGCCGGACGCATGACGACTGGATTGACGACGACTGGATTAACGACGCCCGGATTGACAACGCCCGAATTGACGAACCGTCCGACCGGCGGGGATCCCGCCCTGCAAAGGCACCTCTGCGCCACCGATGCCGTCGAGCCGCCGCTGAGCACCGCCGCCGCTACAGAAACTGCTGCCTCGGAACCGAACGCCGATCCGAGCGCTGATTCCTGGCGCGGCGAGCTTGCCCACCGCCTCGAACGCTATCGCACGCGGCGCAAGCCTCGCACTCCGCGCTATCCCTCGCTGCTGCTGCCTTTTGATGCGCCCGAGAGCTGGTCCCGCCCGGCGCCGCCAACTGGACCGGCGGAAATTGGACCGACGGGAACTGGACCTGCGGGAAATGGATCTGCGGGAAATGGATCTGCGGCAGTTGCGACTGCGCCCGCGCCAGTCGGGCAAGGCTTCACCTGCCAACCAAAAGAAGAACCCGCGGCAGTCCGAGCTCCGAGCTTCGCCGAACCGCGCCCGGCATCGCGGCCATCCCCGGAGCCATCCCTGGAACCCTCCGCCAAGGTAATCGAGTTCCCTCGTTCCGCCGCAATTCCGGTCTTTCACCCGAGCGACCTGGCCGATCCCGTCTTTGATCGTGATCGTCCGCGCATCGTCGAAGCCCCGGAGATTCTCCCGCCGCCTCCCGCATTGGGTGGAATGCTGATCGAACCCGCCCAGCAAGAACCGGCCGGCAGGCGAGCCGATTTTCCCTCCGCATCCCCATCAGCATCGCCCTCCGCATCGATAGCGCGGCGCGCGCTGGCTGCCCTCGTCGATGGCGCTGTCCTGGCAACGGCGCTGGCGGCCTTTGCCGCAATTTTTCTTCGCCTGAACCCCAGCCTGAAGTCCGTCCGCGGACCGCTCCCAATGCTCGCCGGATCAACGTTCGCCGGACCAACGCTCGCCGGACCAACGCTCGCCGGACCAATGCTCACCGGACCAATGCTC
>Ga0181536_10001692_pt1 | contig 25638 bp, 19 predicted proteins | sample PEATcosm2014_Bin_41_FD_121105 | JGI IMG/M metagenome (GOLD analysis project Ga0181536, IMG submission 121105) | Peatland microbial communities from MTU Mesocosm Facility, Houghton, MI, USA - PEATcosm2014_Bin17_60_metaG | ecosystem: Environmental > Terrestrial > Soil > Wetlands > Peat | place...
CAGGAGGTGCAGCAGGCGCTTCAGGCCGAAGATTTCGCCCTGGCCGTTGAGCGCCTCGGTGACGCCATCGGTGTAGAGGACGAGCAGGTCGCCCCGGCGCAGCGACACGTCGGCCTGCTCGTACTCTTCGTCCAGGTCGGCGCCGAGGACCATGCCGCCTTTCTCGAGCGATTCGGCCCGGCCGCCGCGGATGACCAGCGCCGGGTTGTGCCCGGCGTTGGTGTAGGAGACGACCCGTCGGGCGGGATCCAGCACGCCGCAGAAGAGCGAGACGAACTGGCCGGAGCGCGAGTCGTGGCAGAGGTTCCTGTTCAGCCGCCGCATCAACTGGCGCGGCTCGGTGGTGCTTTCCAGATGGGCGCGCAGCGCGGCGCGCGCCGAGGCCATCAGCAGCGCGGCCGGGACCCCCTTGCCCGCGACGTCGGCGATGACGAAGGCGACCCGGTCGCCCTTGACGCGGATGAAGTCGTAAAAATCCCCGCCGACTTCGCTGCACGGGATGCTCTGCGCGGCGATGTCGAATCCGGTCACGGTCGGCGGGCGCTCCGGCAGGAGCTGCTCCTGAATCCTTCCGGCCCAGCGCAGTTCGCGGTCGAGCTTGCGCTTCTCGATGCTCTGCTGGTAGAGCTGCGCGTTCTCGATCGCCACGGCGGCCTGGTTGGCCAGCGACCGCAGCACCTGCACCTGGTCGGGGTCGAAATGCCGCTGCTCGGCGGTGTAGAGGTGCAACGTGCCGATGGGCCGCTTCTTGCTGATCAAGCCGAGCGAGATGCCGGAGCGGATGCCTTCGGCCTGCGCTTCCTTCGGGTAGGTCACGCGCGGGTCGTGGAGCATGTCGAAGGTCTGGACCACCTCGCCCTTCAGCGCGGCGCGGTCAATCTCGCTCCGCTCCACCAGCACCGGCCCTTTGTCGAGGTAGCGCTGGCTGAGATTGTAGAACGACTTGATGACGAGCCGCTTGCCCTGCGCGTCGAGCAGGCGGATCGAGCAGCCCTTGGCGCCGGCCGCCTCGGTGGCGCTCTTGGCGACGAGCCTCAGCAGTTGGTTCAGGTCCAGCGTTCCGGCGAGGAGCTTGCTGACCTCGTAGAGGGTGCTGATCTCTCGCAGCTTGGCGCGCAGTTCCGCGCCCTGGTAGCAGAGGCCCGCGACGCCGTTCGTGATGGAGACGAGCAGAGTGATCGCGCGGGTCATCTCCTCTTCCGACCAGGGCCGGACGGTGCTGAGCGCCGAGCGGAGTTTTTTCTCCGGGATGCCGCTGCGGTGCGCCAGGTGGGCGATGCGCGCGGCCGAGACCTGGCCTTCCGGCTGGTCGCCGGTGACGATCGTCCCGACGCAGACGTTCTCGACCTCGATGGGGGCGGCGAACTGCGAAAGGCCCGCGTGACAGACGTACTTGACCACGCGATGCTCTTGCGCCGCGCGCGCCACGGCCCGGCGGTTGCTCTCGCGGCAGCACGTCTCGCCGTATGCCGAACCGGTCAGGAGCGAGCAGAACGCGTTCTGGCAACTCGGACGCGTGACCGGCCGGCCCTGCAGGTCGCGGATGACCACGGAGACGCCGGTCACGTCGGCGAACCGGTCCTGCATCCGCTGGAGGACGCCGACGTCCACCAGTTCCGCCAGAGGGGTCTCGCGGACGAGTTTGCGCAGCTGGGTGTCGCTTTTTGCCATGGCTGGCGCTGCCGAGCGGCCCATTGAATGACTCGTATGCTCTTCGTCGTGATCTCACTCGTAATCGTACTCGTAATCCTAATCGTAATCGCCGTATTGTTCAGGCGTGACGCCGTCAACGGCGATTACGATTACGAGTAAGATTACGATTACGAGGCTGGTTGGAAGGCGACCTCGCCGTCGAACCTCTGTGCCGGCGGTTCAGCAAAAACAGGGGAGAGCCCCGCGGCATACGCCACGGCCGCTCTCCCCGCCGCTTTCGTGCGCCGACAACCGCTGATCAAGCGACCCCTAACAGTTCCTTCGCCTTGTCCACGGCGGATGCGGCGTCCGCAGCATAACCCTGGGCGCCGATCTCGTCGGCATAGCTCTGCGTCACCGGCGCGCCGCCGATCATCACCTTCACGTCCTTGAGCCCGGCCTTGCGGACCGCTTCGACCACCGCCTTCATCTGCGGCATGGTGGTCGTGAGCAGCGCGGAGAGGCCGACGAGTTTGACGTTCTGGGCCTTGGCGGCTTCCACGAACTTCTCCGCCGGCACGTCAATCTCGAGGTCAATGACTTCGAAGCCGGCGCCGCGGAGCATCATACAGACGAGGTTCTTGCCGATGTCGTGCAGATCGCCCTTGACCGTGCCGAGGATCACCCTGCCGCGGGCCTTCACGCCCGCCTTGGTCAGGTAGGGCTGCAGAATTTCCATCGCGCCCGGCTTAGTGGCGGCCTCTTTGGCATTGGACATGGCGCGCGCGGCGATCAGCACCTCCGGCACGTAGAACTCGTTGGCCTTGAACCGGCGGCCGACTTCGTTCATGCCGGCGATCAGACCGTCGTTCAGGATCGTCGCGGGCGGCACGTTCTCCGCGAGCGCCTTCTTGACGAGTTCCACGACCAGTTCCCGCTTGCCGCCGATGATCGCTTCCGCGAGCGGCTTCAAGTCCGCTTTCTTCCCGCCGGCCTGTGCCTTCGCCATTTACCTCTCCTTCCCTAAGGATTTTTGAGGGGCAGTTCGCGCTTCATTTTCCCCCAGAACCGCGCACGTTCCGGGAATTATGACTTCCGCCGTGTTTCCTGTCAACTTAACTCCGAATGCAAAATGTTTCCGCTCAATCTTTCGCGCCGGCGGCCGCTTCCGCCAGCCGCCGGGTGGCGGCGAGGTCCAGTTTCCCGCTCGGCAGGAAAGGCAGGCTCTCGACGCGGTGGAAGTCCCTCGGCGACGGCAGCCACAGGTTCGGCACGCCGCGCTCGGACATTCTGCGGAGCAGCGCGCCGGCGTCCAATTCGAGCCCGGAATAGACGACGACGACCTTTTCCCCGCGCGCGCGGTCCGGAAGCGTCACAACGGCAAAGCTGCGCTCGGCCTCCGACGAGGCTGCGGCGAGGGCGGCCTCGATCACCATGTGCGGCACCATCTCGCCGCCGATCTTGCTGAACCGCGAGACGCGGTCCTGAATGTGGAGGAAACCGTCCTCGTCCACCGCGCCGATGTCCGCCGTCACGTACCAGTCGAGCCGCTGCAGGCCCGGCTCCGGCGGAGGCGGGCCTTCCCGGAACGCCGCTGCGGTGGCGCGCGCGTCATCCATGTAACGCAGCATCACGCTCGGCCCGCGGACGAGGATGACGCCCGGCGCATTGCCGGCCGCCGGCCGGAGCGTCTCGCGGTCCGCGACGAGGATTCCCAGCCCCGGGAGCGGGCGGCCGACCGAGCCGACGCGCGCGCCGATCTGCTTCACGGCGCCGTCACGGACATCCGGCACGTTGACGGCCACGACCGGCGAAAGCTCCGTGCAGCCGTAGCCTTCGGTCAGCGGCAGGCCGAACCGCGCCTCGAACGCCTCCGCCACCGCGGGGACGAGCTTCTGCGCCCCGGCGACCGCCAGGCGCAGCGAGCGGAACTGCTCCGGCCCGCAGCCGCGCACGTACAGCGCGAAGAAGGACGAGGTCCCGGCGATGACCGTCGCGCGGTACCTCGCCACCATGCGCCCGACGCCTTTCGCGTCGAGCGGGTTCGGGTGATAGACCACGGGCATGCGCACCGTCAGCGGCGTCCAGAGCGTGGCCGTGAACCCGAACGAATGGAACGGCGGCAACATGCCCATCATCGTGTCCGACGGGCCGAAGCGCATCACCTCCGAGAACGCCTCGATGTTGCTCACGATATTGTGATGCGAGAGCATCACGCCCTTCGGCTCGCCGGTGGCGCCGCTGGTGAACATGACCGTAGCCAGGTCGTCCATCGTCGCGCGGCGCATCAACCGGCGCTCGGCGATCGCGTTCGGCGTGATCGCCGCGAGGAGGTAGCACAGCACCTGGTCGCGCCGCGGCATCTGGCCCATGACGTCTTCGAGATAAACGTATTCCGGCCGCTCCGGCAGCCCCGTCCGCTGCAGGAGCGCGCGCGAGGTGAAGACCGTCTTCAGCCCGCAACGGCGGATGGCGACGCCGATGGAGGCGCGCGCGCCGGTGAAGTTCAGGTTGACCGGCACGCGGCCGGAGATGAGCGTGGCGGCATTCATCAGGGCCGCGCCGACCGAGGCGGGCATCATCATGCCGATCCGCTTCTGCCCGCGACAGCGCCGGTTCATCCAGCGCGAGAGCATCAGCGCCCCCGCGAGCGACCGGCCCCAGGTGAGTTCCTGCCCGGTCGAGTCGGCCATGCACAGGCGCAGCCACGTGAACGGGGAGGATCTCGCCGTGCGCCAGAACTTGACGTGCAGCGGAAGCTGGAATCGCTTTCGCAGCGCGAAGGCGTCCGAGCCGAGGTCCATGACCGCGCGGCGCACTTCCGCGCACGAGCGGTCCGGCGGCAGCGGCGGCCCGAACGCCACCGTCACCGGCCGCAGAAGCCGCTTCGGTCGCTTGAAGAAATAGCGCCCGCCCTCGAAGCTGAAGACGCTGCCCCAAAGCCCGTCCATGTACACCGGCGTTATCGGCACGTCCGCCCGGCGCGCGATCAGCTCGAAACCGCGCTTGAAGGCGTGCACGTGGCCGGTGCGTGTCATGCCGCCTTCAGGAAACAGGCAGACGACTTCACCGGCCTTGAGCGCCGCGACGACGTCGGCAAAGGATTTCTTGATCGTCTCGGGCGCATCGTCTTCGGCCACCGGGATCGCGCCGAACGCCCGCGCCAGCCGCCCGGTGAACCGCGCCTCGAAGAACTTTCGCCAGATCAGGAACCGCGGCGGCCGCTCCAGGGCGTAACCGAGGATCACGCTGTCCAGGTAGGAAACGTGGTTGCAGACCAGCAGCGCCGGGCCCTTCGCCGGCAGGTTCCGCGCGCCGATGACCGTGATGCGGTAGAACACCCGCACGAGCGGCCGCAGCAGAAAGCGAAAAATCCGCCACCCGGTGATGTTCACGCGAAGCCCTCGGGTTTCGGGCCGCTTGGACGCCGGACTCGAATTCAACACGGAGAGCATTTTCAACACGGAGACACGGAGAGCACGGAGAAGCACGGAGAGAAAATTAGGATTTTAGAATCCTAGAAGACTTCGTCAGTGCTTCTCCGTGCCCTCCGTGCCTCCGTGTTAAAGACGGCCTTTCAAGGCCGCCGAACCATTGTAGCCGTTGCGCCGCCGAAATCCAGTCAGCCATGATTTCGCCGGAACGCTGCGGGGAAATACGGCGGGTGTTCGGAGTGGTGCGCGCGTTTCCAGGGCCGGCCGCAAAGAGGAACTAGAGAGTGGAAAGCTGCCGGCTATCAGCTTTCAGCAAGGGGAAACCACCCGCCACTGACCGGTGACGGCTGACCGCTGAAAGCTGACAGCCTTTGCCGTTGTTCGATTCAGTATCCCGCCGGCGCAATACGGAACTTGTAGCCGCCAACGTCGCTGAAGTAGATGCGATCCTTGCTGGCGTCGAACCAGGCTTGCCATTGTCCCGGTGTCGCGAAGTCCTCCTCGGTGTATCGCTTCAACAACAATCGCCCCTTCTCCGCCGTCTTCTCGTCGTTCAGTAGGCCGATCATCTGGCCCAGGGCGGCTACCGTGCGGTTCGATGCAATGCCCGCGGCCTTGAGTTCCTCGTCCACACGGTAGACCTTGTCCCGATAAACCAGTTCTGAATTATCTTGCCAAAACTTGGCAAAGGCTTCTGCCTTGCCCTGATATTGCGTTAGTTGGGCATCCGGAAAGATGTTGCTGAGGAATGACTTGTCCCTGACCCTGTCAATGAGGAGCGCGTAGCGGACCGCATCTTCCCTGGACGCGTACACGTTGACGGCCCGGATGAGGGGCGGTTTGCCATCGAACTTGCGCACGTAGCAGATGCAATTCAGGAAGAGCGCGCGCCCCGCATCCGTCATTTGGGAGGGGCTAGCCGAGAACCCCCACTGCAAGAAACTCGCGTGCCGTCCGATGCCGACGTCGCCGTATTGCTTGCCCAGATTGTAACCCGGCGCGAGAACTTCGGCATCGGGCGAGTCGGAATAGCCGTAGCCGCACGACACCACGCCGCCGATATTCTGTGCGGTGTTTTGCACGCGCCAGACCTTTATCTTCGCGGGTAGGGCCTTGCCGACCAGCGACGTTTCCCGGTAGTTGTCAGGGGTGGGCCACATCTCGTACGCGGGTTTAACCGGGAACGGCTTGCTGAACACTTCGTGCTCAAGCTGGAGCGGCTCAAACTGAGCCGCATCGCTCATGCAGTTTCACTCATACCCCGTCTTGAGTCTAAGCTGGCTGCCGATCAATCCCCCGGCCACGCCGACGGTCACCGTCGCATGGGCGTAATTCTGCGACAGCTTCGGCCGCGGGAACTTGAAGGCGTCCATGCCGTCATTGTCATAATCCAGGATCGCCACGTCGAACCCATCGGCGCTTTTGTCATTGAAGGTCGCCAGGTCGCCGGTCTGGACCTGCGTGAAGTGTTTGCCCAGGAACTCTACGAAGTCCTTCTCACGAGCCGAGCCGGGATGACCGGCATAGAGGATGCGCATGGCGATCTTCGCAGGCGGCGCGGGTTCCTCCGCCGCTGCTCCAGCGCCGCTGCACAGGAACGCAGCCGCCAGAGCCGCAAAGCCCGACAGCACCTTCGCTGCGCCTTGCAGTTGAAACCTGCCTTTGTCGAAGCCCATATCTTCTTCCTTTCGCTCTAGGATGCACAATTGATCGTCTGCTTCGCCGTCGCCGATCATATCGGCTCCACAAAGACCCGGGCAAACGTCCTCTCACCTGAGGTGCAGTACCATCCCCCGCGCATTCACGCCATCCCAGAGATAGGCGTCAGCGTCCGGGTCCCAGGGGCCGCCGTCGGGGCAGAAGACGTTGTCATCCGGGTCGAGGCTGGCGTAGGCCGTTTCGCTCCATTTGACGTGCCCGTCGAAGTACATCACGTTCTGGCCGCCCTCGTGGTTAGGCGCGCGGGGCGCGCGCGTCCAGTTGGCCGGATAGGACGGCTTGCTGCCGTCGGGGCGAATCCACGTTTGCCCGTCGGCGTCGCAGGCGATCGCCTGGCCTGGCCCGATCTTGTGGAAGTTCGTCCGCTCGTCGTAGAAGTAGCTGCACTTCAACTCCGTGCTCAACTCGAAGCCGCTGTACCTGGCCGGGTTCGTGGCCGCTCGGCCGAGGACGTCCGTCCCGAAGCAGGCCCACCGGCTGCCCTCGTGGTAGCGGGTCGAAACGAACGGCTTGTCGGTTGTGGCCGGGCAACCGAACCAGTTCGCTTCTTCCAGGTACGCGGGGTACAGGATCGCCAGCGAGGGCATCGGCTTGAAATCGTCCGCCGCGCCGAAGAAGTACTGCGAATGGGCGGGGAAGAAGTCCCCGTTCGGCTCTTGATAGGTAACGCACGCCCTGGCGATCTGGCTGAGGTTCGAATTGCAGACTTTGATTGCGTCTTCCTTCGCCGCCAGGCGCAAAGCCGGCACGATCAGCGCGGCAATCAGCAGCACCAGGCTCACGAGCACCAGCATTTCAATAACCGTAAAACCGCCGCGCGCCGTCTTCATGGCCAACCCTTTCCCTGCTTAATGACTTTTCAGCCTGCGCCATTATAGAAGGAAAAACGTCAAAAATGTGTAAAAATCCGCTGTCAGTTGAAAAATGAACCGCAAGCGTATAGATTGCTGCGTGGCGAATGCCGGCACAGAGAGGCGGGTCGAGATGAAGATCGTGGTTCTGGACGGCTACACGCTGAATCCGGGAGATTTAGGCTGGGATGAGCTGAAGGCGCTCGGCCCCGCCGAGGTCTATGACCGCACGCCGCCGGACCAAGTCGTCGCGCGGGCGAGGGAGGCGGAGATCATCCTCACCAACAAGACCGTGCTCGACGCGGCGGTCCTCCGGCAGTTGCCGCGGCTGAAATACATCGGCGTCCTCGCGACCGGTTACAACGTCGTGGATATCCAGGCGGCGCGCGAGCGGCACATCTCCGTCACGAACGTTCCGACCTACGGCACGCCGTCCGTGGCGCAGATGGTTTTCGCGCACCTGCTCGAGCTGACGCAGCACGTCGCGCATCACGCGCAGACCGTGCGCGACGGGCGCTGGACGAAGAGCGCGGATTTCTGTTACTGGGATTTCCCGCTGATCGAACTGAACGGCCTGACGATGGGGATCGTCGGCTACGGCCGGATCGGCCGGGAGACGGCCGCCGTCGCGAGGGCGTTCGGGATGAAAGTGCTGGCGGTCGAACTCGCCCCGAAGCCGGGCGGGCCCGAGGCGGAGTTCGTCTCGCTCGACGACCTCTTCCGCCGCAGCGACGTCGTGAGCCTGCATTGCCCGCTCACCCCGGAGACGAAGGGGCTTGTCAACGCGCAGCGGCTGTCGCTCATGAAGAAGACGGCCTTCCTCATCAATACCAGCCGCGGCCCGCTCGTGGAGGAGCAGGCGCTGGCCGAGGCGTTGAACTCCGGCCGCATCGCCGGCGCGGGGCTCGACGTGCTGGCCGTCGAGCCGCCTCCGCCGACGCACCCGCTGCTGAGGGCGAAGAATTGCCAGATCACGCCGCACATCGCCTGGGCCACCCGCGCCGCGCGCGAACGCCTGATGAAGACGGCCGTGGACAATCTCCGCCTCTTCCTGGCCGGCGGCCGGGAGAACGTGGTCAATTAGCGAGGAACTATGGCGCCCTCGACCGACAAGGGGCCTCCGCTGCGGCTGCTCGAGATCGCGCTCGACCGGGGCATGATCACGGAGGCGCAACTGGAGATGATCCGCGCGGAGCACACGCAGGTCGCCGCGCAGGGCCGCAGCAAAACGCCCACGCGCATTGCGATCGAGCGCGGCATCCTCTCCGACCAGGATGCTCACGAGCTCGAGACGGAGGCGTGGATCCGCGAGCTGCCGTCGGACCTGGAGGAATATCACCTCGTGCGGCTCGTCGGGCGCGGCGGCATGGCCGTGGTGTTCGAGGCGCAGGACATCTCGCTCGGAAAAACCGTCGCCGTCAAGCTGCTCCTTCCGGAATTCTCCTCGAGCGATTCCTACCTGGCGCGGTTCCACCGCGAGGCGCGCATCGCCGCGCGGCTCACGCACCCGAACACCGTGCAGGTCTTCCGCGCCGGCGAGAAAGAGGCGGTGCAGTTCCTCGTGATGGAGTTCATCGAGGGCGAGCCGATCTCCGCCATCCTCCGGCGGCGCGGCCGCATCCCGGAACGCGACGCGCTCGACGTGGCCTTCCAGGTCAGCGGCGCGCTCGAGGAAGCCGCCGGCCTCGGCATCATCCACCGCGACGTCAAGCCGGGCAACATCCTCATGTCGAGGTGGGGCGTCCCCAAGCTGGCGGATTTCGGCATCGCCAAGGAGTTCGCCGACATCCGCGACGCGCGCATCCAGCAATCGCTCACGATGGGCGTCGTCGGCACGCCGACGTACATGTCGCCCGAGCAGGCGCGCGGCGCGCGGGACATTGATTTCCGGTCGGACATCTACTCGCTCGGCGCGACGCTCTATCACATGGCCGTCGGCGACCTGCCGTTCCCTGCCTCCACGCCGCAGGAGACGATGGTGCGCGTCGTGGCCGAATCGCCGCGCCTGCCGCGCGACGCATTCCCGCAACTCTCCGAATCCGCCTCGGCGGTCATCTGCAAAATGATGGCCAAGCACGCCGCAGACCGCTACGCCTCGTACCCGGAGCTCAAAGCCGACCTGGCCGCAGCGCGCGAGGGCAAGCCGACCTCGATCAACTACGCGGAAGCGTGCCGCCTGATGACCCCGGCCGCGCGGCCCGAAGAGATCCGCGCGCCCGCCGCCGTCGGCCGCCTGCTCCGAACGCTCGCCGTCGCCGGCGCCGTCGCCGCCGTCGGGCTGGCGCTGCTCCTGCTGATGATGCGCGGGTGCAATTAGCCCGGTCGGTTTGCGAGCTTTTGGACACGGAGACAAAGGGGAGGAAGCGCCATGAAACGCATCTCGTACACGCTCAACATGATGCGCTCGTCGTGGGAAGTGCTCAAGGCGGAGAAGCAGTTGATGCTCTTCCCGCTGATCTCCGGCGTCTGTTGCCTGCTCGTCCTGCTCTCGTTCGGGCTGCCGCTGTGGGCGAACGGCTTCCCGAACCCGGAGCAGTGGCGCCAGAGGCCGCTGCTGTATTACGGGCTGCTTTTCCTCTTCTATTTTATGAACTACTTCATCGTCGTCTTCTTCAACTCCGCCGTCATCGCGTGCGCCATCCTGCGGATGCGCGGCGGCGAGCCGACGCTCTCGACCGGCATCCACGCGGCGCTCTCGCGCCTGCCGCAGATTCTCGGCTGGGCGCTCGTCGCGGCCAGCGTCGGACTGATCCTGCGGGCGCTGGAGAACCTCGCGCGCAGGCGCGGCAACTGGGTGGGCCAGATTGTCGCCGGCCTCCTCGGAATGGCGTGGTCGGTCGTGACGTTCCTCGTCGTCCCGATCCTCGTCGTGGAGAAAAAAGGCCCCTTCGAGGCGGTGAAGGAATCGGCCGCACTCTTGAGGAAGACGTGGGGCGAGCAACTCGTCGGGAACTTCGGCTTCGGACTGGTCTTCTTTCTGCTGGCGCTCGCGAGCTTGGTTCCGCTTTTGCTGGGCTTCCTGATCGTTCACGCCGCCATGCCGCTGGGCGTGCTGCTGATCGCCATCGGATTGATTTACCTGATCGGGCTGGCCGTCGTGCAATCCACCCTGCAGACCATCTTCCAGGCCGCCGTTTACCTCTACGCCCGCGACAACCGCGCCCCGAAAGGGTTCGACGAGTCCGACCTGAGTTCCGCGATGGCCCCATCGCCGCGGCCGAGTGAATGAGCCGGCGGATCGCCGGCGACCCTCTTCCTGATTTGGGCGAGGAGGGATTCGAACCCTCACTTCCCGAGCGGGAAATCGGATTTTAAGTCCGATGCGTCTGCCATTCCGCCACTCGCCCGAGTTTTCGTATTATGCACTCGCTGAATGACTTGCGACAACCGTGAAATCCGCTGGCGGCCTTGAAAACCGCCCGTGATACGATTGTGATACGATTGGACCGTACGGCAACAGTGCCTGCGCGCTCTTGATGGACGCTGCACGGACGTGGGTGTAGAGTTCACAGCCTGAGAACCGTGCCGGACATGGGACGGGAAGCGCTTGCTTCCCGTTCCTGTCCGCCCCGAAAACCTCATCTACCTTCAGCGTCGTCTCACCGCTTCACCCGGGGAACTTCACCAGGCTCGATTCTTTGCGTCGCGTGAACGCGCGGATTTCCTCGAGTTTTACCGTGGCGAGCGCGCTCCTCTTAATGTCGGATCCTGACCGTCAGAATCCCGCTTGTCAAGCCGTATTTCCCTTACTCGACAGCAGCGACCAGATGCCGTCCGCCAGCTTGCCGACGATAACGGCTTCCTCGGACGTGCGCGGCAAAGACGGTGTGCAGTTCACATCCAGGATAACGACCTGGCCGGCATGAATCGTGTAGTCAATTTTGCCATAATCCAGGCCGAGCCGGCGGCGCAGGTCGAGCACCGGTTCGGGAACCGGAAGTCCTTCGTCAAAGAGCTTGGCCAGCGGCCTTTTCACGAATGGTTTCGGGCCGGCTAAGCGCGTGCTTTGTATGTGATCACCCAGGAAAATGTATTGGCGCACTAAGTAGCGGTCGCCCTTTCTCTCCGGCAGAAACTGCTCGACGACGAGCGCCTTGTTTCTGAACACGCCGCGGGGCACGTTTGCCAAGCTGTCGTAGATGGGATATTCGTCCAGCGTGTTCCGCCACGCGAAGCGCTGGCCCGGCAGATGTTCCAGGGCCGACAGCGCTTTTCGCCTCAGCCGCCGGAGCTGAGGATGCCGCTGCCGGAACTGGAATTCCTCCGGGTCCCCTCGGCAATTGTTGTCGGTCTTAACGATGACGGGTCCCCGGAAGTCCTCGTCGCCGCGCAGGAGGTGCGCGCTGATCTTCCGTTTGGAGATGTCCAGTACGTCGCGATTGACTGCGTAGGGGAAGGATCGGATGTACTCAACGTATTCAGGCGGCGTGCGGGTCAGGTCAACGTGCGCAATCAGCAGGTCTGCCTCGGGGCGTTCTCTGACGCCGTAAACATATGACACCTGTAGTCCCCGGTTCTGCCACGCTTCACTGAGGTCATCTATCAGGTAATGATAGCGTTCGAACCGTCCGCACTCATTCATCAGGATAAGGATCCGCTTCAAGGCCCTATCCTCACAGATTCACAACCGACGGGCTACGCCAAGCGCTGCAAGCCGAGAGTGCAATCTCGTACTTGTAACGTGACTGTCCTTTGGAGGACGGTCAAATGGGAAACCCCGGCTTGGAGGCGGTCAGGGTTTCGGTGCGGACCAGTTTGTTCTTTTCATCCACATGGACAACTCTCAGCTCGGCCTTCTTCGCTTCCGCCCGCGTCATCTGTTCCAGGGACAAGATAATCACCTCGTCGCCCGGCTGAAACAGCCTGGCCGGGCAGCCGTTCAGGCAAACCTCGCCCGATGCGGGTTTGCCGGGGATGGCATAGGTTTCCCAATGAACGGCGTTGGCCATGCTGTTGATGTGTAAAACCTGAAAGGGCAGAATGCCCGCCGCCTTCATAAGCTCAGGGTCAATCGTGATGCTTCCTTCGTAATCAAGCTTTGCTTCTGTCACGCGCACGCGATGCAACTTGCCGGTACATACGGTAATAGACATGCTCCCCCCTATTCACTCAGGACATCTGTCGGGTAATGATCGCGTTTGAACCGCTCGCTCTCATACATCGGGATAAGGATCCGCTTCATCCCCAGTATTCCCGCGCAATGGAATCGTTTCTGTCCTCGGCACGCCAGCCGGATGCCGTGCGTTCGAGCCAATGGACCGAACGAGGCGCTGCGGCCTGCTCACGGTCGCCGCCCGTAAGATTAACCAGAACGGTCTGCTCAACCGGGATGGCTCCCTTCCGGGCCAGGCGCACCAGGCCGGCCACTGCGGCCGCCGCCGTGAAGCAGGGATTGATCCCTTCATGCTCTTTCACCATTCGGCGCGCGTCTCGGATTTCCTGCTCGCTGACCGCCAGCATGGTTCCGCCGCTCTCGATCACTATTCTTCGGACGTGAGGATAGGCCAGGCTCGGGTCTATGCCCAGAATGGCCTGGGCGATTCCCGATGGCCTCTTGACGATGTCCTGCGGCCGGATCACCTCCGATGCGGCCTCGAACGCGCTGACCATCGGTTTGCAGCTCTCCTCCTGAACGCAGAGGAGGTGCGGCAGGCGGGAGAGACGGCCCATGCCCTGAAGTTCCCGGGCGCCCTGGTATATGCCATACACTCCCATGGCGGAGCTGACCGCCTGAACGTACCAATCCACCGGCTGCGGGATGGCTTCGACGGCCTCGAAGAACGCCGTTTTCAATCCAGCTCGTCGCGCCGGCTCGAAAAAGCCGCGTTCCGAAATGATGTCGCTCCCGCGCTTCCCAAGCTCACGGCCGGCCGCCTGCGCCTCCACAACCGTGGCCCCGCGCAGGCCGAAGGCCACGACCTGATCAGTCTCCTCATAGTTCAGGCGCGGGACGAAGTCCTCCGCGGCAAACAAGAAGAGCCGAAGACCGGGCGCGCGGTGGATATAGTGCGCGAGCGCTGTCGTGGTGTTGCCCGTGGAACTGGCCGCGTACTGCCTGATTCCCAGTTCGCGCAGAAATGATAGGACCACAACCGCCATTCTGTCCTTGGTTGTGCGCGTAGGAAGGACGGATTCGTCTTTCAGATACAGCCGGCGCAGACCGAGGAAGTTCCCCAATCGGCGCGCATGGATCGTCGGCGTGGGCGCCTGCTTCACCTCGAGCAGGCTCTCGAGATGTTCGACCGGCAACAGGTCGAAGTAGCGCACGTACGGATTCTGGGAATCGTACAGCCGCGCCGTTTTCAGATCGTACTCGACCTCGATCATCCCGCCGCAGTCGCAAAAGGTCAGGAAGGTGTGCGGAAACTCCTTGCGGCACTTGACGCAGATGTGCCGGACCGTTTTCTTCTCCGGGGAGTTTCTCAAGTAGCGTCTGCTTGTTCTCAAGACGGGATTTCCCATTTGACCGTCCTCCAGACGACGCTCAACCTCAAACGTCGTATTCTGACCCTCAGAATCCCGCTTGTCAAGGAGAGGTCGCGCGGCGAAAGAAGGCCTCTGCTCCGGCCGCCTAGACTACGGTGCCAAGGCCGGCAGAAATCAGTTCCGCCAAATGGCGGAACTGAATGGGCACGGCTGTAGCAAGGACGTGTGCCGAGGTCGACTTCCCGGAACGCGTATCATAGAGGAGGGCGAATCGGCTCAGTCCGCATGGCCGGAATGCCAAGCAGAACTCGTCCACCGCCTCCTTGCTCCCCAGGGTGGGTTGCGGCTCGGTCCTGGGGGCAGTTTGATAGTTTTAGCTCTTGACCTTTGTAACCAGGTACTATTCTACCATCACCTTTCTCCCTTGGAGATCAATTCCGGCAAAAGGAACGGCAAGCCGCCGCCGGGGAAACTACGACAAATCTGTCGCGATAGTACCTAAAATCTGTCGCGGACTTAACGACAAGGTTGTCGTACAACCGAATACCCCGAAGACCATTTTCGAAGAGCTGAGTGTAGACCAGAGCCGCCAGAAGGCTCCCAGCGACAGGACGTCCGTGCTGACCTCACTGTGCGCAAGGGCTTCTTCCACGGGGCTCATTTCGCCTGTTTTATGCAACGTCAGTTCGTTTCCGGTAAATTCGACAAATATTTGTCGCACACCGTTTAGGTACATAATGTTAGGATTACTACCGCTTAGTTCAGGGCCATAGACGACATGGAGCCCGTGTTTTCCGTTCGGGCGGGCCGACGGGACTTATTTCACGCTGACGTAGGTCTTTCGGCTGGTGTCGAGGTGCTTGTGATCAGCAGTTCCGTGACCATAGTCAGCCCGTCTTCCAGGCTGCGGCCGTGATACGATTATGATACGACGCCCACGCCCAATTGCTTCCGCTTATCTCCATTCAGATCCGTTCAGACCCGCTACGAAAGAACACCGAAGTTGAACGTCAGCAGCGAGTTACATCAGAAGCAGCGCCGTAGCCTCCAGTTATGACAATGGTCAAAAAGAGTGATCAGAAGAATTTTAAGTCCGATGCGTCTGCCATTCCGCCACTCGCCCGAATGCCCGGTATTCTACTGGACGGTTCGGCGTTTGCCAAGACCAGGCTTGGAGACTCTGTAGAATTTGCGCGGTTCAGTCCCGATGGGCGATGGGTGGTCACGGCGTCGAGCGACAAGACCGCGCAGGTGTGGCCCTTTGCCGAATACAGTCCATCGGCTGACGTGACGGCTCTCATTGCCGCAGGGGAGTATAGCGGCGGCCTCACGATCGACTCGGAAAGCGGTCTCTTGCGTCCGCTCAGCGGTCCCGAACTTGTCGAACTGCAGCGGCGCCTCATGAAGATGCGCCAGGACCCGCTCTACGGGAACCTGGTGCGCTGGATCGTTGACCCGCCGGACCAGCAACCCGCCAGCCCTTTGATGGACAAGCCGGCGGATGTTCGCCAGCCTGCGAAATGAATGCTCCAGCGGCATTCATAAATCGGGACACAATATAATTACGATAATTATATTGTGTCCCGATTTAGTCGGACGCCTTGGATCACAGAATTTGGGTTTCGGCCGCGGCGTTTTTGGCCGAGTAGATGTTCTTTGTGGAGAGCGTGCCGCCGAGCAACCGGTCGCATTCGGCCGCGACTTCCAGCGGTCCGTCAGGCCTGCGACGCGGCTTCTTCTCCAACATGCGCATGATGAAACGTCCGATGTCGGCGGTCAGGTCCGGCCGGAGGTCGGCGATGGGCGTCGGCGGGCGCTTTGAAATGTCGCGGAAGAAATCCTCGACCTCCGCGCCGCGCGGGCTGAGCGGACAGGCGCCGGTCAGCCATTCGTAGGCGATCACGCCGAGCGCATAAACGTCGGTCTGCCCGGTGATTCGAGCGCCCGCCGCTTGCTCCGGCGCCATGTAACAGAGCGTGCCGGCTTTCTGTGGACTCGAGGCGTTCTGCTGCTCGGCGATGACGGCGATCCCGAAGTCCACCAGGACCGGGCTGCCGTCATTGCGAATGAGAATGTTCTCGGGCTTGAGGTCGCGGTGGACCACGCCTTTTTCGTGCAGCGCGTGGAGGGCCTGAGCGATCTTGGACAGCAGGGCGACGACGTGATACGGGTCGGCGGTGGCGTCTTTGGGCATCAGGTCTCGCAAGGGGCGTCCGTGGACGAGTTCCTTGATGATGTACATGGAGCCGTCCGGCTCGGGGCCGATGGCCACTACGCGCTCGACGCCGGGATGACGCACGCGCGAGCCCGCCTCAAGCTCGGTCCGGGCCGACGCGAGGATGCGCTGTCGAGCGCGCGCGTCGTAGAGTTTGTCCAGGCGAAGCCGCTTGTAAGCGAACTCGCCGCCGCGCTCAGGATCATAGACTTGGAAGACATCTCCGAATGCGCCGGCGCCCAGCTGTCGGCGACGGATATAAGTTTTTTTTGTGGCGGAACGCCCGTCGCCGATTTCGCGGTCTTTTTCGTCTATCGCGCCCTCGACCAATTCCAGGCCGGCCATGGCCTCGTTGAGGACCCGAAGGTAGCGCGCGAAGCCGTCCGAGCGCGCGATGCGCAATCCGCGCAGGAGGCATTGTTCCGCAAGGGCCTTGTATTTCCATTTCACGTACGCCTTGGCCAGAGAGATCCGCGCGGGAATTTCCTCGTCCGGAAGGTCCATCTCCTGGAATTCTTTGACCGTTTCTTCCAGGAGCGGGATGGCCCGCTCATCCGCGCGCGCCAGGAGCAGTTCTCCTCGTACGGCGCTGAGGAGTAAATGGAAGTACGCGTCCGCATCGCGCGGCATCGCCTTTTCCGCTGCGGCAAGTTCCAACTCGGCCCGGTCCGGTTCTCCCTGCGCCAGGCGCAGCAGCGCCAGGTCTTTCCGCGCGAAGAACACCATGGCGGTGAACCCGTTCGCCTCCGCTTTTTCCACGCACTGAGTCAGGCAGGTCTCCGCTTTGGTGTAGTTCTCCAGGCCGTGGTAGGCGCGGCCGAGGTCTTCCAGCATTCGCGCCTGGCCGTACCGGTCGCCGAGCGCGACGGCCAGTTCGTGGTTCCGCTCGAAGCAGAAGACGGCCTGGCTGAGACTCCCGGCTTTCAGGTGGACCCTGCCCAGGTTGCCGAGCGTGATGGCGGTTCCGAAACGATCCCCCTCCATCGTCTTGATGACGAGCGAGAAGGCGTAATCGTTGACGGCGAGGTCGAGCCGGCCGCGGTCGGCCTGGGTCATGCCCAGCGTGTCCAGCACCTGGGCTTGCGCCAACCGTTGGCCGAGGCGGTCATAGGTCTCCGCCGCTTCCAGGAGGGCTTCTATCGAAGCCGATGCGCGCCCGAGTTTTCCCTCGGCCAGCCCGATGATGTGCCATGCCCGCCCGGCCAGAATAGTCCTGGGCGCGACGCGGTTCGAAACCTCCTTCGCCCGGCTAAGCGCCTCCTTGATATTCCTGGGTTCGCGAATGTCCAGCCATGCCAATTCCAGCGAGCAGGCATCGCCGAGCGCCGGAGCGGCGGCCTCGAGGTCTCGGCGGGCGTCGGCCCACCGGCTGACCAGCAGCCGGGCCTGCGCCCGTCCGAACAAGGCCTCGGCGGAAGAGGCCTCTTCGTCGCACACGCGCGCGGGCGCTCCCTGGTCCAACGCCGACCGGAACGGCTCAGGAACCGGCACCGTGCAAAAGAACATGGCCGTCGCCTCTATGGGCTTCCGCGGAATCCCGATCTCGGCCTGCGAGTCTCCGGAGGTTTCTGCAGGCTGGAACGACTGCCGGCATGCTAGCACATGGGGCCGCCATCATCAAGCCGGAGAGGTTCGCGGCAGCGATACTCCACTTGACATCCGGGATTCTGAGGGTCAGAATAGGAAGGCTGATGGCTGATTGTCATGTGGACGCCGGCCGCCCGGGAAATTCCGGTCAATACCTGAGACTTCCAATATGCTCGACTCGCTGGAGAACCAGACCATCTACATCGTGCGTGAGGCGCACTATCATTTCCCCCGCATGGCGATGCTCTGGTCAATCGGCAAAGACTCCACCTCGCTGCTTTGGATGGTGCGCAAGGCGTTCTTCGGCAAGATTCCTTTTCCCATCCTGCACATTGATACCGGCTACAAGTTTCCGGAGATTTACGCGTTCCGGGACGAATACGCCAGGAAATGGGACTTGGATCTGCGCATTGTGCGCAACGAGCAGGCCATCGCCGCCGGAGTGAACCCGCACACGGAGAAATTCGCCTGCTGTACGGCCCTCAAGACCGAAGCCTTGCGCCAGGCCATCGAGAAGTTCAAGTTCCAGGCGCTTCTCCTGGGCATCCGCCGCGACGAACACGGCATCCGCTCCAAGGAGCGCTATTTCTCCCCGCGCGACGAACAGTTTCAGTGGGACTACCAGAACCAGCCCCTCGAAATGTGGGACCAGTACAAATCCCAGGCCGAAGGCGGCACGCACGTGCGAGTCCATCCCCTTCTGCACTGGCGCGAGGTGGACGTCTGGTCGTACGTCCGCCGCGAGCAGATCCCCATCGTCAACCTGTACTTCGCCAAGGGCGGAATGCGCTATCGCAGCATCGGCTGCGCGACCTGTTGTTCGCCGGTGCCTTCGACGGCGGAGACCCTGGACCAGATCGTCGAGGAACTCCTGACCACGCGAACCTCCGAGCGCAGCGGCCGCGCGCAGGACAAGGAAGCCGCCTACACCATGCAGAAGCTCCGGGCCCTGGGCTACATGTAGGAACCGGACATGCCGGAACGGGAAACCCTCAAGCTGGTCATCGTCGGCCACCTCGACCACGGCAAATCCACGCTCATCGGCCGGCTCCTCAGCGACACCGGCTCTGTGGCGCCGGAGAAGTTGGAGGAGATCCGGCAGGTCTCCCTGGAGCGCGGGCGCGAAGTGGAGTACGCGCACCTGATGGACCACCTCCAGGAGGAGCGCCGGGATGAAATGACGATTGACACCGCGCAGGCCTTCTTCCGAACGCCCCGGCGCGACTACGTGATCATAGACGCCCCCGGCCATCGGGAGTTGATGCGCAACATGATCACGGGGGCCGCCCAGGCTGAAGCGGCGGTCCTGGTGGTGGACGTGTGCGAAGGGGTGCGCGAGCAGACGAAGCGGCATGCCCATTTCCTTTTCCTCATGGGGATCCGGCAGGTGGTCGTCTGGATCAACAAGATGGACAAGGTCAACCACGACCGCGCGCGGTTTGCAGCCGTCGCCGAAGCGGCGCGGCAATATCTCAAGGCCGTGGGCCTGGCGCCCGCATCGTGCATTCCCGGCTCGGCGCTGCTCGGGGAGAACGTCGAGCGTCGTTCCGACGCCATGAATTGGTATGACGGTCCCATCCTCCTCGAAGCGCTCGATGCGTTGCAGACGATCTCGCGGTCCCTCCAGGGGCCGCTGCGGTTCCCGGTTCAGGATGTTTATGCGCTGAACGGGCGCAAGCTCCTGGTCGGCCGCGTCGAATCGGGCCGCTTGCGGTCGGGGCAGGAACTTCTTTTCCTGCCTTCGGGCCTGAAGAGCCGGGCGACGGCCGTCGAGGTCTTCGGCCAGGAGCGGAGCGAAGCGGTCAGCGGGGAATGCATCGGGCTTGCGCTCGATTCCGCCCTGTTGCCTTCTCGCGGGGAGGTGGGCTGCGCGGGGACGCTGCCGAGCCCGACGACCCGGTTTCGCGCAAGCGTTTTCTGGATGGCGGGCGATGCCTGCCGGAAGGGAGAACCGCTCCTGGTGCGCCTGGCGACGCAGGGGATTCCCGGCCGGGTCGAATCCATCGAGCGCCGCATGGATTCGGCTTCACTTGAGACGCTGGAAGCCCCTGCAGACCGTCTCGAGGAGACGGAGTTGGGCGAGGTGGTCATTGCGCTCGACCGGCCTCTCGTCGCGGAGCTTCCCTCCTGCGTCCCGGAACTCGGCCGCTTTATTCTGACGCGCGGATCGGAGACGGCGGGGGGCGGCCTGGTCCAGGAGGTGAATATCTGATGCGCCGGCGCGGGCTTCGAGCGAGGCTGATGCTGGTGATCCTCCTGATGGCATGTCTTGGCGCGCCGAGCGCTTTCGCCTACATTGATCCGGGCACCGCACAGCAGGTCTGGAGCACCCTGGGACCTGTGATCGGGGTCATTCTGGGGTGTATATCCGCAGTGTTCCTGCTGTTCTGGGCGGTGGTGCTGCGCGTCACAGGCTACTGGAAGAAGTTCCCGGGGATCAGGGGCATGAAGGGCCGCACCATCGCCTTTATCGCGCTCGCTTGCGGCTTGATCCTCCTGGCTCTGGGGCTTGTTGAGCATCGCGGGCGGGCGTCAACGGCGCCGCCTGCAGCGAACGCGCTTGCAACGAAAGGGAGTGAGGTGGCGTACAAACGGGTGATCGTGATCGGGATAGACGGACTGGATCCGCGACTGGTCGAGCGTATGATGGACGACGGGCAGTTGCCCAACTTCGCCAGGCTCGCGCGCGAAGGGACGTTCTCCACGCTGCAGACGACGGTTCCGCCGGAGAGTCCGGTTGCCTGGATGTCCGCCGCGACCGGGATGAACCCCGGCCAGCACGGTCTTTACGACTTCATCCGGCGCAACCCGGAAAACTATCTGCCGGACCTTTCGATCCTGAAGACCTCTCCGAAGAGCGCCTGGAGGCGATCGAACCAACCGTATGTTCCCGCCTCCACGCAGAAGACATTCTGGGACCTCCTGGGCCAACAAGGCATCCCGACGGTGGTCATACGCTGGCCGGTGACTTTCCCCGCCCAGCCGGTTAACGGCAGTTTGTTGAGCGGCCTGGGCACCCCCGACGTAACCGGGTCTTTGGGGCGCTACGCCTTTTTCACCACGGTCCCCCTCGCCGCCGACGACAAGGCGCCGGACCGCGTCGTGGAGGTAAAGTGGAACGGGTCGGCTATCGAGACGGAACTCCCCGGCCCGCTGGTCATGGGGTTCACCGGTCAAAAGACCAGCGCCGTTCCCTTGAGCATCCAGCGCCTCCCCGGGCAGCAGAGAATCAGGTTGCGTTGCGGGAAGAACGACCCGCTGGATCTGACCCCGGGACAGTGGTCGGACTACCTTTCCATCTCCTTCCCGGGCGGCGTGTCGCGCGACTGCCCGGCGATGGTGCGATTTTATCTGTCGGGTCTGGAGCCGGAGTTAAAGCTCTACGCCACGGCCCCCCAGATTGACCCGAAAAACCCCGCCTTCCCCATCAGCCACCCGCCGGGCGGCGCCGGCGAACTGGCCCAGGCCATCGGCTCCTTCTCCACGCTCGGCATGCCCGAAGATACGCAGGCCGTCCTGCACGGGCGCATTCCGTCGGCCGCATTCCTGGAATTGTGCGATCGGCTCACGAGAGAACGCGAGGCGATGTTTGACCAGGAGCTGAAGAAGTTCGACAAGGGCCTCCTGGCCATCGTCTTCGACACGAGCGACCGGATACAGCATATGTATTGGGAAGACGATGACCCGGGCCACACGCGTCCCGCCGCCGAACTCAGTTCCGCGCCGGCGATTATCGAGCACTACAAGCGGATGGACGCCGTTCTGGGCAAGGCGCTGGCGAAGGTGGACAAGGAGACGGCGATCTTCGTCCTCTCCGACCACGGGTTCACGAGCTTCGTCCGCGCCGTTCATCTGAACCGCTGGCTCATCCAGAACGGGTTCATGCACCTGAAAGACTCCGACGACGCCGAAGGAACGGCCCTTCTGAGGAACGTGGACTGGTCGAGGACCAGGGCCTACGCGGTGGGATTCTGCAGCCTGTACCTGAATCTCTCCGGACGCGATGGGCAGGGCATAGTGCAGCCCGGCCAGGAGGCCCGGCAGCTCCAGGACGACCTGGCGCAGAAGCTCCGCGCGTGGAACGATCCGGAGACAGGCAAGCCGGTTGTGCGCAACGTGTATCGAAAGGAAGACGTCTACAAAGGCGAATGTGTTGGGGACGCGCCTGATCTGGTCATGGGCTATCACCCCGGTTTCCGCGGCTCGTGGCAGACGGCCGTGGGCGCTGCCCCGGCGGGAGTCGCGGTCGTGGCGAACAACGAATCATGGGCCGGCGATCACCTCGTGGACGCCCCGTGCGTGCCGGGCACGTTTCTCACCAACGTACACTGCACAGTCCAATCGCCGTCCCTCGTGGACATCGCCCCGACCATCCTGCGCGCGTTCAACGTCCCACCGCCCGCTGGCCTGGACGGCAAGCCGCTGTTTTAGGCCAGTCGGCGGTTCTCTCATGACGGCGGGGAACGGCATGTCATCTGTGCGGGCTTGTCCTCGAAGCGTCCGGTGTGGGCGGCCTTCGCTCATCTCAAGTATCTGAGAGCTTTTGGATGCTGCGCGCGAAATCGCCGTCTTGCAGGCTTGGCTCGCGTCACGCCAGCGGCCCTCTGCGCTGCCTGGTGTTGATTTCCCTGTTTCCCCTTTGGACTGTCGGCGCTGCTGAGCCGCCGCCGGCGATCAAATACAATCTTCTCGTCATCTCGATAGACACCTTGCGCGCCGATCACCTGAAATGCTACGGCTATAATCGGGATACTTCGCCGCATCTCGACCAACTGGCCCGGGAAGGGGTGCTTTTTGAGAATCTGACCGCGACGGCGTCCTGGACCGTGCCGTCGCACATGAGTATGTTCACCTCGCTTTATCCCAGCGTCCACGGGGTGCAGAGCTTCACCAGCCAATTGGGCAAAGGCGTTCCGACGCTTGCGCAGTGCCTCGCCGAAAGTGGATATGTGACAGCGGCCTTTGTCACGGGGCCCATTTTGAATCACTACTTCCGATTCAACCGCGGCTTCCAATTCTATGACGACTTCACGGTCAACCAGGCGTTCGAGAACGCGGACGCCATGAGTCGCATGATGGAAGGCACCAGCGTGCTCGACCGGGTCGTCACAAATCCCGTGATCACGAACCTGGCCACGCAATGGCTCAAGAGGCATTCCCAGGTTAATTTCTTCCTCTTCCTGCACTATTGGGACTGCCATTACGACTATACTCCGCCCGCGCCCTTCGACAGGAAATTCGACCCCGACTACAAGGGCAAAGAGGACGGGCGCAACATCCTCCGGCGCGGCCCGGACATCCTGAAGTACATCTCGGTGATGGACCTGGCGCACATGGTGGCTCTCTACGATGGGGAAATCGCCCACACGGACGAGCACGTCGGCCGGATCCTTCAACTCCTTCAGGACTTGGGGCTTTCCGAGAAGACGCTGGTGATCGTATTGTCCGATCACGGCGAGGCATTTCTCGAGCATGGCAAGCTCTGCCACGGCAACAGCCTGTACGAAGAGGTGCTTCACGTGCCGCTGATTATGCGGCTGCCGGGCGTGATCCCGGCCGGCAAGCGCGTTGGCGGAAACGTCAGCCAGGTTGACTTGATGCCGACGACGCTGGGGCTTCTCCATCTGGCAGGCCCCTTGCAGATTCAAGGGATTGATCTGTCGCCGGTGATTCTAGGCGATCAGCCGGTTCCCGAGCGCCTGATCTACAGCGAGCTGACGCTTGGGGCTAACTTGAGAGCGGTCCGCTGGGGCCGTCTCAAGCTTTTGGGCACGCCGGGAACACTTGCCGGGGCCCAACTGGAGGAACTGGTCGGCGACCGCGAGAGGGTCATCGCCGACTGGACGGACCTGGAGAAAGCCTGCCCGGAGGCTGCGCTCCGAGCCTTTACGGAGGGCCCGCCCTCAATCCCCGAGGCCCATGCCGAGGAAGTGAATAAGCCGGATGCGGACCTGCTCAGGCGCCTGAAGAGCCTCGGCTACACACAGTGACCGCCGGAAAACGGATTCTGTGCGCGCCCGCGCGACTATCGCAGCATGCGTCACGGCGCGGACCAAAGGACCTTGTCCTTCTCGCCGAACAACCTCATGCCCGGTCCGCCCTCTTCCACGGTCAGCAGGGCGCGAGTCTTGCCGTTCCCATTGTCCAGGTCCAGCACCGGCCCATCCTTCAGCACGGAGAGCGCGGCGCGGGCATTGCCGTTCTGGTCGGACAGGTTCAGCACCGGCCCCTCGTTCCGCACGCACAACTCGACGCGGGTCTTGCCGTACACGTCGGCCAGGTCCAGCTTCGGCCCGGCTTCGTCCACGGCCAGCAGGGCGCGAGTCTTGCCTTTCTCGTCCACAAGAACGAACTTCCGCGCCCGAACCCCCACCGGCCGCGCCGACACCGCCGACACCGCCAGGAGAATTACGAAGCAGCCCACTCCGACCGCCCCGGCGATCACCAGCCGTCGAACCTGCCGCTTCACCGCGGCTAATTCCTTCTCCACTTTCTCCAGTTGTTCTTCCGTCGTCATGGCCCATTCCTTACCGTGATGACTCCTTTGGATAACTTCCTGGACCGCCGCGCGGCCTGTTGACTCCCTGACATACCGCCTTCACGCTTTGTTGGCCTTATTTTACTTCGTAGAATGCCAAAAGGCGAGCGGAACCTATTGGAACGCAGCATAAGCAACAAACAAGCCCTTGCGCTTTCGCCCCTCGAAAATGCCGCGAAAACGCTGGCCGCCTGGAGGCGAAGCTCTTGCGGTTGTCAAACCTGTGTGGTAGAGTTCGGTGCGGGCGCCCTCTGTCAATCCGAAGTATCTGAGGACTTTTCGATGCCCCGCGCAAAACCGGCATCTTCCAGGCTCGGCTCGCGTTGCGTCCGGTGCTTTCTATGCTGCCTGGTGTTGATTTCCTTCTTCTGCCTTGACTGTCGGCGCGCGGGCGGGCCGCAGGCGATCAAATACAACCTTCTTCTCATCTCGATAGATACCTTACGCGCCGATCACCTAAAATGCTACGGCTATAATCAGGACACCTCGCCCCATCTCGACCAACTGGCCAGGGAAGGGGTCCTTTTTGAGAACTTGACCTCGGCGTCGTCCTGGACGGTGCCGTCGCACATGAGCATGTTCACCTCTCTTTATCCCAGCATCCACGGCGTGGACAACATTCGCCGTCAATTGGGCGAAGGCGTTCCGACGCTGGCGCAGTGCCTTGCCAAAAGCGGATATCTGACACAGGCTTTCGTCGTGGCGCCCGCGTTGGATCACAGCTTCGGATTCGACCGCGGCTTCAAAGGCTATGACGACTTCACGGTCATGAGGAAGACGGCTTTCGTCCCCCGAGGCCGCAAGAATCCCGTGATTACGGATCTGGCCACGCAATGGCTCAAGAAGCATTCCCGGGAGAATTTCTTCCTCTTCCTGCACTATTTTGACTGCCATAGCGACTATCTTCCGCCCCCGCCCTTCGACAAGAAATTCGACCCGGACTACAAGGGCAGAGAGAACGGCCGCGGCATCTTCTGGCGCGCGAAGCAAGACGACCTCATGACGCAGATCTCGGTGAGGGACTTGGCGCACATGGAGGCTCTCTACGATGGGGGAATCGCTTTCACGGACGAGCATGTCGGCAAGATCCTCCAACTCCTTCAGGACTTGCGTCTTTCCGAGAAGACCCTGGTGATCGTATTGTCCGACCATGGCGAGGCATTTCTTGAACATGGCTTGATCTACCACGGCAACAGCCTGTACGAAGAGGAACTTCAGGCGCCGCTGATCATGCGG
>Ga0181536_10001693_pt1 | contig 25628 bp, 25 predicted proteins | sample PEATcosm2014_Bin_41_FD_121105 | JGI IMG/M metagenome (GOLD analysis project Ga0181536, IMG submission 121105) | Peatland microbial communities from MTU Mesocosm Facility, Houghton, MI, USA - PEATcosm2014_Bin17_60_metaG | ecosystem: Environmental > Terrestrial > Soil > Wetlands > Peat | place...
TCCGCCATATCGGATGCGTCAGATGCAATGTTCGACGAAGCAAGCAGAGCCCTGCACAAGGCCAGAGAGGAACTGCTGGCAGTGGAAACCGCGGCCACGACCGCCCGGCGCGCTAAGGATGATACGGGTCGAAATTTGGCGACATTGACCGAACGCGCCGCTTCGATGCTTCGTCGGCACGAGGCGAGCTTGCAGGAATTAGCGGCAGCACGTCATCAAGTGAGCGACGACGATCTCGAGCACCGCCTTTCGTCGGTTGCGCTATCGACCGAAAGCGCCGAAAACGAACTCGCTACGGCGCAAGCGGCGGTGGATGCGGCGGAGCCCGAGGCGATCGCTTTGGAGTTGCAGCGGGCAGAAGGAGCAGAGCGCTCCATCCGCGTGGACATCGAAAAGCTGGGTCGCGAGAAGAGAGATCTGGAGATCGAGCTGAAAGCGCTTGGTCGCGACGGTCTTGGCGAACAGCTTGCGGAAGTGGAAGATCAGATTTCAGAATCGCGAAAGAGGCTCGCCGCTCGACACAGAGAAGCCGCGGCGTCGCGCCTTTTGTACGACGCGCTTTCACAGGCCCAGCGCGAAACGAAGGATCGCTGGCTCGGACCAGTGCGCGAACGCGTTAAGCCCTATCTTCGGCTCATTCAGCCGGACACGGACATCGTTCTCAACGAAGAGACGTTGGAAATCGAGCATTTCGTGCGCAAGGGCGTGAGCGAGCCGTTCCAGTCGCTGAGCGTCGGCGCGCGCGAGCAGATCGCGGTGATCACGCGTCTTGCCCTCGCCGATATTCTTCGAGCATCCGGGCAGCCGTCCGCCATAATTCTTGACGACGCTCTGGTGAACACCGACGAGGGGCGCTTGGAGAGGATGCACCTCGTCCTACACAAGGCCGCACAGGCCTTGCAAGTTCTCGTCCTGACATGCCGAGAGCGAGATTTCCTTCAGCTTGGCGCTCCTATAAGACGCCTCTAATGGTGGAGAAGATTCGGCAGGTGGGGAGCATACGGCGCGATCCGCCGATTGTAGGTTATGGACCCTGCAGGACTCTTGATCGTCGATACTCGTTCCATACACAACATTATGCGAATCACATTACCATCGGCGGATACGGTGGCCAACAACACAGGTAGCTCCAAGCGTCGTCCTCGACGCTCGTGTCTATATCGGCGGAGAGGACATCGCTCAAACCGGGCTCTGTTCAGCCACGAAACCCGGCGTCGGCCTCTGCTCAAGCGCGTAGAGTTACCAACCGGTGTGTTAACTCGTGAATGTCGGTGTAAGCCTCATTTCCGGGTAACCGATTGAAATTCGCCTTGAGCCATGCGGCGCGCTCCCTGGCCTGTTGAAGAGTCGCCTTGGTAAGCGCGTACATCCCGCGCCGCCCCTTACCGTAATTGGGCACGAAACCACACAGGCGGTTGAAGATCACATCGCGATGGCCGACCACCAAACCTTCCAGCATGTAATCGGGACATCCATCTGCTTGTCGTGCCTGCTGGAAGGCGGCCGTTACCACGAACTTCAAGAGCTGCTGGCAACGCGACGGATGAAGTTTTGGTCCTCGCAAAGGTTCGGCGCCGAGGCGCTGGTTCGTCAGGGATTATGGGAAGCTGCGATTGCGTTTGCCGAAGCGGCACGCCGCAGCACAAATCCCGGTTTCTCCGAAATGTCCATCGATCGGTTTTGTGAGAAGCTATTGATCGACCGCAGTCGCTCGGATGAGGCCTATCGACGTTATGGCCTGCGTGCGGCCGGCGGCGCGACGAACCTATCGGTCTACCGCTCTCTGGTTCGCACATACCCGGACCGGGACCACCGCCGGATGCTCCTGGATCTGATCGAAACCCGCGGCGACAAGGGCAAATGGTTTGCGGCCGCGAAGGAGTCCGGGTTTTTCGACATCGCTGTCGAGTGTGCCGGCACGCACGGCGCAGACCCATCGACGCTGGTGCGAGCAGCCCGCGATTTCTGCGGCAAGGAGCCGAAATTCGCCGCCACCGTCGCGCTGCTTGCTCTCTCGAGCCTTCTCGCTGGCGGGGGCTATGACCCGAGCGTGTCGGAAGTCGTCGACGCCGTGAAGCACCTTCTCTATGCTTCGCGCCAGATTGGGTCGGTCGAATGGGCGTTGCGAGAACTCGGCAAGCTGGCAGAGCGGCAATGCGCGGCAGGCCGGGAACCGTTTCTGCATGCCATCCAGGCCGCGCTGTCTCGCTGGCATCCTGGCGAGCCCAGCGTTTAGCAAGCACGGGCGACGAGGTTTCAGCCCGACCGATCTCTGCTCGGTCGCACTGGATTGAATGCTTCATCACCGGCATCGCTGCGCTGACGCGAGTTCTCACCTGCTTTCGTGACTGCGCCCGCTCCAGAGGTCACTTGCGACTCGACCGTGTTCTCTATACGTTCTTCCGACTCCGCACCCCAACTAAAGTCCCCTGAACGAGACCTGCAAGGCGGATCAGATCGTCATCACCGAGAAAACCAGCCAGGCAAAAGACGTGCGCGCCGCCGTGGGTTCTCGCTACGGAGACATCCTCCCGGCTGAGGGACATCTGCTGGACCTTCTCGAGCCGGAGGATGTCGTGCCGGCCTGGAAGCGCTGGTCGCCGATCCTGCTTCGTCCCGAAGGCCTTTATGGCACCCGCCCTGCTGAAGGCGGAAACAAAGCCGCCAAGCTCAAAGCCATCCGTGAGGCGCTGCGCACCGCAAAGCAGGGGCTCATCGTGAACATCCGCAGGTCGAAGACCGACCAGGATGGGGCGGGGCGGAAAATCGGCATCCCGCTTGGCCGGACGGCGCATTGCCCAGTTATGGCGGTCGAGCGTTGGGTCGCGTTGGCGGGGATCGCCTCCGGCCCGCTTTTCCGACCTGTCGATCGCCACGGGCGCGTTTCTCAGGGCAGGCTATCCGGCGAGGCCGCGAGCCTGATCGTCCGCGCCCGCGTCGCGGCGGCTGGGCTCGATCCAACGGGCTATTCCGGCCACAGTGTGCGCGCCGGCTTCGCCACCAGCGCTGCCATGGCCGGGGTCCAAAGCTGGAAAATCAGGCAGCAGACCGGCCACGCTTCGGACGCGATGCTCACGCGCTACGTCCGCGATGGCGGTCTCTTCGTCGATAACGCGGTGAGCGCGCTACTATGAAAACCCGGCGATCGAACAAAGTCCAAGGTTAGCGGTCAAAATTTACCTCTTGGTTCTCTCCTCGAAGGGCCGGATTCTACTCCTTTGAGACATTCGTCAGCTGATCGCCAACGGCAGAATCGGGCGGACTGCGGCTTGGCTGCTTTGGAGGCTTGGAAGGCTCGAAGCGGCCATTCCCGTGGCGAGTCACATCAGTTACGTCCTGTAGCGCCTCCTTGTTCGGCGCGCATTCAAGGGTCCGGCGAGTCGATTGCAAAATGTCGGTCGGCGCGGCCATATGGCGATTGACTTTCCTTGCGCCTGAGTTCGCAGATCGGCGCTCGACGCAATCGGGACGGTGAGAACCAATGGCGCAATTGACCAAGGACTCATTTGCCTTCGGCGGAGAATTGATGCGGATCGAGAACGCGCTTTCCCTCGTGACTGCGCGCATACCGCCGATTGCCGAGACCGAGCGCGTGGTAATCGCCGACGCCGACGGGCGCGTCCTCGCAAAGGCGCTCACCGCTCCGATCGATTTGCCGGTTTTCGACAATTCGGCGGTGGACGGCTACGCCGTCGCTCACGCGGATCTCGCCCCGAACTGCGCCACCGCCCTGCCCGTGGTCGGCCGCATCGTTGCAGGCCAGACGGCCGATGCTCACGTGCGCAAAACCGCGACGCGCATCTTCACCGGCGCGCCGATGCAGATCGGGGCGGACACCGTGTTCATGCAGGAAGATGTCCGCTTGCTGGACGACGGACGGGTAGAGCTCCCTTCCGGTCTAGCGCGCGGGGCCAATCGCCGCGCGAGAGGCGAGGACATCGCGCGTGGCGATCTCGCCTTAGCCGAAGGCCGCCGCCTGGAGCCACGGGACATCGCGCTCATCGCAGCGCTCGGCCTGTCGAGCCTTGAGGTCCGGCGCCGGCCGCGCGCAGCCGTGTTTTCGACCGGCGATGAAATCTGCGACCCCGGGCTGCCGCTCGCCCCCGCCGCAATCTATGATTCCAACCGCTACGCGCTGACGGCCTTGCTTCGACGCTCCGGCTGCGAAGTAACCGATCTCGGCATCCTCAGGGACAACCGCGACGCGATCCAAGCCAGTCTCTCCGCGGCCTCCAAAGGCCATGATTTGATCGTCACCTCGGGCGGCGTGTCGACCGGCGAGGAAGACCACGTGCGCGCCGCAATAGACCGGCTGGGGTCGCTGGTGTTCTGGCGTCTCGCCGTCAAGCCGGGCCGGCCGGTCGCCATGGGCGTCATTGGAGGGACTCCGCTAGTCGGGCTGCCCGGCAACCCGGTCGCCGTCTTCGTCACCTTCGCCTATGTCGTGCGGCCGTTGATCGCAGCGCTTTCCGGCGCGGTTCCAAATCTGCTCGTCGCCTCGAGCGTAATTTCGGACTTCAGCTACCGCAAGAAAGCGGGCCGGCGGGAATATGTCCGAGTTTCGCTCGAGCGGCGCGGCAAAGAGACTGTGGCCGTGAAGTATCCGGTTGACGGCGCCGGCGTCATCACCTCGTTGACGCGCACCGACGGCCTGATCGAACTCGGCGAGGATCACACCCGTGTCGAGCCGGGCGACGCCGTGCCGTTCATCGACTATCGGCAGTTGACCTGATCGGCCGGCGTTCAAACAGAGCGGCCGCGTAGTGCGAGGGCGCTGCGCGCCGGTCTTTGCTTTATCCGCGGGTCTGGGCTGCGGATCGCCAAGGATGGGGAATCGAAATGGTTTCGTTGGCTTGACGCGTGTTGGCGACCGCTATGCGGTCCGCCGCATCCGGCTTCAGCAAATGAATGGAATCCGCCTCGATTTCCGCTATGACTTCTCGGCCAGGCGCAAGCGCGAGTTCGCGCGCTTGGCGATTGGTGAGGCGCGCGACGAGGACAAAGCCGCAATCCACCGTCACCTTGGTAATCGCTCCCAAGCTCACGGCCTCGACGACTTTGCCGGAGAGCCGATTCGTCGCGCCAACCAAACCGAACGGGCCCGCGGCGTCGTCCCCGGGGCGCAGGCCGACCTCTTCGGCGCGCAGGCAAAGTAACGCCTCGCCGCCCGCGAAGTCGCCGCCAGGCGCATGGAGAACTGCGTCAGCGACTTCGATGCGCCGCAGGTCGCCGCGTTGGCCCGACAGGCGCCCCGTCAGGATATTCTCGACGCCCGTGAACTCGGCGACGAAGGCGTTGACGGGCTTGCCAAAGATATCCGACACGGCGCCGACCTGCAGGATCTCGCCGCGATTCATGACCGCGACACGATCCGCAAGCAGGGCCGCGTCTGTCTGATCGTGGCTTACGAATATAGCAGGCATGCCGGAATGGCGCAGAAACGCCTTCAGGTCTTCGCGCAGCGAAACGCGCGTGCGTGCGTCGAGCGCGGAGAAGGGTTCGTCGAACAGGAAGAGGTCGGGTTGGGTCGCCAGGGCGCGCGCCAGGGCTACTCGCTGTTTTTCGCCCGGACTGAGATCCTGTGGGTAGCGATCGGACAGATGTGCGACGCCGAACCGCGACAACAGTTCACCGACATTGCGCGCGGTCCCCGTACGTCCGGCGCCGCGGCGCGCGCGAAGTCCAAGGGAAACATTGCCGGCGACCGTGTAGTGGGGAAACAAGCCGAAGTTCTGGAACACCAGGCCGACGCGCCGCTGCTCCGGCGGCAGATCCGTCACTTCGCGGCCGTGGATGAGGATGCGGCCGCTCGAGGCGCGGTGAAATCCGGCGATCAATTCCAGGCAAACCGACTTGCCAGCGCCGTTGGGGCCGAGCAGCACCATGATCTCGCCAGCCTCGAGTTCGAGGTCGATGGCGCGTAGTGAGAACTGGCCGAGCGTCAGCGAAGCGCGTTCGATCGCAAGGGCCGCGTCGGTCATCGCCCGGCGCGCGCGAAAGCGCCGCCGCGGCGCCCGATTTGCCGCAACAGAATGAACAGCGCGAGCGTAACAACAAGCAATAGCAGCGCCATGCCCGACGACGCGTCGAGCCCGAATTGCAGGAACAGCTCGTAAATCTTCACCGGGGCTGTCATCGGGTAATAGGCGAGGATCGCCACGGCGGCGAATTCGCTGATCGCGCGCGCATAGGTCAGGGTGAGGCCGGTCAAGATGCTGCGCCACGCCAAGGGCAAGGCAATTTTGGCGAGGACGTCCCACGGCCCCATGCCGAGGGTGCGCGCGACTTTCTCGAGGCGCGGATCAATGGCTTCGAAACCGATTCGAGCGGCGTTGACGGCGTAGGGGGCGGAGACGAACAGCATGCCGACCACAACCCCCGCCAGCGTCCCCCAGAATCGCAGGCCGAGGAATTCGCCTGCCGGTCCGCCGATCCACCCCTGCCGCCCGAACACGATGAGCAGCGCGATGCCCGCGACCGTATGGGGAATTGCGAGCGGCAAATCCACAATGGCGGCGATGATTTCCTTGCCGCGAAAATCGCTGCGCGCCAGGCCATAGGCCAGGGGCACGCCGAGCAGGGCAGCCGAAAGGGTCGTCAGCAATGCCGCCAGAAGACTGAGCGCGATCGCCAGACGGACGTCCGGCATGGCCGCCACCCGGACGAGATTCGCCGGGGACTGCACCGTGGCGAGCCCGATCAACGGCGCCAGGATGAACGCCAGCAGCAGACTGCCGACGAGCCAGACGGCCAACAGGACGCTGTTCGGCCGCGCCGAAATGTTCCTCATTGACCTGGCCAAGGCTTGACGAGGGCGCGCAGGTTTTCGGGCATGGCGTCGAGGCCGACGGCGTAAGGCGGGTTTACGACTCCGAAGCCGTTGCTCGCCATGATCTCCTGGCCTGCCCGGCTCAGCAGAAAGGCGACGTATTTTTGCGCCCAATCCGGGTGATCGGCGTCGCTGGGAATGGTGACGGCATAGACGATGGGTTTCCCGGCGACGTCGCCGTTCTTGGTGTGCACCACGGCCTTCGCGTAACTTGCGGCGTCAGCGGGATCGCTGAGGTTGATTTCGGCGGGAAGGTCGAGAAAGGCGAGGTGGTGTTGCAGCGCGTCGGAACGATAGATCGCGAGATAGTCGATCTGTCCCAGTTGCAGCGCGGCGACGAGTTCGGTCTCGGTATCGCGGATGTTCGCTTGCGGAGCATTCGCCAGCACCTTGCCCTCGAGACCCGGCGACTGATAGTGCGCCTCCGCCAGGGCCAGCATCTGCAGGGTTTGGTATCCTGACGGGTCGGTGTCGGGATTGGAGCGGCCGATTTGCACGTCCGGCTTGGTCAAATATTCGTACCAGTTCTGAGCCGAGACTTCCTTCGAGAACTTGCTCTTGTCGGTGTAGACAAAGGTGATCGCGTTCTGAGCGAAGCCGGCGTACCAGTCGGCGTGGGCGGTCTTTGCCTCTGCGCCGAACAAATATTTCGGAATCACGCTGTAGTCCGCGACGGCGATAACGTCGGCGTTCTGATGCAGATCGGCGATCTTCCTGGCCATCATGACGCTGCCGCCGAACTGGGCCTGAACGACGACGCCGGGGTTCTGCTTCTCGAACGCCGCGTCGATTTGCTTGAATGGCGCAGCCAGCGTGCCCGCGCCGAAGACCGTCAACGTGGCCGGCGCTTGCGCCGACGCGGGGGCGCCGCCGCACATCAGCGCGATTGCCGTCACGAATGTCGTCCTACGGACCATGTTCGACTCCCTTGTCAGGCGCCACGCGATAGGTCGGAACGTCGACCCCGAGTGGGTCCGCGCCGTCACACGCTCTTGAAGCCCATTCGCGCCAACTCCGCGCGCACCGCGACATCTTTAAGCAACGCCACGAAGCGGCGCACCGCCGGACGATCGAACCGCCTGACGGGAATGGCGAAGTCGTATTCCTCCGCCTGCAGGGGCAGGAAGCCGAGTCCGTAGCGCTCAGCCACGGTCTCGATCGCAACGCCCCAGTCGGCGCGACGCTGCACGATGGCCGCCGCCACGGCGTTGTGGGAGCGAGTCTGATGGCTGTAGCCGGCCGGGCGTGCGTCGCCGATCAGTCGGTCGATGAGCAAGCGCGTACCGCTGCCGGCGTTGCGATTGACCATCAGGCAGCCAGGATCCCGGCTCGCCTTGGCGATCGCGCCAGCCGCGTCGAGCCCTTCAAAGCGCGGGTCGTCACGCCGATACACGACACCCTGCAGGCGGCCGTAGCCGCGAACCAGCCGCAGAGTGTCGTCAACATAGGCGCGATTGTAGACGCCAGTGGCGGGGTCCATCAAATGGATGCCGGCGATGTCGCACTCGCCCCGTTTGGCGGCCGTCAAGCCGCCCGTGCTGCCGACCGTCAGAACTTTCGCCGTCACGCCCTCGCGCGCCAATTTTCCGATAAGGAAGTCGAGGCCGAGGCAATGACTGCCGATCACCATCAGGTCCACCGGCTCGGCCGCCGCGCCGATCAGCGTCACCGAGACCTCCGCGCCCGCCGGCGCCATTTGGCTTTGCGCCGGAATGGCGAAGAAGCCGTCCGCCAGGGAGAAGCCCGTCACGGCGCCGGACCCCTTGCTGATCGGATAGGCCGCGAGCCCGCCTTCCGGCCGTTCGGCCAAGGACACCAGGACGTATTCGGTGCGCCCGAGTTCAGAGACCATCTTCACCGGCAGGGTCGCGGCGCGGGTTTCGCGGCGGAGCGCCGGCAGGCCGCACAGAATGCGCAGGACGGGAGCGACGAATTCGTGGAAGGTGAATGTCGCCGAGGTTGGGAATCCGGGCAGGATCACCACCGGCTTGCCCTTGGTGACCGCGAGGCAGAGCGGCTTGCCCGGCTTCAGCGCGACGCCGTGCGCTACGATGCCCGGATCGGAGAAGCGGGCGACCGTGCGGTAGGCGATGTCTCCGGCGCCCTTCGAGGTGCCGCCCGACAACAGCACTACGTCGGCCCCGGCGATCGCCTCGTCCACCACGCGTTCCATGCAGATGGGATCGTCGGGCGCGATGCCGAACGGCACGGCGACGCAGCCTAGCTCCTCGACCGCGGCCGCGAGCATCGGCCCGTTGCTGTCGTAGACTTGTCCGGGCCGGATGGCGGCGCCCGGCGGCGCCAGCTCATTGCCGGTGGAGAGAATGGCGACGCGCGGCCGCCGGAAGACAGGAACGTCCGCGACGCCGATCGCCGCCAGCACCGCGATTTCGCGCGAACCGAGGACGGCGCCGGCGCGCAGCACGGTCTCGCCCGCGCCGATGTCCGAACCGGCGGCGGAAACCGCGGCGCCCGACGCGACCGGCTGACGGATGTCCACAGCTGGTTCCGCGGCGTCGATGAATTCCGTCTGCTCGACCATCACCACCGCGTCGGCGCCGCGCGGGATCATGCCGCCCGTGGCGATGATCGTCGCCACGCCCGGGCCGACGGTCTCCTGCGGCGTCCGGCCGGGCGTCAGAACTTCCCGGTTGAGCTTCAGCCGTCGCGGCGCGTCGGGGCGGGCGCCTTCGAGATCGGCCGCGCGCACGGCGAAGCCGTCGACATTGGAGCGGTCGAAGCCCGGCACGTCCACTGCGGCCGCGATGTCGCGCGCGAGGACGCGAGCCCGGCATTGCGCAAGCGGCAGGGTTTCCTCGCCAAGAGGCGCCAGAACGAGATGGCTGCGGAACCGCGCTTCCGCCTCGTCCCGGCTTGCCACGGAAAGAAACTGTTCCTGGCGGGCAGACTGCCGAATGAAGTCGGCGGCTTGGCGCGCGGCGGGATCGGAATCTAACGAAGTCATAGCCTCTCCTGCGTAGCGGCGGGTTCCGACGCCACGACAATTTCGACCCCCTCGCCAGGGGCGTAACCCTCGAGGCCAGCGGGGACAACAAGAAATCCGTCGGCGCGGGCGTATCCGGCGAGGCCGTCGGCGGGCGAGAGCGCAAGCGGTTCGGCGCTCGATCCGCGGCAGACGACGGGCGTCCATTCGCTCACCCCGATGGGCGAAGCGATCTTGCGCGACAGCGTGAACCGGCGAAGCGGATACGGCCATGGCGACGCGCGACCGGCGAGGCGGCGCAGCAGCCGTCCGGCGAGCAGTTCGTAGGTCGCCAAAGCGGACAGCGGATCGCCGGGCAGCAGCAGCAGCGGCGCGCTCCCCAGCCAGCCCAACCCCGCCGAACCCCCGGGGGCTATAGCCAACCCGTGATGGTCGAGCCGCCCGCGCGCCGCCGCAATCGCCCGCGCGGCGTCGTCATCCTCGCCCCAACCGCTGCGCCCGACGACAACAACTATGTCGGCTGCCGCGATGCCGGCCAGGGTTTGCGTCATATCGCCGCAACGAGCCGCGCAACGCGCGACGCCGCCATCTCGTTCGACGAGGCCGCATAGCGCCACCCCAAGCGCCTCGATCGCAGGCGGCTTGGCGCCGACGAGGACGAGCGCAACGTCGGGACGGCGGCGAACGGTCAGTTGCGTTGCGCCGAGCGACGCGGCCAGCGCGATTCGCGCCGCCGCCAATCTCAGGCCTGCCGGAATCGCGATATCCCCGCAACGCGCTGCGTCGCCCCTGCGTGCGAGGCCGGCACCCCGCGGAATAGCCGCGCAGAGTTCCACGACGGCGCCGGTCGCTTGGCCGACGTCCAACGGGGCCACCGCGTCGGCGCCGGGCGGCGGCGCTTCGCCCGCCCAGCACAAGCATGCGCTTCCCGCCGTCACCCGCGAGCCTTTGGGAACGAGGGCGAGGAAGAGCGGATTGTAGCTGTCGGCGCCGAGCGTGGATTCGGCGTGAACCGCGTATCCGTCCATCAGGGCAAGGTCGCAATCCGGACGATCCTCAGGAAATATCACAGGCGCCGCCAAGACGCGGCCGAAAGCCTGATTGAGAGGAACCGGCTCCGGGCCCGCCGCGTCTGGACAGGCGTCGAGCCACATCCAAGCGTCGGCGAGCGGGAGCCGCTCCGCGAAGGATGCTTCCGTCGTCATTGATGAAGCCCGAATTTCGGCCCGTGCGCCGCTAGCAAGCGGCTCTGATTTGTCGCACGGCTTCTACGAGCGCGTCTACATCGCTTTGGCCGTTGAACCTGCCGAAACTGGCGCGAACCGTCCCCTCGGGGAATGTCCCGATCGCCTGATGAGCCGCGGGCGCGCAATGCAGCCCCGCGCGCACGCAAATCCCAAACGACTCGTCGAGGATCGTTCCCGCAAGGGCAACATTTGGCGCATCGAGTCGGAACGAGACGACGCCCGTGCGCGGCTTGGCGTCGCAAAAGACGCTGACGCCGCCAATGTCTCGCAGTTCATCGGACAGCGCGTGCGCAAGCATCGCCGGGCGCGATGCCTCGCCGCGCGCTTGCGCCGATCCGATGAAGCGGATTCCTGCGGCCAGTCCAGCGACTCCCGGCAGGTTGATGGTGCCCGCTTCCAGCCGCCAGGGGTATTGCTGGGGCTGTTCGAGACTTTCCGACTGGAAGCCTGTACCGCCCTCGCGATATGGCTTCATGGCCAAGGGCGCGGCGAGGACGAGCACGCCGGTCCCCATCGGGCCAAAGAGCCCCTTGTGACCGGGCGCCGCCAGTACGTCCACGCCGAGGTCCTGCATGTCGATGTCGAGGTCTCCGGCGCTCTGCGCCGCGTCGAGAATGAGTAAGGCCCCTCGCTCATGGGCGAGGGCGGCGATTTCCTTGATTGGCGCCACGCTGCCGGTGACGTTCGAGACATGAGAAATGACGACATAGTCGACGCGATCTCGGCAGAGTTCGTGTAAGTGATCGAGGTCGACGCCGAACGTCGCAGTTGGTTTCACGAATGCCACGTGCGCCCCGTCGCGGCGCAGCGAATGCAGCGGGCGCGTGACGGAATTGTGCTCGTATGGGCCGGTCACGACGCTGTCCCCGGACTTGACTAGGCCCTTGAGCGCTAGGCACAACGCGTCGGTGCAATTGAGCGTGAAAATGACGCGCTCCGGCGCCGGCGCGTTGAACAGGCGGCAGACCTCTTGCCTCGCCTCGTCGACAAGGCGCTGTGCGTCGACCGACATCCGATACGAGCCGCGTCCGGGATTGGCACCGTGCTCGCGCATCGCTTGGTCGACCACGCGATATACCTCTTCGGGCTTCGGCCAGCTCGTCGCCGCGTTGTCGAGATAGACCGCCTTGTTGCCCACCCGTCAGCCCCCGATGTACTTGCCGTAGAGGCTGAGCGCCGCCTTGGGGTCCGTGACGCCGAAGACCATCGCGCGACCGCCGCGGAACACTACGACGTCATGGCCATCGGCGCGGAACTTGATGACAAAAGGGTTCTCTTCGAGAGTGAAGATGCGGCCGAGGGTCTCGCGGAGCAAGTCGAAATCCATGCTGAACGACGCTGGCGGCACGATCTGAACCGCGTCGCGCCCGCATAGCGACACCGTCGCCAAACGATCGGCGCGCCCGAGGAGATCGAATTTGCGCTGTCCGCACACGACGCAATTGGCGTCGCGCGCCATCGGCAAGGCGGAAAAATCGTTGTTCCACAGATCGACGTGAACGAGGCCCAGCGACATCGCATCCTTGCGGCCCACCATGATCTTGATCGCCTCGGCGCTCTGCCAAGCCGCGATCAGCGCCGCGACTGGACCGAGCACGCCGACGGTTTCGCAGCTTAGCGGCGGCGTGGTCGCCTCAGCGACGTCGGGCAGCAGGCAGTTGAGACAGGCCGAAACCCCGGGAATGATGGTGGCGGCGTTGCCATAGGTTGCCAGGCATGCGCCATAGATCCACGGAATGCCGTGCTTGACGCACGCCTGGTTGACGAGCGCTCGCGTGTGGAAATTGTCCAGCCCATCGACGACGACGCTCGCACCGGCGACGATCCGCTCGACGTTGCCGGCGTTGACGTCGTCGGTGATGGCTTCGCACCGGATCGAGGAGTTGATCCGCCTCAGGCGCCGCGCCGCCGCTTCCGCCTTCGGTAGCGAATGGGCGGCGTCTTCCTCGTCGAACAGCGATTGGCGCTGCAGGTTGGTCCAATCGACGACGTCCCGGTCGACGAGGCGCAAGACGCCGACGCCGGCGCGCGCCAAGAGGTTCGCGCTATTGGCGCCGAGGGCGCCCAACCCGACGACCACCGCCGTCGAGGCGGCGATCATCCGCTGTCCGGCTTCGCCAATCTCCTTCAGCACGGTCTGGCGCGCGTACCGCGTTTGTGGGGGCGTCGCTTCCATTGCCGCCGCTCTCTATCGGTCAGTGCACGAGAGGCATGGGTCGAGCGAGGCCTGGATCAACGAGATGTCGCCGAGCTGTTGGCCGACCGTCATCGCTTCGAGTGCTGGGATATTGACGAAAGACGGCGTGCGAATTTTGACGCGCGCGGGCATTTTGCCGCCGTCGGAGGCGACGTAGTAGAAGACCTCGCCGCGCGGCGCCTCGGTGAGCGCGATGGCCTCGCCCGGCGGGATGCTCGGCATCCCCTCGAAAGCGCGCAGGGGTCCGGGCGGAAGATTGCGCAAAGCCTCGGCGATGAGGCGGATGGTCTCGAGCAGTTCGAGGGCGCGCACGACCACCCGCGCGCGGACGTCGCCCTCCGGTTGGGTGACCATCTTGAACCCGAGTTCAGCATAGGCGAGGTAAGGATGGTCGCTGCGGACATCGATGTCGAGGCCGGAGGCGCGCGCGACCGGCCCGACGACGCCCCAGGCGATCGCGTCCTCCTTGCTCAGCGGGCCGACGCCCACCATCCGCGCCTTGGCCGTGGCGCTTGTCATGAAGGTGGGAACGACGTCGTTCTCGATGACCTTCGCCATCGCCTGCACCGTGGCGATGGCCGCCTTGGGGTCGGCGATGTCGCGGTTGACGCCGCCGATGCGATTCATGCCGTAGTTCACGCGATTGCCGGAAATGGTTTCCAAGAGGTCCATCACTTGTTCGCGCAGCGTGAAGATTTCCATGAACAGCGTCTGGAATCCCATGTATTCGGCTGCGAGTCCGGCCCACAGAAGGTGGGAGTGAAGACGTTCGAGCTCGGAAATTATGGTTCTGATGTAGACGGCGCGAGCAGGAACCTCGATCCCGGCGATCCGCTCTGCAGCGCGGCAGAACGTCATGGCGTGCACGTTGGAGCAGATGCCGCAGACGCGTTCGATCAAGGTGACGCCGGGAACCCATTCGCGGCGCTGCGCCAGCAGTTCGATGGCGCGGAAGCTGAACCCGACGTCGACGCTGACCTGCTGGACAGTTTCGGCGACGCAGCGGACACTGACCTTGAACGGCTCCTCGAGCGCGGGATGGTAGGGGCCGACCGGAATCGTGAAGGGCATGGCGCGCTCCTAATTTGTTGGCGGCGTCGAGCCGGGCTCCGGCTCGCGGAAAAATCCCTCCTTCACCTCCGCCGGGCGCAGCAACGGCGCGAGGTTCGGATGGCCGATGAAGTTGACCTTGAAGAAATCATTGATTTCGCGCTCGATCCACGATGCCGGACGAACGATCGGGGCGAGCGAGGCAATCGCTCCGCTGCGGGTGATGGTCTTGAAGTTGATGGTCTCGTGTCCGCGCACGTAGTGGTAGATGATGGCGGTCTCGCCGTGGTCGTGCGCCAGACCGGTCATGGTGACAAAGCGGCAGCCCAGCGTCTTCATCTCGCGCGCCATCGCGTCGACGTCGAGCTCCGGCGCCGATATCCAGAAACCGTCGATGCGGTCTTCGACCGGCGCAGAGCCGGGAATCGCCGCCAGTCTGGCCATGAGGTCGGCGCGTTGCCCATCGTCTTCATGCTTTTCCATTTGCGCCACCCGGCCTCGAGAACGCGTCGTGAATATGCTGGCTGGCCGCCTTGCGCCGGCATTCCTCGCACAAGCCCCGTTGCTCGGATTCGGGGCCGGTGAGCGGCGCGCCATAGATTTGAGCGAGCGCCGCCTCGGGTATCGGAATGATCAGCCGACCGCAGCCCGTGCAGGGCTCATAGAGAATCTTGTGGGCGACGCGCAGCTTCGCCTGATCGCCAGTGATCGGCGGCAACTTGCCGTGGTTGGAGATCGCATGCGTCGGACAAAATTGCACGCATAGGCCGCAGAACGAGCACTGGCCGGCAAAGAACTTCCAGGTGACTTCGCCTTCCTGCTCGTCGTCGAACGAAATGGCTTTGGGCGAACAGACGTAGGCGCAGGCCCGGCAGCCCGTACACAGGCTCACGTCCTGCTCGATCAAGCCGCGGAAGGGCGACGCGGTCGCAGGCATGTCATTGGGGCGCCGGGTGCGCGCGCCGCGACCGAAATTCCGCCAGACGATGCCGAGAATGCCCATCCGCGTTCCCCTCAACCCATGACTGCGGCGACCATCGCCGCCGCCGCCGCCATGCCGCCCCAAACCCAGTAGAAGCGAAACGCGCGCATCACCGTGAGCCGCGCGGTCGTCGCGGCGAGCAGGGTGACCAGCGCGATCAGCGCCAGACTGACGGCCAAGTATAGCGCCGCGTTAACCAGCGGGTTGCCGAGGGCGGGCGCGAACAGCACGAAGAACACATCGAACAGCAGCACCACCTCGAGAGCGTGCGACAATTCGAAGATCGCCAGAGGAGCGCTATTGTACTCGACATGCGCCCCGGCGACGATCTCTTGTTCGGCGTTGGGAATGGAAAACGGATTGCTTTTCAGACGTGCTGGAATCGCCAGCAAGAACGCGATCGCCGCCAGAGCGGTGACCAGACTGAAATGCGCTTGTTGCAGATCGCCGAAGCGAAAGCTGTGGGCGTGCTGCGCCATCGCGATCACTGCGGCGAGCAACGGCAGATTGTACGCGAGCGACAACACGGCTTCGCGCATGGCGCTGACCTGGCCGTAGATGGACTGGCTCGCGTAGCCGGCCAGCACGTCGCAAAGCACGGGAACTTCGAGCAGGTAGAGCAGCAGCACAATGTCGCCGGGAAACGAAGTGAAGGAGTTTCCAGGGGCCGGTACGATCACCAGACCGAACGCCGTCGCCAGCAGCGCCAAGTACGGCAGGGCGTAGAACAGCGGCGCGTTCACGCCCCTGGGGACGACAGTCTGCTTCCCCAACAATTTCACGAAGTCGAAGAATGGCTGGTAAAAGGGCGGGCCCCTTCGGCCTTGCAGCCGGGCGATCAGCTTGCGCGCAATCCACAGATAAAGGAACCCCAGCGCGCTGGCGCCGAGCACACCGGGCCACACCAGCACTGCGAAGACGTATCGCCACAGCTCCATCAACACGGATTCGATTTCCTCTTCTGGTCCGCCGTTGCGCCGTCCGCCAAGAGCTGCGCGGCCTGCGCGATCCCGGCGATGATCAATTGCGGTCGCGGCGGACAGCCAGACACCCAGACGTCGACGGGGATATACTTGTCCAAAGGACCGTCGATTGAGGGACTGCCTGCGAAAACGTTGCCGCTCGCCGGGCACGAGCCGATGGCGACGACCGCCTTGGGGCTCGGCATCTGCGCGTAGATGTCCAACACTGCCCGATGGGATCGCCTGGTCATGGTCCCCGTCACCACGAGAATATCCGCGTGCTTGGGGCTTCCTTGCCGGAGCATGCCGATCTGCTCGCCGTCATAGCGCGGGCTCATGCAGGGTCCGATTTCGATGTCGCATCCGTTGCACGAGCCGCTGTTCACCGCATAGATCCAAGGCGACTTGCGTCGTGAGAGAGCGAGGAGCTTGGCGAACGGGTTCATTCCGCTTTCTCTCCTATCGGGCCAGCGCCAGCAGTCCGGGCACGGCGGCTCCCGTCAAGACGTTCGGATAGCATCCGAGCAGCACGGCCAAGAGGCCGAGGCTCGCCAGCACGCCGGCCGCCAGATAGGCCGGGGCGCCAGCGACCTGAACCTGCGGCGCTCCGAGCCAAGTGCGGTGAATGGCGCGCGCGTAACACAGGAGATCGAGCGCAGCGACCGCCAGCAGCGCCATGATGAGCACGAGACCGCCGAATTGGGTCGCGGCGACATAGATGCGCCAGTAACCGACGAAACCGAACCCCGGCGGTACGCCAATGAAGCTCAGGGCGCCGACGATGAACGCCGCTCCGGCCACCGGCAGGCGCGCGGCCAATCCGCGCGTGTCGAGCGTGACGCTCTGACCGATCCTCGCCTCCGCCGCTCCGACCGCGCCGAAGAGGACGACCTTCGACAGCGCATGACTGAGCGCGCCGAGCCCGGCGCCGGCCATGCCCAGAGGACCGCCGACGATCAGCCCGAGGAGAAGAAAGCCGAGATCGTCGATTGTCGAAAACGCGAGCATCCGTTTGAGTTCGTTCTGGGCCAGGGCGAGCACAGCGCCGCCGAACATCGCCAACAGCGCGACAGCAAGCCACGCGGTAGTGTGTTCGCTGAAGATCCACGGCGCCGTCTCGCGCAGCGCCGCCAATTCGCTCAAGGTCGCGATGTCCACGACCGATACGATCAGCGCCGTCGTCATCGGCGCGGCGGCAGACGCTACGGCGGGAAGCCAGAAGGAAAAGGGAATTAGACCGAGCTTCAAGGCGAAGCCGAAGATCACGAGCCACACCACGAGGCGCTCGATCCACGGACCCGGTTGAGCCCCGCCTGCTCCGATCAACGCGAGCGCGATCAGCGTGCAAACGATCGCAGGCACGATCGCGAAGAGGTACAGACGTCCCGCCGCAGCGGCCTCTGGCGTTCCGCGCGACCAGACGAGCGCCACGGCGGCGAGTTCCGCCAGATCGAGGACGATCGCGCCAATCAGCGAACCGCCGATCAGTTTGCTTGCGACGACGAGCGCGACGATGGCGGCCAGGAGAATCCACCAGCCGCGATCGCCCTGCGGGATCGAAGCGGCATAGAGCGCGATCGCGCAAGCCAACACCGCGAAACATCCGACGAACATCAATTCCATTGGCGCCTCTTTGTGATCGCGCGCCCGCGGGACGCCTGACAAGCGCTCATGGCAGCGCCACCGCAGCCAACAGAACCGCCGCGCACACCACAGCGGTCAAAACCGGCGCTCGCTCGACCTTGGTCGTCATAAAACGTCGCGCTCCGGCGGCGCCGTCCCTGATTTCCCCCCAAATCCTGAAATAAAGGGGATCAGGGTTCAGCGAATAGATCGGGCCGAACGCGGCTTCCGCCATCTCGGCGAAATCGACCACGCCCAGAGTGTCGTCATCGGGCAGCGGTTCGCCGCCGCTGAAGACGGACACCGGACGTCCACCCGCCGGCGCCCGCACCAGGCGATAGGCGCCAGCGCCGAACGCCGTCGCCAACGCGAGCCCGGCGACTGCGCCGATCGTCACCCCGATTGTTCCCGAGCCGGTCACAATCCCGAGCCATGTCACCTGGATCTGCCAGTCGAAGCCCATCGAACGCACCGCCGGTTCGATAACGGGCTGCATCAGCAGTTGCGGCGCAAAGCCGAAAACGACGCACAGCGCGCCGGTTATCCCCATTCCGACCCGCATGGAGTGCGAGACCTCGTGGATTTCCCCGACATGCAGCTCATGCCCCGGGATTCCATAGAACACGCCGACCGTCGCCTTCAGGAAGGAGAAAGCGGTGAGCACGCTGACCGCCCACGCGACGACGACGACCACGGCTTGTTTGGCTTCGAGCGCCGCGTCGAACAGCAGCCATTTGGCGACGAACCCGTTGGTCAGCGGGACCCCGGCGATCGCGGCGGCGGAGACGAGCCAGACGAGCGTCGTGACCGGCATCCGCGCGGCGAGGCCGCCGAGCTTGCGCATGTCGCGCGTGCCGGTCGCCCGCTGCACCGCGCCCGCGCACATGAAGAGGGTGCCTTTGAACAACGCGTGACTGGCGGCGTAGAAGAGACCGGCGGTTACGCCGAGACTCGTCCCGAGAGCGAGACCCGTCACAACATAGCCGAGCTGACTGACCGTGTGAAAAGCGAGCAGCCGCTTGAGATCGGTCTGAGCCAACGCGAAAATGACGCCGACCAGCATGGTGACGCATCCAATCACCAGCAGCAGATTGCCGAACGTCTCATGCCACGGCCCGATCGAATACATTCGGGCGATCAGGTAAGCCCCCGCCTTGACGTAGCAGGCCGAGTGCAGCAGCGCGGAAACCGGGGTCGGCGCATTCATCGCCTCGGGGATCCAGGTGTGCAGCGGATACATGACGGACTTGGCCATAGCAGCGACGATCATCATGAGGACGACGACGCCGGAAAATGCCGCCGCGACCGCAGGATCGGTCCAGACGAACGTTCCGGTTCTCACATAGAGAAGAATGATCGCCGCGAGCAGTCCATAACCGGCGATGTGGGTGATGATCAGCACCTTGCGCGCCCCGTCGGCGGCGACTTGCTGCTTGTACCAGAAGCCGACCAGGAAATAGGAGCACAGGCCAATGAGCTCCCACGCGAAATAGATGATCAGCAAATTGGCGGAGCACGCCAGCATGACGAAGCCAGCGATGAAGACCAGCATCAGCACATAGAAACGCGTGACGCCTTCCTCTTCCTCCTCCATGTATCCGACGGAATAGAGCAGGATCGCCGAGCCCATGCCGGCGCCCAACAGCATGAAGAGAACGCTCAGGCCGTCGACGTGGTAGACGAGCGCGATCGAGGCGTCCCAATCGAACAAAGTCGCGGTCAAGACCTCGCCGTGAATGATTGCGGGCATCAAGGCGAACACCGCGGCGAGGGCGAGAGCGCTGGCCAGGAACGCCAGCCACCCCTTCGCCGCCCGCGACAGGACTCCGGCGAGGACGATTTCCAACAGCGCGCCCGCGAACAAGACGCTGGTGGGGAGGAAGACCGGCTGGAACATCGGCCTCGCCCCTCAACCGCCGCCGACGGGCGGGAAGATCACCACCGTGTCATCAGGCGCCAGCGGCGTCGCGAGACGCTGCAAATGGCGCACGTCGCGCCCATTGACGAGAATGATGACGAGATTCCACAAATCGCCGTCCTTGAGCACCCATCGCTCGAAGGCGCGCCCATACTGCGCCGCAAGAGCATGCAGCAAGTCCCCGAGCGTCGCCTCGGGTTGGCGCCAGTCTTCCTCTTTCTTGCCGGTGACGTCCCGGAGGAGGGCGAAATATTGAACCATCATCGCCGCCTTCCCCCTCGCCTTTTCAGGAAAATCTTATGCGCTAAGGCCCAGCTCTGCTAACTTTGTTGGGGTCGGGATCCCCTTATCGTTCCAGCCGCGAAGCTCGTAGTATTCCGGCAGCATTTCGGGAAGCCGGCTGACCATGCCCTTTGAGGCGCCCGTCTTGATCGGTTCCTTCAGCAGCCGAGGCGGCAACGTATCATCGTCCGCGGTCAATCCCGCGTTGAGGTTCCACTGCCGCTCGAGGTTCCAGATACGATCGCCGCATTTCATGAAATCTTCGGTCGTGTACGCGACGCCGGTGACCGCGCCGAGCATCTCGGCGAGTTCGTCGGCGCCAATCCCGAAAGTCGTGAACAGGCACGCCCCCGAGGCATCGAGCGCAGCGGTCAGATTCTGAAACAGGATCACCAGAGCCGGCTTGCCGTCGATCGTGTCCTTGTCGACCTTCACGGGATTGCCCAGCACCTCCGGCGCAATTGTGTATCCGCGAACATGCGCGGCGCCGCAGTTCGCGGTGGCGAAGTTCAAGCCGATGCCTTGCACCGCCCGCGCGTCATATGCCGGGATCTCCTGCTTCTTGACAGTCATTGACAGCTCCGAATGTCCGCACGATTCCGCGAGCCGGTACGATCCAACAGCGAGTTTCTTGCCGAAGCCTTCGCCGATGCCGGTAAGCCGAGTGACCTCGACCATGGCTTCGGCGTTGCCCCACTCGAGGGCGATGCCGCCGGTGTCCTCTTTGGTGATCAGGCCCATCTCATACAGCTCCATCGCACAGGCGACGGTCACGGCCATCGAGATGGCGTCCATCCCATATTCGTTACAGAGGTAATTGGCTTTGGTGACAGCATCGAGATCGTCAATCAAACAGTCGCCGCCGAATCCCCAAGAGGTTTCGTATTCGGGGCCCTCGCCCTCGCCGGCATATTTCGGATTGGTGACCTTGGTGACGCGGCCGCACGAGATAATGCAAGAAAAGCAACCCTTTGGCCGTTGCAGCAGTGTCGCGGACAAGGTTTCGCCGCCGAGCTTGTCCGCGGTGGGGAAGTGCCCGTCCTGGTAATTCTTGGTTGGATAACCGCCGATTTGATTGAGGATGTTGGTGAGGACGTCGGTGCCATAGAGGCGCAGGCCAGCGCCGCCGACCGGGTGCTTGTGGATCTTGTCGCGCGCCTTCACGACGGCGCTTTCAAAGGCCTTGGGATCGGCGCAGGTCACCGCGCCGGTGCCGACAACCGCGACGGCCTTCAGGTTTTTCGAGCCCATGACAGCGCCAACGCCGCTCCGTCCGGCCGCGCGGTGGAGATCGTTCATGATGCAAGCAAACAACACCCGGTTCTCGCCGGCCGGGCCGATACACGCGATCTTGGCGTCGTCGTCGGTCTCGGCGCGAATGGCGTCCGAGGTCGCCGGAACATCCTTGCCCCATATGTGCGAGGCGTTGCGAATCTCGACCTTGGCGTTTCTGATCGACAGATAAACCGGCTTCGCCGCCGCACCCTCGACGATCAATGCGTCGTATCCGGCGAATTTCAGTTCGGGACCCCAGGTGCCGCCCGAGTTTGCGGAAGCGATGGCGCCGGTGAGTGGGCCTTTGGTCACGACGGTATAGCGGCCAGCCGAGGGGGCGAATGTGCCGGTCAATGGACCGGGCACGAAGATCAGCTTGTTCTCCGGCGACAGCGGATCGACCTTTGGATCGACCTCGTCGGTCATGATCTTCGTGCCGAGACCGCGCGCTCCAATATAGTCCTTGGCGAGGCCGGGATCCAACGCTTCCGTCGACACTTTGCCCGTCGACAGATTCACGCGGAGCACTTTGCCGATCCATCCGTCCATGATCTTACTCCGAGAAAGCGTGCTTGAATTTCTCCGAGAACGCGCGCTTGCGCGTCCTTGTCGCGGTCACATCGTCCACCCATTCGAGCGCGTGGGTCGGGCAGACTTTCGCGCAAGCCGGATCGCCGCCACAATTGTCGCATTTGAGAATCTTGACCGTCTGCTCGTCCCAAACTGCGTTGCCGAAGGGACAGGCTTGCACGCACATCTTGCAGCCGATGCACTTGCCGTTGTCTAGGTTCACCCAGCCCGTCGCGGGGTCGCGGGTCAGCGCATGCGGGGTGCAAACCGTCACGCAAGGCGCGTCGCGACAATGCTGGCACATCATCGGCACGGAAAAACCTTCGCGCTCCCACGTATAGACATGGACACGGGTTGCGCTCGGACGGAAGACACCCTCATGCGTCATCGAGCACGCAAGTTCGCAATTCTGACACCCGGTGCATTTGTCCGCATTGATCATCAGCATGCTGGCCATTGGCATTCCCCGCTTCGGAGACCGCGTCTGCTACACACTACTCGTCGTCACGTCGAAAACGCCGCGCGCCCAAAGCCGCGCGGCGCATTGAAAACCTCCGTGCGCGTCGCCGCGATACGGATCGCGCGCGTCTGTGCAGTGATCGGTGGCAAGGTTCGCTCGAAACGGTCAGCGCGCTCGGGATTGGCCATGGCGAAGCGCAGAACACGGCCGTTGGCGAGCGCTGATCTCAAGTCTGAGAATCGTGGATTGGGCTTCAGAGCGGAGCCACTTGTCGCGAACATCACGATCCGCCCTCCAGCGCCTGACGAGCCTCAATCGACGCCTTGCCAAGGTCGGTCGCGGCCATGATACGCGGATCTTAGGCCGTCGCTGCGCCCGCGAAACCGAGCGCCCTGCAACACCACGCCCGCGCATTTGGAAGAGCATTCCAGAACAACAGGCTCGATATAGCAAATCCGCTATATCGAGCGTTTGACAGAAATCAAACGGCCCTTTAATTGCGGGGTAGAGTCAAGCGCTTTCTCAGCAACCGGGAAGCGGCGAAGCGCACACGTGTTGGCGCTCGCCGAGCGAAGCTGGCGGGGTTGCGTAGCTCGGCGAGCGCGGTGGCGAAGTGCTGGACGTGGACTCCATAAATGAACTTTTGATCGTGCAACTCATGATGCCTGGCGTCGGGGTCACGGTCCTTTCCGAGGTCGCGTAGCGCCTCATGATGATTTTCGGGGCGGGCGCCTTAACGTGTCCAACGAAGTGCGGCGGAGCCGCCTTCAGCCGTTTGACCAAGGTCACCCAACCACCGTCCCGACGGGGACATCGCCGGCGACGTCGTGCGCCGGAGATCGCGCCAATTGAGGTAAATCAGGCCGCCTTCGGCTGGCCCCATTCAAAGCTCGTTCCATCGACCCAAATACAATGGAGGATGATCGCGATCTTGCGCGCGATCGCGACTTTCGCTTTCTTCATGCCGATTCGTTTGATCAGCCGCACGCCCCACGCCTTCAGGGTTGACCACTTCTTGGTCCGATGCACGAGGACGCTGGCGGCCTCAAACAAATAAGTGCGTAGCAAGCGGTCGCCCCATCGTGAGATCTTGCCGGTGATATCGGTTTCCCCCGACTGCTTACGCCGCGGCGTAAGCCCGAGATAAGCGCCGACCTTCGATGCCGAGCTGAATCGCGAGGGATCATCGATCGTGTGGCGGAACGTCAAAGCTGTAACGACGCCGACGCCGGGGACGCTCATGAGCCGCCTGACGGTTTCGTCGGCGCGCGCGCGGCGGCGCACATCCTCGTCGAGTTTCGCTTGCTCCCGTGCTACCTGCTCATGAATCGACAAGAGGGGCTCGACGACGGCTCGGAGCGGATGGCTGGCGCCCATAAGTTCGACAACCTGTTGGCGGAATGGCGCGCCGATCGCTCGCGAAAACAACAGGCCGTATTCCTTGAGCATGCTGCGGACCTGGTTTTCGATGTCCCGCCGAATGCTGACAAGTCGGGCGCGGGCGACCAGGACCGCGCGCACTCTTTGGCTCTCCTCGCTCTTCACGGCAACCTCGCGATGCCAACCGATCCGGATGAGTTCGGCAAGGCCCCGCGCGTCGTTCTTATCGCTCTTGTTGATTCGCACTGAAAGGGCGGCATGCGCGTGGCGAGCGTCGATGCACACGACAGGCAATCCGACGCGGCGGAGTTCGTGCCAAAGCCAACTCGCCATCGCGCCGGTTTCAAAGCCGATGCGCTCCGCGCGCGGTGCCCGCCTACGGATCAATTCCGTCAGCGCGCCCGGCGTCGACTTCGCCTTTCCCTCGAAAACCAATCGCCCCTGCTCATCGATGACGCAGACCGAGGTCTCTTTCTGCGAGACATCCAAACCGACGTATTCTCTCATGGCGTCCTCCAGACATGCCGATGCGGCGCGTCTTGAAAATACCCGACGACTCGTTCGGACAGGCTCCGCGCAGCAATTACGTCATCGTGTTGACGGTCCGTGCGGCAAGCGCTGCAAGCGCTTCCAGTTCGGGCGCCGTCACCCGCGCCACCTCTGCTTCCATGCGCCGGTAAGCATCGAGGACAGCGCGGCCGGTCGGCGTGAGATGGGCGCCGCCGCCGGATTTCCCGCCTTTGGTCGCCGTCACGACCGGCTCGCGGAAATAGGCGTTCATCGTGTCGATGAGATACCACGCCCGTTTGTAGCTCATGCCCATCTGTCGGCTGGCGGCGGCGATCGAGCCGGATTCCTCGATGTATTGTAAGAGATTGGCCTTACCCAACCCCACAGCGGTGTCGGGCGAAAGCAGGATGCGAAGCGTCAGGGCAGGGAATTCGGCCACCATATACCTCCGTCCTACGCTCTCACCTGTTGAGCCAAGCCTGGCGCGGCGTGATGAAAACGTCGGAATGGCCGCCTATATAGCGCAAACTGTCACGCCCGAGCCATGGGTCTGCCGCGATGCACGAATTGACCTTCGCCCAGAGCATCGCCGATCTGGTCGCCGACCGCGCCCGGCATGAGCACATCGCGCGGGTCTCGCGCGTGGTGGTTGAGATCGGCGTCGCTGCGCCCATCGATCTGGATTCTCTCCGCTTCTGCTTCCCGATCATGGCGAACGGAACCGGGGCGGCCGGAGCGCAGTTGATCATCAACAGCATCGCTCTCAGGGCCATGTGCGAGGCGTGCCAGACCGAGTACGCGCCGGAGAACTTAGCCGCGCCCTGCCCCGTCTGCGGCGGATTCGCTCGCACCATCCTCGCCGGGCGCGAAATGCGCGTCGTGTCGTTTGACGGCGAGTGAACGCGGAGGCGCCAAGCGACGCCGCGCCTGTGAACCTGTAAATATGTGGGTTCTGTTGTCGAAGCCGTTGACGCTGATGCGTCCGGCGTCGAGACAGCCCGCTATCGGGACGCGGCGCAGTCGGCCCTCGACCGTCATCGCCAATCAAAGGAAAGCAAGTGTTTCAGCGCCGAAGTGGGACCGTAAGCCACCGTACAATCTTGCCAAAATCGACGGCTTCGAGTGGTCGTCGTTCGTTCGCCGAGTTTTCGGAAAGAAGCGCGTCTGCCAGATAGAGCCGGAACAGCCCGGTTAGGCGAGTCGTTTTGTCGCAGACGATTTGGAGACGAACAGGAGTCCGATGCGCGCTCAACGGCGTTTCTCCACGCCGGCCGTCGAGGCAATGGCGGGCGAAAAGAGCGGCTGATGTCCATCGTGCGGAGGGCGGACGACGGGGACCAATAGCCCATCTAACCCGTGATAATCCCCACTTATCACGACCCACAAACAGCCCTCCCGA